>ERZ1035014.39-NODE-39-length-86057-cov-44.065080_pt1 | contig 86057 bp, 110 predicted proteins | sample MGYA00520620_ERZ1035014 | MGnify/ENA primary metagenome ERZ1035014 (study PRJEB33766, sample SAMN09781744) | gut metagenome | biome: gut microbiome | host: Homo sapiens | place: Madagascar | study: EMG produced TPA metagenomics assembly of the PRJNA485056 data set...
CCCCCCGGGCCATTTTTGGAAACAATTTCAAAGAGTTTTTTATATAATTACTTATTACTTTCTGGAGGAATTTTTCGAGTGTGCCAACCGAGGTGCATTTGGATGATAAAATCTGTCTTTTAATTGCCACTACCATCTCTTTATCTTCAATAAAAATGGGAGTTCCATTTCGAGCTAAATCAAGTACTACTTCAGCTATCCATTTGTTTTTTCTGGAAATTACCATGTCTCCTGCTTTAGCATACTCTGAAATTTTGTTTTTGTCAATAGTTTTAACAAATCCCATTGGAGCATCATCACAAGGAAGAATAGGAATCCCATATTCTCTATTTACTCTACTAAGATGAGACTTAGCACAACGATAACAAATAGGTAAATCAAAAGTTTCTACAGGAGCAAACATCTTGGGAATTTGATTAAAAGCTTGAGCATTAGCACCAGCAAAATTATAAATGGCCTGATGAAAATCTCCAATAAAAACATATCTACCCTTGGTTCTTTTAATAAACTTTAGGAAATTTAATTGAATATTAGAAAAATCTTGAACCTCATCACAATAAATATTTGTATACAAAGCCCAATAAGGGACTTCCCAATTATCATATTTAAGTTTATTAAAAGTAATCCAAAGCATATCAGTAAAATCAATTACACCTTGAGTTTCAAATTGTTGTCTACTTTTAGTATCAAGAATCTTCAAAGTAGAAGTAATTTCACTAATATCGGGCGCAGAATAACCTTCATCACCATAATATAAAAATAACACATGGTCATCAATTAAACGAGATACATCTTTATTTGAAGACATATCGGTAAGAGTTAATCTGCACAAATTATAAAGATTTACATAATTATCTTTCAAGAAAACTCGCTTGGCAAATTCAATATATCTACCATAACGTTTTGTGATTTCTTCATCAAGAATTTTATGTGGCTTAAAATTATCTAAACTCACAGTTCTTTTAGAGCGCTGAGAACCAAAACCTTTTGGCTTTTCTCCTGAATCCTTGGATTCTTGTTCTACATTATAAAGCATAATAGAATATGCTAAAGAATGCATCGTCATAACCTTAGTCTTAGGATTCTTAATTTTTTTCTTAAACTCTTCAACTACGCTTGCATTAAATGCAATATATAAATCAGAAGTTTTTGAATGCTCAGAAAGCATACAAGCAGTTGTTGACTTACCACTTCCAGCCAAAGCATTTACAAGCATGTTACTTTGAGGATTGTTAAGAAAAAAATCTAAAATATCTTGTTGATATGTACTTGGCTTAAAGTTCATTATAATCAACTCCTAACCATTTTATAACATTCATGTAATACTCTTGCAGTCTCAATTACATCTTCAACTGTATTCTGAGTTTCATTCATAGAAATTCTAATTTCTCCACGAATATAATCTTCTGGAATCTTCATAGCTTCTAACACAGCAGATGCTTTCATATCTCCTGTATTACACGCACTTCCTGTCCCTACATAAATTTCCTTTTCATCTAACATAGATTGAAGAATTTCTCCCTCTACATTGTGGAAGCAAACACACACTGTAGAATTAATACTATTTGCAGGAGAAACAATCATATAATCATTTGGTTCAAATAATTTACCAAGCTCTTCAAGGAAAGCTTTCTTCATTTTCTTACAAGCTAAATCTTTTTCTTTTTGATGTGCAACAGCTTTATCAACAGTTAAAGCTAAAGCATGAATATAAGGAATATTTTCAGTACCAGCTCTACGATTACTTTCTTGGTCCCCACCATAAATTAAAGGCTTAATCTTCTCAACAGGAAAAGTGTCTTTTGAAAAATAAATAAAGCCAACACCTTTAGGAGAATGCACCTTATGTCCACTAAAAGTAGCAATGTCAGCCATGTGTCTAATATCAATATAAACATTACCTAAAGCCTGTGTCATATCACAATGATAATACATATTAAGTCTATGAGCTAAATCCATATGTTCACGAGGATTAAAAATTTCTCCTGTCTCATTATTTACATACATCCAAGACAAAAGAAATCCACTATAATCTCCCCATAGAAAACCCAACTCTTCACTTTTCTCTGTAACTTTAACAGCATCAATAAGATAATTCTTATCAATAATTATTGACTTGGGATTTTCTGTGATATTATGATGCTCATAAGGACTACATAAACATTTGCTTTTTTGAGCTAAAGCCCACGCATTACCTTCGCTACTACCAGAAGTAAAATAAATTTCTTCTGGAAAAGCACCTATAACATGTGCAATTTTTGCACGACTTTCCTCAATTAAATTTTTACTCTTGCGCCCTAAACCATAGGTCGTGCTTGCATTACCCCAATATTCAGCTAAATCATCTTTAATAATATCAATGATTTCAGGCGATACAAAAGTTGTAGCCGCATGGTCTAAATAAATCATTTATCTACCTCATATTTAATAAAAGCTGTATATCTTTCCCTGCCCAACACTTCATCATATCTTGTAGTAAATTGAATATCTATAATATTCTTTTTAGAACTACTAAGCCACATATTTAAACGAGATTCAAAAATTAATGAATCATATGTTAAAATTTTAACTCTTTTTTTACTCATATTAATCCCACAAATCAAAGAAAATTGGCTTCATCATATCTAAAGCTTTTTCAATTTCAGATTGCCTATACTTGTCAATTTCAGCATCTTCTTGATAGTACTGTTCTTTTTCTTCTTCGGGAATCTTATTTGCCCATCCGTCATACTTTTCAAGGACAGAGTTTTTCTTAGGACAAGTCTCTTCAGTAGAATTACGAATATGAGTTGCAATTTCTTTCAGGTAATCTTCCCATGCCTTACACTGAGCCTCTTCTGCGGTTTTATATTCTTCATCAGAATTAAACTTTTCTCTTGTAAGCTCTCTCCAATCACGATATTCTCGTTTACCCGTTTGACGAGTTTTATCAAAATCAATCATTGGGTAGCCAACGTGAGTCTTAGCCAATTCTTCTAACATTTCAGGGACTACTTGTTGAAACCAACTATCAAAACTCCAAATGTCCATATTACACCAACCCCTAAAAACTCTATCTTTTCTCTGCTTATGTATAGGATAAAGGTCTTTTAAATTTTTTGGATGCAAAAAAGACAATCCTTTATAAGATTTATTTAAATAGCTCAGATTAAGCCAACTATAATTCTTTTTACTCATCATCATTCACCTTATAAAATTCACAAAAATCCGAGTAACTACCATAATCTACATTATAAACTCCTTCTGGAGTAACATGACAATTATAATAATAGCTCTTAAACCCTTTGTTGTCAATATATTTTTTAATAAGCTTAAAACATTCTGGATATTGAGCGTTAAGAATAATATCAGTTCCCTTTTCTTCTACACACCCAAGAGGAACAACAACCTTATTACCCTTTTCATAATGGTAAGCATTAACTTGACAAATCATTTTACATACACCTCAAATTCTCCATCTAAACATTTTCCGTTTAGACCATACACGAATCTAAACTCTTCATTAGTTAATTCAATAGATTCTACAAATTCAACAATTTTCTTTTTTTGATTCTTAAAAGGATTAATAGTCCTAACAACATTAACTTTCACAATACATTCTTGGTCATAACAATCATTTGCTAAATCATGAACCCATACTGTATGACCATCCATGCTTTGTAAAGCGATGAAACTTAATTTTCTCTTCATAATATGCTCCATATTAAAAATATGATTCTACCTATGAGTAAGTATATCATAAGTAGAACCATATTGTCAATACTTTTTAAATTATTTTTTGAACATATTTTAAATAATCGTGCGCCCATTTTTTTAGATTTTCTAAATCAGAGCTATTACTAATTATTGTATCGTAATGATAATAATGAACCTCTCCATCGGCAGGATTGGAAATAATAGGAGCTACATTTGCATTTTTTATTAACATAGTACTGCAAGGTAATCCTGTCGCTATTTCGTTCTGTTTAATAAAATTTTCAATGCATTTTGGTTCTCTAATATTTACAAAAAACAACCAATTTTTTTTGTTTAGCATTTCGTTATTTATAACAGAATTAATTTGGTCAAAAACTTTTTGATTAGGAGAATTATCCCATTCTTCCAAAGCCATTTTTAACTGATAAAGGAATCTTCTATCTTTTTCATCTTTTTTTCCATCCCAACCAGCAAATTGAGCAACAGCTTTTACCCAATCAACAGTAGACAATTCTAATATCTCCCAGTTATTTTCCCAGCTAATATTGTCCTCTAAAATTTCTTGACAAAGTTTTACAAAGGTAGACTTTCCACTTCCACCAGAACCATTAATTATTACAATTCTTGCTTCCATAATTTATCCCTCAATTCTTCACGAGTAGGATATCTACCACAACACTTATCGCCTTCTGGACACCAAAGAAGATATTGACAATGAGGAACAAGTTCTTTAGCAAATACTGGATTAATTCCTGCAACTTGTCTTTTCATTTCAAGGGCAATTTTACGAATAGGTTCTTGAGCACGAGTACACAAACGCTTATGCATAAATGTAATTAAAGCTTCAGGTGTAAAACCTATCGCTAAAGTAGTATTAGTTGCTCTTGGCAAAACAAAATTAGCATCTTCTACTGCGGCATTAATCTTAACACCATTCTCAGTAAGGATATCACGAATAAGCCTACGAGTTGTATCAATATTACTCATAAGATTTTGATACAAAGCCTTGGCCTTCTCATTTTTTTCAATATTACTTGGTATAATATAAGTAAAATTGTTTTTATCAATATATCTAAATGAAGCAAGATTCTTAACAATCTCATCAGGACTTACACGAGGAATTGCTTCAATCAAATCCATATAAGCATACTTGTCCTGATTATCATAACGCACTCCAATTTCAGAGCGCATCATCTGTTCTAACGTGCCTCTATCTGCTTCAATTTCAAACTTAATATATTCACAACGAGAACCACTCATGTGACCTGAATCTTCACATTTCTTGCCTATTCGTTCAGCATATTTTTTATCTGTGTTATAACATTCACAGGCAAATTCACCATGGTTTTTATACAAATCCTCTAATACAGTAGGATTCAAAAGGGTTACTTTCATTACGCCTTTGTTTCTCCCTTCTTATATTTCATCAAAAGATATTCAAAAGTTTGTGGAGTATAATTCATATAGGGCATCATAACTCCAACATTAATCATCTGTGCTCTATTTAAATATTCATTCCCATTGGAATTTTCTAATTTTTCTTTTGCCATTTTAGCAAAATCTTCTACCAAATCTTGTTCTTTGGTTATATGAGTATGCCCATGTAAATGGAAACAATTATCATAACAAGACCCATAATAAGAAAGAATCGCAAAATGAGAAAGAATTACTCTATAAGGTTTACCATCAACTATCTCAGTTACTTCTTTATAATGACAAATTTCAGCTAATTTTTTCCTAACTCCTGTAGAATATTGTTTACAGTCATGATTACCTTGAATTAAATGAATATTACCGTTTAACTTATTTAAAATACGAATCCATTCATCTGACCCTGCTTTCCACAGAAAATCTCCAAGTACATATACATGGTCTGCATTTGAAACTTGTTTATTCCAACGAGAAATTAGGTCAAGCTCCATTTCTTCTGTTGTATCATATGGGCGATGGTCAAAATTAATAATGTTTTTATGCCCAAAGTGTAAATCTGAAATATAATAATTCATTAACTTAGACACTCCAAACTATTTCCAATAGACGATTGCTGACACCATCTTGTATCGACAACAGAAGGGTCTCCTAAAAATTCTACATAGTCTTCCGTAACTTTAGTAATTACACCAGCTAAAACATAATCTTTATGAACTGGATTATAAACAAGAATTGTCCAGTTTAACAAATTATTCTGTGCATCTTCAACATTATCTTCTTTTCTATTAAATCTGTATTTTAACCATTTAGTAGATTCTAAAGGTTGCTTCTTTGGAAAATTCATTTCTTTTCCTCTTCTTTCCAGAAAGGATAATTATCTTTCTTTTTACAAGACTTTTCATACTTACAAGAAAGCTCACATCCATAAACCATATAATGATTATCACAATGTTTACAAACAACTTGCCCATAAGGGTTGCTTAATTCTTCAAGCATTAATACAGCTTTCTTGCCATCTATCCCATCAACACATTTTCTTTCATGTAAATAACATTCATCTAAAGACTAAAATTCTTTGCCACACTTTTCACAACAATATTTAATCATCATTTTCCATAAACCTCTTTCTTTTTGCTTTCGTAAAACTTGTTTAATCCTACAAGGTCAGGAGCATTTGGACAAGCCTTTTCTCCCATAAATGTAGTAATCATATTAATAATTCTCTTATTTCTATGATTAAGAGGAGGAATAGAAGTATCTTTAAAAGCAGAACAAATAAAACGAGAACAAATCTCAGGTCGTACCTCATAAATTTGGCACTTGTTTTCCTCGTTCAAAAAAGGACAAATATCTTTAAAATCTTTATCTAAAGCGGTATTACGATTAATCATTTTTACTTCTGGATGCTGACCAAGATATTTCTTAATTTTCTTTACTTCTGCATCACTTACACAAAGAATTGCAGAACAACAAGCTCCACATCCAGAACATTTACCATCAATAGTATGGTCTACTTTATTAGCCATCTGACTATTCATTCCCAAATTCCTCCATCAAGCTCTTCTCTTACGCGCATAAGAATCTTTCCCAGCTTATTTTCTCCAACACCATTGCAAACTCCCCATGTAGTATCATGCCACCAATTTCCCTCTTCAAGATAAGCGTCACCAGTATCAAGAAGAAGTTTGGCGAGATTTTTGTTCTGAGTAAATTTTGCACTAACAATTTCATACATTGTTTGCTCTTTAATATCTTCCCAATCTTTACGCAACTTACAATTCCTACCAGCAAGTTTTGCTTGAGCTGGATTCATGGAAATATATTTTTTACGGTCTTCATCTCTAATTTCTTTTTGTGCTTGAAACGCTGCTTCTGAATTGTGATAGGTTAAGCCATTATAACTTACAGGTGCATTATAAAAATTAGAGAGAAAAGCATAAGCATCAAAAAAATCTTTAATTGCTTCCATATTATTTTCCAATCCTTTTCAAAAATTCTTCTAATATACTTTCAATATTATTAAAGTCGGAATATTTTATTTCCAACAGAATAATTTTATTCTCTTTGCAAAAATCTCGCTTTATCTAATCTCTTTTTTGCTGACTTTTTAGCCTTTCTTCTGCTTTTCTATAATTTTCTTCGGTTCTTTTTTGTCTAAATGGAACAGCTTCATAATGTTGGATTCCCTGATATTCAATGCAGACATTATATTGTGGCAAATAAAAATCAAAAAGTAATAATTCTTTATCTCTGCAATTTTTAAAAGTTTTTTGAAAATTAAAAACAATATTTTCTTTCTTTAAAAAATTTAATATCTTTTGCTCACCGCGAGAAATTTTACATTGAGGACAACGCTACCCTTGTAAAAATTTGCTTAACGATATTTTTTGCACCCCATGTTTAGGGCAAAGGTATTCTAATTTTTCTCTGTCATTAACATATTGGTTAGATAAAAGAATATAACCAGCATCTTCAAAAAGTTTTTTCACTTCTTTTAAGGTATATTTTCCATTTCCTCTACTATTCTGCTCTTTTTGACAATCTGGACATAAATTAGTTTTTTGACTTCTTTTTATCTGACTTATTGTAACTTCGGTTATTGTTCCATGAATATGACATCTTATTTTTATTTTAGAATTGCTTTTTATATTTTCAGAATAATTTATCCATGTAAATCCTTTATCTTCAATACCCTTTTTTAAATCAGGAGCATAGATTCTTCTTCCATTACAAAAAAGACATCCACCAGTATTTAAATTTCTTAAAGATAAATTTTGAATTATTTCTGGATGTTTGTTGCATCTTACCTAAATTTTTGTTGCATATGTAATTACAGATGGATAATTAACAATCTAAAAATCTTTTTCTTTAAAACTTTTTTCTATTTTTTGAATGGAAGTAGATAATTTATTACTAATTCTTTCACTAGCGCATAATCGGCATCCTCTTCCATTTTTGAAATTGCTCCAAGAAATACTCTAAATGCAATCGGGATGTTTTAAACATTTATATTTTATTTTATATCTTGTTCCTTGTATATCAGAATCTTCTAATACCTAATACCGTCTTTCCTAAAACTCTCTCGATACCATAGAAAGTGGAAAAGTTTGTTTAGTCTAAGACATTTTTTAAATCCTCTTGAGTTAAAATCTTTATTCCTAAGTCTTGAGCTTTTTTTAATTTGCTTCCAGCTTTTTCACCAGCTATTAACAAATCTAATTTTTTAGAAACTGAAGAAACAAAAATTCCTCCTTGCGCTTCAATCTTTTCTACAATTTTATCTCTTGAAATATTAAAACTTCCGGTTATACAAAAGCGTTTGTTTGCCCATAATTCATTTGTGACAATCTGTGCTGGCTTATCCCAAAACACATTTAATTCAAAAAGGAGATTGGCAAATAGAGCATCTTCGCTATTCCACCAGTCATAAATTCCCTGAGACATTGTTTCGCCAAAACCATCTAAGGTGGAAAAATCAAAATTGTCAAAGTCAAGAGCTTCCTCAAAAGCCATCCAGTCTCCATTAAAATGCTTGCTAATTTCTTTAGCGGCTGTTTTTCCAATATTAGGAATACTTAATGCAACAAGAAGATTTTCAAGTTTAACATGGCGAGACTTCTCAATAGATTCAATCAACTTATTATAAGACTTTTCACCAAAGCCGTCCATCTCAACAATTTCATCCTTGTACTTATCAAGATGATAAAGGTCTGCATACTTCTTAATATATCCAGCATCAATAAATCTCTTAAGTGTAGCTTCACTTAAACCATCAATATTCATTGCTGGCTTAGATACAAACTGAACGAACTTAGCCAAATTCTTCTCGGGACAATCAGGATTTTCACACCAAAGAGTCTCAGCACCAGATTCAGAAATTTTAGTTGTCGTAGGCTTACCACAGCACGGACAAGTCTTTGGAATTTCAAAATCTGCATCACCATCTTTGTTGCAAAAAACAATCTGTGGAATAATCATGTTCATTTTTGCAACTTTAACAGTACAATTCTTTCTCAAACCAAGAGACTTAATAATGCTAATATTATGAACAGATGCACGACTTACTTCTGTATTATCAAGAATAACAGATTCAAACACAGCCGTAGGAGTAATTATACCAGTCTTACCAACTGCCCATTCGATATCTCTAAGAATACTTCCTGCCGTTTCATCTTCATACTTAAAAGCCAAACTCTTACGAAAATGATGACCAGTATTACCAAGACTTAAACCATAAGCAATATCATCATAAGTAATAACACAGCCATCAACAGGAATACCCTTTTTATTGGCGACTTGCTTTAACTTAACAGTTAAGTCTTCAATTCCATAAAGGTCAACATTATCACCATTGAAGTAATTGCAAGGAACAATAGTAAAGCCTAAAGACTGAAGCTTACTCATATCTTTTCTAAAACTACCTGTAGTTCCCTCAATTAAGCTCCAAGCCCAAAACTGAAGACCTCTTTGAGAGGTAATCTTATTATCTAAAAGAGAAAGACTACCACTTGCAAGATTACGCTGAGTAGCATATTGTTCTCCATCAGGAAGTTCTGCATTAATTCGTTCAAAATCTTCTCTAAGAATAATGCATTCACCATCAATAACAAGAGTTTCTTTGCTATCAATTACCAAAGGAAGATTTTTCATAACCTTGGCATTATTAAGAACATCTGTTCCTTCAACACCATTACCACGAGTCTCAGCAGAAACAAGTTTGCCATTTTCATATCTAACAGACATAGTAAGACCATCTAACTTCATAGATAAAGCTACTTCTCTATCTTCTGCAAAATTAAGTAAATCATGGCAGCTTTTTGTTTTGTCAAGCGAAAGCATTAAATGGTCATGCTTAACTTTTTTAAGTGAATCAACAGTTTCATAGCCAACGGTCTGAGTGGGAGAATTTGAAAGAATAAAATTCTCTTCCGTTTCTAATTCACGCAATTCGTCAAACAGCTTATCATATTCTGCATCAGAAACCAAAGACTCACTATAATTATAATACTTGTCTCGATATTTGTTTAACAAACCTGTTAATTCTTTAATACGCGCAATATTTTCGTAATTATTCATATTAATCTCCATTACTTGTCAATTGTACTCATAATAAGCAAAGATAAAACAACCCAAATAATTAAAATACCAACTACTGCATAACTCATAATTTAGTCTCACTTTCTAAAAGCTCTTTCTTTAAAGAATTAGCAATCATTGTCCTTTGTACATTTCTTAAAACATCTTCTACTTCTTTATCAGTTTCAAAATGCTTATCCATTACATATTCATCTACTAAAACTTCTGCTTCTGTAATTAAAGATTCTGCAATTTTTTTAGCATCTTCAACAGGAAGTGGAGTAGTCTTGTAACTAATTAACAACTCAGGGTCTTTAGGAATCAAAATCTTTTCATAAGTCTCATCTTCTGCAATATATCTTTTAATAAAATCAGCCAATCTTGCAATATGATGAAAATCTTTTAATCCATAACCATAATTGTCGATATCAAACTCATTATGTGGTGCTCGATGAAACATCTGCTTATACTTAGTCTTCATATTACCATACATTGTCAGCACAGCCTTATGAGGACAATAATGAGCAATAGCCTCTCTGTTCTTAATAACTGCTCCAAGCCACATACCAGCGTATTCTGGATTCAGTTCAAAATATTTTGTAAACAATGTTTCTGTAAAATTGATATTTTGTTTCAAATAACTATTGAACATTAAACGAATATCTTTGACTTCAAGCTTTCCGCCATCTTCATCTCGATGATATTCTTTACTAACCCAATCTTTAGAATCAACAATGTCATCAAAATGAGGAAGTACAATTGCTTTTGTGTCAACGTCAGAATGTTCGGTAGCCATGCCATAATTGTTACTACCATAAACAAACACTCCAACAATATTATATCCAAGTTCTTTCAAAAATTCATAATCAGAATGAACTCTATTATTAACCTTTTCCAAATTCATAATTTACCTTTCTTAATGTAAATAAGTAACAATATACAAATACATTTATCTATTCTTACTTAATGACATTATAGCAAATAAATTTTACCTTGTCAAGAAGTTATAAGAAATAAGTTGAAAGGGGTATAATACCCCTTAATCAACTTCTATTTTTTTATATTTTCCGCAATTACATTCCCCAGCATAGTTCTGTTCTCTAAAGGCTTTGCAAATACAAACCATATCGTCAGTTTGAGTTAAACCGCATGGACAATATTGTTTTCCATATTTCTCTTTCATTTCTGCAAGCTGACGATTTGTTTCGTCTACTAAATCTTTATCGTCGTTCAATACAATTTTTAACATTAAGATATCCTCTCTGCATATTGATTGTCAGAAACCAATGTAATTTGCAAAATATCATCAAAACGTGAAACTGAATTTGATTTATAACGACCATATTTTAAAATTACATTGGGATACTTTTTTAATTGTTCAATTTCTTTTTCTATCTCTTCTTTATAATATCCCGTATAAATTACAAAGTCATCATTACAATTTTGTTTCCTAAAATAATCCAACAAAGACAAGACTTCTTCAAATTGCAATATAGGCTCTAAACCTCCTATTACGACTGCCTTTGTAATTTCATTATCTATATAAGCTTTATAAATAGAAGAAATTAAAAATTCTTTAGTAGCTTGTCTTACCACAGGTTCATTTTGACATACAGTAATGGGAATATTAGCTTCATGACAACATTTCCAATCACATTTACAAGTGATAAGGAAGAGGGAGGGCTTCGCATAATTAACAAAGTCCTCCATGACAACACCTTTAAGATGAATCTTCTCTTCCATAAATTTATCCTTTCATGATAGAATCTGCATCTAAAACATTATACCAACGTCTTAAATTAAATTCCTTTTTTCTAATCTTTTGATAACTACTTACAGGGGTATAAAACCCTACTACTCTTGCATATTGGTCCGCCACAGGCTTTCCACAAATAGGACATGTTTGAGTTCCAATGAAAGAATGTTTATCTTCACAAACATTAATTTTAGTTGTAAACGCAAAATAAATTACACCTTTAGAAGCAACATAATTAAGCATGTCCCAAGCACTTTCTTTTGTTGCAAAACGATTTTCAATATCAATGTGAGCAATGCATCCACCGCCACATTTTTCATCAAGCACACTGCCTAAACGACACTTTTCTTTAATAGTGCATTGTTCAGTTAATGGAATCCATTGATTTGAGTAAATAAAATACTTATCTTGTTCAAACAGAAGATTATCTGCTGTGCAAATTACACCAGCACAATTTTCCCGAGGGATAGATTCAACATTAAAAGAAAAATCACATTCAAAGCTATCTTTTACTTCATTAATAGCATCAAGAATCTAACAAGCAAATTCCAATCCCTCTTCTGTATAATATTTATTACCAAACTCGTCAGTATTAATTAGTCCAAAAGAATCAATAACTTCATACATTCCAAGAATACCAATAGTACAATATTGCTTATCAAGTTCAACTGCTCCTTCTTGATAGTTAGGAAGCAGACCTTTTTCTATATTACGCTCCAAAATATGACGCATACTAGTTAATGCCTTGCAGTTTAAAAGAACACGGTCTTTAAGAAGTTCAATATATTTCTTTTTATTAAATTTAGTCTCATATGCAATGCGCATAAGATTAATTGTACTCACACGACAAGACCCAACAGACAACGCTGTACCACCAATAGAATTAACAAAAGCATCAAGTTTTTGAGTGTCAGAAAGTAAACGGCAACAATTTGAAAGTACTCCAACATTATCAGATACAAAGAAATTAGAATCAGACCACTTAATGTTATGATAACAAGCCCATCGAGCAGTTTCTTCATCTTCAAATTTGCCATCTTTATAAAGTAAAGAATAAGTTAAAACAGGGAAAGTAAACATGTTTTCACTGCGAATATCACTTACTACATCCATAAATAAACGCTGACACTTCATAATTTCTTCAATTTGGTCAATAGCGAAAGACCCATCTGGGAATTCCAAACCACCAAACAAAGATTCAAGATAAGGACGGTCAAAAATACTTACATTTGTAAAAGCGCACTGGTCAATTCTAAGGAACGGCTGATTTAATCTGTAAACAAATTTCTGAAAATATTGTCTTAAATAAGTATCTGGGTCTTTAAAATAATGCCCGTTCTTTATATCCATTTTCCAGAAATAATAAGCCCAAATAATTACATTTGGGAGGCCCACGGCCCGAGATTGACGGTTACTGAGGAACGAAACAAACTCAATAACATCATCAAAATATGTGTCCAAATGTTTAGGAGGCTGATTATTATATCCTCCAAGAAAAAACAATCCTTCTCTTGCTAAACGAGTTAAATCATTTGCCCAACAATAGGGAAAATAACTTGCCGTAGCAGAATCGTTAAGATAAAAACCCTTGCTAAATTCCTATTCTAACCAAGCTTTAGCAGTGCGCAGTCCCCATTTTTTCTTAATTTCAAGGAAAATTTTATTTAAACCAAAAAGCTTATCTTCACTCTTCCCCTTTTCAGTCATAAAAGAACGAATATCTCTATGACTAGCATTTGCATTGGGGTCGATAGTAGCATCTGCCATTGTGCTTTGATTTACGAATTTATCTAAGAATTCTGAAAAATCTAACTAGCTAGAATGAACCCCATTAATATATTCGAAATCTTCACCATATTTCTTTTTTAAATCTTCAAGACATCTTTCAAAATCTTTTGTTAAACGAAGTGAAATGTCCATATAAAATTTTCCTCCTTTTTAATTATTATTAATCCATTGATTTGCTTCATTGAAAGCCATAATTTCTCCATCAACTTCAAGTAATGGAGCAGAAGCAAAACCCTTTTTAATCATTTCCTTTACATCGAAATCAGTTCTGGCTTCAAATTCAATTCCCTTTTGCTTAAGTTTCTTTTCCAAAACAATACAACGAGGGCAATTAGTGGTATACAAAACAACCATAACATCAATCTCCTTTTGTCCTTTTATGTAACATCTAAATTACCATCAGATAATTTAACTAACTAATTATATAATTTCATACAACCCCAAGTATCTGCATCTGCGCTATGAGCATTTTCTAAAGTATAGCCAAAATGTTCAAGCAAAGTCCCTAATTTATAATTAGCTACCTCTGCTTTTGGAATTAAACGTTTTGCATTTTCTAAGGTACAACAAACAGCATGATTTGGAATTGGAATGTGATATCTTTTCAATTCTGGATAAATTACTTTGTTAGCATCATATTTGGCATTGTGAAAAATCCAAACACTATCTGTCATATAATCTTTTATTTCTTCCCACACCTCATCAAACGTGGGACAATTTTTTATAGTATCATAAGTAATACCGTTTACTTTAGATGCTCCACTTTCAATTTGGGTCTACGGATTTACTAATATATATTTATCAGCAATTTTTTTACCGTTTTCATACACTAAAATTGCAATGCTAACAATTCTGTTTTCTTTAAATCCAGTAGTTTCAGTATCTCCTATAACAAGCTTATTATAATTAGGGAGAGCCATAATTACTCTCCCTCTACAGCTTTATTAGATTTCAAAGCATTTGCTCTTGCTGCTTCAATAGTATTGTTTTCATCCTTAATAGACAAAATTTTCTTCATCTTATTAAAAGCTTCTAAAATATATTTCAAAGAACCAGATAAACACACTCCCAAAGTTGCCACTGTTGAAATAACAGTACTATATTCAGCAGGGATAGGAAGATTGTTTTTGTTTGCCCAAGGAATAATTAAAGAGGTAGAAAGTACAAGTAACATTGTACCACCAGCAAAAGCTAAAATTTTATAAAGGCTATTTATTAATCTTTGTTTTTCAAAAGTTTCTCCTGCAATTTTAATATTATAATATAAAGAGAAACTAACATTAGAAAGATATGCCATGCCAAAAATAGAAAATCCCACCAAAGCTGCCAAAAGATTTTCTAAGGCTAATTTCCAAAAATCCTACATAACTTTCTCCTTTAAATTTTAATTACCAGAACTTCCAAATCCACCAGCGCCACGCTCAGTATCGGGAAGTTCTTCTACTTGTTCAAAAGTAGTGGGAAGCACAGGAAGAATCATAGCTTGAGCAATCCTATCTCCGTGTCTAATAATTTGTGTTTCAGTACTATCATTATGAAGAGCAACAATCCACTCGCCACGATAATCTACATCAATTACTCCAACGCAATTTGCAGGACGCAAACCTTGCTTTGTAGCCAAACCACTACGAGCAAAGATGGCACCCCAATATCCAACAGGAATTGCAGTTGCAATACCAGTCTTTACTTTTACCGTTTCGTGAGGACGAACCTTGATTCCTGCAACATCTTTTTGAACATCCCAACTATAATAAATATCATCAGGACAATCAGCATAAAGGTCAAAGCAAGCATCAGTCTCGTGCGCCTTAACAGGCATCTTAGCTGTCTTAGACAGCAATTTAATCTTTACATCCATATTTGTCAATCCTTTTTTGTTTAATTTTAATTTGTTTCTATTTTATTATATAATATATAAAAATGGTGGAAAGTTACCCTTCCACCATAGAATTTTTAAAACGCTTTAAATTGTGTAGGGCTTTTGTAATTTCAGAATATTTATAGCAAAACTGTCTCTTTAACAAAAAATCGTTTTCCTGTCCAAGATATTTGGTCTTTGTTCTGCCCTTTAACACTTTGGGAAGTTTATCCATCCAAAGCATTGCTTCTTTTTTATCATTCCAAAAATCTACACATTCTGCATTTCCTTTAATTAAAATTTTATCAATAAGCTCTTTATAAAGATTAAGATATTCGTGAACAGTATTATAATACTGCATAATTAATTCTCTGTATACTTCAGGACACTTTGCTAAAAAATCATCAAATCTATCTTCATGAATAGCATTAATAACTGCATTAGGAGATATATTTTTAGATAATGCTTTATGCATTAAGACATAATCTGATGTTTTAATTTTGCATCTAAAATGATTTTTATATCCATCAACCATATCAACTACCCAACCTTCTTTTTCAGAAGAAAGATAATTATCGGTATCGGCTAAAACACTAAACAAAGTAGCATTATAATACCATTGAGTCATTTTAGAATCATATTCCTCAGCCATATCCTTAAGAATATCAAAAGAAACTTCCTTGCCATCCTTAACATCTCTTGCCGCAAGTAAATACAATCCTTCTTGAGATTCATCGTATTTAACAACAATAGGATTTTTGGGAGAAATATATTCAAAAATAAAAGTGTAATCAGGATAATCCTTAATTAATTCTTTTTGTCCATCAGATAAAAGCTTATAACCCGCCGCAAGTCTCCAAGATTCTACTGGGTCTAACGCCTGAGAACCAGAACCTAAAATTCTGTCTTCCTCTGCAATATATCTATATTGCTGATAAGAACCATCAAGCTTATTAGTAATAAAGACTGCATGAGCAAAATTATATTTAGACCTAATATTTTTAGGAGACCAATCGCCCTCATCCTCGCCATAGTTCTTAAACTTTGCCAAAGATGCAAGAGCAATTTCATCATTCTTTATATCAAAGACACAAGAACGACATTCCCTATAAAGACCATCATATAATTCAAAAAAAGAATTTAAATCATAATCATCAGACAATTCAATAAAACCCTTATACTTAAAAAGTACATAATGGTCATAACAAGTAATCTGAAGAGGGTCAAAAATCTTGCTCAATTTTTCATTAAGCTTAGGAGTAATATTTCCCCACACTTCAAAAACTCTATCGAGCCAATCATTAAAATTGTAATTTTCAGGACAAGGTTCGTTGTTAAGGAGAGTATAAGATTGAATATACTTTCTTTTAACAGTCATAACATATTCATAAAGAGGGTGCCAAAGAAACTCCTTCTTAAAATGAAAATTCATCTTAAACTCTCCTTTACTAATTTTTATCTTCTGAATTATTTTTCAAAAGTCCCGCTTGCAATTTTATCGCATTCGTTAAATAAAAAAAGCTTATCAAGGTTTTCTTTTCCCATAATCTTTTCCCATTTAGCTTTAGATTTTTCGGTTTCAAGAAAGAATGGAAGCATATGGAAATTAACATAAAACAGACATTTTAAAATATCATCCATGTTAGTAAATCCAATACAATCAAGATTTGCTAAAAGGTCATATGTTCCTACATTATGATGACTATAATATCTATAATCTCCAGAACCATCTTCCTTGGGCTGACCAGTAGTTAACTTACCTAAATCATGAATCTGTGCGGCTCTATAAAGAATCTTGTCATCAGTTCTTTTAGCAACTTCTTCTGCGCAAATTCTACAATGTTCATCTAAAGTGTACTTATGATGACAAGTTTTCTGGTCAAACCCCTTCATCAAACTCATAATATAATCATCATCAGTAGTCCAATTAGACTGAGGTACAATTACTTCAAACTGATTAAAATTCCAACCAATTAAATTGATTATATCAAAACCTTCTTCATAAAAAGGAATTTCAAACTTGCCAATCTGTCTGTCAATAACTTCTTCGGGAACTGTACGAGTTCTCGCTTTATTCTGTCTTTTACAAACAGCAATGGGAGTAGTCATAACATAAGCTACTTTAGTAACATTCTCCTTATTGCGAACAATATCCAACAAGCTCTTACGAGATTTAACATTAATATTAGTTGCATCAACAATGATATTCATCTTGTCAACGCAATTATTAATACGGCGACGAACTTCTTTAAAGACCTCATCATTATGAGTCTGGTCATTTACATCTCCAAAAACAGTTTCACGAATTTCATCCGATGAAACAATCATTGTAGGCTGACCCATTTTAGTCAACATATTTTTAAGATTTTGAGCAAGAGTAGATTTGCCACTTGCAACAACTCCAATCATCATCATAAAATTCGTGTGTTCCATTTTTGTCCTCCTTATTCCATCTTAGATAGAATACTATCAATCTTCTCGTTGAATTCTTTGATTCGTTTTTCTTCCTCAGTATCAGGTCTTGTTTGTCCCTCAACAGGAATTAAATCTCCTGCCCAAAATAGCCATTTTGGTTTAGTTTCATCTTCTACAAATTGAACAAGACTATTATAATCAGCAGTCTGTCTTTCCTTCTTTAAAGGGTCAAACTCAACTGTAAAAATATCATTTTTGTGCTCAGTAACCCAATTCCTATAATCTTCTCTCATTTGTTTCCAATCTGGATACGAAATAATTCGATTATAATCTAAAGTTACTTTTTCACCCTCCCACGCAGTAATGGGATTAGTAGTGATAGCATTCATTCTCTTAACAAAAGTAATAGCACTTTCTTTTGTTAAACCTTTTTTAGTGAGCTTCTTTACAACCGCTCTACGTTCTTCTCGATTCATGGTTACTCCTTTGAATCATCTATATAATAACAGAAATAAATGAAGTTGTCAAGAGGATAATAAAAATTATTCCTCTTGAACTTCATCTTTTTCTTTCCAATCTTTTAATTGCCTAATTAAAACTCTACGTTCTTCATCTTCTTTTCTATGAAGAACATTATACTATTCTCTAAGCTACCTATATTCCTATTTCAAAAATTCTGGTAAGAATGTTCTTTTAGTTGAAACAAAATTTGTGTCAATAGAACGTCTTAAAGCCTTAGTTTGAGCCACAAGCACACACAACTTTTTAGCTCTGGTTAATAAAGTGTAAATTTGTTGCTGACAAAGCATCATGGGAGGAGTACTATAATCTATTACTCCAATAATTACAGGACAACCAGAACCTTGATATTTATGCGTAGTACAAGCATAACCTAAAATTAAATGCTCTTTAACTTCTTTATGCTTCAAAATAATTGGAGCATCACCTAAGTCGAAATCAACAATCGCATTTTCATAATCAATGCTTGTAACTACACCTGTCCATCCATTGTACATTGCTGTTTGTGCTCCACTAGTATCATAAACTTTATAATTATTCTTGATACACATTACTTTATCGCCTTCTTGAATCCAAAAAGACCTATCATTTCCAGAAGCATCTTTCATCTTTTGGACATAAATTCTTGGACGAGATTCATTTAAATCAACAGGGTTAATTAATTTCTGAATGTCAAGATTTAAGTTGTGAACACAAGCATCTCCACGTTCTTTGACAGGAGAGATAATTTGAATCTTTTCAATATCTCCGTTTACAAGAGGACTGTTAAAATATTTCTCAAAATAAGCAATGGTATCTTTTCTATCATCATCTTTTTCATTTCGAATATCAAGTACCATATCTTGAAGGTCTCCACGAGTTTCAATGCCCTCATAATCAGTGTCTTGATATAATTGAATACCATTTCTTACATTATAAGCTGTAGTTAAAATACCTGAAGCCTTTGCTTGTCTATGAACCTCTTTTAATTCAACAGTGGGAATTTCTTTGCTATTAATCATATCAGCAGCTAAATTAAGAGAACCAATAGATTCGAGCTGTCCCATATCACCAAGCATTAAAAGTTTACTACCAGTGGGAATTGCTCTAATTAAATCAAGGAAAATTTCTCCCCCAACCATACTAACTTCATCTAAAATGATGATATCATAAGGTAATGGATTATCTTCTCCATAAGAAAAGCCACAGCCACCAGTATATCCAAGAAGTCGGTGAATAGTAAAACCTTCTTTGCCAGTAACTTCTTGTAATCTTGCCGCCGCTTTTCCACTTAAAGCACATTGAGCAAAAGTATATTCATCAAGCACAGATAAAATACCTGTAACTAATGAACTTTTACCAGAACCAGCTAAACCAGAAATTACGCAAACTTGTTTTTCAATTCCCAGCTTAATTCCATCTATTTGCTCTTGTGTAAATTGGAATCCCTGTTTTGTCTCAGCTTTTTTAATCTTTTCTTCAAAATCATTAGCAACAAAATAATTGTTACCCTGAAGCAATCTTTTGAGATGATAAGCAATATCTTTTTCAAGATTCCAAAAGCTCATTAAATAAACTCTTCGACCTGATTTGGTATCACCATCTTCAACACGAATTAATTCTTCATCTTGAAGCTCTTTTATAGCTTTACCAACATTATTTACAAGATTGCCATCTTCATCTTCTACTGTTAAACTTTGTTTTCCACCAAGGTCTTCATACAAAGAGCCCATTAATTCCCCAGCGGATACCCAAGAATGACCTTCTTCACCCTGAGCATCAAGATACCATAAAATATAAGATTTAATTCTTTTCGTATCATAAGTCTTATATCCACTTCTCAATGCTACTTTATCAGCGGTAAAAAATCCTACTCCTTTAATATCTTTTACTAACTGATAAGGATTATTTTTTACGACATCAATTACTTTTTGTGGAGCTTTATATTTTTCAATTAGTTTAGAAATAAAGTTCGGGGAAAAACCAACCTTATCAAGCTCTAAATATACAGTAGACATATCTTTACTGGCTTCAAAACGCTCAATAATACAGTTGGAAATATAATCTCCAATACCTTTTGCTTTCTTTAAAGTTTCTATATCATGGTCAGCAATAGCTTGTAATGGGTCTTCACACACAGCAAACAATTCATCCATCTGACCTTCTGACAAAAAGGTTCTTAAGAAAGCCCTTTGATTCTTCTGATTAGAAAAATCAATATCTTTATTATAATAAACCAATTGATACTGAACACCGTATTTAGGATGCTCAACTTCTTTACCTAATAACACATAGGCGGAATTGGGGTCAATTCCATCGGTATACTCTCCTGTAAAAGTAACCTCACCATAAACACTCATAGTAGGTGAACCTTGCTCTACCTCAAGAATATTCCAAGAAACTATTCCCCAATTTTTGCCATCTGACCCAATTCCAGCACTCGGATAGAGGGTCTTAGAATGAGACGCTTTTATCTTTATAAATTTTTCTTCGGTATCAACACTCATCGTCAACCCTCTCTACATCTATTCTGTCAGAAATCATTTCAAGGTCTCCATTATCATCAATACCTTTGATTAATTGAACAGAATGTTTATACAAACTATCTTTATACTGTCTTGGGACGAAGTTTTCTCCTCTCCTAAAACCCGTAACAAGAAGTTTAGTTCCACGCTGGAACCAAGATTTCTCAAGTACAGTTTTTGTTCCATCATCATTCATTTGAGAAATCTGTCTATTATAAAAGTTAAATTGACCTTTATAAAACTTTATATCACAAACTCCATCAGGAGTCAATAGTGTAACTGTATTTCTATTAGTGTCTTTATCAAGAACCGTACCACAAATTCTTTTAAGAACAAAACGAGCCTTCTCTTGGTCATGCCAATAATATTTGTAGGCCACTTCTGGCTCTTCTGGTAAATTCTCAAAAGGTACTATATTGTATTTCTCCTTGTTTACATGAGCAAGCTCATGTTCATGATAATACATGCAAAGAGAATCCATTTCCCACTTAGAAAGACTTCCAGATGCTTTTTCATCCCACACAGCTTTAAACTTTCCTTCATTCACAGCTTCAAGCATCTTAGGGTCACTTAAGACATTATCTTTGAAATCTGCTATAAGTTTGTTAAAAACTCGGTCTAAACTACCTCTTTTAACAACTCTTTGTCCCTCGTCGCTCCAGTCGTAATCTTTTTTATCAACCATGTCATTAAGGAAATATTTTTCAAAGAATGGCCATGCAAATTTATTTTCAAGGATATAATAAGCTGTACTTGCACTTTTACCTATTTGTTTATAAAAGAATTTTTTCTGGAAAACATAATTTCTAAATCTATATAATCTTAATTCAAACTTTTTTTGATTTTCAGTTAATAAATCAAGATTCGCCAAATCTTCAATGTTAGAAATATTAAGCGACTTAACAGGACTTGAGATAAATCTAATAAAGTCTTCCATAATTACTCTTCTATCTTTTTTCTCAAGATTGTCAAAACACCGAGCTTTGATAAGAGAAATCATTGCCGTATCACCAAATTTATTTTCTTTAGATTCAGATTTGTATTTCTGCATCTTCTCGTAAAAATCCCACATTGAAGAATAAGTTTGATTATCAATAATAGCTTTTGCAATAGAAGTTCCAATACCTTGAATTGGTTTTAAACCATAAACAATTTCATTTTTCTCAACGTCAGGATGGAAACCAAATCTAACACGATTTACATCAGGTAATGCTACAGTAACACCTTCTTTTTTGATATTACCAATAGCTTTACTAATTTTACCATAGTTGGTATTTCCATCTTCACCGCCAGAATCAGAAATCAAATTAGCAGTATTCCAATAAATAACAGGATAATGATAAGCAAGATTGGCTTCTTGCAGACCAACGATTGAATAGGCTAATGTATGAGCACTATTAAACCCATAACCGCGATTCATACTAATGAGAACATCCCATACATAATGACACAGTTTAGAAGAAAGATGTTTTTCTTCTATATTTTTATAAAATTCTTGTTGTAATTCAACATAAGCTTTAGGGTTCTTTTTAGCAATACTTTTTCTAAGCTTATCAGCCCACAGCAAATCAAAGCCACCAATCTCAGGGTCTTGAACTGCCATCATAAAATCTTCTTGGTTAGGTAATAAACCATAGCTCTTCTTGGCATATTTACAAACAACTTCTTGCTCATGCTTAGTCAAACCATAATCATCCATCTCTTTATACCAAAGAGTGATATCTTTCTTATAACGACCAAAACGTTCAAGAGGGGTTTCTGCCCGTGGAGAAGGAGCCATAAGTCTCATTACCGAATTTAAAGCAGATAAGTCTACTAAACTTTCAGGTTTACCTATTGCAACAGCTTGATATCCAGTTTGTTTTTCCATTTGAAAGAATGACATAACTTTATGCTCATTAAGCATTTTCCAAATTTCTGGATTATCTCTTTCTATCCTGTAAACACCTAAATATTTTTCATAAGTAGACTTTAAATCACCTTGCCATTCAAGCCTACCGTCTTCCATAAGAAGATTCATACAAACATGTTCTTTTTGAAGAGCATCAATAGAAAGCAAATCCCATTTAATAAGAGATACTTTTTCATCAGCGTGTAGGTCAAACTGAGTGATAATATCTCCACTCGTTGTCTTCATTAAAGCAGCATGGTCTACAACATCTGTTGCTGAAAGAACTACACCACCAGCATGAGAACCAACTCCACTTACTAACCCTTCAATATTTTGAGCAACTTCCCAAACATCAGGATACTCATTAGTCATTAAGTTAACAAATTCTTTGTCAGGACGTAAATTGTTTTCTTCATCACCATAAAAACATTGTTTTAAAGTAAACTGAATACCACGTTCTTGACCAATATGTGAACTTAACATCTGTCCAATTTCAGGTGGATAACTTAAACCACGACAAGCAGTTTGAATTGCAACTTTAGCTTTCATCGTAGAAAGTGTTTGAACCTTCATAACACGACGATTTCCTGCTCTCTGGTCATCGCCACAATACTTGCGTTGAAGATAGTGAATAACATCATCACGATAAGCATTCTCAAAATCCACGTCAATATCTAATGGGCTAACACGTTTAGGATTAAGAAAGCGCCAGTGATAACAAGGAACATCTTCTCTCAGAGGATTAACCTGAGTAATTCCTAAAATATACAAAAGAATAAATCCTAAACCTGAACCACGAGAAGGACCAACCAAAGAACCGCAAGCCCAACACGCATTTACCAAGTCACGAGTCTGTAACAAATAAGCTGACCAATGAGCATTATTAGCTTCTGAACTTGCTTTAATAGACTCAAGACATGTTTGAATTGCATCATAAGTTTCTTTATTTGCTAATTCATCAGAATCTTTTTCAAGACGCTTAACAATTTCTCTAACAAGGTGTCTATCAGCATTGTAATCTGAATTAAAAAACCACTCTAACATAGGAATATCTTTAAAATATTTTTTAGATAAACCCAAATCAGGTTCAGTTAAATCATCTGGCTCATAAGGAATTTCCAAATTAGCGAATAAAGTATATTCTTGAACCATGTTATAAATCAACATGGTATTATCTAAACCTTTTTGTACAACTTCTGGAGTCAAAAATTCATCCATATAAGAATGAATTTCTTCTTCTGACATCATATAAGTTGTAGCATAAAACTCTCCAACTTCGCGTTCTTTACCACTATCTTCATTAGATTTAAGAAAAGCTTCATGTACTTTTCTATCTTCTTTTTTGGGATAATGACTGTCGGTAGTAATAATATATGGAATATCAAGTTCAGCAGACAGTCCCACTAAAGCCTGATTTACAATAATTTGTTCTTCACTCTTTGATGGCTGTAATTCCAAAAAGAAATTACCATGCCCAAAACATTTATCGAGTCTTTTTAACCATTTCTTAACGCCCGTATAATCAGGTTGTAAAGGATTTTGTTTATAAGAATCTAAAATTAATTTTGGACAACGACCACCAAGGCAAGCAGTTGAACCAATAATATGACCTCTATCAGATTCAACTACTTCAAACAAATCTTCATAATAAGTTGGAGTACGAATATTAACATAAGTAAAGGAATTATCAATCCATGCTCTTGTACTTAATTCTCTTATTTGCTTATGTCCAATAGCATCTTTAGCCAACAAAATGAAGTGATAAAAAATATATTCTTTATCTTCTTCAATGCTTTTTCGATTGCAAAGATAAATTTCATTACCTAAAATAAGTTTATAATCTTTCCACTTATCAGGATTTTTCTTTCGCAAATCGTCTATTTGAGTTAATGCTTCAACGTGTGCGGCAATACAGTCATGGTCTGTAATAGCAACACCTTTATGACCAAGCTCCTAAGTATATGTGAGAAGACCCTTGACAGTGTTAGTGCTGTCAAGGAAACCTCTCGTATTGGAGCCTATGTCTGTGTGATTATGTACACCTACAAACACGGCATTACTCTCCTTTATATTTTTGTCTTATTATATCATGTTACTTTTAATTTGTCAACCTTAAAAATCCAAATCTTCTAAATCCTTATCTAACATTACTCTTTTCTTCTTAGGCTTTTCAATTTCACCCCAATCAAAATCTGTAGTAGATTTTGCATTTAAGGATGTCGTTTTGGAATTAAGAATAGCGTCAGATTTGGTCTTGCTTTTTAAATCAGGAGTCTCATTTGTTTTATCCTCCATAACATCATAATATAGAATTTTAACTTCTGGATAAATCTTATCTTCCCAAGACTCTAACTGGAACTGGCAAATTAAATTCATTACCAAATTCTTTTTGTTAGCGCCAAAGGTGTGTCTATCCTTAAGAGTCATCATATCAAATTCTGTAGCTGGACAATACTTCTTAATATAAGTAATACCATTATGCTGGAATCTAATAAAACTCTTAGTTTCGCCATAGCCATTAATTTGACTGGCATTTATGTGAAGATTTGTAATCGCAAAAGTAGGCGTGGGAACAGTATTACCCCACACTTCATAATTTTCAGCCACTTCTTTTACAAATCTTACTTGCATTTCATTTGCGGGAATTTCCCAATCTACTTGATAAACAGTTTTAAGTTGGTCAAGAGGAAGCATCTCATTACATTTTGAAATAACAGCTTCAACATTATCTTTTTTCAAAGAAATACCCGCTGCATTTTCATGACCCATTACAGATATCAAGCCTGTTTTCTCTAAAAACTCTTTTAAATTTTTAATATTGCCTCTATCGTAACCACGACAAGAGCCACCAAACTCAGAATTAGATTTTTCTTTTAATAAAACAACTGGACGTAAATATTTTGATGTCAATTTCCGCGCCACAAGGCCAGTTACGCTTTTTTTGTCCACGAGCCGTGTACAATCGACAAATAAAATGGTATTTTTATCTAGCCCTTGTTTGTCAATTTTGTCAATAATTTGCTCCATAAATTTACGAACGGCTGTATCTTGACGAGCCTTTACATTATTAGCTACTCTCGCCATTTCCCACTGAAGAGTATGTTCCTCTGGAAGAGGTTTAGGGTCAGTAGCTTTTTTTCGTCTCGGCTGATAAATAACAGTTTCTTGCTCTCCAACCATAGCTCTGAACAAATCTCTTTGCTCTTTTTCAGTACCATAACGTACTACGCCATTAATTCTTGGAGCAAGCACCCAACCAACATTTGTAATAGTTCTACCAAAGTGAATCTCATCAGCCATTCTTTCTTGAAGCTCATTAAGGAAATCATTCTTTTGATTTTCAATCTTTAAGCCCTCAAGTACATACCATCTTGTTTCCAAATCTCTCAAATCCATACTATCTGCAATAATACCAAGAGAAACCAAATCAAGATAATCATCAAGCCAACTATCACTATAGTGATACTTCTCACAATATGCTTCTGCAAACTTACGAACTACACCAACACCAGATAAAGTAGGATTGAAATACTGACCATCGGTATCATTTACAGCTATACAATAATTAACATAACTGTCTTCTTTAATTCTATCTGGTTCTTTTTCTTTAATTTCATCAGCTTCGTTCTTAGGAATCCATTTGCCAGTGTTAGTATCTAAATACTCAATTTCAACTAAGTGATGGTCTAACACAAGAATAGGACAATTGTAATTTTTAGTAATTTGAATTGCATCTTTGCAAAGCATTGAAGCATCAGGAATAATAATTAAACCAACATCATCTTTTGAATATTCACTTAACATCTTGTAAGTTAATCCATGCTCTTTATTAAAGCTAAAAATATATTCTACTTTAGCTTCAGGATTAAAATGCTCAATGATTTTACTCATTAAAGTTGCTGAAGTGTAACCATCAGCCATTCACACCCTATGTTTCCATATATTTCTAATAATATTTATAATTTTTGTGAGGATTGTTTTTATGCCATTCTTTCATTTTTAAATAAACTTCATATTTTCTATCTAAATAAACAGTAGCATTTTCATAAATTTTGTCTAAAAGCATTGGAACTTGAACTTTTCCAAAAATAGTTACTGACCAATTATTATTTTCTCTTTCAGGCCAACGTTGTTCCATCTTTAATTCGGATTTTCCTAACACTTTTAAAATTTCTTGTAGCAATTCTTTTGTTCCTGTAAGACTCCAGCCAAATCTACCTCTTTTATCTATATACAAAGAGCCATCTCCATCTGAATATCCCCTGATAAAAGATAACTTATATTCTTCTTTTATATCTGGCATTTTACAAAAAAAAGTTTTGTTTTCTACAATCCCTAACTTTTTCAAAGAATCCACAGTATGCTGATTACCAATTAATAAACGACAAGTATCTTGCCCCCGCTCAAAATTTGAACTGTTCTTTTTATAAATATGTATTGGATGATTGGATTCCAAACTATCACGAAATTTTTCTAAATGTGTAATATCTTTTACAGATAAAGTACAACCAAAAGATTGATTTTCATTACCTTTATTTGGTCTTTTAGTTGTAATATAACCATCAGCCATTAAAAAACCGAGCCAATAAGCTTTTTTATCAGAATTAATTTCATCAAAATAATTTTCATCAAAAGAATAATTTGTTTTTTTCCGATGACCTTTATCCCATTTATTATTAACTTTTCTTTTAAGAACACTGTTTAAAGACACTTGAAATTTTTCTGCGACATCTTTTTCCGAAAAGCCATTATCTAACATTTCTTTCATCTCTTTTAATTCTTTCAGTGTTAAACAATTTTCTCTATCTTTTTTATGTGTTTTCCAATCATCGTTTTTAACTCTTTTTTTTATTGCATTTTTATCAAGACCATATGTGCTACAAATTCGTGCTACAGACCATTCATTATTCAAAAGATTTTTAATAAAATCCAATTGCTCTTGAGTGTAAGTAGCTCCTTTTTTCTTTCCCTTGAAAGGATTATAAATATTATTTGGGATTAGACTATCCATTGTATATATACCTCCTATTATAGTCGTTGAACCTTCTGCCCAATAGGGAACAGCTTGGATGCAGATTACCCAATCTTAGTGATATTACCATACCTCAGTCATTACCCTCGCCATTATTATATTACTATAATAATTTGGTTACTAAGACTTAAGGGAGTTCCCGCAATTTCAAGAGTTTTTATTAAAGACTGAAACCCTGAAAGTTAATCACAGTCTACCTTAATTACAATTTTCTTTTCAGTGTTAACATTATCATGAAAAATCTATACAGCTTTATCCATGTTTTTCATTTGGAAGGGGTCATTAACGACCTTGTTTTTTACAGGATGAAGAAAACTCTTTACATCCTAAATATCATAACTTCTTAAAATAGTTTCAAGAAAATCATATTCATCATCAAAGTTATTCTAAAACTTTGTCTCCCATAGTAATTTTTCCATTAATTACCTCTTAAAAATATACTCGTAGAACTTTGCCTTTCCCCGTAAGAATAAACAGGTTTTGCCATTTTTATTAATTGATTGTAAACATCTTTGCCTTTGTCAAGAGGTGAATCTTTGATATCTAACAATCCTTTTGTGTCCTTAATAAGAAAGACATTAAAACTTAAAGCAAGTCTCTGAGCTAAAGTCCTTAATCGTTCATTGTATCTTAAATAGTTGTCATATAACAATTTGTCAGCTTTATAAACTTCTTCATATTTATCGTCAAAGTCTTTATCAAAACCTAAATAAACTGTATCTACTCCAAGTTTTTCTAAAGCTCTAATTTGCCAATCTGAAACATTAAAGCCGCAAGTTGCCACTACGCAACTTTTACCTTTAAAATAAGTGTCTGCTTTTAAAACACTCTTTTCTCCCTCAACTATAACTGCTTTTTTAAATCTTTTTATATTTTCTTTATTTTCATAAAGTCCATACAAATTTAATCCGAGAGGATGGTCGAATTCTTTGCCAGTCATAAACAAAGGCATATATTTTCTTTTAGAATCTTCTGGTTGTAAACTTCTTCGTCTAATACCAACCAAATGACCATCTACATTATAATGAGGAATAATTATATATTTTTGGTATTCATACCACTCAATGCCAAATTTTTCCATAGAGGGAATGCTAATCCCCTCATCAATCCAACCCTTATAAAAAGTATTACGGTCAAAATAATCAAAAAGACATTTATAATCATCATAAAACTTTGTAATTTTAGCTTCATGGAATTGTTGTCTTCTTTCAATATCTTCTGACTGTTTTACCATATCAGATAATTGTCCACGTAATTCTGGTGAAACATCATTTCCAAAGCCTACACGACTTCGAGACAATGATTTTCCAACCTTTTTTGCTATGTAAACAATTACCTTACTATAAAACTCTCCATCTTTAGCATTACGAATTCTTTTGATAAATTCAAAAAAATTCATTCGCCCACAATTCGTATAGCAGAAAAAGTCTTTGCTTTCTGTAAAGAAACATAATTTATGACTATCTCCACCATGACAAATTGTTTTAAACCAAAGACATTTTTGCTGAGTTCTTCCATCTGTAGAAGTTGAGTATAAAGGAGAACCATTTTCTTCCATGATGTTAATAACTACATCTTCTGTTACCAACTTCAACAGTTCATCTTTATCTATCATAGCCAACCTCTATTAAAAATCTATTTCTTCTTCCTCTTTTTTAGAAGATGCCTTTTGTTCTTCTTCGTCATCATCTTCTACCATTCTAAACTTTTTACTTTCAGGAGATTCTAAGAACGGGTCTTCCTCATTCTCAAGAGTCTCTTTTATTTTTCTTGCAATTTCTTCCGTGTCTTCAAAGACATCAAAAGTACCTTCTTCTTTAGCTGTCTTAGCAATATCTACAGTGTCACTTATAATTTGACCTTTAATAGTATCTTTGTCATTTGTAAAGATTACTTTCTGGTCTTCTTCAACACGAGTAAATGTTTGAGGAATATCTAAAAGTTCATAATCATAATCAGTACAAAACAAATCATGAACTCGCATTGTAGCATAATCAACATATAGCCAAATTTTACATTTGGTATATTCTCCACCACGATTCTTATATACAGAAATACACCTGTTAGGTTTATATTTCAAGAACCTATTTTTAATAATTTTTTCTAAATATTTTTCTTCTTTTTTAGATACTTCTGACACAATAGAAGCCGTATCTACCTTATCAATAATAGACTTAGCGCCACGAACAATTGTCTGGTCACGATTTTGTTCATTTTTAAAATCACCCGAAACCTGTGTCCAAGTATCTATGCTAATATCATATTTTCGGGTAAGCTCTTTTAACTTTAAACTCAAATTCGCAAGAACTTGGTCTTCACGAATTTGCATTCTTGCCTTAGCTTGAGATTGGAATTCGCTAATCAAATCAGTAGTAACATGAATGTAATCAAAGAAAACATTCCTTACACCATGCTGAAGAACGTGCTGTTCAATAATATTCTCTAAAGTACCAATATCATAATCAGGAACATATTCAAGATAAATATGACCTTCTTCATGTAAAATCCTGATGGCTTCATCTACTCGCTCTTCTTCATCACCATAATATCTACCAGTCATAATATGTTCTTGAGGAACATCAGCAATATAAGCCCATAAAATAGGTTCAATCTCTGTAATAAGTTCCATTTCTGTTCCAATATAAAGGGCAGCGTTCTGAGTACCGTTCGGGTTTTCTACAAATTCCATCTTATTAGAATCCCAATATTTCGGAGTAAAAGAATGGCAAAGATTAGCAATAGTCAGACGAGTTTTGCCCACACCAGTGCCAGCAGAAGAAACAACAAATTTTCTCGGTTGAATACCTTTTGTTATAGTTGTCATATAGTTACTTGCATAAGACAAACCATAAGCAGGAGTTTTCTTCCACTCTTCTTTTTGCTTTCGAGCTTCATCACTACCAGCTTTAACACTATCACGTCCAACTTTGGGACTATATTCCTGAGTGATATTAGACACCTTTTGTCTAAAATGATTTAAGATTTCATCAATGGTCATTTGACTAAACTGGTATCTCTGTTCATCAGCGATTTCGGGGTCCTCTTCATTCGGGTCAAAAATTTCATCTACATCAATACCAGATTTAAGATAAGCACGAAGTAAAGAAAACTTTTTCATTTCTTGATAATTAGTATTAAAGTTTTCTGGGGTAGCTAATTCTTTAGCTTTTTCGACGTAAAGATTTCCATTATTCCTTGTATAAATATTATACAAAGATTGAAGATTATTCTTTAAATAATCATCAATAATATATTGGTCGAGCTTTACCGCACCTTGAGAGAAAAGATTGTTTATTGCTACAAACAAAAGTTGATGGAAAGCTTCAACAAAATCTTTTTTGTCGATTTTATTACTTGTTAATAAAGTCGGATTCTACAGTAAACAGCCAAGAACTTCTTTAATTGCAGATTTGCTTTGATAATCTCTATAATCCGCCAAGTTAAACCTCCCATTCTTCAGGATGTTCAGACATTATTTCCTGAATATCTCTTTGTAATTCTGATAAAGACATACTATCTTTCCCTCTTTGCTTTTGAACTTCTCGTCTAAAATTATAATCTCCAATAAAATCTGTGTTAACAAGACCATCATCAACGATATCATCCGCAGAAATTTCTTCTTTGTGATTTCGTTTGTCTCGTTTTTCGTCATCCTCTTCTTGTTTTTTAATAATTTCGGAACGAGCAACATCTATTGCTACAGGCGGTTTTGTTAATATATATTCGATAAATTCAGATTTAGTCATCCTCATCTCTTTATACTTTTGCCAGAATTCTCTTGATTCAGCAAAATAACGTACAACCATGAAGATATCTGATTCTGTTTCTATCTTGGGAGCTGGATTGTCAGCATACTCATACATATAATATAAAGTAAAAAGAATTTGAGAATTGGTCATACCATATTTTTCTTTGATTCTTTTTATATATGTTGTTATAAGAGGCGCATTCACCCACTCTCTTATACCAAGAACGTCCCAAAGATAATCAGTTAAAGTCTTATAATCTTTTGCATCTTGTGCTGGCTATTTACCACAAATAGGGCAATAATTTTTACCATTTACAGTAATAATTTCTTCAGTAGGAAGCATCTTACCACAAACACTACATTTTCTATTCTTCTTTGGTGGTGCTATAATCCTCACTCCTTTCTTAAAATATTAAAACGGAAAATAAAGGGGAATAGTAACCAGTTTTACTATTCCCCAATAATTGTTTATTCTACTGTAATATTATTTTCAGTACAGTAATCCTTCAAATCATCGAGAATAAGCAAAAGCATATCCAATTGAGATTCATCGCAATCTTTTACACTCTTACCCTTTCCAAGATATTCTGCAATAATCTTCTTATACTCTGTACTACCAGTGTTATGAATAGCCTTTACATAACTACCGATTTCAGCAATAAGCTCATCAACGCTCTTCTTTTCATCTTCGGTAACTTCGTTATCCTTAAAGAGATTGACTTCATTATCAACAACTGTAGCACCGTGAGCCTTTTGTTCATCAATAGCCTTTGCCATGTCATCACGCAATGCTTCATAAGTAAATGGAATGCATTCAGACATATAAGGGCTACGAGAACCAGCTTCAAGATGTTTATTACCTCTCATCGTAAGCATGGAATGAACATTACCCTGTTCATCAGTTTCGTAAGAAGCATAACCAGTTACGTCAACAAGACGAGAAACAACAAGGAATCCACGGTCAGGTACAGTAGGAATAGTCTTATCATACTTTTCACCGTTCTCCTTAATCTGCTTAGTAGTAGCATGAGAAATACAAATCAAAGTATAACCAGCTTTAACAATCTCTTGAAAGAATTTATCATATTCACGAGACAAAGCACGATAACCACGCATTTTTTCAGTCTCGTCAAGATAATCTACACCTTCTTTGTCTACGATATACTTTTCACAAAGGTCGTAGGCAATATCAATAGTATCGACAATTACCGTTTTAAAGATTGTTTCTCTATTTTCCTTTTCAGCCGCTTCTGCATCTTTAAGCAACTGCTTCTTTACTTCAAGAGCTTCTTTCCAAGTGTTAATTGGCTGTGCAATAATGCCGTCCAAGAAACCATAACCCTTTTCAAAGCCGAGCAAAATAGGCTTGGGGAATTTACAAGCGTTTGTAGTTTTCATTGTTATTATCTGTAAGCTTTTTATCTTACACTCTGGAGCTTTCGCTCATTTTCATCAATCTGTCAATTCAGATTCAGGTTGGCGTACTTTTTCAACCTTATATAAAATAAGGTGTTGCGGACTCTTGGTAATATTATATTCTTTAATACAAAGGTTCAATTACTACGCTCTGCCCCTGTTTATCATTTTAACAATAAACTTCGGTTCGAGTTAACATAATTACAAATTAAGTCTTCTCGCTTAATTCCGCAATTTCGTCAATTGTCTTACGACAAAGGGTGGCAAAACACTACGCTACCACTTTTTCTTTCTCCATAAATGAGAAAGCTCTTACCACTAAGGTCACGAGTGACCACATTAGGCTTAATGCTAAAAATATCAATACCCATTATTTAAATGTCTCCTTATTAAAAATTTTAAATATTTTTTAGTTGTCGATTAGAAATTAGAAAGGAATATCATCGTCATCATCAACAACAGGAGACATCTTTCCAGAACCCTTCTTACCAAAACCTGTAGGCGCAGAAGAACCACTACTGCCCTTGGAGCCCTGATATCCAGCTTCCTCAAGTTCCTTCAAACGACTTGCTCTTTCATTGAGCATAGCCTTACACATCTGGGTGGTAATAATCATATCTTCTTGCTCATCTTCATCATAAGCAATATCACCACCTGTAAGAACCATTTCAACATAGCTCTTACCCTCAGTTACTCTCTGCTGACCAAAACCCTTAGTCTTTGGCTTTGCTTCGCTCTTTTCGTTGGGCTTCCAACTAACATACATCTTAGCAGTAGCACCCTTAACATAACCATTATCTTCAAGAGCATCAACAAAATCCTTTGGAATAATGATGTTCTTAATATCAAGGGCATTATGATAAAAGTCCATACTAATAAGATTCAAACGCTTTCTACCAGTAGGCTTCTTATCATCTTCGGGGCCACGCTCTTCATCAGTAATACTCTTAATATATCCCTCAATATCAAGGTCACAAGCGAATTCATCAAAATCATTGAAAAACTGCATAGAAGCAATAGTACCCTCATGAAGCTGTTCATCAGACCCAACGTAATCATTTGCACTAAGAGAACCCACAAGTTTTACCATGGTAGCGTTTTCTTTATCCTTAGTGAGAGGAACAGCCGTCTTCAACCAATTCAAAACCTTTTCATAGTTTTCACTATCAGTTCCATCAGCCTTCTTTGCCTTAATAAAAGAGGAAAACTGTCTGGTCATTAAACTATCTTCGCCACACTGGATTTGTCCACGAATACGAATATAGTCAACGCCATTTTTATCTACGCCCTACTTGGACTCAATATCAGCGAGATAACCCGCAAGAGTCACACTATTTACCAATCTACGAATCTGGTCAGTATTTTTTGTAGCCATTATTTTTGTACTCCTTTAATTTTGTCTTTAATTTTTTTTAGTCTTCATTTTCATTGTCATTATCATCTTCATCGTCAATAGACTTGTAATCATTACAAGCATCGAACGTCAAAGTAACACCCAAATCTCTTCGGGCATCCTCAAGAAAAGGCTTAAGCTTTGCATATGCCGAACACTTTACCAAGAAACGACAATCTTCACATGCGAGATTATTAACCATTTTACTATCTCCTAATTATTCAAAAAGTCAACCCACCTTGGTTGTGAATAAAATATAGCATAGTTTTTTCATCTTGTCAAGTATTTCTGAAAAAATTTTTAATCGGTTAATCCGTTATCATCGACACCGAAACGTTTTGTCGTTCCATGTTTTGCCATAACCCAGCAATTATTAAAGCTTCCTTTTTTAAGCATTATCTCAACAGAATCTCCTTCTCTCAATTCAAAAGGAGTTTGATTCTGAATCCTTGTAAATTCTGTTTCAGGTTCCCGTGGTAAAATAACATCCACAGTACCATCACTATTTACATTTGTCACCGTAGCACTTTCAATTCTCGGTGAGGTTCTTTTAATTTCTGCCGTAACGCACTAAAGTATTCTATTCAGCATTTCATCTGCATATTGGTCATAATTGTTATTTTGGTTTATCATAAATCACCATCTTATTTTCTCTCCCTGACTTTCCTTCTCGGATGTATTAGTAGGTAAGTCAGAAGTGTTACAACAACTTAATGATATTTTACCATCTTTACTATTATAAGAAATAGAAGTAATTAACAACTTTTCTCGTTGTAAAGACAAAAATTCATCTTCAACTTCACATAAATTATTTACTGTCAAAATTGGATTGAAACTAACAGAAACAGAAAATTGTACTCCTACAAAACTTGATTTTCTCAAATAATAATTTGCCAAATCATAAGCTAAATCATCACTCCATACCTGAGAAGATGTATAAGGAGCATCCATACGTCTTCCAATACGTTCTACACAGATAGGAGAAGAGGGATTATTATTTGTAACTGTCGCAGTATAAATAGTAGAATCTACACTATCACCTACTACTTTTACACAATTAATAATTTGCTCGTTTTGATATTGTAAATCCATATTATGTAAATCCCTGCTAAATTTAGGGTATGTCCAAATAATAGGCTTAACAGAGTCATCAACTGTTTCATTAATTGGATAAAAGCACAAATTACCAACTGTATTATAATAATATTCAGCAGATAATTGCGTTGCCAAAGCATCCAAAATTGAGCCCAAAGTCTCTCCCTGTTCTGCTCTAATTGTTTGTTGTGTTTTTAATCCAATAAAACTTGGGTCAAAAATAGGTTCTTTGTAATCTAAGATATAGCCATTTCCAAGAGAAAAATTTAGAACACCTTTAACAGCATCAATAATATTACTGCCCAATTCAACTTCATACGCTGTCTCAAGAGTACCTGTTTTACCTTCAAAAACAGCGTATTTATCAGAAAGTTGAAATTGAATAGTTTTGTTTGAATCATCTCTTGTCAAACTAACATCTCCTAAAATATAAACCCCTTTAGGAAACCAAATAGTTGTATCTTGATATTGAATACCTACATCAAATCCAAATCTTGTATTTACCCAAATACCATCAATATTAGGAGTATATTGCCCATTTTCATTTGCTAAGGTAACTGTAATACTTCTTCTTTGCCCATTTTGATAAGATTCAGTATAATTTAAGCCATCTAAAGTAATATCGCTTTCTGGAATAATATACGATACTTGTTCATCAGGAGTAAGAATAGATAGTCTATAGCGAGGATGAATTACAGGTCTCTCAAGTATTCTTTTTAAAGTGTTAAAAGGGATGGCATTTTCATCCCTTAATAACACATCGCCAAAAATATTATCAGCCATATTTCCTCCTTATCTGGCACTTGAAACGATAGAAATTGAATCTACGTCTAAAGCTTCCTGCCAAGAGAAAGAAATTGTTGTTTGCAAAAGATTAGATTGCATATTTATATTATAAGTAGGAGCAGAAGTTACTTGAATAACCCAAGAGTTCCCTTTATAATCTTTCAATAATTTTAAACTACCATTGTTAATAAATTCTCTCCAAGCATTATATTTTTCTACTTCACGAGAATACATATCTTCTTTATTAACTCGTTCGGTATAACCATTTGCAGTTTTGACTTTAAAGGTTGTAATACTTGAACCGTTTTCTTCTTTAGTAATAGCTTCTGTTTCTAAATAATCAGAAATATCACCTAACAAACAAGTAACAGTAGAACTCATATAATCTTTCTTACCTTTAGAATATTTTGGGAATTGTCCCAAAGTATCCCAAGTAGAAATACTATTATTTTGAGTTAGCTCTCCATTATCCATGTTATAACGAAGTTTCCAAATATTGCCAGTTTTAACATAGAGTTTTTCAGTTTCAGTCTCTTCAATATCACAAATAGTCCAAGAATCCCATTTAGTAGGAATATAAGCGGGAGAGGTTGTACCATCAAGATTTACAATGGTATCCTCATACATTTTATAAGAACCGCTACTTTGACGATAAGCAACTAAGTAATGATAAAATGCATTGGCTTTAATATTATAATCCAACATACTATAGTTACCATACATATCACAAATATATGTATAAAAACTATCTTCAGGAGCTTTTTTGTAAACAGAAAGGGCACCATTTGACCCTAATAAGCTTTGAAAATAATAAGCTAAAATTGAAGTTCCAGTACCCTAATCCTTCAAATTAAATTTGTTATACAAAATTAAGTCGGAGGACAAAGGCGAAGAATAAGGATTAGCTTTTAATTTTGCAGTAACTTCTTTACGAATAGTATCAGGAGATTTTGTAATATCAGTATCAATACCGACATCTCGAATTTCTAACCGTGGTGCATAATAAATATAGCTATTAATATTCATTAATTATCCTCCTTTCTTTATTCTGTAACTAAAACAATAGAACAATTAACAGGAACTTCCTTAGAATTATCAACTGTCAAATTAAAATCAAACCATCTCTAAGAAATCTAAGCCATATTGGTTTGTTTAACTGCTTGAGAATCAGGCATCCAAATATAATCTGATTCTTCTTTTCCTGACCCGCTTTTAGGCCCCCAACGATATTTAACAGGCCCACTAACAGTACCTCCTGTTGGGTCACTTGCAATAATTTTACCGTCACCAGTTTTCCCCAATTCGGTGTAAGTATTGCTAATATAATTATAAGCAGTATAAGTTAAAGAATTAAGGTCAGAATCAGAAAGTAAAATAGAAACTCCACCCTCAATAGTTAATTTTTTATCAGTGGCGTAAGTTAAAATTTTCTTTTTATCTATTAATGTTGTTGTGCCATTCATCACTGAAAGATATACATAAGAAGTTTTAGAAACTATCCCCTTCTATGTCAAATCAGATTCTATATTTTGAATTTCTGTGAATCTTTTTGTTATACTATTTTGCTAATAAACTCTATACCCATAAATAATTCCTGAGTAATTTAAAGACTCTGCTAATGTTAAAGTATTTCCAGAATACGAATCTATCTAAATTCTTACAAGTTCTCCATTTTCTGTATACTCTTCTTGACTATTTTCTGTTGTTAAAAAAGTCATGAAAAGATACGGATTATAATTTTCATAAGCAGTTGCTAATTTTTCATTATATTCTAAAGTTGTAAAAATTTTGTTTTCCGAAGTCGCATTTACTGCATTAGCTAAAGTTGTATCATATTGATTAGTTGAAATAGAAGTATAAGTTTGAGAGCCTGTTGACTCTCCTTCCGTTAAATCTTTGTCAATTACAACATCAATAGCTTTACCATCTTCATCTTTGTAATCTCCACTTTCATCAAGATACAAATATTCTGTATCAACCTAAAGAATCCAGTCAGCAGAACCATCTGCATTAACAGTATATTTATATTGACCAACATAATAAGTTTTCGCTTCTTTTCCGAAAGGAGCAAAAACAATATCTTTAGTTAAAATATAAATCATATTCTAATCCATGTAATCAGGTTCTTCTTTAAATTTTTCTACAAGCATATATTTTAATGTAGTTTTGTTGGAATCTGTATATTTATATTGGAGAGCAAAACCAAATTTATCAGGAACAGTCATATTACTTAACATACTTTGTATATCATAGCTAGTAGATTTACCCCCATTAAAGCAAGCTAAAGGTTCATTTGAACCATTTTTAAATACTTGCATTTTAAGCATATTAGGATTTTTACGAATTATTTTATTTTTTTCATCGACAAGAAGTAAATCTAGTCCTCCAACTTTTACAGTATAAACATCTCCGCCAAGAGATATATCCCCTGATGTAGAAGAAGGAAGTGGAATATAATTATTCGCAGATTTAAGAGTATATGCTTTATAATTAAGATGATTGTAGCTATCACTCTTTAAACTACTTTCAATAACAAGTTCTCCTGTTTCTTTATTATAAGAAAGAAGTTTTTTATATTCATCAGCAGAATTTTCGTCTGAAAAAATAGAAAGATAAATTGAACGTCTATCAAGCTATCCATTATTTAAAGAAGCTGATGAACCAATTTCATCCTTAGTAACCTTATCATAATAAACATAATGGTCAAAAGATGTAATAGGAGTATCAATTTTCTCTTCTACAACAATTTTAGTGGAAGACATTGTATAACTACTTAAAGTATAATATACAATTTTACCAGCACTATCTTTTATAGGAGTAACTTCATCTGAATACAAAACAATAGAAATTCCATCAGGATAAAGTGGAATTGCATCTGCAAGAGCTTGATTGTCTTGTCTTGTATATAAAGTAGAATAAAGCTCATTATAAAGAACTGTATCTACTTGATTCAAGTAAAATTGGGTATAACTAGCATGAGCAACTTCCATTAAAGTTTTTAAATCAGTTCCAGTAATGTTGTTAAAGAAACCAACCTTATTATCAGAAGTTACATATGGAAATCTAAATCTTGTAAAGAAAGAAAATATCTCTGGAATCTAAATAGGAGTATTGTTTGCATCTGCTACCTGAGTGTAATTTAGCACTCTTCCAGAAGTTGTATCTGCATAATAATATTTTGAATTACTGCTTAAATACACATCATTCGAAGTAATTGTTTTTTCTGACCCTCTGTCTGTAGAAATAACATAAACAGGACTAACTACCTCAAGTTTTATGGCTTGTTCATCACAAATTAAAGAATTAGCCAAAGGAACTACAGAGCTATAAACTGCATATTCAATATAAAAAGTGTCTTCTTCACTGTATGCTTTACCATATTTATCATGAATAGTTATTCTAACTTTATAGAAGTTGTTTGTCTCAAAACCTTTAAAATTCCATTCAAGAGAAGAATCATAAATATCATCGGATTCAGCAATTAAAGTTTCATTATTATAATTGTCAATTGAATACAAATAATAATGATAATATTTAATTTCAACATTATCTACAGAATTCCACGTACCCAAAAAAGCAACATCTCTCCATGGAGCGGGAACAGACTAGTCAATATTTATATATGGTATATTTTCTAAGTCCAATTCACGATAATCTTTATATTTAATCCCTAATGTTGGAGCTTGTCGAGCATACAAAACAGCATTTGGAACAGAATCCATAAAATCAGTATAAACTGTATAATCAGTTTGAGGAACAATTATTTGCTAAATATCACCTGTACTTTGAGTTGCAATTTTGCAATTTCCTTTTAACAACCATTGAGTATTATCAAGTTTATTAAAAGTAATATCAGTTTTCTTTCCTGCAACATATTGTCCCAATGTACTAATTTCTTGTTCTATATTTAAGCGAACGCCGTTTTCCCAAACAATCTGGGGAGGATTTAAGGTGTCTGATTTAATATTTATATTTGGTTGAACAAAAATTTGGTGGTCTGCTTCGCTATTCCAATAAGAAGTCATTATTTTAAAATTTGGATTTGTAATAGGAGCACCACCAACTTTTCTTTCAGCGGAGCTATGGTAGGTTTTTTGAGTAAAAGTGCCAGAACTGGAAGTTAAATCTTTTGTCCAAAGTTTATAAGTATCTCCATTCTTAGGTGCTGTTGAAAATCCCTCTTGTAATCTAATTTCACCAGTTTCTTGACCGTAACCAATTATTTTTCTTTTTTCGCTATCATTAGAATTTAAAGAAATGTAATTACCCAGTTCAATATCATCATTAGGTTCGACATAAAAATTGGTTAATGTATGTTGGTCAGAAACATTGTATAATGTAAATGTCTTGCCATTTGTATAATTATATGTAAAAGATTCGGTTAGTTCAATTTTTACAATATCTTTATCCCAACCCAAATCTGTATAAACCCAGTTAATTTGTCTACGTTCTCTATAAGGCCAAATAGTAGGATAAGCCAAATCATCCTCGTTGGGAAGTGTGATAGCCATCATACCATCGTTTTTGCTTGATGCAGAAATTTCTATCCATCTATCATATTTAAGCTGGTCTTTAACAACTTGTTTATCAGATTCTTTACTAATATTACTTAAATCAACCCAAATAACAGATGTCGTAGAACCAACAGTAAAACCAGAACAGACCAAAGTTGTAGGGTCTTCATCGGCTGTCCTTGGAGAATGATTTTCATACATTCTAATATTCCACTAATAATCTTTTCCATTTTGAAGTGACTAATTTTCTTCGCACTAAGCTGTCGCTGACAATCCTTTTTTTCCTTCTTCTTTAAAAGTGACAGAATTATCAGAAGAATCCACGGTTAAAGTCAAAGAAAGCTGTTCTTTGTTCCTAATTTCTTGTCCAAGTGCCTAAGAAGGCTAATTAAGAATCGTTGTAGCGCCATCTCCTGACAAAATATTGACAGAATACGCTTTTACGGATGTTCCAAGGGTGTTAACCTGAGCCTAAAATGAGTTCCGAGAGGCAGATAAAATATCTATTTCATTCAGGTTTGGACTTAGCGAAGATGCTTTATATATCATTTCTTTTAACTCCTTTCGTTATTTTTTCGTCTAAGGGATGAGGTGTGGCGAGTTTTTGTTCCACACCACACCCCTTTTTTTCTTGCTCTTATTATAAGCTATTTTTATTTAATTGTCAATAAACTTTTCCAAATTTTTTATCCTCTGGTTTTACGAGTTACATTCCACCTTGACCCCATTGCTGTAGTCACTCCACTCCAGAACTTAGCAGGGTCATTAACTCCTTCAAGTACAACATCACCTTGAACAATATACTGTGTACCACAATTATTGTCAGTTCCAGTGCGTTCCATCTCAGGAAGTCTTGTGGTTGCCATATTGCGTAACAAATTATAAGCTTGGTCACTATTCAAGACATACTCAGGCTTAGAAGGCGTACCATGTAACATCGCAAGTCCTGTATAAGTTACCGGCCCCTCTTCAATACCAGAAGCATAAGGAGTTACAGTAAATCCAGATTTGTTCGTGTTAGGATGTAACTTCAACCACTGGTCATACAATTGTTGGTTTGTAGGCCATTTGCTTATATCTTGTCCAGCAGCTTTTGCTTGTTTAAGTTTTGCGGTTCTTTGGTCTGCTAAACGCCAGAATTCATCGGAAGTCTTGGCATTGAGCATCGCTGTACCAATGTCGCTTCCACCCCAAGAAGAACTACTTGCGCTACCACCTTGAGAGGGCTTGACAATTGTAGAAGTGTTTTTATTAGACCCACTTGAATTACTACTAAAATTGTTTCTGTTGGAACTATTACTGGAATTACTTGAAGAAGAAGTAACTCTATTTGGAGTGCTATTAGAAGAATTATTTTTTCCTTGTCCAGATAGCCATTGCTGATAAAGTTCATTATTACTTGGATATCTAAACCTATTGCCAGCTTTGTCATAACCATAACCACTGCCATCAAGAGTAATGCCCATTCTACGAGCTTTTTCATCACGATAAGCAGCCCATCTCTTAAATTCTCCTTCATCCCTTGCAGCCAACATTTTTGCAGCATAGTCTGTATTCACGTCAAGGTCAGAGAAATCATAAGTGTTCAGGTCATCTTCTTTAATATACCCGTTTTGATTATTGTTCTTATTATAAAAATCAGAAGTATCTAATAATTCAAGTCTCTGTCTACGCAATTCTGCCAATTGTTCGTTAGCTTGACGATAAGGCGTAAGCAAATTGTCTTGGAATATTGTAGTATAATTCTTGTAGTTCTGCTGAACATTAGAATTAAACTTCTGCATATCTGCGGTGATACGAGCACGAATCTCTTCTTCGGAGTTCGCATTCATAAGCTCTTTCAATATGCGTTCATTCTCAAGACGTTCATACTCCTTGTAGTCCCATTCAAGTTGCTCAAGATATTTATCCCAAGCATCTATGCGGTCTTGGAGAATTTGTTGCTCTGCATCTTTCGTATTGTTGAGGTCATCAAGGCGGTCTTGTTTGTAGAAATCATCAAGGTCTTTTTGCGCTTCTTTAAGTTTAGTTGGATTAGATTCGTATCAATCTGTTACTTTTATAACCATATTTCTATGGCGGTAAGGCATTTCTACCTTACTCTCACATTTCTTTTTAGATTATAGTGTGAGTTCAGACTATATATTACTATTATTTAAAATAATAGGATGGACTTCAATATTAATGTTACCATTAATATCCTGTAGTCGTTACGGTTTCTTTAATTTGATTAATTTTATTTTTAATAATTGTTTCAATGTCTTCCTTTTCATAATAAGGTATAATTAACAATTCTATATTATTTTGTTTACAATATTGTATTTTCTTTTCATCGTTTTCTTGACCTCTTTTAAATTTTTCTTGCGCTTGTTTTAATTTTTCTTCTTTTGATATAGACTTGTTATGACGAAAAACAACTGGTTCATAATGTTGCTATCCATTAAATTCAATGCACAAGTTATATTCTGGCAAATAAAAATCAAAACGTAAACACGCATTGTTTCTACCTTTTAAATTTTGAAAGGTTTTTTGAGAAATAAAATCAATATCATTATCTTGCAATATTTTAGTTATATACCTTTCTCCTGAAGACATCTTAAGAGAACAACATAATGGACATCCTCGCCCCTGTGTTAATTTATTTGGAGTTATCTCCCATTTATATCCACAAATTTTACATTGACATTCTATAGGAGTAGAATTGTTTTTATATTCTCCAATAATTTCTAAATCTTGCCTAACATTAGGATTGGCTTTTAAATCTTCTATTGTGTATTTTCTTAACATACAACCACAAGTAGTATCTCTATTTAAAAAATTATATAATTCTACATCTCTAATAGGCTTGTCTGGATGTGTTAAACAATGAATCTTAACATAGCTATGCCCATCTTTTGAAAATCTATCTAATATCTCTACATTTAACAACTTAGCCTTTTCTTCAATCTTTTCCATCGGAATTACATAACCCATATTTCCCCTCCTTCTTTTTTTTATTCTTATTAATCAAATTATAGTCTTACCTCGGTCTTAGCTATCTCTAGTCTTTAACCGATATAGTCCATCATGGGCGTACATTTCACCCATCCAATCCGCTTCCTGTATACTCTCTCTTTTTCTCTTTCTTGGTTCTTTTTAGCCAAAAGAAGATTTTCAAGTTCCAGCGCTCTTTCACGTTCCTAATTGGCTCGCTCAAGAGGAGCTATCTCATCTTCGTAAGCCTGCTCAATAGCATCAATAGCATCTTGCAGCTCATCCTTGTAAAGATTAATTCTATAAACAATTGCATCATATTGCTTTTCTTGAAGTTCAGTCTTATCTTCCAAAGCATTTATCTTAGCTTCATGTAAAGCAACCGTAGCTTCATTCAAACCATCAACAAGGTCTTTAATTTGTTCATCTGTTAAATCAGAGACATCTTCCAATGCCTTTTGATAAACACTAACTTGATTTTGTAATAAAGTGCTCCTACTTGCATAGTAGCTTTCAATATCAGAAATTCTAATCCATTCTTGAGGTTTGGAATCTTCAAGAAGTTGTAATTTATTAGAAAGTTCTTCAATTTGCGCAGAAGTTCTATTAACAACATATTCAGTCTTAGAATCAATTAAATCAAGATATTCTTGCTGTGCTTCACGATATGCCTTAGAATAATCACTATTGCCAATAGCAACATGAGCACGAGCATCCATTTCACTCATGCCCTCTGTCATGTAACCATAAACAGCTTGACTGAAATTAAACTGAATGGAAGCTTTAGTGGCCTCAATCTATTTTTCAATTTCTGCAAGAGATGCGTTCATAGCTGCATCATAAGCAGAACTATTACTCCACGCACTTCCTTTTACATAATTAAGTTCACGGTCACTCAACTTCTGTTGCCATTCAGAAACTTCTTTGCGTAAATCAATCTCATCTTGAAGTAGACTATTAAGGTCTTTCTGATTTTCAAGAAGTTCTTCATAAGTATCAGAAGTTTTAACTAATTGCTGCTTCATCAAAATCAAAGAGTTAATAGAAGCTCCATACAATTCAAGAATCTTATACTTGTCTTCAACTTCTTCGTCATCAAGGTTGTTAATAGCTTTTTGATTCTCGATGTAGTTCTTTTCTGCGTCTAATCTCTCTTCTTCTGTGAGATTGGTATTTTGCATCATACCCTCATAATAAGCCGCTAATTTTTCAAGACTTGCTCTCTTCTTTTCAAAATATTGGGTATATCCATTAGGAGTTAAAGTATTTTCATCAAATACTTTCATTGCTTCCCATTCTTTGTCGATTAAAGAATCATAAGCTTTGAGAAGGTCAAGAACTTTATCTTTAGTGTCCTTTGCGGCTTTACCAGCATTCTTAGCATTATCAATAAATTTTTCTTGTTTAAGCCAATTACCAGCGCCTTTAAAATCAGATATATCAAGATTTTGATAAAAATATTTCCAAACATCAATTTGTTTCTGGGTGTTATCAATTTGTCCACTTATCCATTGACCATCAGGACCTAATTGACCATTTAAACTCTTTAATTCCGTTTGAAGTTCTTCATTAGTGAAATTAGAATAAACCTTCATCCATGCTTCTGCATCAGTTTTATTCTAAGTTATTTTAGAAGCATAGTCAGTAACTTTTGTACTGATATTACCAATAGCTTGTTCAATTTGAGCTTTACCTTCTCGATATGCTTCTCCAATAGATTTCTTTTCACCAGTAGCAACTGAATCAAGAATATTTAAAATACCACCAAGAATACCAGCATATTTTGCCATTACCTGTGTAGTTTGCACTGTTTCTTGGGCTACATCATTTTTAGCTTGAGCATTTGCATATTCACCAGCAGCATTTCCATAAGCAGCAGTTGTACCTTCTCTATCAGCCAGCGTCTTTTGAACGGCTTCAGCACGAGCCATCATTGTTGCTTTACTTTCAGTTAATTCTTGAATTGTTAACATGGCACTTGCTTGAGCAGCTAATAATTGAGAAGCCGCCATTTCTTCAGCAGCGTTTTTCTTCAATTTAATAGCTTTAACATGTTCATACTCATTACCAGCGGCATCTACCAACTTCTCTTTTTCAAAATCTAACAAGTTAATATAATTAGAATTAGTAGTTAATAAATCAAGAACCGTAGATAAAGAGAGTTTTCCATTGGTTGCTTGTTCCTTTTGAGCATCTGCTAAATCTTCATAACATTGAGCAGTTTCCTTCAAAGCCGTTTGAAGCTCTTTAAAAGTATTTATATGTCCCTCTACATCCATATCTTCGGGATAATATAAATTTTTCCATGCTTCAGCATATTCAGAGCCCCAACTCATCAAACTCGCCAAACCAGAGCTCATCATAGAATTGATAGCTTCATTAAAAGCATCACTATTTATATCATAAATACCATCATTTAAAGCTTGAGTAATATTGTCAATAGCTGCACGAACTTCAGGGGCATAATCAGAAAATTCCAAAGCACTTCTTTTAGTTTTGTAATCCCCAGAAGTAAAGAAAGAACGAGCTTTATCTTCTAACTCACTATAATTAGATGTTTGATTTACCATATAATTATCCATCGCTTCCCAGTTACCTATCGGCATACTTCTTGCAGATTGAAGCAATTTTACAGCAGTCATCATATCATCGGTAATTTCAAGTGTGCCATCTTTAAGCCATTCATAAATTTGTCTTGCATCTTTAACTTCAATTTGAGTTAAATTTTGCAAAGAAATTTTATCACCATTCTAATCATTTATGCCAAAATCTTCTTTAAACTTCTAAAGAATATTATCATCATCAACAATTTCTCCATTAACGACTTTGAACCCCAATCCAATAATAATTTTCATGGAATTTTCATCTATATCTTCAACATTTGGAAATGCATCTTCAAGATACTTTCTTAATTTCTCTCTGGCGTTAACAGCATCACCCACCGTCATTTCATCTGTTGTTTTTTCATTCGTAGCATCCAATAAAGCTGTAAATGTTTTATCATCAACAAATTCATTAACAGTATTAATCATACTTCTAACTCTTTGCTTGTAAGCATCAGGACTTAATGCGTTCCCTTCTGAATCTACAACATCTATAGAGGCGATAGCAGAATCAAGCAGATTGCTAGTTACATCATCTACATCATCATAAGCACCCATAAGTCTTGCATAAGCTTTACCAGATTCTCCAAGTGTCTACTTCGCATTTTCAATCGCCCTATTATAAGTTCCCTCCGCTGCATCAATGGCGGAAGCCCCTGCCGCATTCGCTGCTTCAGCCTCTTTAATTTTAACATCTAAATCAGCAACTTGATTTTCAAGCGTAGTAACATCAGATGTGCCAGTTTTTAAATTATAATCTTTTTCAAGTTTCTGGCGTTTGCTCGTGGCCATTCTATATAAATCACCACTGCCACTTACCCCATTTTCATACATTTGCCTATAAGATGCTTCTTTTTTTCTTGCTTCCGTAATATCTTTTTGAAGCTGTTGCAATTCTTCGTCTGAACTATTGTTGGCTCTTGCTTTATCAAGATTTTTTTGAGCTTCATCTCTTTGTTTTTTTAGAGATTCAACATCTGTTTGATTACCTTTATCATTTCTAACTTTATTAAGTTCTGTTTGAGCATCTTTATATTCCTGAGCCGCAGTATCTAAAGTATCTTGTAATACTTTTTCACCATCAGAACCCATAACCATTCTCTAATCTGCCAATGTTTGTAAAGAATCTATTAACCCCTTAACTTTGTCAGAAGTAGTTTCCATTTCGTTGCCCATATCAGCAATAGCATTGCCATTTTCATCTGTACGAACGCGCAATTCAGGGAATGCTTCTACTAATTGATTACTGTAATCAAGGAATTTTTCATATTCTTCATCAGTAAGAGAAACATTTCTTCCTAAAGAATCAACCCCTTTAGAAAGCTCATCATATTTCTAAGCGGTAGCTTGTAAAGATTTAGCATTAGTTAATTCCTCTGCCGCATCTGTAAAAGCAGTTTTAGCTTCTTCTATCATTTTTTGTTGGTGTTTTTTATATAAAGCATAAGCAGCTCCAATAGCTAAAGCTGCAATTCCAATACCAAGAGCAGGTCCTAAAGTTGCTGGAAGTGCTTTCATAGCGGTAAAAATAGAACCTCCTGCTTTCATAGAATCAACAAATGTAAGAGCTATAGTAGAAGTAGCTTTTCCGCCAATACCCATACCTATCATGGTTCCTAAAGAAGTAGCCCAACCACCGCCGAGAAGATTCTCTCCAATAGCCGCACCAGCTAAAGCACCAAGACCAGACCCAACCATTGTAGCGCCACCTTTTAAAGCCGCTCTTTGAGGACTTGTCATAGAAGCCCCCTCTAAATCATCTGCAATAGTTCTAACTGCTGCGTCATTACGTCTTCTTGCTAATTCTTCTGTAGCTATCTAAAGCTTTTCTTCATTAGTCAAGCTTCTTTGACCTTGAGTGATTTGTTCAGTCCTCAAACGAAGCTCTTCCTAATCTATAGTAGACAACATAGCATCTACCCATGCATTATTTTGGTCAGCCAAGTTTTCTTGCAACTGTAATGCCGCCTATGCATCTGTGACCTCGGTATTTTTTAAAATGCTGGCAATGTTTGCTTTAATCTTATCATTATAATTAAGCATAGAATTTTGCATTGGAACATAGCCATCTACCAATATTTTTTTAGTACTATCGGTTAAATTATCTAAGCTGTTAATAGTATTAGTTAAACTCTTTGCATAATTTTCTTTAAGAGCCACATTAAACGATTCGGTATAATTTGCTTTTAAAGATTCTCCTAAACTTTGCCTTCCACCTTGAGTAAAATATCCCTGAGTTGAGATATCCATTTTATCAAGTTTCATAGAAACGTTAATACAAGAAGATACAAATTTAGACCATGCATTTTGCATCGCGCTTCCGAAACCAACTGAATTCATTGCGGCAGTTGCTAATAAAATAGCACCCGCCCATGCCACAAGATTATCAGAAACTTCTGCGACAGCATTATAGAACCAAATTAAAGTATCAGATTGATTAAGAGCTAAAACCCATTTTTCAAGAGCAACAGTAATTCTATTCTTAGCAGCTTCAACGCTATCAGTATAAGACTTCATCTTTTCGATAGCAGTACCATATGCATTAGTAGAAATTTCTTCGAACTTTTCAACAGCATCCCAGTTTTCAAACAAGGTAAGCAAGTTTTCACGCTGTCTTACGCCAGCCAGAGAAGTAGCAATACCAGATTTTTGAACATCTGTATATGTATTCCACTTGCTAGCAATTTCATCCATAATATCATCAAAGTCTCTAAAGCTAGATACAGAATCTCTAATATTAATACCCAACGCACCAAGAGCTTTTTCAACATCATTTAAATTAGCCCATTCATCGGCATTGTAATTCTCGCTTTCAATATCAGCTTCAGCAGCTACAAATTTACCAGCGGCAATGTTCTGATAACGTGCGTAAACCGTTTTCATCGTTTCTGTTACTTTTTATGACCTGTAAAAAACAGGCGGAGAAGGTTCTTCTTTAAAGTGTCTTTACACTTGACCCTCTCTCTCACGTTTCATTGTTAGATTATAGCGTGAGACCAGACTTTCGCATCTTCATCGAAATGAAGTTTTTTCGTTAAGTCGTTCAGGTTGTCAAATTTAATTCTTTTTCAACATATTGTTTAATTTGTGGATTGAATATTAACTCTCCGTTTACAAGAGTATATGCAGAAGAATGGTAGCTTTGTAAAGATATATTGTTAATAAATTCTTTTATTAACTGTTTACACAAATTTAAATTATTGTTTATATCATCTTCCCATAAATATAAAATATTCATCCGAACTTCTTTCATTTTTTTGTTCTTCCTGATATCCTTTTCAATTGTTATTTTATTTTGAAGAGAGTTAAAAACATCTTTAGTATAATATCGGCTATCTTTATGCCAATATCTACCCATAATTTCTATTCCTTTTGTATTAGAGAGAATTATATCCATGGTATATTTTCCAAAACGAATTTCATCCTAATGAAAAATTTTCATCGAATCCAACAAAGAATCTATTTTTTGATGAGGCTTTGTCATTTTAGTTATTTTAGGTTTTCCTTTTATATAATGTTCAACAAAACTTTTCTTAAACTCTTCACTCTCTGTATTCCTAAAAATATCTATATCCCTGCATAATCTTGAACAATATTTATGATTACTTTTATAAGGAATAAATTTCTTTTTACAGACAGGACAGACCACTTCGTTAGAATGCTCTTTCCTATAGTTATCTCCACATTTTTTACAACAAAATCTTAAAGGTTCTTTATCAGTTTTATTTCTTGAAGTAACAAAAGATTTACCACAATAATTACAAGTCACATTATAATGTCTATCTCTTTTATCTTTATTGTGATATTTTTCCTTACATTCATTGCAACAAAAAATATTATTTTCTTTTTTCTGCAAAAATATTTTACCACAGTTTTTACATTTTACATAACCATGATTTTTTCTTTTCTTTGCATTATCATACTCTCTTTTACATTTATCACCACAAACTTTGGAATCTTTTCTTTTTGCTTCGAAAATTTTATGACAAACAACACATTCTTTTTCCATAATATCATCCTCCTTTCTTATTTAGTATTTAAGAATTAAATTAAACTTACCCCTTGTTATCCTTCTCAGGATTTCCAAGTCAATTAGAAAAAATTTTACTAAAGAGGATTATGTATTATCCCTCTTTGAGAGCTAGAAATTAACTCTCACCAACAGATGCAGCACTCTTTTGAGTTACATCTGTAATAGTGGTAAGATATGCAATATATCTATCTAAACTTGTACCAGCCATTTGTGCAGAATTACTAGCACGAGACATAGCTTCTGCCAAATCACCAGCACTTATAGCGGCCTGCATGTCAACAGCAGTTAATTTGTCCACCACTCCTTGAATTTCGGTTGCTTCTAACTTCCATCCTTTAAGCACACTAATCAAATAACTCGTAGCATCAGCGCTATTAATCATACCAAGCGTACTTAATTGCATAGAAGCATCAGTTAATTGAGATGCTTCTTGTCCTTCATAACCAGCACGAAGCCAATCGTTTGCAGCTTCAGCAATTTCTTCAGTAGTTTTACCGATTTCTTTTGCCAAATCATTAAACTCAAGCATCATATCATGAATATTATTCTTGGTATAACCACTTGCGATTTGAAGGTCAACCATTTTCTAGTCAAGTCTTTCAGTAGCAGAAATAAAATCATTAAATACTTTCTATATCTACTGAAAAGAAAATATTTGCATTATAGCCATTCCAATTTGAGAAAAGCTATCTTTAAAATTATCCTTAAGTTGAGTTAAAAAGCCTTTAGTTTGATTAACAGAATTTCCAACTCTATCCATCTCAATTTGGTTGTTATTTAAGATACGAGTTCTTTCTTGTTCTAATTTGTTAATTTGCTCTTCTGTTAATTCAATGCCATTTAAAGTTTTCTTTTGCTCATCATATTTATATTGGTTTGCTAAATTGTTTTTCTAACTTTGTAGAGAATGGATAAAGGATTTATTTTCAATAGCTGCATTTCCAGTTAAAGACATTCCCTTATTTTCTGCTCTAGCAATTTCTCTTTCTATTCTACCTTGCTCTTCAAGGTTTCTATAATAACCAGTTAAAGTATTTTGAAGAGTGGGATTATTGTTTCTTGCCGCTTGAGCATATTTAACATCAGTAGTAGCAGAAGTCCTTGCTGCTTCATTAGTAGCTTTTCTTAAAGCATCAAGCTTTTCTTTTCTTTCACTTTCAGTTAAATAAGTAGCCTTGGTAATTTCTTCTTCAAGAATTTTAGAATCAACAATTTGCCCATTTATAGTTAAAATTTGTTCGAGACTTTCTATTTGTTCACGAAGAGTTTGACTTAACTTTTGTTGAGCTGTTTGTTTGTCTCCTGTTAAACCTTCAGCTTTTAAATCAGAATCTTTTAATTTATTCCTCAAATCAAGCAATTCTGTATATTGCTTTAACATCTAACTCAAATCTTTAGTTTGAGAAGTATTGACAGCGGTTGTAACACTCGAAATATTTTTAGCTTCTTTAACTTCGCCTTTTGTTTCAATTCTCTTTAATTTTGCCTATAAATCTTCATTGCCTTTAGCAGACAAAATGGTTTTACCTATAGCAGAATTATCATTTGCATTAGAAAGAGTAAGCTCTCTTTCAGACATCAAATCTATTTGTGCCTAAATAGCTTCTTTTTGCTTCTCAATTTGTTTGTTTAAAGCACTACTTTCGTCTTCTGTAAAATTTACTCCATCCTAAGCCAAAGTATTTTTTTGCTCTTGTAAATTATTAAGTTCAGTTTGTAAAGTAATTAATCTTTGATATTCTCCAACGTAAGCATTAATAATAGCTTGCTCTCTTTTATCAATGCTACCATTTTCATCGGGAGCATAAGAAACGAAATTATTATTAACAGCTTTTTCAGATACAGGAGATTCCGACCTACCAAAAATTCTACCCGTAGTCATCTCTCTATTCATGAGAGTTGCTTGTTCATCTTTCGTTAAAGGTTCAGCCTTACCATCTATAATATCATTTGCTCTAACAAGAAGGTCATAAAATTCCTCTTCAGTTAAAGCCATATGTTGAATTAATTGAGTAAATCCATCTTTAACATCAGCGATAAAAAGTGAGAAATCTTTGTCTGTGTCAATTCCACTTTCTTGATATAATTTTTGGAATTCAGGATTTTGAGCATTAGCTAAAACACCATATAATTGTCCAGCAAGTTGAAAACTTTCTGTACCATAAGTCTTACCAGTTTTGGTATCAAGAATAAAATTCTGAGGAGAACCATCAGAACTCCTTGCAATCTAGTCAGGCGTAAAGGAATAATCAAATGTTCCTTTAGGACCACTAAAACTCGCAGCCATAGGAGTTTCAGAGAAAGGAGTTAATTGAATATGAGCGTTATTTATTGCTTTAGTATAACTCTCGACAGCTTGCAATAAAAGTTGTTCAGCATTGTCAATACCAAGTTTGGATAAAAGGTCTGCTTTTTCTTTTAACACTCTTGCAAATTGTTCTTGAGCGTCTACTACCTCTGTAGCACCGTTCCATTTTACCTCAACATCTTTTCCAGCAAAACCTTCAATTCCAGAAAATCCAGTCTTACTTAAAAGGTCAAAAACTTCATGCTCTAAATTGCCTTTTTCTCTGCTTATAATTGCATTTTTCTTTTTAGCAAAATCTTGCGCGGTCATGCCAATCTTTTCAGCGGTTAATTGCTATCCTTTAGGAGTATTGGCAATAGCAGCCATAAAAGCTTTTTCATCGGCAATAGCTGTTGCAGAAGGAGTAAAGCCCTTTAAAGCTCCACCGAGTTGAGTAATACTTCTTAACTTGTTACCATTGGTATCTGTATAAGTATGTGTTGCATCATCATAAGATTGCAAATCTTTATAAGTATAACTTACACTACCACGTTCTGTTAATTTAGAATGGTCTTCTAAGGCAGAATTTAAATCTTCGGTAGCATTCTATTCTTCTTTTAGTTGAGAAGCTAATTTTTCAGAAATAATATATTTCTTTTGTTCAGCTTCAGTCGCGTCATCAACCGCTGTAGAATGTTTTTGCCAATTCGCAGTGTTATTTTCTAAAGAAGCTGTTTCTTCAGGCTTAATTACTTCTATGTCATTATCAACCTTTTCGGTTGCTTTTTGAGCTTCTTCAACATTAGCAACAATTTCTTGAGAAGCTTTGTCACTATAAGAAACAAGTTGATTTAGCAATCCTTCAAAAGTATAACGAACAGTTTCTCCAGAATCAAGTAATGCTTCTATAACTTGATTTTGTCCTTGTCCATTAATATTTTGAATAGTACCAGAAAATTCTCCCCTTTTGCTATTCTTGGCTGAAAAACTACTTCCCACAGACAAACCAGAGGAACGAACCCTTTCCTTTAATTGTTTTGTTGGGTCTTCTTTCTTTTCTCCAACAACAGTTGTAGTAGCCTTCTTTTTACCCCTGTTCTTATAAGTAATGGGGTTGGTTTCTAAAAGAATCAGCTTGTTTAAATCTTCCGTGTAAAAATCTATTTCGGATTGTACTTCTGCGATTTGATTTAAAAGGGATTTTTTATCTTCTCCTTTATCAGAGTCCTCAGCTAAAGATTTAATCTGTTCTAATTCTGCTTGCTTACTTTCAAGCAAATTCTTTAATATATCAATATTTTCAGAATTATTTTTACCACCATATAAAGAGCCAGTTAAACCACCCTTATAAGACAGAGCAGTTTTCAAAGCGGGAGTAGGATTTAATTCTAATTCACCCCAATTAATTTCTTCTGGAGCCGCTCCTGTAGATTCATAATAAGCGCGGTTTATTCCCTTATTAGGGTCAATTTTAAAACCAGTAGTATCAGTCCTATAATCAACAATTGAATTAACCCATTCTTTACCAGTTTTCTTTACTGTTTTAACAGAATCTACTGTCTATTCTTTTCCTGATTTGTCAGTAATTGTTTCTTGAATTGTAGCCACACGAGAGATTTCTAAATCAAGATTGTCATAAGCCTTGTTCAGATTAACAATTGTTTGATTAATTCCTTCTTCAACACTGCTTTCAATTTGGAAAAAAGCTTGAATCTTATCAGAAATATCTCCTTCTGCATTATCAAATCTATTTTTTGCAGCCAAACTCGTGTCATACTTGGCCTTAATTTCTGGATTATTTGCAAAGAAATTGTTTTCATAATTACTATAATCAACTGGCTCAAGTCCATTTTTAACTCTGGCTTCATTAAATCTTTGATGTCCAGCTTTTAAGCTTGCTTTTAAGGTTTCTGGATAACTAACAATTTTAGAAATAGAATTACCAACAGTATCAGAATCCATTCCTGCCCAAGTAGGATACCCTTGCGCAATTTTCTTTAACGCTGATGCTAATTCTGGTTGATTAATCTCTTCTACAATATCAGCTAACCAATTTAATCTTTCTGTTACTTGAGGAACAGAATCATCTGTTGCTAATTCATTTTTACTTCCTTGGAAAGCTGAAATCGCACCCTGAATTTTCTAAAATTCTGGTCCAAGTCCTCCAGCCATACGTCTTCTTCTAGCTTCCCATTCTGCATTGTAATTAGTAATAACAGGTTCAGCATAATCTTCAGTATTAACCAAATCTCCAAAAGTGGTTTTGCTTCCTTCGCTAACACTTCTATCTAAAGAACCTTTTGGAACTACTTCAGACATTCCCTTTTCACGGTCAATATCTAAACCCGTAGCATTAAGAATTCCTTCAGCTAAAGCTAAAACAGCTTGCGTTAATTCATCGGAAGCACCGTTAAACTCTAACAAACTATCTTTAATATCTTCGCGACTGTTTTTTATCGCATTCCAAGCTTCATCTTGTTCTTTTCTTTCAATTATTTTAGAATCTGCTTCTCTTTCAGCCGCTTTCTAAATTTCTTTTTCACTTGTCTGGTCTGTCTTATTATTAGAGGTTTCATCTGACCAACCATACTCGTTTGGTTGCATCTTGGTAACTTCCCCTTCTAATTTAAGACCAGTTCTTAATAAATTACTTAAAGCTGAATCACGATTAGGAATATAACCTTTTTCACTTCTAACCGCTTCAATTTCCTTCATACTCTTGGTACTTATTAAGGAATTCTTAAGTAGCTCTTTAATTTCATCTGAAGAAGTATTCTCATAAGAATCTTTAATACTACTAAAGATATCAGATAAAAAGCTTTTAATTAAACCATATTCTTTACTATCCCCTTTACCAGATTCTTCTAAAGAAACAGCTTTCTTCATTAAACTATCAAAAGCTTTTTCTAATCCTGTTAAAGAAGAATTCCTTAAATCTCCAACCCCGCCAATATTTTTGGGGTTAGCTAAACGAGCATCATCAACAATAACTGTCTTCCTTGATTTACCTTCTGAATCAATACCAGAAACATATTTACCATCTTCTGTTATAAAAGAACCAAAATATTTAGAAGCCAATTGTCCTTTTGTCTAATCAACTTTTCCGCCAGATTGATATCCATATACTGTTCTACCACTCTTACCACCAGAAACAGTCTTCCTACCAGATTGAAATTCATTCTCAACTTGAATCATCAAATCAGACAATATCTTATCTTTGATTTTATTAAAATCAGTGTCAGACATTCCAGAAGATTTGGCCTATTCTTTTATTTTTTTATAATATGTATCAACCCTTGCTTGTTTTTCTCCCTGCATTTTATCTGCTTTAGAAGAAAGTTCTCTTACTTTTTGAGTGGTACTTTTAGGAGCCGGCTCTTGAGAAGTTACTTTAGTAGAAGCACGAGTCTTACCTTTTGTACCAGCAGCCTCCACGAAATCCTACATTGCTCCTTTATCTACAATAGCTTTAAAAGATTCAATTTCTTCTCCATATTTTTTTACCAAAGAATCTAATCCTTTAATAAAATCAATACGACTTTTAATATAATCTTCTATCTTAGGCAAAGATTCACTTCCTTGCCCAATAGAATCTATATCTTTAGACATCTATACAGCATTTTGTCTTTGTTGCGTTAAAGAAATTTTCTTTTTTTCTAAATTTTGAACATATTTACTATTATTATAATTATTATTAGCATAATCATATTTAGCGTTAAATTTTTCTTGGGATGATAAATTTTTGCCTTTTATACTCTTTTCAAAACTCTTGTTAACATTTTCCATTCTTTGTTGAAGTTTTTGCTCGATTTCTCCAATCTATTTATCTAATACCTCAACACTTTTATCTAAACCCAATTTTATTTGGACTTCGTATTCATTCATATAAATTCTCCCTCCTATTAATTAAGTTTTATTCCATATTTTTTTAAAACTTTAGGCTTAACTACCGTATTAAATCTTTTTTCAAATTCTCGTTGACTTCGTGTATAAGCTATTTTATAAGTCTCTTCAATAGGAGAAAGACTTAAATTGTTTCTATTATTATTTGCTCTTGTCATATTCCAAAAATCGAATGTTAATTCTTGTACTTCATCCCACTAAGATAATGAATCAAAACCCGCAAAATCCTCTTCGAATTCTGCCTCATTAAATAAAGTTGTAGCCATATCAAAAACTAAATCTGTATCGCCAAATTGTTTTATTGTAGATTCTCTTACTGCATTTTTGTTAAATGCTTTCTTTTCTTTTTCTATAGGCTTTAAAAATTTTAATTTGTTTTTATTATAAGTTAAATCAGGCCACAAATTTTTTGTACTCGGAACAAAAAACAAAGAATCCATTAAACTATCTTTATCATAATTGTCCCCGTAATAATTATCAAAAACACTTTCAAAAACATTTTTGACTAAAGACATATATTCAAAAGAAACTTCATTCTTGATGGTTGCCATTCTTTGAGGCATTTGTTTTTCTATTTTTTTTACAATTTCTTTACAAGCATCTTCAAATGCTTTTGAAACTGTATTTGATAAATCACTCATATTCTTTTCCTTTCTTTAAACTATTAAAGAGGGAAGCGTTTTACTTCCCTCTTTTAGATATATAATATGTATCTCTAGCTAGAGAACCACAATTTAATGTGGCTTAATCCTTTTTATTTACTTTTTTCTCTTTACCAGTTCTAATAGCTTCTAATTGAGTCAACTTTTTAATAGCTTCTGTAGTTTTATCTGCGTTTTGAGACTTACTTAATGCTTCGTAAAGTTCTCTAATTTCCTTAAGAGCTTCTTTATCACTTGCCATCTTATTTAAAAGCTCTTCATTCTTCTTCGCGGATTCTGCAAGTGCCTGATAATTAATATTACTCAACAAACTATCCAAATCTTTCATTGCATAAATATTTAAAGATTCTTGAATCATTTCTTTCATCTCATTATAATCTTTTTCACAATATTGCAAAATAAAAGGAGCAAAAATTGGATAAAGTAAATCATAAGTTTGATAAGTTTGCAAATCTTTGTTAGAAACATCAATCATTGCATACTCCGCAAGAAGAACATTAAAGAACATATTTTTTCTTAAAGAAACAACTCTAATTTCTTCCATTTCAACATCTTGATTGTTCATATCAAAAATAAGAGTCATCATTGCTCTCATCTTATCAAGAATTGGAAGATAAGTACGAACTGTTAATTTATTTCCAAAAGCATTTAAATCTTCTTGTTTAATTTTGCCCGAAATAATTTTAGAAGCGTTGTAAATCAGCTCTTCCAGAGTAATTTTCTCAACTTTTTCCTCATTTTTCTGCTCATTTTTGGTCAAATCGACCTGTTTTTCATCAGATAAAAGTTTGTTTTCATCTGCCATTTTTATTCTCTCCTTTTAATCCTTTTATTCATCCATGTCAATTCCAAACAGTTCGCCAATCTCTTCAAGACTGGTATCTTTTCTATAAGAATCTGTAGTGGAAATATCAGAATGATTCACTAATAATTTAATTTTGTCAAGAGGTACTTTACCTAAATTCTATTCCCTACATAAATAATGTGTTCCATCTGATAAGTTCTGGATGAAGCTGTGTCTGAACGTATGGACCGTAATTTTTGACTCTTTTCCTGTAATTTCCTCTACCATGGGCCTTAAAGAAATAATCCAGTCATAAATCACCTCAGCCCTCGCAGGGAAACCACCCTCTGTAATAAACAGTTCTTTTACATCATCTTCTCCACGTTCTTCTAAATATTTCTTGACGCATTTCTTAGTTAAAGAATGATAAACAGCCCTGTAAATTTTTCCGCGCTTTCCCACCAATTTGTTAGTAAGATTTTTGCTTTCATCATAAAAACTTTCTTTTTCTACTTGTGCGATTTCGTTTTTACGAGAGCCACAGTCATAAAGCAACGCAACCAATGTGGCTTTCTTATAATCTTTCTTTTCCATTAATTTATCAATAAGTTCTAAAATAACGCTATCATCCAAAAAAACAATATCTCTTACATGTTCTTTAGGAAGACCTTTCACTTTTGCTGCTAAATTGTTATCATAATCATAATCATCATCCTCTTCAACATATGTAAGCATTGAACGACAACATGACATCAATCTATTAGTACGAGCATTAGATACCCCCAAAGTGTCACTTAACCACAAACTTAAATTACGAAAATCTTTCTTTCTTAATTCTGTAAGAGGTCTATTACCACAATTATCTAATACAAACAAAAGAATAATTCTACAATCATTTTTATACTACTTTAAAGTAGACTCTTTCATTTTTCTCGCTTTGTATTCAAGAAGAAAATCTTCCATAATGGTTTTATTTTCCTAATTTACTTGTTTCCACTTTTCTTCGTCAAAAATTTTATTATACATTATTCAATTTCCTCCTTTCTAATATCCTCAAGCATTTTCTTTATATTATAAGTATAATGAGTCCTCTTTATTTTTTGCTCAATTATAATTGCTCCATATTGAATACAATCTAGCTTGTTTATAGACTATTTATCGTTTTCACATAAGAATCTACTAAAATTCTATATAGATAACCAGTAAGTTACATTGTTTGTGATATCTTCATCATCTCTGAAATTAAATAAAAATCCAGCAAATACACCTTCCTCTTGAGCAAATTTCACCAAACTATTAATCTGGTGAGCTTTAATCATTTTGGAAGTCTTATCTTTAATATCTCTCTATATAGTCAAAGATTTATAGCAAGTGCTCTTACACTCAATAGCAAATAAATTGGGAAGTTCATATACCAAAAAATCACAGGGGTTCTCAGGTTGAAACCTTGAAGTTTTTTCATGCTGCCAAGATAAAGAAGTATCATGCAACCTTAATACGAACAGTTCATCATTCTTGGCAGCTTCTTGAAAGTCTTTTTCAAAAGCTTTTCCTTTATTCATCTTTCACCTCTTTTAAACCTTTTTTTGGAATGGGAAAAAAAGAGATAGCCCAACCTTACTTTAGTTAAGCTATCTCCTTTCCCACGAACGTTGATTATCCAGTTCAATCATTCAAAACTTTTTTAAACCACAAACTTTAAGTAAGGGCAATCAATTCCAACCATCATAGTAGTCATTATCTTCATAATGCTTCTTTTTCTTTTTACGGTTTTCATATCTATTTCTGTTTCGAGTCTTTTCGTAATCCTCTTCGAATTCAAAAATCTCTTCTTCTTTTTTCTTCTTCACTATCTATTTTTTCTTAACCGGCTTTCTCTCCTCAGATTCATCATCTCTGTACTAATCAAAAGCCTAATTTTTATTTTTCTTACCCATAAATTCTCTCTTATTTTTAGTTAAACATAATAGAACTTAATATCACTAAGTCCTTTATCATAATCAAAAACAAAAGCAATGCATCCAGCATCAGCCATAGTATATCCACTCTTTGTAGTCCAATTATCCATCTTTGTCATGGCGGAAAGAGTGAAAACAGAAACGCCATAATTTTCCCTTAAAGCCCAATCATTATGATGTAAATGACCACACAACCAATAATGATAAGATGTCTGCCCCCAATCTTCCTTGGCTTCGGTCTGCATCAAACCATTAATACGGTCCTTTTCATCACTACCATGAGTCAAACCAAGAAGAGTCTTGCCAACTCTAATATATTTCCTTGGGAATGGACTTGCATCAATTTTAACTTCCTCTACATTTCTATAATATGCTTCAATTATCTGCATTAATGTAAAATCTTCGAATCTCCGATGATTCCGAGAAACAAATACAACTTCTACTTGCGCCACTCTACTAAGCATATCTATAACTTCAATCAAAGCTTCTGTGCCTTTTTTGAAGATAGTATTAAAAGTTCCTTCATTATCCTGCATATGAGATTGACTTGTCGTATAGCCAGTAAAACTACTATTAAAATAATCATTACCAACCATGTAAACAATCTTTCCTACATTATTCCAATATACAGAATCAATCATCTTCTTAGTGGTAGAAAGCATATTCTGTCTTGCAATTTCCATATTATACTCGACCCCTGTTTCATAGGGCTGAGAAATTCTACCAAAATGTACATCAAGATGACTAAAGAAAACCACATTTGGTTTATTACTAATATCTCCTCTAATATGTTCTGTCTTACGAGGAGATTTGAAACCTTCAAAATATTTTCTAAGCTCTTCTAAATCTAAGCCACAATCAGTAGGCTTTACAGTAATACGAGAAGAATAAAGATTCTTCAAACCACCCTTTCCATCACCCTGTTGCCAAATACTATTTTTAGCATTAAGCAATTCAAACTGAACTGGATTATACCCGTGTGCTTTTAAAAGAGCTGTTTTATCCGTAAGCTCATCTTCTGACAAAGCTACGAATTTTTCACTTGTTCTCACACCGTTACTATCTAAAGTAGTAGTATTCTTAGTAGGAATGTTTTTATTAACAGGTTCGTTAACCCATCCTGAAGCATTAAATTCAGAATAAAGCAACGCACCTCTACGAATTGTATCAATAGTCAAAGAAGGCAAACCATATTTTTTACGAATATCGTTTGCATTACTCCAAGTTGCGTCACCATTTGAAATATCCATCATTAATTGACGCATTTCACGAAGATAACCTTCGGGTACTTTATCTGTAACTAAAGCCATTTTTATTCTCCTACAATCTGAGTAATGTCAGTAATTATAGCGTCCGTAACGCCATATTTCAACTGGTCATCTATATATAAATACCATTCCTTCTTTAATTGCTTTGTAAGATAAGACTTGCCAATAGTTGTATGCTCAAGGATATTATCAGATAACATTCTCATAATACGCTTATAGTTTTCAGTCTGAGCAACAACCTACTCGTAGGTCCGACCATTACCTCCTTGACCACTATGAAATAGCACTGTAGACAAAGGCATAGCAAAACGCTTATGACCATTAATAAAAATTAAAGCTGCCGCAGACATACAAGCATTCAAATTATAAGTATAAATAGGAGTCTTTGAAATCTTCATGAGGTCAAGTAAAGCGAAGCAGGAATCCAACGTACCACCGTAAGAGTGCAACAAAATACGGATGGGCTTTCTTTCTTCAACAGGAATTTTATTCTGTTCATCTTCTCTATTATAAGAAATAATCATCCTAATTTCATCAAAAAGATTGTCTTCGATATCTTTATCAAGCCAAATGATGCGCTCTTTTTTGTCCTTATAAAACTACACTAAGGAAGGAGTGGGGAGTTGAAGATTACCTTCTACACCAACATCCTCAATACAAAACAAATCATCCAAACTATCATTCTTAATTTTATTCATTTTCAATACCTTTTAATCCTTTTTGCTTTATTAAAAATTCTATATCTTCAGAAGGAGCTTCTTCAGCCCACTTCCATTTAAAACCGAAAGTCTCGGTATCATTTCTATTTAATTTAATATTTCTGGAAATGGTCTAATACTTACTTCCAGAAATTTCTTTTGTCCCTCTCAAACTTTTAAACATATTTATTGGTTTCCAGTTTAAATCATATTGAATAATAGGACGAAATCTATCTGATAATGGTTCTTCAAAGAAAGTCTCTATTAAATTAAGAGGAGGTAAACAATCTAATTTATTATAAGACCAACGATATCCATAAGCAGTTTTATGTCTTCCTTGACAGCAATCTGTAATTTTACAACCAGTTTTAATTTCATCAACACCTTTACAAGAAGAAGCTGCTTTTTTAATTGAATCAAAACTCTATAAATAATTACCCTTTAAATCATATTGATACACTTTAATAGATAGACCCTTCTTTCCACGGTCTTTACTTACAGAAATAGTCTTAACTTTATATTCTGTTAAGATTTTCGAAACTGCGGCTGGACTGATTTTATATTGCTTTCCTATTTCAACAACAGATGTGTTTTTTAAATATAATTCAACAATTTTATCATAGTCTTGCTCAGTTAACTTAAAAACATTCGCTGTTCTCACAGGAAAATTGTAATCCTAAAATTCTTCTACCAAAGTCTTTCTTTGATAAATATTTTTAATTAGGTGTTTTTTACATCCAGCGTTCTTTGCTATCTCTACTAAAGGCATACTGCTGTTAATTAATTTATCTTTAATATATAAATATTGCTCCCAAGTACACTACTTGCTTTTTCCTACTCTTATATAATCTTCTGTTAATAACCATCCCCCACCGTTAGCGTTTTTAGATTGATTATAACCATTTTCGAAAACATTCTTTATCTGAAACCATTTATTTTCACACTATCTAATTTCTTCCAAAGAACCGTCAACCTGTTCTAAAATATAAAACAAAAAATTCTTTGCTCCATATTTATTCCAAGCACTCTACAAATGAAGATTTCCATGTTTATTAGCATTAAGCTCAGAAACATGAGAACCCCATCTTTTTCTAATTCCCCGTTTAGTTCCACCAGCGGAACCAACATAACATTTACCATTAACCAAATTCTCTATACAATAAACGCCTTGAATATCTTCATCTTTTTTAGTAACAAACTGTTTCTTTTTCTTCAACTCTAAAATTTCTTGTCCAGTAATACGAACCTCTTTATTCATTTTCATAACTAAAACCTCCTACAGTTTTAATTAAAAAATGAAAAAAAGATGATAATTGTCTTTATAGGAATCAGACAAAAGGTTAATTACTCCCTGTCTCATCTTCTTTTCATTGCATAAAACGCTAAAGCTAAATTCTAACGTCTTAAGGAACTCCTTGTACACATGGTACATGAGATATGTGGCTCAGACTCGCTTTACGAACCCGTAAATTTGGTTTTCTTTAAGTCCTCATCCTGTGCTTATGGACACCACATTAAAAAGCTGCAAGACTATGCCTCGTAGCTGGCCTAAATATACAACATGGTATATAAGGTGATAAGGTTTATGCCGACACCTTAAAACGCCTTTCTCTTCCGTTTGAAACCACGCATGAAAGTATGTTGGTCGGACAGTTTTAATTGCTACCCTGTGGAAACCTGACAACCCTAATAAGCCTCCATTGCATCACTGGATGGTAGCCCAATATACAACTTCTCTGGCAACCCTGACCTCTTATGTCAATAGGTTTATTTAAAAAGCTTTGCAAAGCTTTTTATACAATTATTTAATTACAATAAAATCTCTGTTGATTTGTTGGCTACTACAACCTTATCAGTTCTATTTCTCTTACTAATAAGCTCAGATAAAACCTTACTTAATTCTACTCTATCTTTCATATTACCGTGCTGAAGAACAACTTTGCCATAACTTCCAGTTCCAAACCCACCTGAATAATAATCACAAAGTTCATCCCTTTGCATGTGACTTGAGAAACTGTTAAGATTAATTACTCTACAACGACTATGGATTTGTTTGCTGTTAATAGCTACAGTTTTGGTTTTCTTTTGCTTAATCTTCCAAGCTAGAGAACCTTCAACAGAATAACCAATAAATGCAATGCCATTTTTAGCACTCGGGAGAAGCTTTTCAGCAATACCTACGGCAAATCCCGCATTTAACATTCCTGCACTAGAAATAAAAATAGCTGGGTCTGGTTTTGCTAAGATTTGTTCAATCTCTTCGTAATTATTAATAAATTTAACTTTATCCCACGAAGAAGCTTCAATCCATCTCTTAAGTTGCTCTCCCTCCAAAGTTTCGTTAAAAATCTTATTAATCTTACAAGTTAAAGGAGAACCAACATAAACAGGAATGTTAAAATTCTCATCGTCTTTGAACATTTCGTAAAGAATGGTTAAAATTACTTGGCTTCTCATTAAAGAAAAAGAAGGAAAAAGCAATTTACCTTGTGCATCAATACAAACATCATATACAAAAGCCTTAATTTTTTCTAAATCTTTTTCTCTATCTTTTGCCTTAGCGCTTTTCTCTTTACTTGCATAAGTAGATTCACCAATCAATAAATTTGCATTCTGAACAGGTTCAAATTTATTTGCGTAATAACTTTCAGTTCTAATATTGCCCAAGTCGCCTGTAAATGCAATTTTACGAGTAACACTACCATTCTTAATATATAGAATCAATTGAGCAGCACCAATAATATGTCCAGAAGGAATAAACTCAAATGTTACTTCATCATCCAACTGAACCCTTTGCTTAAAAGGATACTCTTCAATATGAGTAATCATATCTTTAACATCAGACTCTTCATAAATTGGAGAATATTCTCTTTTAAGTTTTCGAGATAAATCTTCAACATCTCTTAACATAATCTTAGCACTATCTAATTGTAATTCTCGAATTAAATCTTTATTACCATCAGGCACAATAATTTTTCCATCAAATCCTCTTTTAGTTAAAAGGCTTAAACGACCACTGTGGTCTGTATGTGAGTGCGTCACAAACACATAATCTACATTCTTTTCTTTAAATGTAAATCTCGCATTATTAGCCTGATACTCTTTCAAGAGACTTTGATTACCTTGTACTAATCCACAATCGACAAGAATTGTTCGTTCTGGCTTTCCCCATGTAATAACTGTACAAGAACCAGTCACATCTTCTGCGGCTCCAGAATTTTTAAAACTCACCCTAATCTTGTCTTTGCTTTTACTCATACTTTACCCCCTACGTTATTATAGGAACTTATATTATATTTCTATAATACAAATAATACAATTTTTTTAATTGTAGATTTTTGCCTTGATATATTTATAACATTATTATTTGTATACATATAATAACAAATATTAATGTTTCTGTCAAGGACTTTGAGAAAAATCTTTGTCAAATAAAATCTTCATCAAAAAGATGCTTTTCAAAATCCTTGATTTTACTGGGGAAAATGCGCCTGTTTTACCAAATAAAAGTATCATTTTATTCTCTTTCGCGTCTAAAAAGAGGATGGGATTAACCCCATCCTCAGTTTATTTGTCATTACTTACTCTTTTGTAAATCTTTGTACCAAGAAGGCAATTCAAATTCAACAGCCTCACCAATAGAGTATTTACCAAAACCATTCATCGTGAGACCTATACCATTTTCAAGAATTACCCAAGCAGAAGTCTTCCACTTACTATGTACAATACCTCTTGCCCAACCTTCTTTTAATTTAGACTTTTCAGCAATAGGCTTAACTTCTTTTTCAGTGACACTTTTTAACTCCTGCTTAACAGGCTCAACAATTTCTTCTTTTACAATTTCCTTGTTGTGCTTGTTTTTATCATACTTCTTATATTGAATCTGCTTCTCTTTATTTTCTTTTTTTGGAGAAACTTCAATATCAAAAGCGCTGTTCATTTCATCCATTTCTTAATCTCCTCTCACAGCTCGTCATGGCAGGAGAATTTTCCCATGCGCACTTCTAATGACAATATTTTTGATAAGGACAGAGCCGATGAGGTTCTTTCCCATCGACTCTGCACGTTATTCTTCCACCATTTTCCTGCTGTGCATTACTGCAAAGCATTTATTTTAATCTCCTGTTCGTTAATTAAATTAAGCAACAGTAATATTCATAGTGTCGGAAAGTTTGTCATTAGGTACAAACTTAACAGTAACGACACTAGTATCCGCAACGGTAACAATACCATTAGCATAAGTGCTAGAACCAGTGGTAACAGTAACATTATACTGGTCAGGATTCAGCTTAATAGGAGCGCCATCAACAGGGCAAGCATAGACGTTAAGTTCAATCTTATCGCCAGCCTTGGCGGTCTGGTTTTTGTCCTCAATAACAATACTGGCGAACATATCAGCAGCAGTTTTATTCTCAAGAACCTGAACGATTTCAGCATAAACACCGTCGCCATCACAACCAGCACAACCAGAAGCAAGAGCAGAACCTTCAATAGAAGTGTTAGAAACACCAGAAGCGCTCATGCTGAGTTCTTGAGAACCATTGAGCATGAAACGAGGAACCTTGATGATAACCTTACCAGCAAGGGTAGAGGTCTCAACATCACAAGAACCACCGTTGTAAAGATTAGCCTCAAGAATGCAAGTCAGAGTCTTAGGAATGAAGTTAGCGCTAATAGTAATCTTAGAAGCAATGTCATTATGATACATATAACGAACACAAACTTCAGCGTCCTTCAGAGCTTCACCGAGAGCGACTTCATTAACACCATCACCAGTAACAGCATAACGCTGATAACCTTCATCAGTGCCAGACTTCTTAATATAAGCATAAACATTGGTGTTACCAACCATAGGAACAGCCTTATAAGACAAAGTAACCTTACCAGTAGCATCAGCAGTGAGCTTCTCGTCTTTCATAGCATCGCCACCGAGCTCAACCTCAGAACCAGTATTCATAGCAAGATACTCAAGAGAGAACATAGCATCGGTCAGCTTGAGGTCAAAAGTAGAGGTATGCGCATAACGACCATAAAGCTTATTCCGCATTCCGGCACGCAGGTCCTCAAAGCTGATTCCTATAGTAATGCTGGAGTCAATCAGAGTATTTGCAGTAGCGACAAGGCGCTCGCCATCAAGAAGAGTAGCGCGGCCTACACCAGCTAAAAATAACATAATATATATCCTCCTTATTTATTTATTCTTTCCTTTTCTTTAAAAGGAATTATATTATTTCTTTGTAAAATTCTATACAAAGTATTATTAGATATCTTATATTTTTCACAAATCTCTTTATTACTAATATAAGATAAATAAGCATTAATTATTTCCTTTTCTTGGATTTCGATTCTTCTTTTTTTCTATCCTTTTGTTTCTACAGAATAATCCCTTAAAGACAAAAACTCTTGATATGTTTGAAATTTTCTTTCTAAATATAAAGAACTTTCTTTATACATCCAATCCATAAATAATTTAATATCTTCTTGTCTATTTATTTTTAAATGAGCACAAGTTTCATTGATTTGATAAAAAATTATATTAATTGGCAATGTATTTTCAATTACTGATTTTAATTCTTTTAAAAAACAAGGATGTCCAGCTATATCTGACGTGCCTCTTGCTTTACCGTCTCGATTTATTGTTATACTTCCATCTCCATCAAAAACCCGCCTAATATAATCTCTTAAATATATTTCTGGAATATAATCAGGAAAATGTAAACAATAAGTTTTTCTTTCAGGCAAACCAAGCTCTTCTAAACGAGAACAAAAATATTTACTTGTAAAAATAAGATGTTTTTGAAAGCTCTCTTTCCTATTGTCAGTTGCTTTTTGATACACATCATAAATAGGTCTATCACTTTCTAACAGCACCTTAAACTTTTCAAGAAGTTCCAAATCTCCACTCTAAAGTTTTATTTTTACGTTATTCTATTTTTTAAAATTGCACCCATCAGCGGCAAAAAAAACCCAAGAAATAAAACTTTTCAGGACTGTCTAATTCGTCCAACCAATGTTCATTAAAAGTATACGGAGAAGCACGATTAATATCATAAACAGGGTCGTTTGATTTTCTCGTTTTAACCCGTTTCTTTTTAAGATAGTTTCTAACTGCAACATCACTCATCCCATACCTCTCAGCCAACTAATCAGCCGAAAGTCCACCAAGATAATCTTCAATTACAGAAGTACCATCTAATTTAGATTTACCCATAACAACTCCTTTCCTTTTAATTATGTAACAGAAGCAAATTTCTTCTGGAAATCATTCATCGTCATAATTTCTTTAGATATGTCTTTCTTGTTATCAGTAAATATCCAATGGGGAATATCCCGTTTGAACTAAACTAGCCGAGACATAGCACCCTAAATCTAAGCATAATAATACCCCTTAGCATCAATGGTTTTTAGCATTAAAGAAAGTTTTCTCAAACTTACTTGTTCTTTTAACATCTCCATAGTGTATGGAGAACTAATGGATATACAGACAAGCTATTTTTCCAAACTTGGAGATGTGTAATTCTTGTTCTGCATCCTCGCCTTTAATTCCATTTCTTCTCTTAAATTGGGGTCGATATACCTATCTCCATCGTAATCCAAAATATTTTGGTGTGTGATAATAGCTATAAATTCATCAAGTTCTTTTGGTTCTAAAACTATATCGTATATATATAATTTTTTCATGCCATTAGCATCCGTTTGAATTCCATAGATATCTCTCATTTTGCTTTTACATTCTGGACATATAGCATAATTATTAATAAACTCAAGAGCTTTAACTTTCTTTTCAGTTTCGCTTAAATTGTCAGGTAGCGTTTCTTGGAATTTAGCATATTCTTTGATAACTTCAAACTAAGTTCGTTTGAATCCACAATGAGGACAAAACAAACCATTTTTTTCATGGAGTACAAGTTCGAACATATTAATTACCTAAGAAGTAACCATAGGTCCATATTCTTGATTTTCCATATTCTATATTAAATATGCCATATAAGACATACCAATACCTTCAGGATTAGCCACTTTTTTAGTGGTTTCTATTCCATTTTCATCTACAACTTTTATTTCTTTAATATTTTTATCTTGAGTAAAACAAGATAAATTAGCATAAAAATTATAGTAATCTTTCGTTAAAACTGGATAAATTAACAAGCCTTTAAATGGCACTGGTAAATCCAGACCGAAATAGGCTTGTTCGTACATTTCCATTTTAGCTTGTAACTCTTTAGATATTGCCAATTAAGACACCCCACTCATGTAGCATCCTAATACAACTTTAATTCCTTCAAAATTTCTGTTGTTCCAAATTCCATATTGAGCCTATTGGAATCTACTCATCATTGTTGAAAACTCTAAATTGCCAACACCCTGTACATGAGCGCCATTGAGCAAAAACAAAACAGCTTTTAACAAAGTAGAAACACGACTTTTTCCAGTAATAGGAATTTCAACCCCATCAACTGTATCAACAGGATAAGTTTTATCATTATCACTTGGATTGATATTAATACATTTATTATGTGTAATTATATCAATTCCAAAATTAACAACAGCTTTATATCTATCTGTAGGAATAATTTGGTCGATATAAATTTTTAATAGCGTACTTTCAACCGTCCAAGCATCTTCAAAATGAGGACTTCTAAAAATACGTTTGTCGGTTTGTGTTATATCATCAGAACATATCAAAGAAGTAATCTATTGATATGTAGGCAATTCTCTATTAAGAGCGTCTGCATCATTATAATATAAAAGTTTCCAAATAATATGAGTTTGTTCTAATTCTTCAGGAGTTTTTTTATTAGGAGATAACAAATAATAAATTATTCTATCTTCTACTCCATCTAAATTTACAAAACGGTTAAATGCAGATGGTGCATAACTACTATCTAACATTAATAAAAACCTCCCAATTTAAAACTAAAAGTCTCACTAATAGTAACCCCTGCAACATCAGGGTCGATACAAGTAGCAATTACATCTAATGTACCTCTATTGCAAGCTTTTAAATTTTTAATCTTAAAGGTGTTATCACCAGTTTGTTCAAATTCATAATATTTAGACCAATTTTCTTCTTTTATACCATTTAAAACAACTTTGTACTCGAAGTGAGTGGGAAGTGTACCACCTTTGAAACTTAATTCAGTTTCACATTCTTTGCTATTGCCAAGAATTATTTTATAATCGTCACAATCTTTAAGAGTAATATGATACTCCTCATCGTGAAGGTCTTCCTTTTTTGGAATAAGATATAAAGGAGCATTATTAGCGACACGTGTTACAGCATCGTCATTAGCGCTCCATAAATCTTTATCCAACGCCAAGACCACGAAAGGTATATCTTCTAATCCAGTAAAACCACTTTTTGCAAAAGTTTTGGTGGATGTACTCTTTATAACAGCTTTAACTTTATATATAGCATTATTTTCAATGTCGTTCTAATCTGTGCCACCAAGAATAACTCGGCTATTAATTTTAACAGCATTTGAAAAATAATTTAATTGCATCGTAACATACCACTCAGCTTGAGGTATTACCAAAGTTTTATTATAATACTGGTTCATATATTTCAATTCGTTTTCCAGTACAATAGGCTCATACCTTATTTCAGTGGCATCTGTTTGACTGTTTGTTGAAGACCCAAGTAATGCAATATTAGCATTACATCTACGAATTACACAAGAATTCCGTGGATTTATAGGAGAATTATTTATAGCAATCCAAACACTCGTATTATAATGTTTTTCTTCCTCTGTCATAACGCTTAAATCCTGAAATTCCAAAGAAAAACGATATCTTTTTCCAAGAGGATTTGGATATTTCAAATCTCTAAAAGAAATTTCTGCCCAGTCCGTACCCAAATCTTCACCACGTTCACCCTTAACATTTCTTATAACAACAGTTTCAAGAGGTGTATATTCAGGCATTTTGGTTGTGTATTCAATTTGTCGGTCTTTTTCTTCTTCTATGTCAACAGTATTATATCTATATTCCCAATCCTAATTGCGTTTATATTGCAGATTTTGAATATAATAATTATCTCCAACCATATTATGCTTTAAACGAGCTTTGAGCATGATACTGCTATCAACAATATCAGTAGTATTTAAAATCGCCATTTTAATCCATAATCTCCTTAGCCTTCGTTTTTGTATTTCTTTAATAAATACTCTGCATAATTGATTGATTCAAATATTAATTTCTTAATCTGTCCTTTATCTAATTGATTCGTTAAAATAGCATTGATATTAATTATAATACTTACTAATTCACCATCAAAAAGAATATTACTTGACGAAACATACATCATTATTCCACCACAATACACACGGTAATTATAAGTGGAATCGGGTTCTTGAGATTTGTCATATACATAAAGAACTTTCTTCAATTTTGAAATTATTTCTTCTAAGCATATAATTTTCTCATTAATAGATAAAACTACTTTGAAGTTCTTGTTGTCTTTATCCATCTTTACCCCCTTCCTATAAACTTACTACCACCCATAAAACGGATTTGCCATGCAAGTCTATTTTGATAATTGTATATTTCTGAATCAAGTTGGTCTACCCATTCGTTTTTCGCTTTTAAGATACGGTCATTAGACATAATCTTGAAATCGCTGTCTTGCATTAAATTGCGAATATCTAATAACAAATTGCGTTCTTCTTCTCCCCATGCCTTTACAAGCAAACGAGCAAGAATATCTTTAACATAACCTACCACTAAACTTGTACCATTTACATTTTTGTTAGTTAAGCCTTCAAAATTGTCTGTAAATTCACCAACATAATATTGCTCAACTGCATATTGCTTGCCTTCAGGTAACACATCAGGAAATTCTACAGTGTGAGCTTCTTTATCAATCGAGCCTTGCACCAATAATTCTCCTTCAATATAATTATATATTGAATTATCCTGAATCTCAAACTCAGGGTCAAGTTCGAATTTATTATTCTTACCATCCCCTTCAAAAACTTGCATGATACCTTTTGGTTCTTTATATTGAGATAAACGTAAAGAAACGCTTAGAGGGTTGTTAAACATAGATATTGCATTTTGCAAATAGGTGTACATTATCTTATTAAATTGCAAAGGATTAGTTTCATACGCTGTCGTAATCCTTGGGTCATCAAATAAGGCTATTGCTTTTCGATAGACATCACTAAACAAAATGCCCATTTAAACCCTCCTTATTTGTTTAATGTCTTATTGAATCAAAATTCATTTGAGCCAACAGATTGTCAAAAACACCCTTGTTAGAAATTCTGTTCAGAAGCTCAACTTTACTTCTAACACGATATTTAGCATCATTTTCATAGCACTTTCCAAGCCAGTAAGAACAAATAAAGTCTTTATCAGCTTCAGTCAAAGAATTCATGTAATCCTCAAGTTCACGCTCACTCTTCTTATAAATATTTACGAGGTCTCCCTTCGTAACAACAGCATGACCCTCTCTCTTCAAACAAGATACATTATAACGTTCCGCAACATCGGCGAATTCGGGAGCCAAAAGAATAATTTCTTTATCGAACCACTTACGATATTTGGAAACACATTCCTCAAACTGTTGCCAGCTAAGAACACGCTGTTCACCGAGAGTATGGAAATTAATAGTCAAACCAGTAAGCTGAATAGCGGTTGAAAGCCCACCAAGCAGCTCACGATTATGAACAATAACAATTTCCTTGTCACTCTTTCTATTGCCAAGAATTTCCAGAAGTCTTTCTGTTGTATTAGAAGTATTATCCTGTACTTCTTTTGCTTTAAAAGAACTTTCTGTATCGCCCTCTCTATCATTCAAGGTAGATTCTTTGATTACTTCTGCCAACTTTTCGTTCTTTGCTTTCTCTTCCTTAAGTTCACTACTCAAAGATTCAATTGTAGACTGGAACTTTGCCATCATAGCTTGAATATCTTCTAACGAGATAGAAGACTGAGTAGCAGGAGACTCCTTAACAGAAGTCTCCGCATTCTCAGCAATTTGTTCCTTATTAGTTTCGTTTACAACTTCTTCTGTATTTTTAATAGTTTTCTTATTTACAGCCATTTTTTACAATCTCCTTTTAAACCTTTTAAACAATATCTGGGCTAACCAGAATTTACGAAATTAACTAATTATTATAATTAATTATCTATAATTAGATTATAATTTGATATTAGTTAAGAGTAATACTACCAATTTTGCTACCGATAATCGCGTCCATACCCATACGCATATCAACAGTAAAACCGTAAGTATGGTCAGCAGCAAACAAGGGGTCCTTCTCAACAGAAACCGTGTTACCTTCAAAAACAACTTTGATGTCGATAGGTAATCCTTTGAAATTATCTCCAGATTTTCCCCCGACCCGCACCGTGCGTGCGACTTTCACCGCACACGGCGTTCCATCATTTTATTTTGTTTTGTTTTGTTTATAAAATCACCAGTCAGATAAAATTATTTCAGAGTATTTTTTATCTTTCGTCAATAATTCATCTATTTTTTCTTTTAACTATTCATCGGTTGGAATATTATGAGCAGATTTAATACGAAGAATTTTGTAATTTTTATTTTTTAAAAATTCATCTCTTCTTCTATCTTCTTTTTGTCTATTTTTATGCCAATGCTTGCCATCATATTCCACGTCTATTTTTATATTATTTTTTTCAAAAAGAACATCTAAATGCACTTTTGATTCTGGATAATTCAAAGAACAGGTACAATCCTAATACAAATTTTGAAGTTTATTAAAAATTTTTACTTGCTGAGAAGAAGTAGCTACTAAATTATTCTCAGTCATCGTCTTTACTGCCTTTTCTCTCACTTCTTCAGAACACAAGGGAGACAATCCTCCATATTTTTCTATAAGTGTTTGTTCCCATTTCTTTTTAATCTCTTCATTTTGCATCGGATGTCCGCCATATTTTTCTTCGAAATATTTCTAAAGATTTTCTTTGATTTCGGGAACTTGCATTGGATGACAACCATATTTTCCTTTACAAGTTTTTTTCCTTTTATCTACTATTTTCTATCTAAGCTGTTTGTTATTCTTAACACATTCAGGACAAACATCTTCCCCAAATCTTTCAAAAGTAACTTCATGTTTTTCATGTTCTCTTATATATTCTTTGCCGCAAATATCACATTTCCTTTTTTCTAAAGCTGGACTGCCATGCGGTAAATCATTACAACTAACATAAAAATAATTGTCTTTTTCTTCATATCCCAGCGATAGATATTTTTTTCTACTCCTTGTATGAGAGTACACTGGTATTAAATCTTTGGTGAATTTCACCTATTCACTTCCTTTTTATAAATTTTATAAACAAAACAAATAAAATGACTCAAGGCCATCACTCCTCTTTTCATTACAAAAAGAATCAACGCTTCGACCTTTGCTTTTCAGTAATAATTAATGAGCTTATTATTCTTCGTCTCAAAACTAAATCGTTTATTACTTTTCCTTGTTCCGCTAAATCTATCTTTACATAATATACTTAGGTGCTTGCTGTGACTTGATTGACTTGACATCTCCTGTAAAGATGTATGGAATTTCATAACCTACCTTTTTACTTTTCCACATCAATCCACATTTAAGTGTGAACGGCCTTTAATTCGCAAGTTTGTCAGGTACAAATACCATACTCACCATATATATCTTATAGACACCCGATGTATCAATTATTTCTAATTTTCCATCGACTTTACCGAGCTTTGTACAAATTAATGCACATCGGAGTTTAGTGAAACTTCTTCAAGACGTTACTCTATCATTTAAGTTTTCAATTTAGCAGTTATAATTTTTTAAAAATTACGCTGAACTTTGTTTATTTAATTCAGCAACAAGTCGCACATAGGTTTGTTCATACCGAGAGGTAACATATAAATAATATCATCAGGAAGAACGACTTCAGGCTCACCATTGATGGTGTTAGGAACAAGAGCGTTACCCAGTTCAATCATAGGAACGTTCTTATAATCAGGCAGGAAGCCATCTCTAACGATAGCGCTATCCTCGCCATAACGGAAGCCCTTAGAGCTGTCGGGAAGGACAGAAGCAAGAGCAATGGAAGTACCGAGAGCGTAAACATCAGCACCACCGTTGGCAAGCTTAACCAAGCGGGAAACTTTGAGCCAGTTCTCATCAGTGAGACCGTTAGCCATATAGCCAGCGATACCATCCTGATTGTTAGTGGCAACGTCAGTGTTATTAGTAATGATAGAAGCCATTACCTTAGCAAGACGAGCCTGAATATAAGCGGCAAAGGAAGCACCAATCTTCTGGAGGAGTTTACCCCAATCGGTCCTTCCTGCTGCTACGTGGTCAGTTATATTAGGAATTATCTGGTGTTTTCGATATTTTTCCCAGATTTTCGAATCGTCAATTCGTTCCAATCCTTTCGGATTCTTGTATTTTCACACAAGCTTAGACTATATCTTCATCCCATTAGGATGTCCACCATTTCGGAATAATTTATTGACTATATTCCTACTCCTCTTACGAGGATAGTCGTTGAACCTTCTTCTTTTCAAAGCTTGGCTGCTGATTACCAATTTTTTAAGATACTTAGGGTTTAACCTTATATCATACAATCAATTTTTTCTGCTTTCGCAACTATCACGATTAAGTTTATTTCAACTTTGCGTTGTAGTTTGATTGTCTTTACGGTATTCCAGCAATTAAATGGAAATATTTTTACGCATATTACTATACGCCCTAGCTATTTATAACGTGCTTATATTTAACCAGTCAACATAGAGAGAAATCTGCTCTCTCTTAGCAGAAATAGTATATTCAGTGTTAGAAGCAGTCTGAACGCCACCGCGAGCAATGCCTTCAGCAAGGCTATTCACGATGAAGAGCTCATTACTATCGACTTCATACTTAGCGACATCACCGAAACCAACCTGAGTGACATCATAAAGCTGTTCATAGCCAGACGCAGCAACAGTAGGAACGACAGGAGTGATAGCACCAGCAAGAATGGTATCGAAAGTCTCAAGGAAGTTACTCTTCTTGTAGACCATAGGATTCTTAATCATATCGAGACCGCTCCACTTCATGCCAGCGTTCTCAACACAATACTTCATAAACTCTTGGTTAAAGGTCTTATTAGCCTCAATATACTCAGGGGTGTTGTTCTTACCCTCAATGGACTTCTGAGCCAAAGAATAGCAAGTTTCAACGAGACCATCAGCGACATCTTCGTTGAATTTGTTATAACTAAAAATTTGTTTCATAATAACAAAATCCTCCTTAATTAATCTATAAAAATCATAAAGTAAATATCAATATTTATTTCAAATTATTCAATGATAATTATTCAATGATAATTTAAAATTACTCGTGGATAACGGTGCAATAGAACTTCTTACCCTCGTTCTTGACACCGATAATCTTATCCTTACCGAACTCAACCTTAACGCAGAGCTTGTCATCAGCAGCAGCAGCAGCGGGAGCCCACTGACCATCAGAGCCAGCAACAGCATACTGACCAGCAGTAGGAGCAGATTCGAAGTTATCTTCACCGAGATAGAACTCGTCACCAAGCTTGGGGCAACGAACACGAGTATGAGCACCAGCAGGGCAAGGAAGACCGCAAGTCTTAACACCCTCACTGTAGATAACACCCATGATTTCGCCCTTAGAAACACCAACATAGTCAACGATACCGACACGACCAGTGCCAGCATAAGGCTTAATCTCACGAGTATTCATATCCTTCAGACCCTTATAAACCTCATGGTCGATAAGGTCGCCAATTTCAACCAAAGAACCATCAGCGAGTTCCTTGTCTTTGCAAACGCCAGAAACCAGATAGCTTTTAACATCTTCAGAAGCCATCAAAATCTTCTCAATAAATTTCATAATAAAGTTATCCTCCTTTTTTAATTAAATCTTGTTAAGATTTTTCATTGCATTTTTAAGGTTATTTGCGCTGTCGTTCACTTCAGTAACAACAGGTTTATCCTTAACAATATCAGCAGAGAACTCTTTCTCCTTAGCTTTTCTACTAAGTTTCTTCTGAGCATAAAGAGCATCTGCAATTTTATGGTCAACAGCCTCATTAAGTTCCTCATCGGAAGCATAAGTACTGTTATCACAATTTTCTTTCATAAATGCCTTAATATTAGTAGCATTTTCCTCAGTCAAATCTTCTTCAGAATCAACTAAAGAGCAAGCCAAAGCATAAAGTTCGGCATTTTTCTTTACGTTAAACTGAGCATTAAGAGCATTATACTTTTCAGTCAGTTCAGCGAAAGAGGTATTAAGAGTATTGAATCTCTCATAAAGTTCATCGGCAGTAAGTTGTTCATCACCGACAGCATAGTGGGTATCCTGAATAACATTACTTTCACCAGAAGGTTGACCGATTAAAATACTGCCATCATCGTGTTCTTTGAGGATATCAGTATCAACTTTAGGAGAACCAAGCTCTTCACCTTCAATCTGTCCATGGTCAGCATGAGATTCATCGACAGTTACATCAGTAGCAGCAAACTGAGCGGGGTCTTCGCAATTTTCGACTTTCTTTTCACCATCGTTATCCTCAGCCTCGGTTTCCTTTTTGCCATCATCATTGTCGTTATCATCATTATCATCATCATTGTCATGGTCATCATCATTTTTGTCATCTTTAGACTCATTCTCTTTATGACCATCATCCTTATTACCATCGTCATCTTCATGCGCACAAGTGCAAGGGTTGTTACCGCAGACTTCGCACTTGCCGTCTTCAGATTCACATTCCTTGGATTCAGTCTCTTTACCACTCTCATCTTCAGGATTTTCATCCTTAGAGAGTACAATCTTTTCTTTAGCGTCCATATCAACATTAGCGACATTTTCTTCGTTGATACTATAAGTAGCCTTAAAATTTTCATCATCAAGGCTAAAGCAAACAACATTATCGTTAATTTCCGTGACACTATAATGAGAAGCATTCTCATCAAGACCGCTATTCAGAAAAGATTCGAGAAGTTGTCTTTTCTCTTCATAGGTCATTGTTTTTGGTTCCTCCCCTCTTTGTTCATTATCCATTGTGATTTCGTCCACTTTTTCATTAACAACTCCGTTATCAGGAATAGTGGAATCGAAATCCTCGTTTTTATTATCTGTATCAGAGCCAGAATTTTTATCTTTATTGTTATTATCTTCCAACTCTTTATAAGCGAAAGATAAGCATTTTTCCTGTTTCTGATAAACAGCGTCATTAATTTTATCAAGAATGGTTAAATGTGCATTAGGGATAGCTTCAGTAACAGCAGAACCAAGAATAGTAAATCCATCAAAAATAAATTTATCTATTACTTCGACTTTATTTTCATCTATATGACTTTCAAGGACTTCTATTTCTACAGAAATTTTCTTTTTAGTATCCTTAAGCAATCTTTTAACTTGTTTGTAAGCATATTTAGCCCAAAGAACGCAAGTAAAATGCACCCAAGTTTGACCATCATGTTCAACAATTTCCACCAAATCTTCGCCACGAATTACGCCAAGTGGGACTTCGCATTTACCATTAGTAAAGTCAAAGTAATCTTGTTGTAACTCATTATCCCATCTATATTCCATTTCATGAGCTTTAAAATCATCATGAGCAACATCAAAAGCGCCGAGAGCAGGTTTATTATAAAAGGTAGGTTTAGCGTCTTGCATGGCGGACACAGGGAAATAACTATTATTTCTATTAGGGTAGACATCAGAAATTGCGTAAACGTCGATAGCAATAAAGTCATTTTTTAACACATTCTTAATTTTCAAACTTTGCGGAGAAAGTTCAAATTTCAGAACTTTTTTATCCAATATTTTTCTTCCTCCTTTCTCCTCATGATGTAAATGACAATGATACAGAAGTCATAGCCATTACTTTGTTATTCCAAGCCTCGTTCTTCCGAACGTAGCAATTAGGAACAATGTTAACTACATTAATATAGTCCAATATATCATCTGATGGTTCAAACCATTCTCCATTATTTCTAATTTTATATTGCTAAAATTTAGAATGAAGGTTTTCCTCATCAGCCATAGTGCCTTTCATATATCCTAAGATATATAATTGCTTATCACTGCCAGTATTTAATTGTTTTAATCTTTTCTGAACTGAATTTTTAGTATATCCTATTTTAATATTTTCCCCATTGGTTATAAAATAAACATAGCCCATTGTATAATATCCTATTTTGAATAGTTAACTTATTTTACAAATTAGATTTTTGTAAATCCTTCGAATTCAGCGTCAAATAATTCAGGGGAAGTGCTGTACAGTTTAGCTTTTTGTCTCCAAATATCACATTGATGGAGAAGAGAGCTAGCAACTTCTGCCATATTTTCCAGAACAATTACAAAAACCTTACATGACTTGTTGTAATCTAAAAATTCAATAGTATCAAGAATTTTTCTCTTCAAAGAATCCATTTCTGTGTAGGTATCATTAAACAGCAATTCGATATTTTCATAAATATCTTCATTACCATTAAGAGGTTTACGAATAGGGCGAATACCTTCTTGAATCATTACTTCGCTCAATTTATCTGCGAAGGTATCACTTGGAAACACATGAGCGAATTTCAAGTGAAACACCTGAGAAGCGCAGGGGCAATTAAGCTCGCAATCAAGAGCATAAGCCATATTATCAGCGATAGAATTCATTTGAAAGAAGCTTCCTAACAAATCATTTAAAGCTTCGACAATCTCTGGCGTATAATTATTACTTACCATATTATTGTCCTCTCACTTTCCTTTTTATAGTTTCTCCATAATTCCTTTGACATCTTTTTTGATATCTTGAATATCAGATTTATTTTCTTCGATTTTCTGGAAAACAATTCCCATATTCTTTTCCAACTCATAGGTACGAGTAATTAGATTATTGTGAGCATCCACTTTGCGTTGCAACTGCTCGATTTTATAATTGGTTAATTTATTAGTGGTAATAATACCGCCAATAGTACCAACACAAGTTCCGATAAAGGAAATTATAGCAATTATAATTGTAGGGTCCAATTTAATCGACCTCCTTTACGAAATACTGAAAAAAGGGAACAATCAAGCTTACTCAATTATTAATTCTCCCTTTTCGTCTGTATTAAAGACGAAACATTTTTGACATTGCGAACAAATGTAAAACTATTTATCAGGAGAAACCATTAATTTTTTTGTGCTTTTTTGCAACGTAGTATTAGAGTCTAAGGGATTATGATTACAACAAGGTTCAGGATTTGCGTGGTTTTTTTTAATACACCACTTTTTTTCTTTAAATGTTTTAATCAAATTCACACTTTCAATCCTTTACTTTCTTTGGAATCATATGAGTAAACGTGCTCATATCATTAATACGAGACTCATACATTTCTTCCAAGCATTCGTTACAAATTACATCTTCATCTTCATTCAGTTCTTTTCCGCAAATTTGGCACTTTTTGATATTATATGAAAACTCCTTAATGTCTGAAACATTAGTTCCAGCATTGGAAGAGTTACCAGTATTATCGTTGGTAATCTCATCGTCATTCAACTTTGGCCTACCAACAGGGTTAGCGATTAAATTTTCTTGGTCTAAGACTTTTTCAACTTTAATATCTAAAGCTTTAAGGTAAGCTTTAGCTTGTTGATAATCATCAACAGTCATACCATTAGCCGACAGAAGTTTAGGAATAAAGCCTTCCAAGCCAGACACGACTTGTTCTCTAAGGATTTTAATATCCTCACGAATATTAAAGATATCACCCCAAAGAGAAATTTTCCATTGGAATTTCAAATCGAAATTTTTATTAATCATTTCATTTAAAAAACTTTCGTATTGTCTGGTAAGGTAATCAATTCTAGCAGCCTAAATATATTGAGCAGCCTTAACAGAAGCGATAGAGGGTTTATCAGTAATACTCATAAGAGCAGAGTTACCAGAAGTAGCGATTAAATCTCTAGTTCTATCATAAATGATATCCATTGCTTCAGGCTGATTTTCTAAGGTATGTAAATCAAATTCAGTAAACGGGGCAAAAAACGGCAGAATATTACCTGAAATATTTTCCGCAAAGTAATCCTGATACCCAAGAATTGTATCAGGAGTAATAACGGTGGCATCGCTACCCGCTTTAGGGTCTTTAATAAGGGGAACCTCAGCAGTTAAAACACTGTTAACACCCTTACTCAATAAATTTGCTTGCAGCCATTTATAATCATCCAAGTCTGTCAAATCATCAAACAAACCAATAGTATCAGGAAACGCATTAGGATGAGAGCCATCAAAATAGAATGTATAGCACAAATCTTGAGGCAATCTTACCCAGTACATATAGTTTTCTCCATTGCTTTCCAAGATATGACCATCGGGGAGTTTAGCTTTAGGAGAAATTCTCTTTTTCTTAGTTTTCTAATCTATAACAACAATTCCTGTTTCCAACATTTGATTCCAGACATCCTGAATAAATTGAGGATATTGACTAACATCATAAGCTGGTTGAAGGAAAATTGCCATATTAAAAGCAATAGTAAACTATTGTTTACTACCAAAGCCAATCAATTTAACCATATCGGTGTTAAGTTTCTACATAACAAAAAAATTAACATCATTCTTATCATAACTTGTACGAGGTAAATAAGAAGATTTACCTTCCAAACTCACCTAAGTAGTAATAGTTTTTAAGGTTAAATTTGGATTGAAAGCTTTTAAAATCTTATCTACTTTTTGACTTTCTTTTTTAAAAACCTCAGTAGACATATCTTTCGAGTCAACATATTCTGGGATATAATAATAATTAAATAAGGGAGTATCTCTATTAAGTTTTACTAAAATATTGTAAACATAATTAGTATAATACAACCACATACTGATTCTCTAAAAAGTCATTTCAGAGTTTTCAGGGTTATTCAAAGCATTTTGAAGGTCTTCTGATTGAACTTTTTGAGCTTTAGCATTAATTTGTTTAATACGCTGATTCTGTAAAAACGGGTTATTCAATTGACTCCAAGACATAGCCCAAGCGCCAGCTAAATTATCAAAACCAGTAGAAGCGTATTTACCAAAAATAGTAGCCCATCTTTGTTGTATAGCTTTTAGTGAAATATCTTCTTCAGGTTTATCCTGAGTCATAGTAATCATTTTAGCTTCTTCGTTTACAACAGCTTTAGGCGATTCAACCTTTTTGGGTCTTCCTCTTTTTTTGGGACTATCCAATATTATTTCCTCCCTTCTTATTAATATTTGTAGTCTTAGTAGACTTTTTAGCTTTTTCTTGTTCAGCTAAAATATGTTCAAAATTATCAAGAGCTTTCATAGTATCTCTCAATTTCTTCTGTTTTTCTATTTCATATCTTTGTTTTTCTATTGCAACCAAATTATCTCTACACCACTCAATAACGAAATCATTTTCATTCATAATATTTTTTTCATTAACTTCTCTAATAATAAAATTACGAGCTGGTTTTAAAGATTTTTTCAATGTTGCATAAGCTTCATCTCTAAATTTATATTGAGCCAAAGCAAGATAAAGATTGTCATCTTGATAGATAAATTTATAATACTTTCCGATTTTAGAAAGCATTGATTCAAAGCTATCGGTATTGAAATCACCGATTATTTTATAGACCATTTCTATACTCCTTATATTAAAATATGTCCTCTATAATGAATATTAATCATGTTAATATTAAAATTAATATTAACAATTGATAATTTCGGCAAAAAATTGATTAATCTGCACAAACAAGACATATTATTTCCCTATTAAGTTGTTGAATTTTTCACCCTTCTATGGTATCATCAATTTACAATCCAATTAAAAAATACCATAAACAAGGAGATTTTTAATTATGACTTTTGGTTACATTCGAGTAAGTACTGACCAGCAGACTGTTGAGAACCAGCGTTTTGAAATCAACCAATATTGTGAAAAGCACGGCATGAAAATTGATGGCTGGATTGAAGAAACGATTTCTGGCACAAAAAATCCTGAAAAGCGTAAGTTAGGAAAACTTCTTAAAAAGGTACAAAGTGGAGATATCATTATTTGTTCTGAGATTTCTCGTCTTGGTAGAAGTCTTTATATGATTATGGACATTCTTTCTTTGTGTATGGAAAAAGGCTGTCAAGTAAGAACAATTAAAGATGGATTTGTATTAGGCGATGATATTCAGAGCAAAGTATTAGCATTTGCTTTTGGACTTTCTGCTGAAATTGAACGTAATCTTATTAGTCAGAGAACCAAGGAAGCACTTGCGATGAGAAAAGCAAGTGGAGTAAAACTTGGTAGACCGAAAGGTGCTTTAGGAGAAAGTACAAAGTTAACTCAATACGAAGAGACCATTAAGGCATTGATTGTTGAACAAGACAACTGTTACGCAGATGTAGCAAAACTTTTTCATGTTAATCGTTCTACGATGAAACGTTTTTGTGATAAAAGAGGGTATTTTAGACCAAGTATTGTAGAGAAAAATCAGCGCAAAGCAGAAAAGTTAGAACGCGAACGCATTGAAAAAGAATATAAAGATAAACTTCTTAAGCTTGATGAAGAAGATTAAATAAAATTAAACTGCAAGAGGGAGGGTTAAACACTCTCCCTCTTTTTTTATATTTTTTATATTATAAATTAAATCTTCTTCAAATAAGCAAGACTAATCCAACCTCTACCATCGGCCAATTTACCCCAAGTTGTACCAGAGACTTTTTTCTCATCGACAATTTTAACAATTGTATTATAAGCCAAAGCACCATTTTTATTATAATTAGTACCAGCACCAATTCTTATATTAACGCCAGAAGTTGCTGTAATTTTACCTTTATAACTCTTAAAAGTATTAGCTGGAGCAGCATTCTTTTTGACATAAGTTAAACTTACCCAACCACTACCATCCGCCAATTTACCCCAACCATTATCTTCAAGAATAATAGAAACACCTTCACCCTTCTTAAGAGTTCCAGCAATAGAAGCGGAAACAGAAGGTCCTTTACGAATTCTCAAAACGGAAGCGGTAACAGTACCAGAATAAGACACAGTAGTTTCAGTATTAGTGTTGGTAGTAGGAGTTACCTTTTTACCCATCTTAGCAGCAACATCTTGTCTAAAAATGTCCACACTCTTGCCAAAACGAGGAAACCAATTACGAGGGTCAGCATGATTAGAAGCAATACCTCTTTGGTGTCCTTCATAATGTCCAATAATTACTCCGTCTTTTAATGGGTCGAAATTGTAAAGCTGGCAAAGATAAGCTGCAAACTCAACAGCCTCTTTATATACTTTATTAAAATAAGTAGCATCTGTCAGCGCGTCCTCACACAATTCCACCGAGACGTGGGTATTATTAGCGCTACCTTTGTTTCCCTTACCACAATGCCATCCTTTATAATTCCAAGGCAAAGTTTGAACAGTAGCAATTTCGCCATTAGCAAGTTTACCAATAAACGCATGTACACATACATTTGCATTAGAATTATTCCAAGCTGTACCACCATTATTTTTACCAAGCTATGAAATCAGGGTTTTATAATTAGCATCATTAGTAGAGGGCTGCACATATCTTTTCAAATTAGGATTATTACACCCAGTACTATGAACCATAATCCCTTTTGGAGTAATTCTCACTCCATTTTTATAACATCTATTCTATGTAAAAAGACATTTTAATAATTTCATTTTTTTCTCCTTTTAAATTTTTACTCCTGAATAATACTTTGAATAATAGGAGTAATTGCTTCTATGCCGTATTTATCTGCCAATTGATTTATAAATGCCAGACTTATCTTCATTCTATTTTCTGCACGCTCTTTAAAACAATAGCACGCATTATATACAGCAACCTCACCCCAAGACAATCCTACAACAGTAGCAAAAGAGGTGGTATCAGCGCCGACTGGACCGAAAAATATATACATAACGAACAGTACAGTCAGGCTTATAGTAGCAATCCAAGAAATAATTCCCCACTTTTTCATGGTCGGAGTTTTCTCCATGGCTCGCTTAAATCTTTCAAACAATGAAATTTTTGTTTTTCCCATAATTATTCTCCTTCCTTTCACAAGTAGCAAATATTTATCATATTTATCTCACGATAGCATCTAATTTCATCATGCAAGAAATCTTGCACATTTTTTGATGCTATTTTGTGCAACAAATCACATTTTTCTCAAAGTTGCATTTAATTGAGAATTTCATGCAACTTGCCTCTTTTTTGTTGCATTTTTCGATACTAACGCAACAGCTTTACTTAAATAAAGTGAACGCATTTGAGAGGTCTTTTGAAAATCTAATTTTTTTGGATTTAGGTTCTCAAAACAATTCTCAAAAACATGTTGCTCTAAACTGCCGACTCAGTTGAGCATAGAAGTAAAAGGCGCTGGTGGTTCAGCTAATCTCACCACAAGAACAATCACTCCATCGACATTTTCTTAGACTATTTATGCATCAAGTAGCGGTTATGATGGATTTTCATCCGTTACTGTGAATGGTGATTCTAATTTAATCGCTTCCAATATAAAAAAAGGGACCACTATTTTTAATGTTTCTGGCACTTTAAACGCTGCATATACTAATTGCCTTTATATTGACCGCAAGGCGACTGTAGCAACAGATTCGTTAACTATTACATTACAAAGTTGGTATCCTAATATTTCTACTATTGAGGGATATATTATTTATTCTTTATATAAAGTTTCAACGAATTTCTCTTCAACCCCTACAGTTATGCACATGTCTTATTATAATGGAGGCTCTAATTATGAATGTGGAGTTTGTTAGTATGGTCAAAAAAGTGGAAACAATATGAATATTGATTTTGTAAGGTTTGGATTAGGAAAAGATTTTACAGTTTCTTCTGATAAAAGAACTGTTACTTTTCCATCTTTTCAAATGTATGGAGATTGGTATTATTATAATGTGAACACAACCTATTATGTTTTTTTAGCTTATACTTATTCAGTCTAAGTTGCCCCAATTTGCCGAAATTGATTGTCTGTTGAAGTAAAATCTAGTGGTAGTTCCCCTAAGTTATT
>ERZ1035014.40-NODE-40-length-81998-cov-9.827282_pt1 | contig 81998 bp, 70 predicted proteins | sample MGYA00520620_ERZ1035014 | MGnify/ENA primary metagenome ERZ1035014 (study PRJEB33766, sample SAMN09781744) | gut metagenome | biome: gut microbiome | host: Homo sapiens | place: Madagascar | study: EMG produced TPA metagenomics assembly of the PRJNA485056 data set...
TGATTTTTCTGTTTTTCCTTTTTCATCTGACCTCTTTCCTGCCTCTTCGGGAAAGGAAGTCAGAGTTTATTGTAGCGAGTTACGTCCCGTTAATCAAGATTGACAAGGCCGCGCTCCTGCATGTTCTGAAGAGTCTTCAGGATGCCAAGCTTTGCATGCGGCCAGGTAAGTCCGCCCTGGAAAAAGACGGTATACGGCTCGCGAAGGGGGCCGTCCGCGGACAATTCAATGGAGGAGCCGGACACAAAGGCACCGGCAGCCATGATGACATCCGAGTCGTACCCCGGCATAGGAGCAGGCTCACAGGAGACAAAGCTGTCCACGGGAGATGCGGACTGAATGCCCTGGCAAAAGGCAATGACGCCTTCCGGCTTTCCAAAGGTAATTGCCTGAATGATGTCATGCCGGTCCTCGCTTGCGTCCGGCAGAACGGAAAAGCCAAGCTTTTCATAAAGATTTGCCGCAAGAATGGCACCCTTTAAGGCACTCGCGGTAACAATCGGTCCCATGAAAAATCCCTGGAAGAACTGCGGAAGAAGGTCCAGAGAAGCGCCGACCTCCTTTCCAAGACCCGGACTTGTCAGTCGCACCGCAGCATTTTCCACACACTCCTTTTTCCCGGCAATGTATCCGCCGATGGGAGCAAGTCCGCCGCCGGGATTCTTGATCAGGGATCCGACGCACATGTCCGCGCCGACATCAGAGGGTTCCTTTTCCTCCGTGAATTCACCGTAGCAGTTGTCCACCATGCAGATCAGATCCGGCCGGATGCTCTTCATGAATGAAATTGCCTCTCCGATCGCATCCACGGAAAGCGTGCGTCTTGTCTGATAGCCCTTGGAGCGCTGGATGGTGACAAGATGAATGCTGCGATCGGTATCCTCCTCCAGAACCTTTCGGAGACCTTCAAAGTCAAAGCCTCCGTCCGGAAGCAGATCCACCTGCCTGTAGGAAATTCCGTACTCCGCAAGAGAGCCGCGGGACTTCCGGATGCCGATCACCTCTTCCAGTGTGTCATAGGGCTTTCCGGCAGCGCTCAGAAGGGTCTGTCCGGGACGAAGATTGGACATCAGGGCCAGCGCAAGCGCATGGGTTCCGCAGGTAATCTGCGGACGCACCAGGGCATCCTCCGTGTGAAAATACAGGGAGTAAACCTTCTCGAGACCGTCACGGCCGATATCATCATAGCCGTAGCCGGTGGTTCCCTTCAGGCTTGCCTCGCCGATGTGAGCCTCCTGCATCGCCGCAATGATCCGGAGCTGATTGAGCTCCGCCATTTTGTCAATGGCATCAAAGCGATCGCGAAGACCTGCCAGAACAGGCTCTGCAAAGTCCAGCACTTTCCGGGAAATGCCAAGGCTCCGGTAAATCTCAAGTTCATGTTGTTCGAATTCATTGGTAATCTGCAGCATGGTTTCTCCTTATGTAAAACTTATGAAAATCTTGTCCGTATTGTGTGTTCCATGTAATCCAGCATTTCTTCCCGGGATGGAAATTCATCGGTGTTTACCCAGATGACATCCCTTTCCCGGCGAAACCAGGTGAGCTGGCGCTTCGCAAAATGCCTGGTCTGAAGCTTGATCTGTTCGACTGCGTCCTCGAGCGTTCCCTCTCCCTCCAGATACTGAAGGATCTGCTTATAGCCAAGCCCCTGCATGGAAACGTCACGGGATGTAAAGCCCTGCTCCTGCAGCCGTTTTACTTCCTCCAAAAGTCCTGCCTCCATCATCTGATCCACGCGAAGATCGATGCGGCGATAAAGCTTTTCGCGCTCCATCGTCAGCACAAAAAAGACGGCATCATAGGCAGCCTGCCGTTTTCTCTGTTCCTCATTGTGATCGGAAATCTTTTCACCGGTCTCACGCGTAAATTCCAGCGCCCGGATGACACGTTTCAGGTTGTTTTGGTGAATGGCAGCCGCTGCCTCCGGATCCTTTTCCTGAAGCATCCGGTAAAGGCTCTCGTTTCCTTCTGTTCTTGCCTTTTCCTCCAGCAGGGAGCGGTAGGAGGTGTCCTCTCTGGTTTCCGTAAAATCTATGTCATAGAGAAGCGCCTGAATGTAAAAGCCGGTTCCGCCGACCAGAACCGGAAGGCGGCCTCTTGCGGTAATCCTTTGGACTGCAGCCTTCGCTTCCCTCTGAAAGCGGACGACGTTCCATTCCTCCGAAGGGCCTATGATGTCAATCAGTTCATGCGGAATCCCCTGCATCTCTTCTTCTGTAATCTTGGCAGAGCCGATGTCCATTCCGCGGTAAACCTGCATGGAATCCGCAGAGATCACACTTCCCTGCAGGCGTTTGCAAAGCTCTACGCCTGCAGCACTTTTTCCGCTTGCCGTAGGTCCTGCCACGATGACCATTTTATCCATAGTATGCTGTTCTCATCCTTATACGATACGCTTGAATTTACGTTCCATTTCCTGCTTCGAGAGTACGATCATGGTCGGGCGTCCGTGCGGGCAGTGATAGGGATTGTCCAGAGACAAAAGCTCGTCGATCAGTGCCTTTGCTTCCTCTGCCGAAAGGTGCATATTTCCCTTCACCGCTGCCTTGCAGGACATGGATGCAATCTTGTACAGAATGGCTGCCGGTGTTCCGCTCATCCTGGAGTCCAGAATCTCATCCAGAATTTCCCGGAGAAGCGCATCGGGCTCGTTGGCATACAGCTCCAGCGGGACGGCCCGGATCGCATAGGAGCCGGCCCCGAAGGACTCGATTTCATAGCCCATCCGGCGGAAGGAATCCATGTACTGGAGAAGCGCGGCCTCCTCCTTTCCGGAGAGCGTAAGAATGATCGGCGGTGCGAGCATCTGTGACGGAGAAGCTTCGCTCTGTTCTCTGGAGAGCCGCCGCATCAGCCTCTCGAAATTGACCTTTTCATGCGCTGCATGCTGATCAATCATCAGCATCTTATCCTGAAACGTGACAATCCAGTAGGTGTCAAAAATCTGACCGACAATCCGGTACTGGTCCGCATGATCCGCACGCAGAATGTGATATTCACGGTTTCCGTAAAGGTCCTCCGCAAAGTCATCCTTTACGCTTTCGCGGAACATGGCTTCCAGATCCCCGGAGAGACCTTCCGTTTCGAGCTTCTCCTGCTTCCTGCGGGCTTCCTCCGGATCCGGTAATGCGGCTTCTTCTATAAAGCTCTCCTGCTCGTAGCGGCCTGCAGGCTCATGGACAGCCGCCGTCTTGTCGATGAAGGTAAAGCCTTCCTCCTGATAGGAGGAGGGCCCTGCAGGCAAAGGCTTCTGCATTTCCCGCTTCCTGCTTCCCGTTTCCGCTGCGATCACCGGCTGTTCAAAGGGCTCTGTATGAACCTCTGCCTTTTCTGCCGCCTCTCTGATCTTTTCTTCCTCTTTGCGCGCCTTGTTCTCCTGTGCCTGTGTATCCAGAGTGGCGCGCGGAATCAGTTCGATCCTGTGGAGCGTTGCGTGTACCGACTCATTCAGAAAATCGAAAATTCTCTTTCCATCCTGAAAGCGAACCTCCATCTTGGAGGGATGTACGTTCACATCGATTTCTTCTGCCGGAAGCTTCAGATACAGAATGGCAAACGGAAACCGATGCTGCATCAGATCGGTGCGGTAGCCCTCCTCCAGTCCTTTGGAAAGAACATCACTCTTCAGAATACGCCCGTTCACGAAAAAGATTTCACAGCTGCGGCTGGATCTCGAGAACTCGGGCCGTCCGAGAAAGCCGTTCAGCACAAGGGTTCCGTCTTCGGAGGTCTTGGAGATAGGAATCGCGGAGTTCGAGAGCTCCCGCCCGTAAATGCGGTAAATCAGCTCCTTGATGTTGCCGTTTCCGGTGGTGTGAAGCTTTTCCTGATTGTTCACGCGGTAATGAAAGGAGATGTCCGGGTGAGACAGCGCAAGATGGTAAACAAGATCCGTTACGGCTCCTGCTTCTGTCTGGGCGGTCTTTAAAAACTTACGACGCACCGGAACATTGTAAAACAGATCTCTTACAATGACGGTGGTCCCATCCGGCGCTCCGATCTCTGTAATCTCAAGCGGTGTCACATCCGGAGCAGACGTCCCTTCGGACAAACCGGGCACCACATCATTGACGGCGCGGATGCCGACAAGAGAGTCCCTTGTCTTGGTAATCATTTCGACCTTGGAAACCGCGGCGATGGAGGAAAGTGCCTCTCCTCGAAAGCCAAGACTCTGCAGTCTGGTCAGATCCTCTGCCTCGCTGATTTTACTCGTTGCATGACGGCGGAATGCCCTGGTGATCTGTGCCGGATCGATGCCGCAGCCATTGTCGGTTACGCGAATCAGGTCAATGCCGCCGTTTTTGATCTCGACCGTAATGGCTCCTGCACCTGCGTCAATGGAATTCTCCGCAAGCTCCTTGACCACATTGACGGGCCGTTCCACAACCTCTCCTGCCGCAATGCGGTTGATGGTATCCGAACTGAGAACATGAATTTCTGCCATGAAAATATCCTTTGTATTCGTATCCTGTGCCGGGGAAAATCCGGCACTTTCCTATGTCATGAATTCGGGACCGCTTCCCAACGGTTTTTCAGCTCTGACTGCAGGCGATAGAGTGTATTCAGCGCATCCATCGGCGTCATATTGGTGACATCCAGCTCCTGCAGCTCCTTCAGCACATCGTTTTCCTGGACCGTATCAAAGAGGGACATCTGATTCAGGTCCACATCATCATAGTGCGGGACCCTGGCAGGCTTTCCGGTCTCTCCTGCCTTTACTTCGATCGACTGAATTTTCTCCGTGATGTCATTGTCCGAAAGCTGACGGGCAATCTCTTTGGCACGTTCAATCACAATATCCGGAATCCCGGCAAGACGCGCAACCTGAATGCCGTAGGAACGGTCTGCGCCTCCTTTGATGATCTTTCGGAGAAAAACGATGTCATCGCCCTTTTCCCGGACGGCCACGCAGTAGTTGTTGACGCTGCTGATCTTTCCCTCCAGCTCCGTCAGCTCATGGTAATGCGTTGCAAAAAGAGTTTTGGCACCGAGAATCTTACGGTTTGCAATGTACTCAATGACAGCCCATGCGATGGAGAGGCCATCGAAGGTCGAGGTGCCGCGGCCGATCTCATCCAGGATAAGGAGTGACTTCGGCGTCGCATTTCGAAGAATGTTGGCCACTTCGTTCATTTCCACCATAAACGTTGATTGTCCGCTTCCCAGATCGTCCGATGCTCCCACGCGTGTGAAAATACGGTCCACCACGCAAAGATCCGCTGCGGCAGCAGGCACAAAGCTTCCGATCTGACTCATCAGGACAATCAGGGCAACCTGCCTCATGTAGGTTGATTTCCCGGCCATATTCGGACCGGTAATGACGGCGATGCAGTCCTTTTTGCTGTCAAGCACCGTGTCGTTGCAGACAAAGTCTCCGGGCATCATCCGTTCTACAACGGGATGCCTTCCGTCTTTGATCCGGATGATTCCCCTGTCGTTGAGCTTCGGACGTACATATCCGTAGCGCTCTGCAACAAGAGAAAGAGAGGCATAAACATCAATATAGGCAACTGCCTTTGCGGCCTTCTGAATCTCAGCGACGCGGGAGGAAATCTCCTTGCGGAGCCTGTCAAACTCCTCGTATTCCAGATCATTCAGCTTATCCTCTGCGCCAAGGATTCTGGCCTCCAGGTCCTTGAGCTGCGGCGTTGTATAGCGCTCGCTCCCTACAAGCGTCTGCTTCCGTTCAAAATAATCCGGCACGAGATCCTTAAAGGAATTGGTGACCTCGAAGAAATAGCCGAACACATTGTTGTACTTGACCTTCAGATTCTTGATTCCGGTGGATTCACGAACCTCCTCCTCCATTTGCGCAAGAAGCCGGCGGCTGCCGGTCTTCGCTTCGCGGAAGGAATCGATGTCCGCGTTGTAGCCTTTTTTGATGATGCCGCCCTCCTTCATGGCAAGAGGCGGATCGTCATCAATTGCCTGATCCAGACGGCTCACCAGTTCATCGAAATCCCCAAGATCCTCACGGATCCGGACCAGCTCCTGGGCCGTAAAGCCCTGCAGAACCTGGCGGATCGGCCGCACCATGCGAAGTGATTCCCGGAATGCAACAAGATCCCTGGGATTGGCGCTTCCATAGCTGATCTTGGTAAGCAGACGCTCAAGATCATAGACAGGACTCAGATACTCACGCATTTCATCCCGGTCCACATTGTTGTTCTGGAGTGCCTCCAGAGCATCAAAGCGCTTCCGGATTTCTTCCTCATCAATGAGCGGCTGCTCCAGAAACTGGTGAAGAAGTCTTGCGCCCATCGCTGTTTTGGTTTTATCGAGGACCCAAAGAAGCGAGCCGTGAACCTTTTTCTCACGAAGGGTCTCCGTCAGCTCAAGATTACGCCTGGTCGCGGTGTCCAGCAGCATATACTTGCCGGACAGGTAGGCATCGATCCTTGTGATATTGGACAGATCGTTCATCTGCGTATCATAAAGATAGCGAAGCAGCGCCCCGCAGGCAGGCAGAGCCGCCTTCAGGTCGTCGATGCCAAGAGCCAGAAGACTCGATACGCGGAAATGCTTCAGCAGGATCTGCCTGCAGTCGTTTTCTCCGAAATAATGGGCATCCAGCGTATTGATGACAATGGAGAGGCGGTTTCTGAGATCCTGAATGTCAATGCCGCTCATCATAAAGGCTTCGTTGCAGACAATCTCAGAGGGAAGGTATTTCTGAATTTCGTCCAGGATTTTCTGAATCCCCGAGACCTGTGTGGCATAAAAGTCACCGGTTGAGATGTCACTGACCGCAAGCCCGCACGTTCCGCCGCCCGCGTCATAGAACACTGCCATGATGTAGTTGTTCTTATGCTCGTCCAGCGTTTCCGGACTTACATTGGTGCCGGGCGTCACGATCCTTGTCACCTCGCGCTTTACCAGACCTTTGGCAAAACGCGGATCCTCAACCTGTTCGCAGATGGCGACGCGGTATCCCTTTTCCACGAGCTTTGCAATGTAGATGTCTACGGCGTGAAACGGGATGCCGCACATCGGTGCCCGCTCGTTCAATCCGCAGGACTTTCCGGTCAGCGTCAGCTCCAGCTCCTTCGAGGCAACCTCCGCATCATCAAAAAACATTTCATAGAAATCGCCAAGCCGGTAAAACAGAAGGCACTCCGGGTGCTCCTGTTTGGTGCGCAGGTATTCCTGCATCATCGGCGATACATCTTCGATTTTCGGAAAAGACATGTGTTTCTTACCTCAATATCCCTTCACGTTTTCGCAAAGAACAGTTCCAAAGTAGTAAAAATTACGGCATTCATCCAGGGTCACATCATAGAAATGTCCGATCATGGAGGCATCTCCCCTGACATGAACAATGATATTGTTGGAGAGGCGGCAGGTAATATACTCCGGATCCTGCGTGTTGACCTCTTCTGCCAGGGCGGTCATGGTTCTTCCCGCAAGAGCACCTGCGCGTTTTCTCGCATTTTCCTGAACCGCGGCGAGGATTCTGTCAAAGCCCTTCTGCACCTCTTCCTTCGGAACCTGCTCCATAGCGGCAGCAGGAGTTCCCTTTCTGGGCGAATAGATAAAGGTATAGGCATTGTCAAAGCAGACCTTTTCGATGACATCAACGGTATCATCCACGTCCTTTTCGGTTTCCCCCGGAAAGCCTGCAATGATATCGGTTGTGATGGCCGCATCCGGAATGATTTCACGGATTTCCGCGGCGCGCTCCATAAACTGCTCTCTGGTGTAGCGCCGGTTCATCCTGCGGAGAATCTCATTGGAGCCGGACTGCAGCGGGAAATGAATGTGCCTTGCAATGTTCGGGTGATCCCGGATGACCTCAAGCACGTCGCGCCCCATATCCTTGGGATGGGGTGTCATGAAACGGACCCGTTTGATTCCGGGAACCTCGGCAACTGCGGACAGGAGCTCGGCAAAGCTGCAGGGCGTCTCGAGATCTCTTCCGTACGAATTGACGTTCTGTCCAAGAAGCATCACTTCCACCACGCCGTCTGCCGCAAGCTTTTCGCATTCTCTTATAATATCCCCGGGCTGCCTTGATCTTTCGTGACCGCGGACATAGGGAACGATGCAGTAGGTGCAGTAATTGTCGCAGCCGAACATAATGTTGATGCCGGATTTATAGGAGTACTTGCGCTCTACGGGAAGATCCTCAACAATCTCGTCCGTGGCATCCCAGATCTGTGTGATCTTGTGACCTTTGGGATCAAAGCCTCCGTTTTTCGACTCGTATACCTCGCAGAGGTACTGCGGAAAGCAGAACAGGTTATGCGTTCCGAAAATAAGATCCACATACGGGTAGCTCTTTTTAATCTTTTCCACCGCACTCTCTTCCTGCGTCATACAGCCGCAGACGGCAATCTTCATATAGGGACTGTGCTTTTTAAAGTGTGCTGCGCGGCCAAGACGCCCGAAGAAGTGCTGATCGGCATTGTCACGGACCGTACAGGTGTTGTAGATGACAAAATCCGCCGATTCCGCCTCAATCTCCTCGAATCCGGCATTCCGGAGAATGCCGGCAAGCTTCTCCGCATCCCGGGCATTCATCTGACAGCCGAAGTTCTGCACGTGAAAGGTCGGTGTTCTGCCAAGGATGCCTGCAAGCTGCGCCGTATAAATCTGCGCCTTTTTCAGGTATTCCTCCTGCCTTGCAAGCTCTTCCTCCGATGCCTGTCTGCGCTCACTCTCCGGACGCTTTGCCGGCATGGGGACTCTTGGTTTTACAGTGGATTCAGTCAAGTTCGTATTCTGCATATCTGTTCAGTATCCTTATCAGTGTTTCGGCGCCGAGAGCCATTTCCTCGGCAACAACGTATTCATAGCGGCTGTGGAAGTTGTAGCCGCCTGTGAAGAGATTCGGGCAGGGAATGCCAAGAAAGCTCATAACGGCACCATCCGTTCCTCCGCGGATCGGAGAAATCACCGGTGCAACGCCAATCTCCTTCATGGCCGCCGTCGCATTGTCAATGAGATGCATATGCGGACGGATTTTTTCTTCCATGTTGTAATAGCTGTCGTTTACATCTGCTGTAACAACACTGGCGTTGTATTTCTTATTGATTTCTTCGGCGGCATCCAGAACGACCTTTTTGCGGTGTTCGAATTTCTCCCGGTCATGATCCCGGATGATATAGTCCATCTCCGCGAAATCTGTGGTTCCGTGCATTTCATCCAGATGATAGAAGCCTTCGTAGCCCTCGGTTCTTGCAGGAATTTCGTTCTCCGGAAGAAGTGCGTTGAATTCCATGGCGACAAGAAGCGCGTTCCGCATTTTCCCCTTGGCACTGCCCGGATGCGTCGAAAGTCCCTGAATCGTGATATGAGCGGAGGCTGCGTTGAAGTTTTCGTATTCCAGCTCTCCGATTCCTCCGCCGTCCACCGTATAGGCATAGTCCACGGCAAATTCATCCCGGTTCATATTGCGGGTGCCGTCTCCCACCTCTTCATCCGGCGTGAACATGATACGGATGGTTCCGTGAGCAATCTCGGGATGCTGAAGCAGAAATTCCGCAGCGGCCATGATTTCTGCGACACCTGCCTTGTCATCTCCTCCGAGAACCGTCGTTCCGTCCGTGACAATCAGGGTTTTTCCCTTTTTACCGGCAAGCTCCGGGAACTCCTCGGGACGAAGCGTAATATGCTCCTCCTCATTCAGAAGAATGCTTCCGCCGTCATAATTTTCAATTTTGCGGGGATGAATTTCCGGATGACCGCTGGCATCCACCGCATCCGAGGTATCCATATGCGCTGCAAGACCGATAATCGGTGCGGTATTTTCCCGTCGTTTGCTCTCTTTGTCGCTTCGTGCGTCAAGCTTTTCCTTCGAAGCAGGGATGTTGCCCGGGATTGTTGCATAGACATAGCATTTCTCCTCATCCAGAACCACGTCCGAGGCGCCCATCTCCTCAAGCTCGCGCGTAAGGAGCCTTGCCAGATCTCTCTGGCAGGAAGTGGAAGGGGTGTCATTGACTCCCTCTTTGGACTGTGTAAATACCTTCGCATAGCGGATCAGGCGATCTGCCAGCTGCTCTTTGTCAAAATGTAATGTTGCCATAGCTTCGCTTCCTTTCTCACCGCCTTTTCCGGCAGTAATCGTGTCCTGTTTTGTTCGGAATTCTCACCTGATACAGGTAGGCGCGTCGTGAGGTGAGGCCGACGCGCTCCGTCACACCGACTGCAGTCAGTACCTTCAGAACCGCAGAGTACTGAACGGATTTCCGGTGAATACCGACAGCGGCCTCCAGATCCTTTGCGGTGAAGGGCTCCGGCAGCGCCGTCATGGGCAGAAACACCGAATAATCCTCGGGCTTTTGCAGCACGAGCCGGTCAGAAACAGCGTCCGGCATGCGGTCAAAGCGATGTGAGCCACGTTTCCCGCCGTTTCCCCATCCGTCCTGCAGCCGGTACTCATCAAGATCAAGAAGAAGTGCTTCGATGGTAAGTCCCGGCCTTGTCAGATAATCCGTAATGCGCGACAGCTCCCGGAAAAGCTGATAGAAGCTTCCGATCTGCGTGGAAGCATTTCTTGCAGTAATCTCTCCCGTCTCCGGATCGATCCAGCATACGGTTTTCCTGTGCGGAATCGGATGAAGAATTGTAACCTTGTATTCCGGGAGAAACGCATCCAGCTTCTCCTTCATGGCACCGAAGTTTGCGGTCTGGATCTCTGTGATGGACTTTTCTTCCTCGCAGCAGATGTCCGCAATATAATTGCCGACCGGAACCTCCTGATGTGCCGTGCAGGGGTCCACGTAGTTTTTCAGAATGGCATGAAGCGATTTCTCCTTCTGCATGCCGATTCCTTCCCGTACGCGCGGACTGACGGTCAGAATGCTCTGAACCGCTTTTGTAAAAGCTTCACGTTCTTCTGCTTCCATGTCCGTTTAGTACGTTCCCTTCTGCAGAAGTTCTCTTACCTTTGCAAAGGCTTTTTCCTCTCCCTCCTCTGCAAGAAGGACCAGAAGACTTTCCAGAAGATCCGCGGTATCCGGATGCAGGAACTGTCTCGTGTCGCCCCGCTGATAATAGGCGATGGGATCCGTATCCTTGTAGGCGGCGCCGTTGTAGGTTTTTGAGGCAGCGATCCGGTCCATAAACATTTCCATCACATAGCGAAGCGGCATTCGGCAGGCAATGATTCCGCTTCCTGCGATGCCGTCATGCCTCTTTGCGGAATAATCCATCCAGTATTCATAGTGATGCCGGTTTCTGCCCTTGTGATGCAGCCAGGAGGTGGAAAGCCCCTTGTCCTCGCGCTCTGCGTTGTTCGGCGAGCGGGTCCCCTGATAATAGCGGGCTCCCACCCAGAATTCGGTCGGACTGTATTTGGAGAGATCGTGTGTGAGTCCCTGCCAGTACAGTCCGACCTGAAAGCATTCCCGGCACACCACATGTCTGTGATGAGTAATCGTCCGGAAATGCGCGATGGTTTTGTGTAAGGTAATTCGGTTGTCGTTCATGCTTTTCGGATTCCAATCGTTGCAATCGGAGCTTTTTTCTTTTCCGTTTTCTGAATTTCCTCTTCCGGAACAGGCAGTGCCTGCAGGATCTGAATGGATCGTCCCCGAACGGTCACATTTCTGGAATCGGGAAGATCCTTCGCGGGCTCCTGAAACGGTTCGTCCAGGAAGGTATCCATCAGAAGCTTCCATCGATAGCCGGCAGGAAGCTTGGGAAGAGCAAGCATCTGACTGTGCCAGTGCATGTTCATGGCAAGGTACAGGAAAGAATCCCGCGGGTTTTCTTCATCATAGGCTTCCGGGAGCAGGATCCCGACGGTATGAGAATAGCCCGACAGATCCGGCTTCCAGGCTTCGCTTCCATGCAGAGAAATATCCGGATAGCCAATCACCTTCGGATCATTAAAGCCAAACGGTGTCTTTCTCCGGAAAACGCCATGGTCCTTGCGAAAGGCAGTCAGCTTCTGGGTGAATGCCAGCAGTGCCTTGCTGTCCACGGTATCCTTCCAGTTCAGCCAGCCGATCTCATTGTTCTGGCAGTACGGATTGTTGTTGCCTCCCTGAGAGTTGCAGCGTTCGTCTCCCGCAAGAAGGAGCGGTGTCCCCTGCGCCAGAAGATTGACCGTCATGAAATTGCGCATCTGACGGTTTCGGAGCGTACGGATGTCCTTTTTGTGGCTGGGTCCTTCTACGCCGCAGTTCCAACTCCAGTTGTTCTCGCAGCCGTCGCGCCCGTTCTCGCCGTTTGCGTCGTTGTGCTTCCAGTTATAGGAAACCAGATCCGCCAGCGTAAAGCCCTCATAGTTGGTCACATAGTGAACACAGCCATGTCCCGACGGAACGGTGACGAAGAGCCTGATAAATTCACGAAGGACCTGATTGTCACTCTTGATGAAACGCCGTGCCAGCGTCTGAAATGTATCATTGTACTCGCAGAGATGCTTCACGGACGGTTTCCCGACAGTTGGATTCTCCTTGTCCTCCTTCTGCAGATCCTCATACGGGAAATTGTAATAGAACAAGGCGGTGCCGCTCAGCATCGGATCCGATGCGATGGTCTGCAGCGCCGATGCATTGCCCTTTAGGTGAAAGCCGTCAATCTGATAGTGCGTCACGTAAAACCGCGCTGTCTCCAGCTGCGTCTGAATCGTAACATTATCAGGAAAATACAGCTGCAGGAATACCTCGATTCCGTTTTTATGAAGTGTCTCCACCATCTTCCGGAATTCAATCTGAGGGGTGTCCGAAAGGGCATAGGAGCTCTTCGGAGCAAAATAACACCCTTCTCCGAAATTCCAGTAGTTCTCCTTCCTCGGCTGCTCCGGTGTGTTTGCGGCGATCTCCTCGGTGACGCGGCGTGTCTCTTCCCGGTCACTTGCGCTCACGCCATCCGGCTCTCCGACAATCTTTCCAAGAGCCTCGGGACGAAGCTCATAAACCGGCATCAGCTCCACTCCGTTTATGCCAAGCTTTTTCAGATACAGGGCCTTGTCTGCCAGACCGCGGAAGGTTCCCTTCGCCGAAGAATGTGAGGTGCGGGAGGCCGTAAAGCCCTTCACGTGGACGCAGTAAAGAATCCTCTCGGACCAGTCGCGATGCTTCATGCTGCCGTATGCCGGAAGAGAGTCCTCAGGGAACGGATATAATCTGGAAAGCGTCATTCTCTGGCCGCTGCATTCAACCTGGATCAGCTCTCTGGCATAGGGATCGTCGAAGGTGTAATCATCACGATAGTACCGATACCCCCATTCTTCCGGAGTCAGTCCTTCGATTCTGACGGAGTACAGGCTTCCGTAGCGGTAATCATCCGTAAAAGGAATGCGGACCTCTTCCAGATCCGGAAGATGGTACAGAATCAGTCCGCAGCAGGAACAGTCATGGAAAACACAGCTGAACACAGCTCCGTCCTTCAAAGTCACAGTGCCCGGACGAACCGTATACGCCGGTGATGCGGTCAGTGCATAAGCCATCTGCTGATCTCCTTTTCATTTGAGATATTCATACAGAGTATATTTTAACATAGATTTCCGCATTCATGTTCGAAGAAAACAATCGGCTGTTTTCAGGCTGTTTTCAGGCAGTTTCCCGGCACTATTCCCAGGTTTTCACCCCGAGAGGCTCGAGAAAACGTGAGGGACGTCTTGGGTTATTTCTGTTTCCGCGAAGGTACATAAGATGAAGCCGGTCTCTTGCCCTCGTAATGGCAACATAGAACAGACGCCTTTCCTCTTCAATCGCTTCCATACTGACAGCCCGGCGCCCGGGGAAAATCCCCTCGTTGAGATCCGGAAGATAGACCGTGTCAAATTCCAGTCCTTTGCTTGCATGCATGGTAAGAACCAGAACACCGTCGGTTTCCCCGCCGCTGTCTTCCGTTTCCGTATCCCAGAGTTCTTCCGGAGACAGCCTCTCCAACATAAGTCGAAGCTCCGGAATGCCGGTATACGAGGTGGAAAGAACAAACAGCCTTTCCCAGATTTTCTTTTCCTCCTCTCCGATTCCGATCACCCGGGACAGATAACGAAGAGAATGAACCGGAGAAAGCCGCTCCATGGTCCTCAGATCACGGCAGAGCATCCACAGTGCCTTTTGCTCACCGGAGCCCCGGGGACACAGAGAAAGCAGCTCATCTGTCGAATACCGCTCCTTCTGAAAACGGCTGCGGAGGAGAAAGCGCTCCGGATGATTCATGACGGCAAACAGATCACGGCGAAGAATCGTCCCCCTGCTCAGCTCTTCCGAAACGGTGTAATAAGAACGGATCAGGGACAAAAGCCCCCCTGCCTTCTGCAAAAGGCGGGAATTTTTATGATTTTTTCCGGATCCGGACGGACCTCCCTGCTGAAGACGGTAAGAGATTTTTTCTTGTTCAAGGATTCGAAGAAGTCCCTGCATCTGGGAATGGGAGCGCACAATGACAGCACAGCTTTGACGCTGCTCTGACGTCATTTTCCGGAAAACCTCGCACAGATGCAGATATTCTGCTTTTTCGGTTTCATAGGAAGAGAGCTTTACACAGACTCCGTCCGGAAGAAAGCTTTGAAAGGCAGGTCCGGAGGAAACAATGGAAACCGCGTGCGGATCCGGCAGCTGTCTTGCGGCAATTGTCTCCTTGGACAGACGCATCCGGTTTTTGCAGATCACCTGCTGGCCACAGCGCACAATCGGTGCATAGGAACGATAATTGATATTCAGATGAATGACATGGGTTCCCGGATAATAGTCCGGAAAATCAATGATGAGACGGACATCCGCTCCGCGGAACCGGTAAATGGACTGGTCATCATCGCCGACGACAAAAAGATTGGCAGCAGCTCCTGCAAGAAGCTGAATGCCTTCAAACTGCTCCCGGTTGATGTCCTGAAATTCATCAATGAGAAAATATCGATATTTCTTCTGCCACGAGGAAAGAAGCTCCGGATTCCTGCGAAGAAGCTTCAGACATCGTCCGATCATATCCTCAAAATCCAGAAGAGAATTTTCCTTCAGGTAGGTTTCATAATCCTCCAGAAGTCTTTGGAAGCGCTTCTGGCCCGGAATTTCACCGGAGGCTTTGGCCTTTGCAATCAGCGCGGACAAATCGGTAAGCTCTTCACTTTGCGGAAGCCGCCCATAATATCGTTCGAACAAAGAAGAAAGAAGCTTTCGGGAACGGGAATTGTCGAGAATGCTCATCCTCTGTACCGAGGAGGCTTTCAGAATGGAAAGGAAAACGGAATGAAAGGTACCGAAGGTAACTTCGGTGAAGGAATCTGCGGAAAGAGAATCCGGTGAAGGCGGATCGGCAGAAAGAGAAAGCTCACGGATTCGTTTCTGAAAACGGCTCTGCATCTGCAGAGCAGCTGCTTTGGAAAATGTCAGAACCAGAATCTGCGAGGGCGGAACCCTCTGCTCCAGAAGCAAATAGAGAATCCGCTCCACAAGCACAAAGGTTTTCCCGCTTCCGGGGCCTGCGATGACCTCGCATGGCCCGCGAAAGTGGCGGATTGCCTCCTGCTGGGGCGGATTCCCCCGAATCGGAAATTTCCTATGATGTTTTCCGGAATGATTTGAAATCACAAATCTCCTTTGCATCAGAATTACATCAGAAATACTGCATCAGACAGAGAGCTTGCCGATTGCAGTTTCCATGCGGGAAAGGGTTTCTTCCTTTCCGATAATTTCCATGATCTGTGTTGCTCCGGCAGGAGTGACGGCCTTTCCGGAAACGGCAATGCGAAGAGCCCAGATTACGGTCTTGTTCTTCAGCTCCTTCTCCTCTGCATAGGCAGATACCTTTTCAAAAAGAGCATCATTGGTAAAGATCTCCTGCTCCTTCAGAATCGGAACAAAATCCTTCAGAATCTGCAGACTGTTCTCACAGGTTGCCTTCTGCTTCTTGTTCTCGAACATGGAAGCATCGTAGTCCGGCAGCTCCTCGAAGAAATCAACCATCTCCGTGATGTCCGGGAATACCTCAATTCTGGTGCGGACCAGCTCCGCAATGACGGAAAGATCCAGATTTTCCTTATGAAGAACCGCCTTCAGATAAGGCTCTGCCAGATGATAAAATTCGTCCGGAGCCATTGCCTTTAAATACTCTCCGTTCATCCAGCGAAGCTTGGTATAGTCAAAAACCGCCGGAGATTTTCCAATGCGGTGATAATCGAATTCCTTTACCAGCTCCTCCAGCGTAAAGATCTCGCGATCCGAATCCGGAGACCAGCCAAGCAGTGCAATAAAATTGACGACCGCCTGCGGAAGAAAGCCCTGTTCGATCAGATCCTCATAGGAGGAATAGCCGCTTCTCTTGGAAAGCTTCTTGTGATCGGCATCGGTAATCAGAGGGCAGTGAATGTACTTCGGAACCTCCCAGCCAAAGGCCTCATACAGACGATTGTACTTCGGACTGGAGGAAATATATTCGTTTCCGCGAACGACATGCGTGATTCCCATCAGATGATCATCGACCACGTTTGCGAAATTATAGGTCGGGAAGCCATCCGACTTGATGAGGATCATGTCATCGAGCTCGCTGTTGTCTACCGTGATGTCTCCGTAAAGCTCATCGTGGAAGGTCGTGGAGCCCTCTCTGGGATTGTTCTGACGAATGACAAACGGCTTTCCTGCCGCAAGATTGGCTTCCACCTCTTCTTTGGAAAGTGAGAGGCAGTGCTTGTCATAAACACTGATCTCCTTGCCGTCCACCTCCTGCTTCAGGCTGTCCAGCCGCTCAGGGGTGCAGAAGCAGTAATACGCTTCTCCCTTTTCGATCAGCTCCTTCGCATACTTCATATACAGCCCGCTGCGAACACGCTCCGACTGAACATAGGGTCCAACCGGCCCGCCAAGGTCCGGCGATTCATCGGGAAGAAGCCCCGTCTGCTTCATGGTGCGGTTGATGATATCGACAGCCCCCTCCACATAACGTTCCTGATCGGTATCCTCGATCCGGAGGATGAAATCACCATCCTCGTGCTTGGCGATCAGGTAAGCATACAATGCCGTACGGAGATTGCCGACATGCATTCTGCCTGTCGGACTGGGAGCATAACGAGTTCTGATTTTTACTGACATGATTTTCGTGTTTCCTTTCTGCTCACGGACAACCTTTGCAGTGTCTCGTGATATTTAAGAATGAGTATATTCCTGCCGACGCCTTTTTGCAAAACAAGAGGCGCCTGAATGAACAAGCTATCTGCAGTAGCCGGTGCTGCGGTCCACTACGCTGATGTAATCGCCCTCCCCGTGAAATGCCCTGTAGTTATGCATGGAGATGTCGAAAATATTCTGCAGGGTAAAATCCAGATGAAAGCCTCCTGTAATATGAGGCGTAAGAAGAAGATTTTGCAGCCCGTAGAGCGGATCATTCACCGGCAGCGGCTCCTCCTCGCAGACATCCAGCCAGATTCCGGAAAACCTTGAGGCAATCGCCTCTTCCGCAAGTGCCCTGTTGTCAATGACATTTCCACGCCCGACATTGATCAGGTAAGCTCCTTCCCGGCAGGAGGAAAGCAGCTCCCTGTCAAACAGATGGAAGGTCTCCGGGGTTCCCGGAAGGCACAGGGCAATGACATCTGCCTTTGCCGCCTCTTCCCCAAGCTCCGGGAGCGTATGCATCTCATCGAACTCCTCCGGGCATTTTCCCTCTCTTCTTCGGATTCCGACCAGAGTACAGCCAAAAGCCCTCATTCTTCCGGCAAATTCCATTCCGATGTTCCCGCAGCCCACTACCAGAACGCGCTTTCCAAATGGGGTGGTTACCATTCCTTCATCGGTCCAGAGATGCTTCTTCTGATCTTCCAGATAGGCCGGAACCTTCTTCATCATATTCAGAAGCATGCATACCATGTACTCCGCAATTCCGACGCCGTATGCTCCGGTTGCACTGGTAAGAACCGTGCCTGCCGGAAGAATTCCCTCTTTGACATAGGCGTCCGCACCGGACGAATTCAGCTGCATCCACGAAAGACGGAGCGCTTCTTTTGCCGAAGCTTCCTGAAGACGCTTGGCCGGTACATTTCCGATGATCGCATCGACCTCCGAAAGGGAAACCGGTTCCTTTTCTCCGGAAAGAGCTGCGCCAAGTCCTGACATGGAGAGCTTACCCGGGGAGAAAAACAGCTCATCCTGATACGCAGACGCCAGCTGCTTTAATTGCTCTGTCTGAGCCTCTGTAAATGGTGCCATAACATAGATCTTGCTCATTGCGATTCCTCTCTGATCTCACAGATTCAGGTACTTCTCCCAGCATTCCCGGTCTCCGGTTCCGGAAAGCTCCAGGCGATAGGTGTGGTCTTCTCCGCGAATACAGATCGTATATCCCTTTTCATCTCCGGTAATTTCATCCAATTCGCAGCCGGAAAGCATTTTCAGCAGCTTCTCCCATTCTTCTGGAGGACACTGACGTTCCGGCAATTCCTGAACCAGATGAAAATCCGCATCGTACAGCCGATAAGCCTCTTCGAAAAGTCCCCGGATCGTTCCACCCTCAATCTTCAGCGTCATCTCATTGCACCGCATGGTGCGGATGTCACGATTGGTCGAGTTCTCCGGAAGAATCCGCACATTATCGAGGAGAAGCGTAAATCCTCCCGGCGAGGGACGAAAGTCCTGAACAACCGCTTCTTCAAATACAAAATGCTCCAATTCGTTCTGTGTCTGATAGCTCATATCTTCTTTTCCAATTCTTCCTGATGTCCTGTGTCACTGCAGCCCTGTGCTTCCGAATCCGCCGCGGTCAGAACCTCCAAGGGTCTGCACTTCCTCAAACACGATTCGGGGCTGATGCTCCTGAATCCGGAACTGGCAGATTCTGTCATTGACATGAACCACCGTATCCCTGGTTGCATAAACCGGCATTTTCAGAACGTCTCCGTCGCCGCAGTAGGACTCATCCACCACACCGATGCCGTTGGACTGAATAAGCCCGTAATTCTTAAAGGTGGAAGATCTGGGCGCGGTGATCATTTCATAGCCCTCCGGGAGCTTTACACTGACTCCAAGATCAATCAGCGCAAACTCTCCTGCCTTCAGCCGGTATTCCTTCGCCGCGCGAAGGTCGATCCAGTCACTTTTCCCATCTACATAGGTCAAATGATCGATTTCATTGCTGTGATACAGAATGCGAATGGTCTGTTCTCTGTTCTCTGCCATATGACTCCTATTCCTCGTTCTTCTTCTGATGGTTGTCTTTGCCGCTGTATTTTATGCTGTATTCTATGCTTTTGCTGTCATAGGATCCAGATTCGGCTTTTTCTGATCGTACATCTGATCCGCAGCAGCCGTTGCCAGCTGATCGCAGCGCTCATTCATTTCCTGTCCGGCATGGCCCTTGACCCAGTGCCAGGAAATCTGATGCGGCGCCGCTGCTTCCAGAAGCCTCTTCCAGAGGTCCTGATTCTTAACCGGAGCCTTCGAGGCGGTTCTCCATCCGTTTTTCTTCCAGGAGGCGATCCAGTTCTTCTCAAAGGCATTGATGACATAGCTGGAATCCGAATACAGGTCCACCTCGCAGGGGCGGTTCAATGCCTCCAATGCGGTGATGGCACCGAGAAGCTCCATCCGATTGTTTGTCGTTGGGTGAAAGCCCTCTGAAAACTCGCGCTCATGCAAAACGCCGTTTCGATCGGTGTATTGAATGACGGCACCGTATCCGCCCGGTCCGTCCGGATTTCCCCTGGCCGCACCGTCACTGTAAATGATCACATGCATATTATTTTACCCATACTCCTGTTTTCTCAAATTCCTCAGCGCGCTTCCCTGCGCGGCTCGTAACAGCCGAATCAAATCCAACGGCGTCCAGAAGACGAATGGCATTTCGTGTCTCTGCCCGCCCTCTGTGCAGCTGGTAGGAGAACACGACATCTCCGTTCTGCAGTTCTTCTTCGAAATGATAATTGTCATACTCATCGGAAAGAAGCTGCGTCAGCTCCATGTCATGCGTAGCCGCAAAACATAGAACGCCCCGTTCCGCCAAAGCCTGCAGGATCTCAGAGGAGGCTGCAATGCGCTCAATGGTGTTGGTTCCGCGCAGCACCTCGTCCACAAAGCAAAGGACCTTTCTTCCGGAATCCCGGGACAGATCCGCGATCCTCTTAAGCGAGCGGATTTCCACCATAAAATAGCTCTCTCCGTTCGAAAGGCTGTCACGAAGTGCCATGGAGGAACGAATCCGGTAATGAGCCCCCCTGTAGGAGGCGGCGGGACAGAATCCGATCGTCTGCGCGAAGATCGCACAAAGCGCCGTTCCCTTCAGGAAGGTGGATTTTCCGGAAGCGTTGGAGCCCGTAAGAAGTACCGGGCGTTTCGCATCCAGGCTGTTCGCCACAGGCTTCGAAAGAAGCGGATGGTACATGTCACAGAAGGACAGTCCTCCCTCTTCCGAAAACTCCGGCAGACAGGTTTCGGGGAGACTCTTTTCAAAGGAGGCCAGTGCGATCGCGGTATCGATTCTTCCAAGCTGTGTCAGAGCCGTATCCATTTCCTCCAGATGCTGCAGAACGAGCCTGAGCATGGAATTAAAACGGATCAGATCCAGATGAAACAGAATACGGATATAATCCATCAGGATGTCGAGCGGGTTCCCGGTAGACACGGAGGTTCCGGAAAGCACAACACCGCTTCCCCTTCGGAACCGGTCAAAAACCGGCTTCAGGGATTTCAGAGAGTCGATTTCCTCGGAAAGCACCGGGCAGCCGGATTTCACCACCTCATCTGCACATTTCATCATCCGGAGAAGATAGCCCAGAGTCACAAGGTAAGGATCAATCTGTCCCTTCCGCCGGTAATAGGTAATCATATTGATGACGAGGGAGCCGATAAGGCACAGAACTCCTGCCTGGAAACTCTGAAACAGAATCAGAACAGAAACCAGGGGAAGCAGAAATGCCGGGACATGGACCAGATTGCTTTCTTCTGGGACATCGCCCAGCATTTCCATATATTCATACAGAGAATACTTCCCTGCATGCCCGAAGCGATGCAGGGAAGCCACAAGACCTGTTCGGACAGATCGGTTCTTCTCCTCTTCAAAATACCGGATGGTTTCCGCAGGAATCTGCAGCCTGTCTTTTCCGGGAACTCCGGAGGCCGGGCTTCGAAGCAGTGCATACAGATACTCTTCTCCGGCCGCGCTCTGTGTGGAATCCATTCGGTGATAGATAAGATCCATGTCCAGATCGTTCCAGGTGATATCATCAATTTCATCCTCCGGACGATGCCGAAGATAATACGCAGGTACCTTCGAATAGCGCTCCGGCGACATTTTCTTATCCGGAATTTTCCCGAAATTTACGGACAGGCGGGCAAGCAGCGCCGCCTCATTTCTTTTTGCCCGGATGCTGCAGAAAATCTGAACGAGGAGCACAAACGCCACCAGAAAGACGACAAAAAACATGCCCTCGGAAATTTCTTCCTTCATGCAACCGTTCCTCCAGTCCCTGCAGGCTTCGCAGGCTCCATGAGATTACATCCTGCTGATGGCATTCCTGACCAGCCTCGTGAAATACTCTGCCGCCGCATCCGCCGTCTCAATGACATCATCCCCGGAAAGAAGCTTGTCCGACAGTCCTGCACACATATTTGTTACCAGAGAAATGCAGCAGACACGCATTCCCATGTGTCTTGCGGTAATTGCCTCTACAACGGTGCTCATGCCGACAAGATCAGCGCCCAGAACCTTCAGCATGCGAATTTCTGCAGGGGTCTCAAAGCTGGGGCCCGTGAACTGGGCATAGATGCCCTCCTGCAGATCGATTCCGTCCTCTTCTGCCGTCCTGCGAATCAGCTCCTGCAGTTCAAGATCATAAACATGAGACATGTCCGGGAAACGGACGCCCTCGTCGTCATCATTGGGTCCGATGAGCGGGTTTCGCACAAAGCTGCTGATATGATCCGTCAGCATGACCAGAGACCCCGGATGGTAATTCTCGTTGATTCCGCCTGCCGCATTGGTCAGAAACAGAATTTCCGCTCCAAGCGCATGCATGACGCGTGCCGGAAGCACCACCTGTGAAAGATCATAGCCCTCATAAAAATGAATGCGCCCCTTCATGCAGACGACCGGAACCGCATGATCCCCTTCTCCGATGGTACCGAAAATAAACCGTCCGTCATGCCCCGGGGCTGTGGAAACCGGAAAGCCGGGAAGATCCCGATAGGAAATTTCCGTTTCAACGTTAATATGAGCGGCGAAGCCGCCAAGCCCGGATCCCAGGGTCAGTGCCACCTTCGGAACCATCTGTGTTTTTTCACGGATTGCCTTGACAATGTCTGTAACCTGCTGGTTCATTATCCTGCCCTCTCTTTCTTACTGTCTGCTGTTAATTGTGCTTCTCTGCTACGTGTTCTCTGTCTTTGTAAATATGATTTGCCGCGATGCAGCCGCGAACCATGGAAAGCGGATATACATTGGTGTGACGCCCGACCACAGTTCCCGGATTCAGTACGCTGTTGCAGCCGATTTCCGTCCAGTCGCCAAGGATTGCGCCCATTTTGCGAAGTCCTGTTTCTGCAGAATCATCCCCATCGTGAACAACAACATTCGTCCGGTCCGACTTAATGTTGGAGGTAATGGAGCCGGCTCCCATATGGGCATGGAATCCAAGGATGGAATCGCCGACATAGTTGTAATGCGGTACCTCACACTTGTTGAACAGGATAACATTCTTCAGCTCACAGGAATTGCCGACAACGCAGCCCTTTCCGACCAGCGCCTTCCCGCGGATGAACGCACACTGGCGAATTTCCGCGTCCTCATCAATAATGCAGGGACCTGCAATATAAGCAGAATCGAACACGACTGCACTTTTGGCAATCCAGATGTTCTCTCCGCGCTTTTCGAAACGATCTTCCGGAAGAGATTTTCCGATTGCCAGAATGATTTCTTCAATGTGAGGGAGTGCTTCCCAGGGGTAGGTGTACTCCTTCAGATAATCCCCGGCAATACTCTCGTTGAAATCAACCAGCTGCTCCAGTGTAAAATCCTTGATCATTTCTCTTTTCCCTTCTGCTGCAGTCTGCCTGCAGCCGCTCTTTTACCGGAAGCCTTGCCGTAGCTGTATTTCGCCTTAAAATGCATGGCCTTCGGATAAAACTGCGAAGCCTGCAGATACATCTGCTGCAGCACCGCCCGATAATCGGAGGTCTTGACAGCATTGGTTCTGCGGGTCACGTAATCATCCAGCTTGTTTGTATACTCTTCCTCTGTCGTACTCCCGTCTGCAACCTGTGAGAGGCCCTTTTCCCAGCTTGCAGTCAGCTTCGGCTCCAGAAGCGGCTTCAGGGAAAGAGATACTGTGTCGTAAATCATTTCCCCAAGCTGCGTCGGCGTGTAGACCTGCGTCTTCGCATTCAGGTTAATGTACTGGTTGTTGACCAGCTTCTCCAGAATTCCCGCGCGCGTTGCACTGGTTCCGATGCCGGCTCCCTTGATCTGTTCACGCAGCTCGTCATCCTCGATGAACTGCCCGGCGTTCTCCATGGTCAGAATCATGCTGCCGCCGGTGTAGCGCTTGGGCGGAGAGGTCTCTCCTTCCTTGATGTCCAGCTTCTGCAGGAATAAGGGATCTCCCTTTTTCAGCTTTTTGATCAGTGCCTCGAAATCAGAGGAAGTGTTCATGGCTTCCTCCGCATTTTCCGGGTCGCCGCCTCCGCGGTCCTGACAGATCAGATAGCCCTTGTCCTTACAGACACGAAGTGAGGCTGTCAGCGTCTCACTTTTGATTCCGACCTGCAACGTCATTTTATCAAACACTGCCGCCGGATAAAAGATGGCAAGAAACCGGCGTACAATCAAATCATAGACCTTCTGCAGTGTCGGCGTCAGCCCCTTCAGACCATTCAGGCCTTCTCCGGTCGGTATGATCGCATAATGATCCGTGATTGCCTTGTCGTTCGTATACTTCGTCTTTCCGATGCTCTTCCAGGAGCCGGATTCCGCAATGGTCCGGACAAGGGAGCGGTACTGCGGAAGGTTTCCGACCCCCTTCAGATTGTGATCGATTTCCTTCGCGACCGCAGAAGAAAGAACTCTGGCGTCGGTTCTTGGATAGGTTGTAAGCTTTCTTTCGTATAAGGTCTGGGCAGCATCCAGCGTCTGGTCCGGGCTTAGCTTGAAAAAGCGCGAGCAGTCATTCTGAAGCTCCGCAAGGTTGTAGAGAAGCGGCGGATTCTTCTTCTCCTGCTTCTTCGTAATTCCCCGGACAAAGGGCGCAGGGTTTCCGTCCTCTTCGGACTTCAGATAAGCGATCAGGGCTCTCGCATCCTCTTCCTTCCGGAAGCCGTTTTCCCGGTAGAGAAGCGGCGACTCGAAATATCTGCTCCCCTCCCTGGCCGACCACTCCGCTTCAAAGGAGGAAGCTTCCAAGACTTCCCCTGCCATGGAAAAGCTTCCAATCACCCGGTAAAACGGTGTTTTTACAAAGGAACGGATTTCCCGTTCCCTGCGAACAATGATCCCAAGGACACAGGTCATCACGCGGCCCACGGCGATGACACAGCGATCCATTCCAAGAAAATCGCGGATGCCTCCGGCATATTTTAACGAAAGAGCCCTCGAGAAATTAATTCCCATCAGGTAGTCTTCCTTGGCACGAAGATACGCAGCCGCCCCCATATTGTCATAGGCGCTGTCATCCTTGGCTTCCCGGATGCCTCTCTGGATTTCGGATTCCGTAAAGGAATCGATCCAGACGCGAAGCTGCTTTTTGTTCTTGACTCCCGCTTCATTGGCGACCAGACGATAGATGTATTCGCCTTCCCGCCCGGAGTCCGTACAAATATAGATTGTGTCCACCTGCTCGGAGGTAAGAATACTCTTTACGGTTTTAAACTGCCTGCGCACGCCGGCGTCATCAATGACCTGATATTTATACTGTTCCGGTATAAACGGAATGGTATCCAGCGACCACTTTTTATACCTCGGGTCATAGGCTTCCGGATAACACATGGTGACCAGATGTCCGAAGCACCAGGTCACAATCGTATTCTCCGACTCCTGATATCCGTCCCGATTGGTGAAGTTCTCATGCAAGGCCTTTGCAAAATCCTTAGCCACGCTTGGCTTCTCTGCAATAAATACTCTTTTTCCCAAGCAGATCTCCTGTGTGAAAATGAAGAGCCGGTTTTTTTGCCTGCCCGGACAAAAAACCAGCTCTGCATTCCTGTCTTTTTATTTGTTTTACTTGTGCTGAATGTAATTCTGAGCGGTCAGAAGCTCGGCACACTCCACGGCTCCGCCGGCAGCGCCGCGCAGCGTGTTGTGGGAAAGTCCGACAAACTTCCAGTCGAACATCGTGTCCTTGCGGAGACGCCCGATCGAAACACCCATGCCTCCCTCATAGTTGACATCCTTCATAACCTGAGGACGATCATCCTCTTCCATATACTGGATGAAATGCTCGGGAGCACTCGGAAGCTTCAGCTCCTGCGGAACACCGGAGAAAGTACGGAGCTTCTCGATGAGCTCTTCCTTGGTCGGGTCCTGCTTGAAGCGAACAAAAGCAGCTGCTGTATGTCCGTACAGAACCGGAATCCGAATGCACTGGCAGGTAATCAGCGGAGACTCTGCCGGAACAATCTGCCCGTTCTCAATGTGGCCGAAGATGCGGAGCGGCTCGCGCTCTGACTTTTCTTCCTCACCGCTGATAAACGGAATCACATTGCCGTTCATTTCCGGCCAGTCCTTAAAGGTCTTTCCGGCCCCGGAAATTGCCTGATAGGTCGTTGCAACCACTTCATAGGGCTCGTACTCTTTCCATGCAGCGAGTGCCGGCGTATAGCTCTGAATGGAGCAGTTCGGCTTGACTGCGATGAAACCGCGCTGCGTGCCCAGTCTCTTCTTCTGATATTCGATGACAGCCGTATGCTCCGGATTGATTTCCGGAATGATCATCGGCACATCCGGTGTCCAGCGATGCGCACTGTTGTTGGAAACAACCGGCGTCTCTGTCTTTGCATATTCTTCCTCAATCTTTTTGATTTCATCCTTGGACATGTTCACTGCGGAAAGAACGAAATCAACATTGTCTGCAACAGTCTTTACATCATTGATGTCCCGGATCACGATGTTCTTCACATTCTCCGGAACCTCTCCGTCCAGCTTCCATCTTCCGTCAACCGCTTCGCCGTAAGTATGTCCTGCGCTGCGGGGACTTGCTGCAATTTCCGCAACCTCAAACCAGGGATGATTCTCAAGAATCTGAATGAAACGCTGGCCAACCATGCCGGTTCCGCCTAATACACCAACTCTTAATTTCTCCATAATTCCTCCCTTTCAGCTTCTTAAGCCGTGTTCTTACTGCAACTGCTGATTTTTCTGTCAGAGATCTGCATCTTCGCCGTTTGCAGCCTCCTCTTCCGAAAGCCATGCTTCGGAAGCCGCGATCTCCGCCTCTATAGCTGCCAGCCCGGGGGCTCCCGTTGTAAGACGCTTATCTACGCATGTCTTCAGGCTGATTGCCTCGTAAATATCATTGTCAAAGGACTCACTGAAGCTTTTGAATTCTTCCATCGTCAGATCATCCAGAGCGATTCCTTTTTCGATGCAGTACAAAACCATGCGCCCCGTAATACCGTGTGCATCACGGAAAGGAACTCCCTTTCCGACCAGGTAATCTGCTGCATCCGTCGCGTTGGTAAATCCATGCCGCGCGCTCTTCTCCATCACATCTTCGCGGAAGGTCATGGTTTCCAGCATTCCGGCCATCAGTCGGACACACATGGTCACGGTATCAAATGCATCGAAAACCGGTTCCTTGTCCTCCTGCATATCTTTGTCATAAGCAAGCGGAATCGCCTTCATGGTTGTCAGGAGACTTGTCTGATCCCCGAAAACACGTCCGGTCTTGCCGCGAATCAGCTCGGCCACATCCGGATTCTTCTTCTGCGGCATGATGCTGCTTCCGGTAGAGTAACCGTCATCCATCTCCACGAACCGGTATTCATTGCTGTTCCAGAGAATGATTTCCTCACTGAGGCGCGACAGATGCACCATCACAAGAGAAAGATCACTCAGAAACTCAATGGCGTAATCGCGATCCGAAACCGAATCCATGCTGTTTCCGGTCGGCCTGTCAAAATCAAGGCTTTCCGCGACAAATTCGCGGTCCAGCGGATAGGTGGTTCCTGCCAGTGCGCCCGCACCGAGCGGGCATTCATTCAGTCGCTTTCCGGTGTCCTCAAGACGAAGGCAGTCTCTCCGGAACATTTCAAAATAAGCCCCGAAGTGATGCGCCAGTGTGACCGGCTGTGCCTTCTGCAGATGGGTGAAGCCCGGCATATATGTTTCCTTATGCGCCTTCATGATCTGAAGAATCACACGCTCCAGACACAGAAGCTCTTCGTGAACCTCACTGACAGCCTTTCTGGTGAAAAGCCGCATGTCCAGCGCCACCTGATCATTGCGCGAACGTCCGGTGTGCAGCTTCTTGCCGTCATCACCGATCCGGTCGATCAGATTGGCTTCTACGAAGCTGTGAATATCCTCATATTCATTTGTGATGGGAAGTTTTCCGGATTCTATGTCATTCCGGATAGAAAGAAGACCTTCGATGATATTCTCCGAAGCCTCCGGAGAAAGAATTCCCTGGCGTCCGAGCATCGTCGCATGCGCAATGCTCCCTTCAATATCTTCCCGCCAGAGTCTTTTGTCAAATCCGATGGAATCGTTGAACGCCTTCACCAAGGCATTGGTTTCCTTGGTAAATCGTCCGCCCCAGAGCTGTGCCATATAAACTCCTCCTGCGTGAATCATACCGTATCAATCAAACAAAATTCCGTTCCGTCGGAAACAGAAAAAGCCCTGCTTCTTCAGCAGGGCTCCGTAAAAGCTGGAAAAGGGACTTGAACCCTCGACCTACTGATTACGAATCAGTTGCGCTACCAACTGCGCTATTCCAGCATATCGTCCGGCCGCATCCGCGACCGAACGTTGATCATTATACAGAGTCTTTTTCGTCTTGGCAAGTGAAATCGAGAATTTAAATGAATTCTTTCGGATTCTTGTTTCACCAGGACGCCTGCTGTCAGTTTTCCGAACCTGGTAAGTGCCAGGCTGCATTCATCAATCCTTCAGGGAATGCAGAAAAAGTCCGGACAAAAGCTTCGGCTCAAACCATGTGGACTTCGGAGGCATCAGCTTTCCAGCATCCGCCACACGGAAAAGCTCCTGAATGGAGGTCGGGAACATAAGAAACGCCGCTCCCTGTGAAGCGTCTGCACGCTCCATGAGCTCCTCTGCCCCGCGAATGCCGCCGACAAAATCGATGCGTGCATCCGCTCTTGGATTCTCGATGCCGAATACCGGTGCAAGAACGCGGTCCTGCAGAATGGACACATCCAGTCCCTTTACCGCATCGCCGCTCTTTACGTTGTTCTTCGCCGTCAGAAGAAACCAGGAATGATCCAGGTACATCCCGATCTCGCCCTTGGCAGAGGGCCGCGCAACATTCCTGCGATAAGGCATGATATTAAAATTCGGACGAAGCCTCTCCAGAATCTCCGCCTTGGACTGCCCGCCGAGATCCTTTACAACACGGTTATAATCCAGAATCTTCAGCTCGCTTTCCGGGAACAGGATGCAGAGAAAGAAATTAAACGCTTCCTCTCCGGTATACCCGGGATTCTCCATGCGCCGTTTCTGCCCGACCCTGACTGCAGACGCGGCGCGGTGATGTCCGTCTGCGATATAAATCCGGTCAATGCCTGCAAAGGCTTCCCGGATCACTGCAACCTCGGATTCCTCCGAAATGACCCAGACCCGGTTCCGCACTTCTCCCGCAGAAATAAAATCGCAAACCGGAGTCTGCTCCTTCACTCTGCGTGTCACGGCATCGATCGCCTCATTGTCACGATAGGCAAGAAAAATCGGACCTGTCTGGGCATTGCAGGTATCCACGTGCCGGATCCGGTCCTGCTCCTTTGCTTCTACGGTGTTCTCATGCTTCTTAATCACGCCGCTCTCATAATCATCAATGGAGGCACACGCGGTAATTCCGGTCTGACTGCGTCCCTGCCAGGTCTGCTCATACAGATAAAAGCAGGGCTTTTGATCCTGAAGGAAGGTTCCGTCCTCCATCTTCTGCTTCAGCATTTCGGCAGCCTTTGCATAGACGACGTCCTCATAGGTTCCGACCTCTTCCGGAAGGACCGACTCTGCGCGGTCAATGGCAAGGAACGAATCCGGATGGTTCTTTACATATTCTCTGGCTTCTTCCCGTGAGAAAACATCATAGGGAAGCGCCGCAACTTTTCCTTCCAGACCCATGGCAGGGCGGAAGGCACGAAATGGTCTGATATTTGCCATAGGGCTCCTATTTGATGATGCGAATCCGGAATACGCCGTCTACTTCGGAAAGCTTTGCAGCAACCTCTTCCGATACCTTGGAATCCACATCCAAAATGGTGTATGCAACATCTCCTCTGGATTTGTTCGTCATCTCGGCAATGTTGATTCCTGCCGCACCCATGATCGATGCAAAGCCGGTAATCATGTTTGCAACATTCCTATGAAGAATTGCAATTCTGCCTTCTCTGGAGCAAACGCCCGCATCACATGCCGGATAGTTGACAGAATGCGTGATGTTGCCGTTCTCCAGATAGTCCTGCAGCTCATCCACCGCCATAACCGCACAATTGGTCTCAGACTCTTCCGTGGAAGCGCCAAGATGCGGTGTTGTAATGCAGCCGCGGTGGCCTGCTACCGTCGGATTCGGGAAATCCGATACATAACGGCGTACTTTTCCTGCATCAATGGCAGCAATCATTGCCTTTTCGTCAACAAGTACATCGCGGGCCATATTCAGAACAATGACGCCCTGCTTCATCTCATCGATAGCTTCTTTGGAAATGTAGCCCTTGGTGGAATCCATTGCCGGAACGTGAATCGTAATGATGTCGCAGTTCCGATAAATCTCGTTGATATCCGTCACGTGCGTGACCTTACGGGAAAGACTCCAGGCGTTCTCAACGTTTACATACGGGTCGAAGCCGTAAACATCCATGCCAAGATATACGGCCGCATTTGCAACACGCACACCAATGGCACCAAGACCGATGATGCCGAGCTTCTTGCCATCCAGCTCGGTTCCTGCAAACTGCTTCTTCTCCTTCTCCACCTGAGCGGTGATGTCAGGATTGTTCCAGTTGGCACGAACCCAGTCAACGCCCTCAACGATATCACGGGATGCAAGAAGCATTCCTGCAATCACAAGCTCCTTCACGCCGTTTGCATTGGCTCCGGGAGTATTGAATACGACAATTCCCTTCTCGGCGCAGCGATCCAGCGGAATGTTGTTGACCCCGGCACCTGCTCTTGCGATGGCAAGCAGATTGTCCGAAAATTCCATGTCGTGCATCTTGGCACTGCGGACAAGAATTCCGGCAGCCTCTTCGATCTTATCGGTTTTTTCAAAATTTCCGTCAAAGCGGCTTGTGCCGACAGCGGAAATGTTATTCAGTTCTGCATATTTGAACATGATCGACTCCTTCTGCTTCACACGCAAAATCAGTGCTTCGCTTCAAATTCCTTCATAAAGGAAACCAGCTTCTCGACGCCCTCGATCGGCATGGCATTGTACATGGATGCGCGCATTCCTCCGACCGTCCGATGCCCCTTCAGGGATACCAGGCCGTTCGCAGCTGCTTCCTTGACAAATTCAGCATCCAGATCCGGATCGCCGGTTACGAACGGAGCGTTCATCAGAGAGCGGTCCTGCTTCCGCACCGTTCCCTTAAAGAGCTTCGATTCATCCAGATAATCATAGAAAATTCCGGCCTTTTCCTCGTTATAGCGTGCAATGCCCGAAAGGCCGCCCTGCTTCATCAGCCACTTGAATACAAGACCGCAGATGTAAATGTTGTAGCACGGAGGCGTATTGTAAAGAGAATCCTTGTCTGCCTGCGTCTTGTAGCGCAGCATGGTCGGAACATAGTCCGGAAGATCATCACGGATCAGGTCCTCACGGATGACTGCAATGACAACACCTGCAGGTCCGACGTTCTTCTGAACTCCGCCGAAGAACATGCCGTACTGATTGACGTCAATCGGACGGGACAGGAAGTTCGAGGAGACGTCCGCAACCAGATCATGTCCCTTGGTGTTCGGCAGCTTGAAATACTCGGTGCCGTAAATGGTATTGTTCTCACAAATGTAGACATAGTCAGCATCCTCCGGAATGTCCAGATCGGAGCAATCCGGAATATAGGAGAAGTTCTGATCCTCGGAGGAAGCAACCTTGATGGCGTCGCCATATTTCTGTGCTTCCTTCCAGGCCTTCTTCGCCCACTGACCGGTAACGATATACGCAGCCTTTCCGTTCTTCATCAGATTCATCGGAACCTCTGCAAACTGAGTAGAGCCGCCTCCCTGCAGGAACAGCACCTTGTAATTATCCGGAACGCCAACCAGAGATCGGAAATCCGCCTCGGTTTCCTTGATCAGGTTGTCATACACCTTACTTCGATGCGACATCTCCATGACAGACATTCCGCTGCCATGGTAATCCAGCATTTCACTGGCTGCCGTCTGCAATACCTCCAAAGGGAGCATCGCAGGACCTGCTGAGAAATTGTACACTCTGCTCATCATCTACCTCCTCTTGGAACTGCAATCCTGTGCAATTCCATTTTCTGTTCTGATGTCACCTGCAATGGTTGCAGGCCATCATGATCTATGTGAAGCGAAAACATTCCGCGCCCACATCCTTGCTCCGGCAGGCACGCCGGATATGGTCTGTCCGGTCAGTACAGAACAACCGGTGTCCCCGTCTGTACCATTCCGTAAAGCTCCGGCATGGCTGACGGAGGAACATTGACGCAGCCATGGGAACCATTCGTCAGATAGACCGATCCCCCGAACTTCGATCGCCAGTTGGCGTCGTGAATACCATAGCTGTTTCCGATAAAATTCATCCAGTATTTCACAGGAGAAGCATATCCGCGTCCGGTCAGCGTGATGTTGCGCTGCTTCCCGCGGATCTGATACACACCGGTCGGTGTATCGTGACCCAGTCTGTGATTGCCTGTGACTACAGAGGATGAGAACCGCCGGATCCCGTTTTCGTAGTAATACAGAATCTGATTGGCGATGTCAATCTCCACATACGTTCCTCCGCAGCGAAGAATCGGCGTGTGGGTCTCCGTTCGCTGCTCCATCATGGCAGCAGCCAGATAATTGATCTCGGCATTCACATCGAAGTAGCCGGTCATCTGAAAGGTTCCATCCACCGGAAGAAAGGTGCCGTCCGTTTTCTGGAATCCTGCGGTATTGGGGACACTGTTCTGCGGCGGATACAGCTTCTGCAATCCGGAAAAGAAGCTCTGCATCTTATTGGAATCGCACACATAATAGCCGGTCTTCGGATCAAGGTAATAGCTTCCGTCCTTGTTCGTGACCATCATGGTCATCGCAAGCTCCGGCGTTACGGTATAGGTCTTTCCCTTTCCGAAATCATAGGTAATTCTGCACTGCGGAGCAGGCGGAAGCACTGCCGCGCGTGCCTGCAGGGAAAATGCCTTCGTCAGAAGAAGCAGACAGATCACCATACAGAAAGCAATTCCTGAAATCAGGCATTCCGCCCCTGACCAGGATGTTTTTCCAAAATGCTTCAAACTTACCTCTTGCTTCTTCATCTGCCGCCTCATTTCTCCTTTTCAAGAAGGTCTGTTTCATCAAAGGCTTCCTCAATGGAGGTTCCCGGAGATACCATCGGAAATACCTTGTCATCTTCATCAATGACACATTCAATGACAACCGGTCCCTTTGCAGCTATGGCTTCTCTCAGAGCACTCTCAACCTCCGAGGGTCTGCTGATCCGGATGGCCTTGCAGCCAAGTCCTTCCGCGGTTTTGCAATAATCCACCTTATCGGTCAGAACCGTTGCACTGTAACGTTTTCCATAATACAACGTCTGCCATTGCCTTACCATACCGAGAACCTGATTATTGATCACAATTTCTATAATCGGGATATCATAACGGCTGGCGGTGGCAAGCTCAATCAGATTCATACGGAAGCAACCATCCCCTGCAATGTTGACGCAGATCTTATCGGGACGTGCCGTCTTGGCACCGATGCAGGCCCCAAGGCCATACCCCATCGTACCAAGCCCTCCGCTTGTCAGGAAGGTTCTGGGTTCGGAATAGGTATAATACTGTGCCGCCCACATCTGGTGCTGTCCGACATCTGTGGTAACGATTGCCTTTCCATCGGTCACCTTGTCAAGTGCCTCTATGACCATCGGGCAGGTGAGCCTGGCAGGATCATAGTGAAGCGGATATCTCTCCTTGAGATCCCGGATTTCGCTCATCCACAGCTCGTGGCTGGTCTTTGTCAGTCCTTTGTTGATTTTTGCAAGAATGTCCTTCAGATTTCCAACAAGGGCAAGATCAACCTTCACGTTCTTATTGATCTCGGCTTCATCCACGTCAATCTGCAGGATTCTTGCATGCTCTGCAAATTTCTTCGGATTTCCGGTCTGACGGTCCGAGAAGCGGGTTCCCAGGGCAATGACCAGATCTGCTCTGGAAAGCCCGAAGTTGGAGGCCTTGGTGCCGTGCATTCCAATCATTCCGGTGTAATGCCGGTCATGCCCGTCAAAGACACCCTTTCCCATCAGTGTGTCACACACAGGAGCATCCAGAAGCTCATCCAGATGTCGAACCTCCTGCCAGGCACCGGAGATGACGGCGCCTCCGCCGACATAAAGAAACGGCCGCTTTGCATTCTCAATCATGGAGATGGCAAGATCGATATCCTCCTGCGAGTAATTTCCGATCTTTTCCGCTGCAGCATCCTTCTCCGCCCGGATCTGTTCCCTGGTCTCCTGCGTAAACTCGCAGACAGCAGCCGTGACATCCTTTGTGACATCCACAAGGACAGGACCGGGGCGGCCGGTTGTTGCAATCCGGAAGGCCTTTCGGATCGTCGGTGCAAGCTCTTCAATATTCTTTACGATGAAGCCATGCTTGGTAACCGGCATGGTAATTCCTGCAATATCGACCTCCTGAAAGGAATCCTTTCCAAGAAGAGGCAGCGTCACATTGCAGGTGATCGCAACCATGGGAACCGAATCCATGTAGGCCGTTGCAATGCCGGTAACCAGATTGGTGGCTCCGGGGCCGGAGGTTGCCATGCAGACTCCGACCTTGCCGGATGCACGGGCATATCCATCCGCAGCATGTGCCGCTCCCTGCTCGTGGCTTGTCAGTATGTGGCGAATCTTATCGCTGTTCTTATAGAGGGCATCGTAAACATTTAAAATAGCTCCGCCCGGATATCCGAATACAGTATCGACGTCCTGCTCCAGCAGGCATCTTACGATGATTTCAGAACCATTTAACTTCAAAGCAGTATCTCCTCATTCAGTTCTGAAGCTCCTTCGGAAGCTCCAGAATTGCTCCGCGATTACCGGATGTCACCAGTGCCTGATAGCGGCCCAGATACCCTTCCGTAATCTTCGGCTTCTTCGGTGTCCATGCAGCGCGCCTCCCCGCCAGTTCTTCCTCCGAAACCTTCAGCTCCAGACGATTGTTCGGGATATCAACAAGGATGGTATCCCCCTCATGCACAAGAGCAATCGGTCCGCCAACCGCAGCCTCGGGACTTACATGTCCGATTGCAGCTCCGCGGGAAGCTCCTGAGAAACGTCCGTCCGTAATCAGTGCCACGGTGGAACCAAGTCCCATGCCGATGATGGCAGAAGTCGGATTCAGCATCTCACGCATACCGGGACCGCCCTTCGGCCCTTCATAACGAATGACAACAACATCGCCCTCATGGATCTGACCTGTGGTGATGGCCTTGATGGCATCCTCCTCGCAGTCGAAAACGCGGGCAGGTCCCTCATGCGTCATCATCTCCGGTGCCACTGCACTTCTCTTGACGATTCCGGTATCAGGTGCAAGATTTCCCTTGAGGACCGCAATTCCGCCGTTTGCCATGAACGGATTTTCGATCGGCCGGATGACCTCCGGGTTGCGGTTAACCGCATTTGCAATGTTCTCGCCAACCGTCTTTCCGGTAACCGTGATTCCGTCAAGATCCAGGAGATTCTTCTTTGTAAGCTCATGCATAACGGCGTAAATACCGCCTGCCTCATTCAGATCTTCCATATAGGTCGGACCTGCCGGTGCCAGGTGGCACAGGTTCGGTGTCCGGTCGGAAATTTCATTGGCAAATTCCATATTCAGCTCAATGCCGCATTCATGCGCAATGGCAGGAAGATGCAGCATGGTATTCGTGGAACATCCAAGCGCCATATCCACCGTCATTGCATTGGTGAAGGCCGTCTTTGTCATGATGTCCCGCGGGCGGATATTCTTTCTGATCATATCCATGACCGCATATCCGGCCTCCTTCGCAAGGCGGATACGTGCCGAATATACTGCCGGAATCGTTCCGTTTCCGGGAAGTCCCATTCCGATTGCCTCCGTCAGGCAGTTCATGGAATTTGCCGTGTACATTCCGGAGCAGGAGCCGCAGGTCGGGCAGACATTTTCCTCGAAATTGGCAAGCTCTTCCGCTGTGATTTTTCCGGAATCAAACTCTCCTACTGCCTCAAACATCGAGGAAAGAGAGCGCTTTCTTCCATTTACATGACCGGCAAGCATCGGACCACCGGAAACAAAAACAGTCGGGATATTGACTCTTGCCGCCGCCATCAGAAGACCGGGAACATTCTTGTCGCAGTTCGGAATCATAACAAGGCCGTCAAATTGGTGAGCCTTTGCCATACATTCTGTCGAATCCGCAATGAGGTCGCGGGTGACCAGCGAATACTTCATTCCGACATGTCCCATGGCAATGCCGTCGCAGACCGCGATGGCCGGGAACATAACCGGCATTCCGCCTGCTTCGGCGATGCCAAGCTTTACGGCATTTGCAATCTTGTCCAGATTCATATGCCCGGGAACAATCTCATTGTAGGAGCAGACGACTCCGATCATCGGCTTCTTCATCTCTTCTTTGGTAAATCCAAGGGCGTTGAACAGACTTCTGTGCGGTGCCTGCTGAACCCCTTCCTTGACATTTGAACTAATCATGCGTTCGATTCCTTTCCGCTGCTGCCTGCAGCCTCGATATTCTCAGATTCTGTCTGCAATGGCATCTCCCATTTCCGAGCAGGAGACCTTTGTCATTCCTTCTGCCTCTTCCGGATTCTTCGGCATCAGATCCACGCTCCGGATCCCGTCCGAAAGGGTCTTCTTCACTGCTTCCTCGATGGCGTCTGCCTCCTTCACAAGACCGAAGGAATAACGGAGCATCATGGCTGCGGAAAGAATCGTCGCAATGGGATTGGCAATGCCAAGCCCCGCAATATCCGGTGCACTGCCATGGCTGGGCTCATAAAGTCCGAAGCTGCTCTCGTTAAGGGATGCAGAGGACAGCATTCCGATCGATCCCGTGATCATGGAGGCTTCATCCGAAAGAATATCTCCGAACATGTTCTCGGTTACCACAACGTCGAACTGCTCCGGATCCTTCACAAGCTGCATTGCACAGTTGTCAACCAGCATATCCGAAAGCTCAATCTCCGGATAATCTGCGGCCACCTCATGGACAATTTTTCTCCAGAGTCTGGAGGTATCCAGAACGTTTGCCTTATCTACGCTGGTCACCTTTTTCCTGCGCTTTCCTGCAATTTCAAAGGCGGTCTTTGCAATGCGGCGGATTTCATTCTCGTTGTACTTCAGCGTATCCACCGCAGTGAGGACGCCGTCCTCCTCTCTCGTCCAGCGATCGCCGAAATACAGACCTCCGGTCAGCTCACGGACGATGATGAGATCAAATTTCCGTCCTCCCTCTCTGGCTGCCAGAGGGCAGGAAGCCGCAAGCTCCGGGAACAGATAAGCGGGACGCAGATTGGCATACAGTCCGAGTGCCTTCCGGATTGCCAGAAGTCCTGCCTCCGGACGCTTTTCAGGCGGAAGCTGATACCAGGGAGAGGTTTTCGCATCTCCCCCGATGGAGCCCATCAGAACGGCATCGCTGCTCTTTGCAATGTCAATGGTTTCCTGTGTCAGCGGAACGCCGTAACGGTCTATGGAGCACCCTCCCATCAGAATATCCGTGTAATGAATGGTATGTCCGTACTTCTCACAGACACGATCCAATACCTTTCTGGCTTCGGCAACAATTTCCGGGCCGATTCCGTCTCCGCCGATTACTGCAATCTTCATCTCCATCGTCTGTCCTCCTCTGCATCCTGCGATCTGTGCTGATTTCCCTGTTCCGAACCCGAAGAAAAGCTGCAGATAACGGACAGGAATACACAAAAAGAAGGCCTTGGCCTTCTTTTTGCGTTTGCCGCAGCACAGCGGCCATGTCATTTCATTCTTCGGCAAACCCAGCTTTATTTCGTCTTGGATTCGTCTTCTGCGATGGCATCCTCAGGCTTCTCAACCTGTACAATCGCTGCCTTCTGCATCGGAATGCGGCAGTTCTTGTTGTTGCCAAACTCAACGATTACGGTATCGTCGTTCATGTCAACGATAACTCCGTAGAAACCAGCAGTCGTAAGCACGCTGTCTCCTACTGCTACAGAAGAAAGAAGAGCATCCTTCTGCTTCTTCTCCTTATTCTGCGGACGAATAAAGAAGAAATAGAAAAACGCAACGATGACTACCAGATAAATCACCATTACCATCGTAGAGCTTCCTGCTGCGGATGAACTAAGAAACATAATACAATCTCCTCCATGAGTCATTCTTCGGCGCCGGATCCCTGCCCCGGTGCCAATTTCCATTTACTATACAACAAACATTAAATACTGGACAAGCATTTTTGAAAAAGCGGATATTTTCTCCTGTATAAGAGGCCTGTATGATACGGAAAATGTATCATAGCATCAAGGCATTCCCTTCAAGTCCTCCAGCTTGTGCGCCTTGTAAATCGGATACATGCCTGCATCGATCGCATCCCGGATCTCCTTCATCAGATGATTGTAGAAATACAGGTTGTGCATGACGCAGAAGCGCAGTCCCAAAGATTCCTGTGCCTTCAGAAGATGACGGATGTAGGCTCTGGAATATCCTCCGCGGCAGACAGGGCAGCCACAGGTCTCGTCAATCGGACGCATATCCTTTTCATAGGCGGCATTCCGGATGTGAAGCGTCCCGTGATTGGTGTACAGATTTCCGTGACGTCCGTTTCGAGACGGATAAACACAGTCGAAGAAATCAACGCCGCGATCCACAGCTTCCAGAATGTTCTCCGGCGTACCGACGCCCATCAGATACGTCGGCTTGTTCTTCGGAAGATGCGGAACCACCTCATCCAGAACACTGTACATCTGCTCATGACTTTCTCCGACGGCAAGCCCGCCGATCGCATAGCCGTCAAGCCCCATCTCCGCGATCTGTTTGGCATGATCCACGCGGATATCATGGAAAATAGCTCCCTGATTGATGGCAAACAGGAGCTGGTGCGGATTGACGCAGCCATCCTCCTGCCGAAGCTCCGCCATTTTCTTCTGACAGCGCGCAAGCCATCTTGTGGTTCTTGCCACGGAATTCTCCACATAAGTGCGGTCGGCAAGGGCCGGTGCGCATTCGTCAAAGGCCATGGCAATGGTAGAGCCCAGATTCGACTGAATGGTCATGGACTCTTCCGGTCCCATGAAAATATTTGCTCCGTCCACATGTGAATGGAACGAAACGCCCTCTTCCTTGATTTTGCGGAGCTCCGCCAGTGAAAACACCTGAAATCCGCCGGAATCCGTCAGAATCGGACGATCCCAGGTTGTGAATTTGTGAAGCCCACCGAGCTCTTTGATCACGGCATCTCCGGTGCGGACGTGCAGATGATAGGTATTGCTGAGCATCACCTGTGTCTCAATGTCACGAAGATCCTGCGCAGAGAGCCCTCCCTTGATGGCTCCCGCTGTTGCGACATTCATGAAAACAGGAGTCTCAATCGTGCCATGCACCGTGGTCATGTGCGCGCGCTTGGCTCTTCCATCCGTATTGATAATTTCATACGTATAATCCTGCTGTGGCATATGCTTTTCCTTTATTTCTCCTCGTAAAAATCTAGGGGCAGAGCCCTGATATCAGATTTCGCCGGTAGCTTCTTCGGAATAAAACTTCCGGACATTTTCCGCCCTTGCCGTCATGTTCGTAAGCATGGCATCCAGAATGGTCAGTGCGCACATGGTCTCACAGACTACAACTGCCCGCGGAACAACGGTGGGATCATGTCGTCCGTGAATGACAAGTGCCTTCGGGATGCCGTCAAGCATGACCGTCTCCTGGGGCTGTGCGATGGAAGGTGTCGGCTTAAACGCGGCGGTCAGCACAATGTCTGAGCCGTCTGAGATGCCGCCAAGAATTCCGCCCGCATGATTGGACCTCTTGCTGATGATTCCGTCTTCGTTGGTATAAAACGGATCGTTGTTCTCCGAGCCTCTTGCATACGCGGCAAACATTCCGTCTCCTACGCCGACGGACTTGCAGGCATTGATGCCCATCAGGGCATCGGCAAGCCGTGCGTCAAGCTTCTGCATCGTCGGATCACCGATCCCTGCAGGAACCCCGGAAATCACACCCTTCACGATACCGCCGATGGAATCCTGTTCCTCCCGGCAGGCTTCAATCAGCGCAACCGCCTCATCGTTTGCCTCTTCATCCGGCATGCAGGTCGGAGTCTTCCGAATCAGCTCCCTGTCAAAACGATCCGGATCAATGACAACATCCCCGATCGCTGCGGTATAGAAGCAGAAATCAATGCCAAGTTCTTTCAGAAACTTCTCTGCAATGGCTCCGGCTGCAACTCTTGCTGCCGTCTCTCTGGCAGAAGATCTTCCGCCGCCCCGGTAATCGCGAAAGCCATATTTGCACTGATAGCTATAATCTGCATGTCCCGGCCGGAAGCAGTCTGCAATCTCGCTGTAATCCCGCGGGTTCTGATTGTTGTTGCGGATCAGAAGCGCAATCGGCGTACCGGTTGTTTTCCCCTCAAAGGTTCCGGAGAGAATCTCGACCAGATCATCCTCCTTACGGGGCGTCGAAATGCTGTTTCTGCCCGGTTTCCTCCGGTCCAGATACTCCTGAATATCCTCATTTGTCAGTTCCATTCCTGCCGGAAAGCCGTCAAGAACCGCCCCGACACCTGCTCCGTGTGATTCCCCGAAGGTCGTCACACGAAGAATGTTGCCAAAATACGAACCTGCCATATTGAAATCTCTACTTTCTCAGAATCAAAAACTTAAATCTGGTCACCGATCAGCTTATGGAAAATCACGCAGTTCGGACGATCCACGTGAAGCTCCTTTCCCTTCATGATGATCAGGCCCTTTTTCAGGTCACAGGTAAAGAAGGTCATCGTGTTGGACTCATGGTTGACTGCAACGAGGTGGCGATTGTCCGGGAACAGGGCACAGTCCTTCGGGTAGTCACCGGATACCGGAAGGCAGAGAATCTTCGTAAGCATGCCGGTCTTCTCATCGATGGAGAAAACAGCTGCGGAATTATCCCCTGCGTTTGAGGTCACCAGATACCTGAAATCATCGGAAAGATTCAGGGCAGAGGCCGCGGCATCCGCCGAATGATAATTGTTCAGCGTGGAAACCGTCTGCACCTTCTCAAATTCCGGCTCATTGTTCTTCAGATGATAACTGAAAACATCAATCGAGCACTTCATCTCATTCACGATATAAAGGAATCTTCCATCCTTCGAAAACTTAATGTGGCGGGGTGCCGATTCCAGCTCACCGTGAATGATATCCACCTGCTTGATCTTTCCGGTTACTGCGTTGAAGGCATAGACATTCGTATGATCCAGACCAAGATCCGCCGCGCAGAGGAATCGGTTGTCACGCGTCATTTTGACGCACTGTACATGCGGACGGAAGTTTCGCTCTGCGACAGAGCCCATTCCCTTGTGAAACACCTCATCGGTGATCTGTCCGATTTTCCCGGTCTCCGGATCCAGCTTCAGGACCGTGATCTTGCCGTCATGGTAGCCTGCAACAAACAGCCAGGAATCCGTATAATCGGTAGAAAGGTACGAGCCTCTCATTCCGTTGATCGATGCCTTATTGATAAATTCCAGGTCTCCGCCCTTTACAATCCGGTAAGCCTCCACGCCGAAATCCGTGATGGAATACAGATATTTCTGATTGTGGGCAATGGTTACATAAGAGGAATTGGTGATTTCCACCTGATCCTTCTCAATAAACCGGCCCTCCTTCAAATCCACATCATAGATACGGATTCCGAAGTTATCTCCCGTGGAAGTCGTATAGGCAGAAACGTATGCCACGTACTTGTCTTCGGCTTCTTTTCGTTTTGCAGCCGGTGCTTTCTTCGGTATCTTTTTTTCTTCCTGCTCTTTCAGCGTTTCCGTCTCTTTCCGATCTGTTTGTGCTGTCATAAAGGCCTCCTGCTGTGATGATTCTTACTTTTGTCCGAACCAGTCCTGCGTTTCATACATCTGCGTGACATGGAAACCGTCATCCTCACCCAAAGTCAGTTCAATAATAGCACAGTTCCCGATTCCCTGATTCCATATCTCATCCAAAGGCAGATATCCGAGCAGCACAAGAAGAATGCGCATGGCACAGCCATGACAGCCGACAAGAATACTCTCACCCGGATGATTTTTGCGAAGATCCTGCAAAAATGAAGAAAGACGCGCTTCCAGCTCCGCAAACGTCTCCGCACCCTCCGGCGCTTCATAAGCGGACGTCTTGTCGAAAAGATGTCCGACCGCAGGCGAATCCTTTTCAAAGGGAGTCTCATCCAAAGGGCCAAAATCCATCTCCTTGAGCCTGTCATCCAGATGAATCTGTGAGCGGTCCAACCCTGTCACAATCTCGATTGTCTGTACCGCCCGGTCAATCGGACTGGAATAAACGCAGTCAAAGGAAAGCCCGAGCTCCCTGACGCGCTCTCTTGCCTTCCGGGCCTGTTCTCTTCCTTTTTCATTCAGGGAAGTATTGACCTGCCCCTGAAAGAGATGACGGGCATTCCAGTCCGTCTCTCCATGCCGCATAACATATACCTTCATTTCCTTCATTCCTTATGCTTTTCCGTTTTCCCCTGCATCCGCAAGACGATTGATCTGCGAAGCAACATATCCTGCCCCGTATCCATTGTCGATGTTGACCACGGTAATTCCGTTGGCGCAGGAATTGATCATGGTCAGAAGGGCAGAGACTCCTCCGAAATTGGCTCCGTATCCGACGGATGTCGGGACTGCAATGACCGGATTTTCCACAAGACCCGCAAGAACTCCCGCAAGAGCACCTTCCATCCCGGCGACCGCGATTACGACATTCGCCTTTCGAATCTGCTCCAGACGGGACAAAAGCCTGTGAAGTCCGCTGACTCCGACATCATAAATCCGGTCAACCCTGGCGCCGAAGAACTCTGCCGTCTGGGCAGCCTCTTCCGCCGCTGCAATGTCTGCCGTTCCTCCCGAGCAGACCGCAATCCGTCCCTTCTGCGGCAGAATGCTGCCGGGAGCCGCTGCCTTCAGAATTCTGGAGACGGGATCATACTCTGCGGACGGAAGCACCTCCTTTACGAGCTCTGCCTGCTCACTGCTGGCCCTGGTTCCCATCACAAGACCGTTTTTCTCGTACAGGGTCTTAAAAATACCGGTAAGATACGCATTCTCTTTTCCCTGGCAGAAGACTACCTCCGGATATCCGGATCTTGTTCTTCGATGAAGATCAAGCTTCGCATAGCCTAAATCCTCATACGGTTTTTCCTGAAAAAAACGGTCCGCCTCTTCGACAGACATCGCTCCGTTTTTTACCTGCTCCAGTACTTCTTTTGCGGTCATCTTCCCCGGTCCTCCCGCAGCTTTCCGGCAATTGCCTGCGTATCCGCAATCAGCTTCGGATCCAGTGTTTCATTCATGCTGCCGGTACGATAGCCCTGCAGATCCATCGTCACATAGGAAAAGCCGTATTCTTTCAAAGCCTTTGTGATCTCATCCCGGTGCGAAAGCAGCAGCTCAAATTCCTGCGGCGTCACCTCGATGCGCGCCAGATTGTCATGAATGCGCACCCGAAGCTGATGAAAGCCAAGATTCAGAAGGAGCTCCTCCGCCTGATCCACCATCTTCAGCTTCTTTTCCGAAATGGTTTCCCCGTAAACAAAGCGGGACGCCAGACAGGCATAGGACTGCTTGCGCCATGTCGGCAGCGAAAGCTCCTTCGAGATCTCGCGGATTTCTTCCTTATTCAGGCCAGCCTCGCGAAGAGGCGAGCGGATTTCAAGCTCGCGGATGGCAATCATTCCCGGCCGGAAATCTCCGTTGTCATCGATGTTGGAGCCTTCTGCGACCTCATTCAGCTGATTCTCCGCAGCCAGCTTCTTCAGCTGACTGAACAGTGAATGCTTGCAAAGATAACACCGGTTGACCGGATTCTCCCGGTACCCCGGAACATTGATCTCATTGGATTCAAAGACCACCTGACGGATGCCCCTCTTCTCGCAGAACTCTCTGGCTTCCCTGGCTTCGCGCGAAGGGAAGGTCTCGGAGGCAGCGGTGAAAGCAACCGCCTTTTCACCAAGTACCTCATGTGCCGTCATCAGAAGGAGCGTGGAATCCACACCGCCGGAAAATGCCACTGCGCAGCTCCCCATGTCCTTCAGAATATGCTTCAATGTCTCAAATTTCTGCTGCGTTAATTCTCTCATTCTTCCCCCTTAAGGAAATCAGGAAAAACAACCCTTCCTCTCATAATCGGAAGGCTTTTCAGAAATAGGCCCGCTCCGGCGTGACCACCAGATCCATCGGAATGTCATCCTGTCCCATCGAAACCTCCTCAACGATCTGCTCCTTAAATGCCATGCCGATGGTCATCTTCTTGCAGAAGCCGGAAAGATAACGGTCATAGTAACCGGAACCATAGCCAATCCGTCCAAGCTTTGCATCAAACGCAAGACCGGGAACGAGAATCATGCAATTCTCTGCAGAATCCAGTGAGATGTGAGTGGTATAGGGAAAAAGCCTTGCCGGATTCGCCTCAGGCTCCAGAATTCCCTTTTCATTGCGGACCAGCAGGGAAAGATCTTCACACAGAAAAAAGTCCATTTTTCCATGAGGAAGAACCTTCGGCACGTATACTCTCTTGCCGTCACGGATGGCCTCGCGGATCAGCTCCTTCGTGTCTACCTCAGAGCCGAAAGAAACATAGCTCAAAATACAGGATGCCGTCTCATACAGCTCTGTATGCAGAATGATATTCGTAATGGTCTTATTCTCTTCTTCCCGGACCTCATCCGGAATGGAGTCACGGATTTCCTTCATTTTTCTTCGAAGCTCTTCTTTTTGTCTGTCAAATTCCATCTGACTTGTCACCATCAGTAGGTTTCCTCCACATATTCCACCAGATCAAATGCCGGATCCTCCTTCGCACAGAACAAAGTTCCTACATTTTCTCCGTTTACTGCATCCGCAATGACACGGACACCGTTTTTCGTATTTACAATAAGCATATCACAACCGGAGGCTGTCGCCATTTTGGCTGCATGAAGCTTCGTATTCATCCCGCCGGTTCCGACACCGCTTCCCGTGGTCTCCTTGCCCATGTTCATAATCTGATCCGTGAGCTCCGGAACATATTCGATAAACTTCGCATCCAGGTTGCTCCGCGGGTCGTCTGTATAGAGGCCATCCACATCCGAAAGAAGAATCAGAAGATCCGCCTTCAGAATCGATGCGACCATCGCAGATAAGGAATCATTATCTCCGAGCTTGTATTCCAGTGTCGCCACGACGTCATTCTCGTTGACAATCGGAATCACACCGATGGAAAGCAGCTCTTCGATGGTGCTTTCCAGATTCTGACGGCTTGTCGGATTGACGATGGTGGTCTTCGAAATCAGAATCTGGCTCGTGAGCTGGTTGTACTCCTCGAAAAACTTCTGATAAATCATAATGAGTCTCGCCTGCCCAATGGATGCACAGGCCTGCTTGCGGCTCATTTTACCGGTTCCAAGCGCCAGAATTCCGCGGTCCTCTCCGAGAACCTCACGACCGACCGCCGTAGCGCCGGAGGAAACCAGAATGACTTCCTTCCCCTGATTCTTAAGATCCGACAGCTCTTCCGCAAGATGATCGATCCGGTGATAGTTCAATCGTCCTGTCTCCGGGTGAAGAAGGGAGGACGAGCCGATTTTGATGACGATTCGCTTCCGATCCTTCAGCGATTTCCGATAAGCCATATTCGCGTTGACTTCATTCTGTACAAAAAGCTGCTGACAAAAATGCATGGTCTGTGCTTCCTTTCTATCATCATGAGCGTTCATGATGCATTCTTCCGGTACTACCTGCAAAATGCTTTTGCTACCCATTCGGCGGTCCGGATTCCATCCACGGCTGCTGACATAATGCCGCCCGCGTAGCCGGCTCCCTCTCCGCATGGGTACAATCCCTTTATGACAGACTCTCCGCTTTCCCCGCGAAGGATCCGGACCGGAGAGCTGGTACGTGATTCCAGTCCCACCACATAGCATTCTTCCTGATCGAACCCTTTGATTTTACGTCCGAACTGATGCATGCCCTCCGCAAAATCTTCGGAAAGCTGCGAGGGAAGAAGCTCATGCAATGCCCCCGGTGCGTATTCTCCCTTGATGCACAGCTCCTCCTTCGGCGGAAGCTCCGTATCTGTTTTCTTTTCTTCAAAGGAGGAAAACCGCTGCACCGGAACTTTTCCGTCTGCAAGGCGAAAGGCCTTCTCTTCCAGCTTCTCCTGAAATACCAGGCCGTCCAGAACACCTTTGCCTCCGAAATCCTCCGCACCAACCGTCATCACGATGGCGCTGTTTGCCCGTTTTGCATCTCGTTGATAATCGCTCATTCCGTTCACGGCAAGGCGCCCTGGCTCTGAGGAAGCATTGACAATGTATCCGCCGGGACACATGCAGAACGAATAAACGCCGTGTCCATCCTTTGCTCTGGCAGTCAGCTTATAGCTGGTTGCTGCAAGGTGAAGCCGCTTCATTTCCTCCGGATCCGAGATTCCGTACTGCGCCTCGTTGATCAGCGCCTGCGGGTGAGAAACCCGGAACCCGACGGCAAAATTCTTGGCCTCCATCGGAACCTCAAGTTCGCTCAGCATCCGGATGGTGTCGCGCGCACTGTGTCCCGGTGCAAGAACCACGGCATTTGTCCGAAGGATCTCCTCGCTTCCGCGAAGCTTCACTCCGGCAGCCTCTCCCCGGTCGATCAGAATTCTCTCCGCACAGGTTTCAAAACGGATCTCACCGCCAAGACGTTCGATTTCTTCCCGAAGCTTCAAAATCACACCGCGCAGGCGATCGGTTCCGATATGCGGAATCTGTTCGTAGGCAATATCCTCCGGGGCTCCCGCCCAGAGAAACCAGGATAGGACCTCCTTTACGCGGCCCTCTTTGTCCTTGACGTTGGACGTAAGCTTTCCATCGGAGAAGGTCCCGGCGCCGCCCTCACCGAATTGAATGTTTGATTCCGGATTCAGCTCACCGCTTTGAAAGAAGTGCTCCACCGTCCGGATGCGGTCTTCCATTCGCTGCCCGCGCTCAAGAACAATCGGGCGATAGCCGGCTTTTGCAAGCTCCAGTGCACAGAAAAGTCCGGCTGGTCCAAAGCCGATGATCACCGGCCGTCCGGTCAGAGGCCTTGCGCCTTCCATTGCTTCCGGAAAGGAATACGCCTTCTCTGTCACCGGACGAACATGGGAAGCTCCGCCGGAAAGCTTCTGAATCAGCTTTTTCTCCTTTTCCTTCGAAAACAGCTCCACCCGTACGCTGTATACATCATAAAGAACCGGCTTTTTCCTCGCATCCACGGAATGATGCGACAGCTCAAAGCGAAAGTGCTCCTCCCTGGAAAGCCTCAGAAACTTCCGTATTTTTCCTTCCAGCAAAGAAGGATCACTCCCGCAGGGAAGCTTGATCTGACTGATTTCAATCATTTCGGTACCTCAATTCCGAGCAGGTTCCGCACAGCATTTCTCCCTGCCAGTCTGCCGGAGTGCATGGCCCACGTAAGATTGTATCCTCCGCAGCAGCCATCCACGTCCAGAAGCTCCCCGGCAAGATAGAGTCCTTTTGCAAAACGGGATTCCATTTCCTCCGTGATCTCCGACAAAGGAATTCCTCCAGCCGTAACCTGTGCCTTTTCAAAGTCTGCCGTTCCCGTAATTCTTACCGTCTTGTTCCGCATTCTGTCCAGAAGCTTTTCCGGAATGCTGCGATCCTTCAGATTGCTGATTTTCCGTTCTCTGACCTCAGAAAGATCCGCTATGAGATACGATGCAATTTTATCCGGTACCAGTCCAAGGCAGAAATCCCCGAGGGTGTCCTGTTCCGACATCTGAAGAAGCCGTCTCTTCTTTTCCCTCTTCCATTCCTCTTCCGACAGCTCCGGAAGAAAATCCAGAACGGCCGTGATTTCCTTCTTTGGCGTATCCTTCAGGCTGCGTGCAGCAAAACGCGAAATCTGAAAAACCGGGATTCCGCTGATTCCATCTGCAGTCATCTGAATTTCGCCGCAGTCCTCGGCCGCTTTTCTGCCATCGATCAGAAGCCGGACTGCGCAGGCCGTCCTTACACCGGCAGCAGTTTTCCGGTTGGGATCATCCGTAAAAAGCGCACAGAGTGCAGGGACCGGCTCCGTGACATGATGTCCAAGTTCTCTTGCCAGCCGGTATCCGTCTCCCATGCAATGATAGGCCCCGGAAACCATTCCGCCGGTCGAAAGAATCACGGCGTCCGCAGGAGAAGAGCAATTCTCCTTCCCGCGGCTCCAGGAAACCTGAAATCCGCCGGACGCTTCCCTGCGGATTTCCCTCACACGGCATTCTCTTAAAATCGTTGCATTTTCTTTCTGTATCCTTCGCAGCAGTGCCTCACGCACCGCAGATGCCTGATCACATCTGGGATAAACATAACCATCTCTTTCGTGCAGAAGAATTCCAAGAGACTCCATAAAATCTGTCATCTCAAGATCCCAGCCGTCCGGATGAAACAGAAAATCCGCCCCCTGGTCTCCTGTCCGGTAAAAGGCTTTATCCTGTCTTCGATTCGTCAGGTTGCAGCGCCCGTTTCCCGTCGCAAGGATCTTATGTCCCGGCTCCTTTCCGGCATCCAGAAGAAGAATCTCCCCCTTTATATTGTCCTGCCTGTGCATGGTCTCTGCCGCAGAAATGGCTGCGCAGAGTCCTGCCATTCCGCCTCCCACAATCACAAGACGCCTCTTATCCAATAGCTAGTCCTCCCGCTCCATCACACCTAGCACCATCGCAAGATTCAGTATCCAGCCTCCGCCCGGAATCCTGTGAAGATTCCGAAGATCCGCCGCGTGAAGAAAAAGACTCAGAATCACGAACAAAATCCAGAACACGGCAAGCATCACGAGAAATGCAAGCGGCGCCGGAAGAATCGCAAGCATATAGTCATTGAGAAGCAGCAGCGGGATTGCTGCACCTGCGGCGCAAACGGCAATCAGAATATCCTCTGTAAGGAACGAGGGATCGACTCCGGCGGCAGCGCCGCTTCTTCCTGCAAGATACAAAATCACCAGGAAGACCACTCCCATCACGTCCAGAGGCCAGACATTCATCGTAATTCCAACCCCGGAAATTTTCAGAACAACGAGGAACACAATTTCCGCAAAAAAAGCTGCTCCAGCTGAAAACACAATGACACGCTTTTCCTCACATCGCCAGAAAAAAATGAGAAGGAGGATCGCCGTCTGAACCAGAAAAATCAGAAAGCTTCCTGCCTTCAGGGTAAGAACTGCGGATTCCTCTCCCTTAAAGGTAAGCTGGGTAAACATGCCTGCAATCTCCTTGGCTGCGGCAAACACAAAAGCCGAAGCAGGAATTCCCATATAGGCCGACAGCCGGAGCAAAAGAAGAAGCCGCATCCGCAGAAGCTTTCGTTTCTCCTGCTGGCAGGCACGAACGCAGGACACGGTAAGCTGCGTAAAGGGCATTGCCAGCAGGAGGCTCGTCCCAAGGCAAATTGGCAGCCCGACACCCGTGAAGCCTCCCCATACGGATTTGACGATTGCCGGTCGAAGGCTCCTGGAGCCAAGCCACATCCGGTACCCGATCACAAGGGCAAGAAGCATCAGGATCCCGAGAATAAATCCCGGCAGCAGCTTCATGGCGCAATAATGAAACAGCTCACCGGAGCTCTCGCTCCTTCTTCCCTCAAACAGATCCTCCCTGCGATAGTGCGAGCTTCTCTGCAGGCTGCGGACAGACAAAAAGGTCAGAGCCACAAGGAACACAAAGCAAATCATAGCTGCAGCAGACAGTCCTGTCCCGATTCCGCAGGCACAGTACACCGCCATCATGTCGTCATTTCTTAAAATAGCAGCAACCTTGCTTCCTCTGTGCGCTCCGATCAGACCGAAAACCGGCCCGAACATAGCATAAAAAACCGTGAGAAGCCAAAGCGCTGACCGGGCAGCGCGTCTTTTCCCGATGCCGTGAAGGAATCCCTTCATGGCTCCCAGAAAAGGAAGCAGCACCAGCGCCGGCGTAAATGCTCGCAGAATCGGTGCAAACAGCGCATTGCCAAGAACCGCCTTTCCAAGAATGCCGGACCCTAAATAAAAAATAACAAAGGTTCCCGCTGCACAGACAAAAGAAAAGCGAAGTACACTGCCAAACAAAGTCAGTGCATCCCCGTACTTCTTCCGCGCAAGCCTTCTGGCCGTCTGCTCTCTGGTAAAGCCATCCGCACAGATCATGGAAAAAACAGCGCAGACCGCAGAAAACAGCATGGGGAATCCTGCATAAAACATAACATCGCTGCCGTCTTTCAGAGAAAAGACGACCGCGATGATGCAATAGATCAGAAGAAACAAAAGAAAAGAACACAGATCCGTATCAAATTTTCTCACCCGATTCTTCTCTGCCACGAAACATCATCCTTTCTTTCATCTCACAGGGATCGGTAATAAATCCTGAATTTCTCACTTCTTACTTATTGTCTGGTGATATCAAGCGCCTCCAGAACAGCCTCCTGCCGTCCGAACATCACCTCGGCATCCGCTTCCGTCATATGATCGTAGCCGCACAGATGGAGCATGCTGTGCGCAATCAGGAAAGCAAATTCGCGTTTTCTGGAATGACCGTATTCCTCCGCCTGCAGAGCGACACGATTCAGGTTCAGAACGATATCTCCCAGAACCAGATTGCCGCTGTCCGGATCCAGACAATCTGCCGCATCCGCACAGACATCCTCCCAGCTTCCGGGGCCCTTTGCCCCCTCAAAAGGAAGGTTCGGAAAGGAAAGAACATCCGTCACCTTATCGATTTCGCGATAATCCCGGTTGATGCTTCGGATCTCCTCGTCCCCGGTATAGGTAAGAGAGATTTCCGCATCATACGGACACCCTTCCGTTTCCAGCACCTTTTCACAGACCGCCTGCGCCACCTTTGTCTGATCAAAGTCAAACACAAGCTCAGGATTTGCGGTATTCTCTTCGCTGATGGTCAAAACGACTCTGTTGTTTCTCATAGTCCTCATAAGCCTTAACAATCTTCTGTACGACAGGATGACGGACAACGTCCCGGGAATCCAGTGTCACAAAGGAAATTCCCTCAATGTTCTTTCTGGAAAGCACTCGGGTGGCCACATCCAGACCGGACACGGTTCCCTTTGCAAGATCCTTCTGCGTCGCATCGCCGGTAATCACGGCATGCGATCCGAAGCCAAAGCGCGTCAGGAACATCTTCATCTGTTCCGGAGTCGTGTTCTGTGCTTCATCAAGAATAATGTATGCATTGTCGAGCGTTCTTCCGCGCATATAGGCAAGAGGCGCCACTTCAATCAGCCCCTTCTCCATATTCGCCTGAAACTTTTCCGCGCCCATAATCTGATAAAGAGCATCGTAAAGAGGACGAAGGTACGGATCCACCTTGCTCTGAAGATCTCCCGGAAGAAAACCGAGCTTTTCACCGGCCTCAATGGCAGGTCTTGTCAGAATGATCCGCTCTACTTCCTTGTTCTGAAATGCCGTAATCGCCATTGCCATTGCAAGAAATGTCTTTCCCGTTCCGGCAGGACCGTTGGCAAAAATAATCAGATTATCCCGGATCGCTTTGATATATTTCTCCTGCCCGATCGTCTTCGGCTTGATGGGCTTTCCGGACGTCGTGTGACAAATCACTTCACTGTCCAGTGCGGGAAGAAGATCCGGATTTTCCTCGGCTTCCTTTTTCATTTCAAGCACATAATTCACGTTCTGCTCCTCAATGCCGGTGCCCCGTTTTGCAAGACCGGCCAGCTGATTCAGCGTCAGCACAGCCTGGCGGACTCCCTTTTTTCCTCCGGAAACAAGAATTGCACCGTTTCTGGAAAGAATGGTTACCCCCAGCTCATTTTCGATTCTGCGGACATAGTCGTCCCGCTGACCGAAAATTTCTCTTTCAATATCTGCACGGAGGAAAAGCTCCTCCGTGCAGATTTGAGACGTTTCTTCGCAAAGCTCCTGCGCCATATCCATCCTTTACCCGGTCAGACCGATTTCAGATATTCGTCGATTTCCTTCGCTGCCTGTTTACCGGCACCCATTGCAAGAATGACCGTTGCTGCACCGGTCACGGCATCACCGCCTGCATAGACACCCTTCTTCGTGGTCTCCTCCGTGCCTTCCTTCACGATGAGGCGTCCTCTCCGGTCTGCCTCCAGTCCTTCCGTTGTACGGTGAAGCAGCGGATTCGGAGAAGTTCCGAGGGACATGATGACGGCATCGCATTCGATGTCAAATTCAGAGCCGGGAACCTCAACAGGACTTCTTCTTCCGGATGCATCCGGCTCGCCAAGCTCCATGCGGATGCAGCGGCAGCCCTTTACCCAGCCGTTCTCATCGACAAGAATTTCCACCGGATTGCAGAGAAGATCAAATACAATGCCTTCCTCCTTCGCATGTCCGACCTCTTCCTTTCTTGCGGGAAGCTCCTCCTCACCGCGGCGGTACACGATATGTGTCTCCGCACCGAGTCGAAGGGCCGTGCGGGCAGCATCCATGGCCACGTTTCCGCCGCCGACAACCACGCACTTCTTCGGACGCATGATCGGTGTGCGGGACTCCTCGGAATAGGCACCCATCAGATTGGAACGGGTCAGGAACTCATTGGCAGAGAATACGCCGAGAGCCTGCTCACCCGGAATGTTCATGAAGCGGGGAAGGCCCGCGCCCGAACCGATAAAGACAGCATCAAAGCCTTCCTTGTCCATCAGATCCTGAACCGTGGTGGAGTGTCCGACAACACAGTCGGTTTCGATGGTGACGCCAAGAGCCTCTACATTCTCGATTTCCTTGGCAACAACCCGCTCCTTCGGAAGACGGAACTCCGGAATTCCATAGACAAGTACGCCGCCGGCCTTGTGAAGCGCCTCAAAAATGCGAACCTCATAGCCAAGCTTTGCCAGATCTCCTGCGCAGGTAAGACCGGAAGGACCTGCTCCGATCACAGCAACCTTCTTCCCGTTCGGTACGGAGTGGTTCTCCGGACGAATGCCAAGCTCCTTGGCGGTATCTGCCGTATATCTTTCCAGCTTGCCGATGGAAACTGCCTCGCCCTTGATTCCGCGGATGCACTTTGCTTCGCACTGACGCTCCTGCGGGCAGACACGTCCGCAGACAGCAGGAAGAGCGGAGGACTCACTGATGATTTCATACGCGCCCTTTACGTTTCCTTCCTTCAGCTGCGAAATAAATCCGGGAATGTTAATGGAGACCGGGCATCCCTGCACGCACTGCGGATTCTTGCAGTTCAGGCATCTGGTTGCCTCTGCCTCTGCCTCTTCCTTGTTATAGCCAAGACATACTTCTTCAAAATTCGTTGCACGGACCTTCGGATCCTGTTCACGGACCGGGACCTTCTTCATCATATCAACCTGAATTGCCATATTCGTTCCTTCCTTGCCGCAGTCAGTCTGCGGCAGTCCAATGAATAATTCGTAACCTGATGACATCTCCGAAGTGACGACATTTTAATCGTGGCAGTAGCCGCAGCCGCCTTCGTGCGTTTCTTTCTCCTGCTCTCTCAGAAGAAGACGTCCCTCCTCCGTCTTGTACAGACGTGAGCGCTGCATTGCCTGGTCAAAATCAACCTCCCAGCCGTCAAATTCCGGTCCGTCCACGCAGGCAAACTTTACTTCCCCGCCGACCATCAGACGACATGCACCGCACATTCCGGTTCCGTCCACCATGATGGTATTCATGCTGACAACCGTGGGAATTTCCAGCTTCTTTGTGAGCTGGCAGGCAAATTTCATCATGATCATCGGTCCGATCACAACGCAGTGATCGTAACGCTTTCCCTCGTCGTAAAGCTGCTGAAGAGCTACGCAGACATTTCCATGGATTCCATAGGAGCCGTCGTCCGTCGCAAAATAAAGATTTCCGGTCACCTCATCCATTTCCTTCTCAAGAATCAGAATGTCCTTTGATCTTGCGCCCTGAATGCAGTCTGCATCCACGCCGTGCTCATGGAGCCATTTCAGCTGATGATAAACAGGAGCGGTTCCAACGCCGCCCGCAATGAAAAGAAGCTTCTTCTTCCGAAGCTCTTCCAGCGGAACATCCACAAGGTCGGAGGGATTTCCAAGCGGTCCTACCACGTCTGCAAACCGGTCGCCCACCTCAAGTGTTGCCATCCGCATCGTCTCCGCGCCGACCGTCTGGAAAACAATGGTAATCGTTCCCTTTTCCTTGTTGTCATCGCAAACCGTAAGGGGAATTCTCTCACCCTCAGCATCCGCGCGTACGATCAGAAACTGACCGGGGAGCGCGCGCTCCGCGACTCTCGGTGCCACAATGTCCATCAGATAGACCTTGGGTCCCAGAAGCTCTTTTCTTGTGATCTCAAACATATTCTCATGCCCCTTTCCTGTGATTACTGTGAACTGCTGTGCTGTTAGCCTGTTTCTTTTTCCGATCTATCCAATCGGGAACAAGGTTCCCGCCGAATATATATTTACCGTGCCGTTTGTCGCATTGACTGCGTAAATCCGGCCCGTGGAAACCGTATTGCCTCCTTCGTCGGTCAACGCCTCCGAATACATCAGGAAATTCCCCGTGTCAGCAATCTGCTTCAATCCGGTATACGTGAAGCTGTAGTGTGCGGTTCCGCTCGGTATGGCTCCCGCCGTATCCACAATCTCTCCGCGGTGGATCAGCGCTACAAGAATGTAATTAATCCCGTCAGCTGATCCGATGGAGGAGGAAAGCTTGAAGGTATAATTTCTCTCCACAACCTCGGAAGAAATGCCGGCATCCGAAATAACCGCAAATCGGAAGCTGGAATCTCCCTCCGGCATTGGAATGGGTTCCGTGTATTCGGAGTCCTTCACTGTCGGATCCTTCCCGTTGGTTGTGTAATAAATCTTTCCGGTTACAGCCGAAGCCCTCTTTTCTTTCTGCTCCTTCTTCTCTCCGGAAGCTGCCTTTCCGCTCTTGTCCTTCTTTTCTTCCGTACTCTCGCTGCCGCTGTCTTCTCCCATCACAGAGGCTTCGATTTTCATCTGCTTCGCATAGGTTCCGGACTGAGGAGTCACGTCCGGCGGTGCGGGAACCGAGCTGTTAATCGTATACGTCTTCGTCACCACATTGCTGGACAGATTAAAATGATTCACGTAAACAGCAGATACCGTATAGGTACCCTCCGTCAGCTCTATCGGACCGTTATAAAGCAGGGAAGAGGTATCCGGAACCGAGCCATCCAGCGTGTAAAAGATGGATCCGTCTCCCTGGTCCTTGATGGTAAGCGTCAGTGTATCCTCGTAGGTGCCCTCGTCTTCGGAAAACTCCGGGTCGAACAACGCGTACTGCAGATAGTTGTCTACCACCTGCGGCCTTGTACAGTTAGACAGGAGCTCTGCTATTTTATCATATTCCTCATAGGACGCGTAGATTGCAATCATGCGGCCGTATGCCGCAACAACATCCTCTTCGGTCGCTGCATCATCCTCAAATGCCATGCTGGCAGCGCCAAGCGCAAGTCCCTCTTCTCCCGCCTTCTGAAGGTACTCGGATTTTCTCAGGTACAAGTCCACATCGCTTAACGCTTCCCCCGTCGCCTCATCGTGAGACGGGCCAAGAGCAATCGCCTTGTCGATTTCATCCGCAGCCTGCTGATATTTGCCATCGCAGGACAGCTGATAAGCTTTTCCGACATAATACGATTTGGAATGCGTTCTCTGATACAAATCACCGGAGTAGAACAAAATAAGACATGCTGTCGCAAAGAGTGCTCCGATCATGAAGACAATCATGAATTTCACATATCTGCGTCTTGCTGCGTAGCGCGCAAAACGTTTGGCTCTTCTGGCAGCCTGAAGCGCTCTTTGCTGATTTGCGGACTTTTCCGGCCTCTCATCCGGCAGCTCATCCGTTAAATTCTCCGGTACAGCGTCCTCCCCGGAATTTTCCGGAGCTTCCGCCGGAGAGAGCTCTCCCTTTTCCTCTGCGATGACCTTGGCAGCCTCTTCCATGCCAAGAATGATCTGCTCCTCCAGCTTCGCCTCATATTCGGGGACCATTTTTATCTCGGTGGCACAGTTCTCACAAAACAGCGCTCCATCCGGAATCTCATTTCCACACTTGGGACATTTCATCCGTTCGCGGATCCTCTCTTAACTGTAAATACGATTATGCTTCACGCTGCAGACGAATCGCTTCTACACAGTTATACATCAGCATCGCAATGGTCATTGGTCCTACGCCTCCCGGAACCGGAGTCACGGCGCCTGCTGTCTCCATAATGTCTTCTGTGTTGACATCGCCGCAGAGCTTTCCGTTCTCGTCCCGGTTGATGCCGCAGTCGATCACGACGGCACCTTTTCTGACATACTCATGGTTGAAAAACCTGGGTTTTCCGATTGCGGTAATCAGGATATCTGCTCTTTGGCAGACCTCCTTCAGATCCTTCGTATGTGAGTGTGCAAGTGTTACCGTTGCATTCTCCCGAAGCATCAGCATGCCCATCGGCTTCCCAACGATATTGCTGCGTCCGACGATAACACATTCTTTTCCGTCACAGTCGATTCCCTCGCGATGGAGAAGCTGAATGATACCGGCCGGTGTGCAGGAAACAAAGCCCGGAAGCCCGATGGAGAGCGCTCCGACGCTTTCCGGATGAAAGCCGTCCACATCCTTCTTCGGATCAATTCTCCGGATCACCCTGTCCTCATCCATATGCGAAGGAAGCGGAAGCTGAACCAGAATGCCATTGACGGAAGGATCCGCATTCAGCTCATCCACCTTTGCAAGAAGTTCCTCTTCGGATGCCGTTTCCGGCAGCAGGATTTCTTTGTTGATGATGCCGCATTCCTCGCAGGCACGAATCTTATTGCGCACATAAACCTTACTCGCAGGATTCTCACCGACCAGAACCACCGCAAGGGTTACGGAAATTCCCTGGTTTCCAAGAGCCGCAACCTTCTCCTTCAGCTCCGCCCGTACGTTTGCCGCAATTTCCTTCCCGTCTATGATCTTTGCTGACATCTCATTCTCCTGTTGTTTTCTGGAACTCTCACATGCCGTTATCGCTGCAGTATTCTTCAAACTGCGCCGGCGTCATCAAAATTGCCCGGGACTTAGTCCCCTCGGAATCTCCGACAACACCTGCCTCACAGAGCTGATCCATGATCCGTGCAGCCCGGTTGAAGCCGATCCGGTACCGCCTCTGCAAAAGGCCTATGGATGCGTTGTTTTTCTCAATAATAAACTGACCTGCGGAAGAAAACAGCTCGTCCACATCCGACTCATGCGAAGCTGCTTCGTCTGTACCTGTGACTCCGGCATCGCCCACGCCGCTTCCGGATTCGATCGCATCAATTTCTCTCTGATGACGCTTTGTTTCTTCCTCAGACACCGGATCATTGACCGCAAGGAAATTGACAACATCGGTTACCTCGTCATCGGATACAAAGCAGCCCTGAACACGATTGGGCTTCGGCAGTCCCTGCGGGAAAAAGAGCATGTCACCCTTTCCGAGAAGCTTCTCCGCTCCGTTCATATCCAGAATGGTTCTGGAATCCACGCCGGATGACACACGGAAGGCAATACGGCTTGGCATATTCGCCTTAATCAGACCGGTGATGACATCTACCGACGGCCGCTGCGTTGCAATAATCAGATGAATTCCCGCCGCTCTTGCAAGCTGCGCAAGCCGGCAGATCGCAGTTTCCACGTCGTTCTTCGCAACCATCATAAGATCGGCAAGCTCGTCCACAACAATCACGATCTGCGGCATAAAGTGCATCACAGCTTCCTTTTCCGACCCCCCGGCCTTCTGATGCTGCAGAACAAGAGCGTTGTATCCCTTGATGTCACGAACCCTTGCATCCGCAAAGGCACGATACCTTGCTTCCATCTCCGCAACGCCCCAGTTGAGAGCCGCTGCCGCCTTCTGCGGATTGGTCACCACCGGAATCAGAAGATGCGGAATGCTGTTATAGACAGAAAGCTCCACCACCTTCGGGTCAATCATGATGAGTTTGACCTCGTCCGGTTTGGCATGAAACAGAATGCTCATGATGATGGTATTGATGCAGACCGACTTACCGGAGCCGGTGGCGCCGGCAATCAGAACATGCGGCATCTTTGCGATGTCTCCGTAGACAGGCTTTCCGGCAATGTCCTTACCGACGGCAAATGCAAGCCTTGACTTCTGACTGCGGAACTCCTCCGTGTCCACGATATCCCTTAGCGCAACCGGCTGTGCTTCCTTATTCGGAACCTCAATACCGATTGCCGATTTCCCCGGAATCGGAGCTTCAATACGAATATCCGTTGCAGCAAGTGCCAGCTTGATGTCATCGGCAAGAGAAACGATCTTACTGACCTTGACGCCCATCTCCGGAAGCATCTCATACCGGGTGACCGAAGGGCCCTGGGAAATGTCTGTGATGGTGACGTTCACGCCGAAATTGCGAAGCGTTGTCTGGAGCGTCTGTGCTGTGCTGCGAAGCTCATCATCGGAATCAGCCCTGGAGCCGGCTCCTGGACGAAGCAGCGAAACCGGCGGAAACTGATATTCTCTTTTCTTTGCGGGCTCTTCCGACTGTTCTTTTGTCTGTTCTTTCGTCCGTTCTTCTTCCGGCTCATCCTCCTGCGCTGCGTTCAGTTCAGAGGTTGTGTTCTCGCGCTCGGTATGAACCGGCACATCCTGCATGGGCGGCTGAGCCGGTGCCTGCACTGGCTCAGGATCGGATACAGGCTCGTTATCTTCGTTGTCCGTTTCCGGTGCTCCCGCTGCTTCCGGCGTTTCCTCCTCCGGCTCATTCCGAACCACGCGGATCTCCGGAACCTCTTCGTATCGGAAGAAATCAGCGTTCTCCGAAGGATTCGAATCGAAAGCATCGGATTCTGAAATCTCAGAATCCAGGCCCTCTGCATCCGCGTCCCCGGAAACCGGAACATCCGCCTCTGCGGCAGACCCATGGGAAGCCTCCGCATCCGGATCCTCACCGTCCCGGTAGATAGTTGCGCGAAGGACCTCTCCTCCCGCAGCTGTATTCTGCGCATAAGGACTGCGCGGAAGCTCATGAACAGGGAGCTCTCCTTCTTCCGAAAACGACTCTTCCCGGGACAAAATTTCCTCATCCCAGTAATCCTCCGGCCGGATCTCGTGAAGCTCCTCCGAATCACGCCTTGCCCGAATCTCTTCCTTTCGTTTTTCTTCTTCCAGAAGCGCAGGATCCCGGATTTCCTCTTCGGAAGGCGAAGAAATCGTCTCTTCTTCCGAAGAAACGGAAGGAATGCCAGCTGCAGGTGCTTCCTGATGGATGTCCTGTCCGGATTTTTGCTCCGGAATATCCGGCATTGTGTCCTGCATGCCGACATCGTTCATTTCTTTCCGGGTCGCAGTGTCTCCGGCCGCATGCCCGTCCATTCCGGAAAACGCTTCATCTTCCGACAGATCGGTGTTCCACATGTTCTGCGGCGCTTTCCGTCTTCGTTCCTCATCCTGAAGACGCTTTCGCTCTCTGCGCTCCCGCTGAAGGTCCTGATACCTTGCGCGGCTCTCGTCATAGTGAGAACGCGGAGCTTCCTCATAGGAATCCTCTTCCAGATAGTCGTCCTCTTCGAACTCTTCCGGATGCTCCTCGCGGTACCGCTCTTCCTCTTCCATTCGCTCCAGACGGTGAAGGCGCGCATCCATTGCCTTGTCCCTGGCAAGCTCCAGAATGGATCTTTGCGCAAGAACATAGACACATCCCACTGCTCCCACCAGAAGGACCAGAATGGTTCCAAAGGTCTTCAGAAGCCGGTACAGAACAAAGGCAATGGTTCCGCCGATGATTCCGCCTCCCGATCGTCCCTCCAGACATCTCGAATAGATTCCTGCCGGATCATATCCGGTCACAGCAGAAAGATCGGTTCCGATCAGCTCGGAAAGAACACCGATGATCAGGAAAAGGCCCAGAATTGCCAGAATCTTTGCCGCAATCTTGGAGTCCCGCTGACTCATCAGCACATAATAAAGATACAGGCCAAACCCCAAAACCGGAAGAACATAGGCCATCACTCCGGTCAGACCGAACATCAGTCCGGAGAAAAAGCTCCCTACGATTCCAAGATTCATGAAATTGCACAGGAAAAGAAAAATCATCAGCGCAAAAAGCGCGATTAAGGTAACATCGCGCTGCACGACAGAAGGCTGATTTCTGCGTCCGGAATTTCTTCCCGTCCCGGAGCCGTTTCTTTTCTTCGAAGCAGATGAGGAATGTGCGGAAGAGCTTCGGGAAGATGCCGCGCTCCTCGCAGAAGATGAGCTTCCTCTCCTTGTCGGATTTCCGGTACCTCTGGCGGTTCCTGCACGTCCCGCTGATGAAGAACGGCTTCCGCCTCGGGATGCTGTTCTGGATGAAGTTGTTCTCTTTCCGGTATTTGCTGCCATGAATGAATTCTATGCTTCTTCTAAAATCAATCCTGCAGATGCGTCAAGGATCTCAGAGGTCAAAATCGTCTTCCTCTGAGATCCGCACATCAAAATCATCTTCTCTTGCATTTTTCAGATCTTCCGGGTCCGGAAAATCCATGGTATCTGCAAGCTTATCCCAATCTCCCTCTTCCACGTTCTGAATCGGGAATTCCAGCTCCTGCCTCCGGCCCTGCACAGGGTCCGGAAGCGGATTGTCAATTTTATGATTTTCAGTCATCGCTGTCCTGGTTCTCCCAGTTGTGATATACATTCTGAACATCATCGCTCTCGTCAAGCTTGCTCAGAATGATATTCAGGCCCTTGACTGCATCGGCATCGGTCACCGTGACATAATTCTGCGGAATCATCGAGATTTCAGCCGAAACAGTAGGAATCCCTGCTTCCGTAACTGCCTTCGAAACCGCATCAAAATCCTCCGGAGCGGTCAGGATCACCAGAGAATCCTCATCCTCCTGAATGTCCTCTGCACCTGCATTCAGAACAATCATCATCAGATCATCCGCAGATCCGTCATACTCCTCACGGTCTACTACAATCTGTCCCTTCTGATCAAACATAAAGGAGACACTGCCCTTGGTTCCCATGGAACCATTTCCCTTGGAGAAAGCAGCACGTACATCCGAAGCGGTACGATTTACGTTGTCGGTCAGAGTCTCTACGATAATCGCAACTCCGCCGGGGCCATAGCCCTCATAGGTGTTCTGCTGATAATTGACGTTGTCGACATCGCCGGCAGCCTTCTTGATTCCGCGCTCAATGGTGTCATTCGGCATGTTGGCTGCCTTTGCCTTTGCAACGACCTGTGCAAGCTTGAAGTTGTTGGCCGGATCCGGGCCGCCTTCCTTTACGGCAACGGCGATCTCACGGCCGATGATGGTAAATACCTTACCCTTAGCCGCATCGTTTGCTTCCTTCTTATGCTTAATGTTTGCGAATTTGGAATGTCCTGACATGATTTCTCTCCTTCAAATATGTAAAATGTTTTCCTTCTGAAAACTAACTCTGACCCTTTGCAGACGGAGGCAGTCTGGTCAAAGCAACCCTCTGCACCTGCCGGTCCGCAACCGACAGAACGTGAAAACGGAACCCTCCGTAATCCGTTGTGAAATGCTCATTGGCATCGGGAACCTTATCCATTTCTTCCATCAGAAAACCATTCACGGTTTCATAATGGTCATCCTCGAATTCAATGCCGAAGCGTTTCGTCAGATCCTCCAGAGGCGTTCTTCCATCAATGATAAATTCATTCTTGTTCCCGGTCGGCGTGATATGATTCTCATCCACGTCATACTCATCCATGATGTTGCCGACAATCTCTTCGAGTATGTCCTCCATGGCAATAAGGCCTGCCGTCTGGCCATACTCGTCGATGACAATAACCATCTGGGTCTTCCTGCTCTGCATCTGGCGGAACAGGTCATCGATGTCCTTGGTTTCCGGAACAAAATCCGCTTCCCGGATCAGACCCTCGCAGGAAGCAAGCGGCTTGTCCTCTTCCTCCTGGTGTTCTTCCCGGAAACGTACCGCATCCCGAAAATGCACGATGCCCAGAATGTCATCGATGTTCTCATGATAGACCGGAAACCGGGAATTATGCTGCCTCAGCATAAACGCCAGCGCATCCGAAAGCTTCATGGAATCCTCAAGAATGATCATGTCATTCCGGTGCGTCATAATATCGGCGGCTTCCTTGTCCGAGAATTCGAAGATATTCGTAATCATCTCCGCCTCAGACTGATCGATCACGCCCTGCTCATGGCCTTCATTCAGCATCGAGCGGATCTCTTCCTCCGTCACATCTCCCTGAACCGGCGTTTTCCGAATGCCGAACAGAAACAAAATTCCCCTTGCCGTTCCGCTGACGATTCTTGTCAAAGGAAGAACAGCGATCATCAGCACATGAAATACACCGCCGCATCGAAGAACCCACCTCTCCGGATGCGCACCTCCAAGGCGCTTGGGGATCTGGACGCCAAAGACAAGAAGAACATAGAGCACGATCAGCCAGGAAAGAATCAGAGAAAGCGCGTAAGCCCAGCCTTCCTGAAGCCCGGAAGGAAAGAACTGCTCCATGCGGACCAGCAAAAATCTGGAAACCGCAATTCCGTAGACCGCACCGACAACCATGTTGACACAGGCCGTCACCAGCTGAATGGTATCCGCATAATCCGCCTGATTCCTCATCACGGAAGAGAGAATTTTCTGCCTTCTCGCACGAAGCTTCTGCTCACGTTCTCTGGACGCACCCTGTTCAGAGCCTTCCTCGTTCTCATCCTCCTCCGCCTGCGGACGGAGCATGCGGACAGCAGTGCCAAAACCATATACAATTGCATCAAGAATCAGCAAAACAGCCAGAATCAGAATCAGACTGACAGCCGACAGATCATCCATAAAAAAGCCTTCACCTCCCGAAGTCTCACACGATAAACAGCAACGCCCTGTATGAAAGCGTATTGCTAAACCAAAATTTTAGCATAAAATACCATCGCTTAGCAAATCGCCTCTTCATATTACATCTCTCCCAGCTTCCGAATGAGATCGGTTGCCATAATGGACCTTCTGCTTCTCTCTTTGGCGAGTGCATCTGCCGCAGCACCATGAATGTATACCGCAGCCGTTGCCGCCGCAAAGCCTTTCATTCCAAGGCCAAGACAGGCCGCCGCAATTCCCGTAAGGACATCTCCGGAGCCAGCCGTGGCAAGGCCATCGTTTCCCGAGGTATTCAGATACCGTTCCGTATGTCCGAACGAAGCCACGAGGGTTCTTGCATCTTTGCCTGCAATGGTGCAGTGGAACCGGTCTGCAAATTCCGGAAGCCACGCAAAGCGATTGGCAAGAACCTCCGAAACCGTCTTATGAAAAAGTGCCGCGCATTCTGCAGGGTGCGGCGTCAGAATCACGGGAATCCTAGAGCCTGCAGACAAAAGCTCCCCGTATAGACCATCTCCCTCTGCCAGGAGCCGTATGGCATCCGCATCAATGACAAGCCCCCGCGGCAAAGCGTCTGCATGCTTCAAAACAAAGGCAAGAAGCTGTCTGCATCCCTCTGATCTTCCAAGCCCCGGTCCTATGACCGCGGCATCCGCCCATGACAGACAAGCCCAAAGCTCCTGTTCCACGGATGAATCCAGCTCCGCGAAGGCATCCCCGGAAGAAGTCCGTTCCCGGCCTGCATTTCCGGATGGGTCCTTCCTCAGAGAGGAATAGGTACTGCACATGGCTTCCGGAATCGTCTCCTGCAAAATCACGCGGTTGTCCTCATGCGTAAATATACGCACCATTCCGGCGCCCATCCGGAGAGCCGCCTGCGCACTCATCGTGCAGGCACCGGAGACGCCGCGGGAGCCGGCAATGACAAGTATTTTCCCAAAGGTTCCCTTGTTGCCGTCCGCTCTTCTCTTCGGAAGCAGCGACATCGGAGCTTCCTTCCGGTAAGTAAAAACCTCCGGTACCCCGGTTTCCGCAAAAGCCCGCTCTGTGATCCCGATCTCCTCCCGAATCAGCCGTCCGCACAGATCGCTCCCGGGAAAAAGAAAATGTCCTCTCTTATAAAAAGAAAACGTGACCGTCACATCTGCCTGTACCGCAGCTCCGAGACGCTCTCCCGTCGTCGCAGAAACACCGGACGGGATGTCCACGGAATAGATCCGGGCGCCCCGCTCTCTCAGACAATTGACCGTTTGAATGGCTTCCTCCGCTTTGCCGGAAACCGCTCTTGAAAGCCCGGTTCCGAAGATGCCGTCAATGACCGCATCCGGATGTTCATTTCCCGAAAGCCCGGAGAGCACCCGGCAGCCGTAAGCCTCCAGAATTCCGCGCTGAATGTCCATCGAGGATTCTTTCACAGATTCTTTCACGGATTCTTTCCGGAAATCTTCCGTGGATTCTCCGGAAAGAGCCACCTTCTGATCACGTCCTTCATCCAGACCGTAAAAGGTCACGCCATATCCGGCGTCCAGAAGAATTCTCCCTGCTGCGAGAGCATCTGCACCATTGTTTCCCTTTCCCGCAATGACCAGGATTTCGGTATCGGAAGCATCGGGAAAATCTTCCTGTACGGCCTTTGCGACGGCTAGAGCCGCCCTCTCCATAAGGACAATGGACGGAATTCCGATCTTTTCGCTGGTCGTTCTGTCAGCAGCAGCCATCTCGGCTGCTGTCAGTAAATATTCCATGGATCCTGATTTCTCCTTTTCCTGCCGCCTGTCGAACCAAGCGCCGTTTCGCCCGCCGTTCTCAGATCGAAAAGGGCCTCCCGAAAGGGAGGCCCTGCATCACTTTTATCCCTCGCTGAAAGTGACATATCGTTTTCACCTTCAAACCTTTTTCTCCGGCTTATGCCGCTTGATGTTGTAGGAAAGCCGCATCAGAGAATCTGACAGATGGACGTTCTCTACCTGAATGGAGGACGGGACGTGCAAATCGGTGTGAGCGAAGTTCCAAATAGCCCGGATCGGACATTTGCACAGCTTCTCTGCAACCTTGACCGCCTCCTGCTTCGGGATCGTAAGGACCACGATATCAATCTCATTGTCCTTTACAAAGGCCTCCAGCTCATCCATTCCGTGAACCTCAACGCTTCCGATCTTTCTTCCGATCAGCTGCTCATTGCGATCGAACGCTGCCTTGAAATAAAAGCCCCGGTTTCGGTAGTTCATATAGTTCACCAGCGCTGAGCCAAGATTTCCCGCTCCGACCAGCACCATATTGTGCGTCTGGTCCAATCCCAGGATCTTCCCGATCTCCTCGTACAGATACTGCGTATTGTATCCATAGCCCTGCTGTCCGAACCCGCCGAAATGATTGAAATCCTGCCGGATCTGCGATGCCGTCACATGCATCAGCGTCGACAGCTCCTGTGAGGATATCCGCTCTACTCCCTGTTCCTTTAAATCTCCCAGATAACGATAATAGCGAGGCAAGCGGCCGATCACCGCCTGTGAAATCTCCCTGCTCTCCACTTTGTGTTCGTCTCCTTTGATCGAGTCAGCAAAAATACTGCCAACATATATTATAGAAATTTGTTAAAAAATCGTCAATCATAGTCTTCCCCCGCCCCATGGAAACGTCTTATACTGATTTACATGAAAACAAAGCTGACATTATTTCTTACCTTTCTGAAAATCGGAGCCTTCACCTTCGGCGGCGGATATGCCATGCTCGCCCTCCTGGACCGGGAATTTGTTGACAGGAAACACTGGCTGACCAAGGATGAATTTCTGGACATGACTGCAATTGCAGAATCCACTCCGGGGCCCATGGCCGTCAACAGCGCAACCTTTATCGGTTACCGGATCGCCGGCATTCCGGGTGCAGCCGTATCGACCTTTGCAGTCTGCCTCCCATCCTTTGTCATCATTTATGCGATCTCCCTGTTCTTCGACCGTTTTCTGAGTCTTCGGATCGTCTCTCTGGCTTTTCGCGGGATTCAGGTCTGTGTCGTCTATCTGATCCTTACGGCCGGATTCAAGATGCTGAGGAGCCTGCAGAAATCTCTTTTTAACAGGACGATCGTTCTGCTTGTCCTCGCAGCTATGATTTTCTGTTCTGTCTCTTCGGTATCCTTTTCCTCCGTGTTTTATATCCTGATCTGCGGAATGGCAGGACTTTTTGTGTCTCTTCTGAAAAAGCATGAAACTGACAGGAACTGAGGCGTTTATGATTTACTGGAAGCTTTTTTACAATTTTCTTCTGATCGGCTGTCTCTCCTTCGGAGGCGGATACGGAATGATTTCTCTGGTCCGTGAAACCGTGTTGGAAAATGGCTGGCTGACCGAAACGGAATTTATCAATTTCATTGCCGTCTCGGAATCAACACCTGGACCGCTCGCCGTCAATATGGCAACCTTCATCGGATCCTCGCAGGGCGGAATTCCGGGTGCTATTCTTGCAACACTCGGCGTCGTTCTTCCTTCCTTTCTCATCATTCTCCTGATTGCCTCGGTGCTGACGAATCTGATGAAATACAAAGGGGTGAACGCCTTTCTGTCCGGCGTCCGCCCCTGCGTAGTTGCCATGATTCTCGCGACCGGAATCACCATGGCGCTGTCTTCTCTTTTTTCTTATACCGGTACCGGAACGACGCTTTCTCCCGACATCAGAACCATTCTTGTTTTCGCCCTTCTGCTCCTGATTCACCTGGCCTGCAGAAGGCTTCGGAAAGCCGCCCCTTCTCCCATTCTGATGATTGTTCTGTCAGCCCTGCTCGGCATTTTATTCTGGAGATAACGGCACGCCAGTGTCCTTTAGGGTCAATCCTAAAAGTTGCGGGATTTGAAATCTCACCCGAAGGTAATTCCGAGAACGCGATCCCCTCGGCGATGCTAATTTCATCCCTGCCAATAAGAATTCTCTTCCGGGGATGATTCTTCCTTGCTGATTTCATCCCTGCCAATAAAAAATCTCTCTCAGGGATGATTCTTCCTCGCTGATTGCATCCCTGCCGGCAAAAATTCTCTCCCAAGGATGATTCTTCCTCGCTAATTGCATCCCTGCGGATAAGAATTCTCTTCCGGGGATGATTCTTCCTCGCTGATTGCATCCCTGCCGACAAAAATTCTCTTCCAAGAATGATTCTTCCTCGCTGATTGCATCCCTGCGGATAAAAAATCTCTCTCCGGGATGATTCTTCCTTGCTGATTTCATCCCTGCGGATAAAAAATCTCTCTCCGGGATGATTCTTCTCTGCTGATTGCATCTCTGCCAATAAGAATTCTCTCTCAAGGATGATTCTTCTCCGCTGATTTCATCCCTGCCAATAAGAATTCTCTTCCGGGGATGATTCTTTCCCGCTTATTTCATCCCTGCGGATAAAAAATTTCTCTCAGGGATGATTCTTCCTCGCTGATTGCATCCCTGTCGGCAAAAATTCTCTCCCAAGGATGATTCTTCCTCGCTGATTGCATCCCTGCCGGCAAAAATTCTCTCCCAAGGATGATTCTCCCTCGCCGATTTCATCTCTGCCAACAAAAATCCTCTCCCAAGGATGATTCTTCCTCGCTAATTGCATCCCTGCGGATAAGAATTCTCTTCCGGGGACGATTCTTCTCTGCTGATTGCATCCCTGCGGATAGGAATTCTCTTCCGTCCCGTTACAATACCTGTACCTTAGACAACTCAATACTTGCACAAAAAAGGATACGGATATCCGGAATCCAAAATCCCACAAGTTAAAGGATTGAGCCGTCCTTTATCCTCCCTTGAGATAACCGTCATACCGAGGTCCTCCTCTTGGGAGCTCCGTAAAACAGGCAGCTACTCCTCCTCTCCGTACTCGTCCTCCCAATCCTCGTAGGCTTCATCCATGTCATCATACATGTCATAATTATCATCCCAATACGAGTCAAAGTCGTCCTTATAGTAATCGTCCTTGTAATCAGAAGAACTGCTCGCCGTCTTCTTCCCGGCCTTCTTTTTGGCATTCTGCTTTTGGATGCGCTCCCACTCGGCAGCCTGCCTTCTGGCTTCTTCTTCCTTTGCGGCTTCCTCCTGCTCCCTCTGCTTCCTTGCCTTTTCCTTCTCTCTTTCGAGTCTGTCGAATTCGCGCTGCCATTTCTCCTCTTCTTCGTAATGCTCTTTCCACGTCTGGCCGATGTGCTTCTTCCCGGTATCATTGACATCAAAATCAGCCCACAGCGAGCTTTGATTCTTCGGTGTCACTTTTTGGGATTTCCTGATCTGCTGATCCGTAGTCAGGCTGCACGCAGAGGCACTCAGCTCTTCCCTCATCGAAGTCCAGAGCTTCCTCTCCTCCTCCGAAAGATCCTCCGGCTCTTCGGCATAACGTATGACAATGAAAGCCTTCATGTACTTTCTGTCAATAAAATTTTTGGTAGGCAGCAAGACAGACAGACTCCCGGAATACTCCCAGTCCTTCAGATTCTGACAGTCCTCCAGATACTGGTACATTCTTACGGAAGCAAGGTGCACGCGATTCTGGCCGTCACCGCGTTTCATGAAGACAATCACCTGATAGAATTCCTCCGGAATGGAGGATTGTCCGTTCGCATCACGCCCACCGTACGTCTCATGCATCGGCCGGAAGAAGACCTGCGCATCACTCGTCCAATGCCTCGGAAGCTCCAGACTGTAGTATTCGGTGCTGATCTCTGCCCCGCCATCACGCGTTTTATGCAGTCGCTTCAGCTCTTCCATTTCCCACATCAGCTCGTAGCCGCTGATGACAAAAACCACAATCACGAGCATCAGACACACAGGAAGCAGGGGAAACTTTTTATCGTTCGTTGTCTTCGCTCCATTGGGATTCTTTGTTTCGTTCAGCTCTGTTTCGTTCATCTTCGTTTCATTCGTCTTTGCTGATTTGATCTCTTCAGGCTTTGACTGTTCCAAAGCTGTCTCTCATTATTGCCCATAATATTCACTTAACTTCTTTAGTGATATCATGTAAGATCTTAGCTCCCAAAACAAATGCACCGCCTACAGCAGCAACCGCTCCCCACGCATTTGTATTTTCGTCTTTTTGTTTCAGTTCCTCGATTTGCCTTTTCTGCTCTTCCAACCGTTCGTTTTGCATGCGCAGTTGTTCCAATTGTTCTTTTTGAATTTGAAGCTGTTCTTTCTGCATCTCTTCCATTTCTTTTTTTCTGGCATATTCTTCATAGAACTCTATTGCTTCCGGTATACTGCCAGTCTTTCCTTGATCAAGAGTATTTTCATAAAAAAAAAGAATATCTTTATCCCAATAATCCTCTGGCACCTCACAAAGTTCATTCTCATCTACGAGTTTTTTTGTTCCGCACTAATTTTATGTAGTGTTTCAGAGCACCTGTCTACACACTTCTGACAATGTTCGCATCTCAACCTACGAATTCCGTAGAAAATAGCTCCAAAGATCAAAACAACAACAATTGTTACAAACAACTGTATACCGGTAATTGATTTCTCACAAAACAATAAAACGCTCATCAAAAAAACAAAGACAAAACAATAACCATTTTGATGAGTCCGCCATATTCCGTTGCCTTTGTGTATTTGGCCTTTGCATTCATATAGGCCATTTCCGCAGTGCATTTTCTGGAATGTAATAATTGTAACTACGGCAGAACACTGATTATCTGTGCCAGGCAATGAGAGGCATTTTCTCTTGCTTTCTTTTTCCTGGTTGCTTCCTGTGATTGTTTAACTTGTTCATCGTCGATGTAAAATGAGCACCCGCAGTAATTACACACCGCCATTGTCAAATCATTGTTTACTTCAAGATTTGCATTGCACTGAGGACATTTCAACTTAACAAGCTTCATGCTATACCTCTCTCATAATAAGAACTATCTATTGCATTTTACATCGTATCACATTCCGGCCTAGTCCACTCCCACCCCTACGGTGGCAGTATTCCTGATAACGGAAAAAGAGTCAGGCATGTGCCCGACTCTCATAATCCTGTGATTTCTTTATTGAGAAGTAAATTGTACCATTTCTGCTCTTTTCTGTCCGGTCCATTCTTCAGATTCCCTGAATCTGGCAGGAACGCATGGTTTCCAGTGCTGCCTCATGCTTCTCCGGTGTCACACCGGCGCAGCACTTCGGATCCACAGAGATCGTTACCTCCGACAGCCAGGCCTTCAGAAGCAGTGCGTTGGAGACGACACAGATGTCTGTACAAAGTCCGACGAGTTCAATCTCCAGCTCTTCCTTCTCCGTCATCTCTGCAATCTTGGATACCAGCTCCACAGATCCGAAGGTCGGTTTATCTACGATATGACTCTCCGGAATCAGCTCAGCAATCTCTTTGCAAAGCTGCCATCCATCTGTTCCCTGAATGCAATGCCTTACCGGAAGATACTTCCCCTCCTGCGTTTCCAGATAGTTCTCCGGATGCGTATCTCTGGTCGCGTAGATATTCTCGGCCGGATAGGATTTGATTTTCTCAATGACGTTCGGCACGATTGTCACTGCCTCGCTGGTTCCCAGGGCTCCGTCAATAAAATCATTCTGCATGTCTATAACGATCAAAATCTTACGCATTCGTTCTTCCCTTCTCTGCAAGACAACAACACCTTATTTACCGTTTTCTTTCAAAAGCTGTTTCAGCCGGGCGATCTCCTGATCTTTTTCGGAAATTGCCTTGTCCTTCTCGGAAATCGCCTTGTCCTTCTCGGACAGGATATTGCCATATTTTTCTTCAAGTCTTTCCGTTGTCTCTTCAACAATACCTTCGCTTAGATTACACATACTCTGTACCTCCTCATCGATCGCACGTGTCATCGAAATGCCATACTGTTCCTCAAGAATTCTCTTTTTCTCATTTGCGCCGAGTACTCTTGATAATAATGCTGACAGCATTCCAATCAGTTTGTCATCCGTCTCATTCCTGTCTGATACCAGATTTATGAATATTGTCGAGAAGAGATCATATCTGCCAAATGATACCTCGGGAATATTCTTCGTCGGATATACGATCTCGGGCTTGATTTGATAATGGACAATCGTGTTCGCAGGCAGCTTCTTTCTGCTTTTCTTCGGCGATGTCATGCAAATCCAAATCGAATAGACTTTTTTTATCTTGTCATATGAATTTGTTGTAAATTCACGATCTAACTGCTCCGATAACAATCTTGCGGGATAAAAAATAGAGCGGCTTACCAAATCATATGGCAGATGTATGGATTTCTGTGCCTCAATATTGATATACAGCTTTTGCGGCTCCCCATCTCTTGTGAGCACTGTAAATACAATATCGAAAGTCACTTCTCCTTCCCCGGGAAGATTGCTTTCCGTATTAAGTCCCTGTACCGCTTCTGTTCGGTTTCTATCATCGGGCCGTATCCTCTGACCCGATATCACAGGTGACCCAATAATAGCATTTTCAGCTTCTTCATAAGAATAATTCTGAAATTCCGGGACAGTCCCGACAAGAATTCTGGACAAAATACACTTCGATGCCAGTATCCGCTTCACGGACGCGTCATACTGAGTTTTCTGATTTGCAGGGATCGATCCCTTCGAAGAACTGGTATAAAGTTGTACATCTATGGTAACATATTCATGTCTCTTGTATAGTCCACAGGTTGCACTAAAAATCAAGCCGGATTTTTGGTAGAAAATTCCGGCAGAAAAGAGGAAAACATGAGCTATGCAATCGTATTCAGCAGTCAGACCGGAAACACGAAATTACTGGCAGAAGCCTTAAAGAACAGCCTTCCTCAGGAGGAGTGTCTCTATATTGGCACTCCGGATCCGAAAGCGTTAAATGCAGATACTCTTTATGTAGGATTCTGGACCGACAAGGGAAACGCAGATGCTGCATCGCTGAGCTTTCTGAAGCTTTTGCAGAATAAAAAAGTCTTTCTCTTCGGAACGGCAGGCTTTGGCGGCAGCGAGGAGTATTTTCACAGGATTCTGAAAAACGTACAGAAATCTCTGGGACGCAGCAACAAAATCATCGGCACCTTTATGTGTCAGGGTAAGATGCCGATGTCCGTTCGTAACAGATATGAGAGTATGAAAAAGAATCCCATTCACATGCCGAATCTGGATGAAATGATAGAGAATTTTGATAAGGCGCTCTCCCACCCGGATACCGCAGATCTGGATCAGCTGATCGCTGCTGCGAGGCAGTCAAGCACCTGTTAACGCTATATCTGGTAGCACTAAGCCCGAATTATTCATCCCGATAGGAATGATGCGTCGGAAAGCCGCATAACTACTGTGTTTTTTACGATTATCGTTTTCACTCAATGGGTGAACAGCTTAAACACTACACCTCTTGAAAGCAACAAGCGCGTAAAAATAAATTTTGCCAGTGGCGACATCTCCTCTGATGCAGGATTACATCTGATCAAGGAATTCGCGGCGAAGATCGGCTGCTTCGATCAATAAAGTACACGACTAAACTAACGACATGGTCACTTATCGTCAGCACGGTTACAACAATAATTATTCGAGACTGAAAGATAACACAGATCTGTCGCCCGTGGAGGGTTTATTTCAACCCTATATTCTACGGTTCCTTTCATCAGCATTTTTTAGAATTTTATCAAGAGTAGTTGAAGCAGCAATTAAATCCTTCCGTTCAATATTTTGCTCTAATGCCTCTATTAAGTCCATTACAGCGAGTTCGTAGTCTCTGGCTGCAGTATTGGATCTGACAGGGCTGCCATGAAGCGTATCATATGCTTTTTCTATTTTCCTCTTAGTGTTTTTGTCTTCGACTTGATTCATAATGCCTTTAAGCTGTGCCGAACAATTTTTGACATACTGTAGTTCCAACTCATGGCGTACAATATTGTCATCTGTATATTCATTTGCAATCATATGAGAAATTAGCATGACTGCATAAATCCCAAAAGTAATGATTTGAACCACCAAGCTGACTTTGTATGATTCGGATTTTGCGAATATAAATATTACTCCAATAATAAACTCAACCAGAAAGTAGATGGAAGAGATAGAATACAATGAAAATCCAAACACTGATGAACTACTGCTTTTTCTAATCAATTTAGGCGTAATCAATAATGTTATATATGAAAGATGGATAAATCCATAAGAAATCCAAGCAGATACTGGATGCACTGTCCCGCTAATAACAAGAAATACCACATTGAATATTACAAGAAAGATAAGATCAAGAATAATCCATAAAAGATTTTTCTTATTCATTCTTTATCACCTCACATTCTGCTAAGAATTTCTCGCTTTTTAGAATCATACTCGCTTTGTTCAATAAGACCTGCATCAAGTAATTTTTTTAATTTCTCTAATATTTCTATTGGATCATCAGAAACTGTTGTATTAGATTGTGGGCTACCAGTTTCCTTAGGCGTAAAACGTCCAGAAACAGAAGCAGGTGATTGTTGTGTCGGTGTGACAGGCTGTTGTCCTAAATTTTGATGCATTGGAGCAAACATCTGGTTTGCCATGTTACCAAAAACACTTCCAGCTGCCATGCCCATACCCATGCCAGCACCCATTGCTCCCATACCACCAGCACCAGGATTCCTTGCCAAGTCACCTAAAATGTTCGCAGCTTGCTGTTTTCCCCAATTATCACCAAGAACATCCATGGCAGCTTTGTCACCCTGTGCAAGTTTGCCTTTACTGATAGCGGCAATTTGGGACTCATCAATAACATCATATTTGCTTGTGTCGATGTCCAATCCCGCTAAAGAAAATTTAACACATTTTAAACCATAATCAGCGACGACTTCATCAATATATGGTTCAATCTGTTCGGAAAGTTCTTCCATATAAGCGTCAATGCCGATCAATTCTTGCTGTAAGCTATTGAGGAATTTTGAAACAGCAGTTTTAATTTTTCCCTGGAATTCGCTTGCAAAATATTTATCCAATTCTCCTTGAAGTTGAAATTGGATATTGTTTCCAATAAGCTTTTCTAAAAAGGTAACAGGGTTTTCAATACGAACTTTATAAGCACCTCTGACTTTTGCGTCTGTTCTAATACCCCAAACTTTATCTCTTACCTGAATAGGGGTTTCTGTTCCCCAGCGAATTTCTTGGCTATCAGCTTTACGAACAAAGTAAACTACGCAATTAAATGTGCTGATTCCACCAGTAAATGCATTACGAAGTCTGCTAATGAAAGGATAGTTTTCAGTAGACAGTTTATAAGTACCATTCTCAAAAACTTGTTCTACCGTACCGCCCTTAATGAAGATAGCTTCTTCTCCTGGCATTACGATCAAAGTCGAGTTTGTGTTGAAGTCTTCTTCAGGCTGACGCCAGATTAGCAGTTCGCCGGGACCGGTGTTTTTGATGACATCAGCCCAGTGCTTTTTTCCACCTGTGTATGCAACTTCATTCGGGTTTTTTCCAAAGAGACCCATTAGTTTTCCTCCTTTATTTCAGTGTCGTGTTTTTTGTTGAAAATCGGAACATCGATTTCTTCTTCAACCTCATAACTCATGCCATTCTCGCCAATTAAGGTTTTACGAATGACGGCTTTTCCCATTTCGATATCGGGTAGTTTCATCGTTTTCTTGTCATCGCTCATAATCTAATGCCTCCTTTCATATTTCTAAGCTCGATTAGGCGATTATATACTGCCGTTGAATATGCTCTTGGGGATGGATTGTTGCGGTATTCAGAGTACGCTTCAGCAATAAACTCTTTTACATTTGTTGCTGAATATGTGGATAGTGTATTTTGTGCATTTCCCTCGGAGAGCATTTTATTGTACATATCGTTTATTTGTTTATCAGAGCTTGCATTTAAGAGCTTATCAATTTCGTGACCAAGCTCATGGTCTGCCGTTGCTCTTGGAGTATCACATCCAATCGGTTTATGCTTTGTAGCCACCTCATTTATCTTAGATTCAGTGAATAATTTGTTGTCACCTGCAAAGCGGTTATTTACTGCGATACCATTATATTCTGCAAGTCCATCACCGGTAGGATCATACTCTGACGGAATATTTAGTGACCAGGCGAAAGCATTATCACTATCATTTAATCCAACTCTATTTATGTAGTTGTCGGCATACTTTTGGGCAGCAGCACGATATTCCTCGTCAGAAAATGCATCGCCGTTAAGCTGTCTTAGCTCATTTTCATAAGATTGTGCAACAGTATCATGTATTCCTCTAACTTGACTATCAATCGAACCAACATAACTTACATCCAAATCAGGAAAGTCCTTTTTGGCATCTGCTAACGCATTAGTCATGGACATCGCAACATCTGGATCAAAATCATGGAAGTCTACTGTCCGAACTAAGTCGTCGTTTCTACATTGCTGTTCAAGCGCACTCAATTTTTCCTCATCGCTCATTTCATTAAAATCCAGAGTCGATGTATCGGTTGGTTGAATGATTTCCAGCTCAGGTGTTTCTACATGGCTATCAGGAAATGCGACACTGTGTAATCTTTGCCACTCAGGGTCTTTTGAATAGGTGCTATAGTCACCCCTGCCGTAATTATGTTTATTCATATAATCCGATAGCTGGCGGAAAGCATCTTCTTGTGTATCAGCTCCAGTTGTTTCTGTCAAATTGGAGTTTGGAAAGGCGTTGCTGTGCAATCTTTGCCACTCGGGATCTTTTGAATAGGTGTCGTAATCTCCCTTGCCGTAATTGTGTTTGTTCATATAATCTGATAACTGACGGAAAGCATCCTGGGAGTTTTCTGTTTCAGGGGCAATGTCAACACTTGAACTATGGGTGGATACGCCCACAGTATCATCATCTAGGTCGGCAGCCTCATCCTCTGTACCGGCGCCACCGTTCATGTCTTTCTGATTGTCGGTAGCATCATCGGTAGAAGCCTCGTCATCCAGGTCAGTGGTTTCATTGTCTGTATCGGCATCATCATTCATATCTTGCTGGGTGTCAGTTGCATCATCAGCAGAAGTATCATCATCCAGGTCAGCAGCCTCATCCTCCGTACCGGCACCATCGGCCAGATCTTCCTGGGTGTCAGTTGCTTCATCGGTAGAAGTATCGTCATCCAGGTCGGCAGCCTCATCCTCCGTACCGGCATCGTCGGTCACATCTTTCTGAGTGTCAGCCACTTCGTCGGTGGCAGCATCGTCAGTCAGGTCGTTGACTTCATCCTCTGCACCGGCATCGTCGGTCACATCTTTCTGAGTGTCAGCCACTTCGTCGGTGGCAGCATCGTCAGTCAGGTCGTTGACTTCATCCTCTGCACCGGCATCGTCGGTCACATCTTTCTGAGTGTCAGCCACTTCGTCGGTAGCAGCATCGTCAGTCAGGTCGTTGACTTCATCCTCTGCACCGGCATGGTCGATCACATCTTTCTGGGTGTCAACCGTTCCATCGGTAGCGGTATCATCAGCTACATCTTCAGGAATATCTTCAGGAGCTTCCTCGGTGGAATCCTCAGCATCAGAGAGTTCATCTTCGGGAATATCCTCTGGAATATCTTCAGGGATGTCCTCAGCGGAATCCTCCACATCGGAGAAATCATCTTCAGGAATATCCTCTGGAATATCTTCGGGGATGTCCTCAGCGGAATCCTCTACATCGGAGAAATCATCTTCAGGAACATCCTCTGGAATATCTTCGGGGATATCCTCGGCAGAATCCTCTACATCGGAGAAATCATCTTCAAGAATATCCTCTGGAATATCTTCCGGGACATCCTCAGGAATATCTTCTGGGATATCGTCAGCTATGTCTTCAGAGTCAGTAGAAGAATCTTCTGGGACATCCTCAGGAATATCTTCCGGGATATCATCAGCCATGTCATCAGAATCAGTAGAAGAATCTTCCGAGACATCCTCAGGAATATCTTCCGGGATATCATCAGTCATGTCATCAGAATCGGAAGAAGAATCTTCTGGAACATCCTCAGGAATATCTTCTGGAATATCATCAGCTATATCATTAGAATCAGCAGATACGTCCTCAAAAAAATCTTCAGATGTATCCATATCGCTGGAAGTATCAACAGTCTCTGTGTATTCATCTTCCATAATAATGCCCTCCTTTCATTTATGATTTTTCTAAAGAATTTTTAATCTGTATTTCTTTTATAGGAATATTGGTTCCGTATTTAATACGTCTCCAAAGCTGGCATTTTACACATGCTAAAAGTTCCGGTGAAAAAGGTTCGTCATTTAATTCTGCAAGTGTAAGGTTTGTAATTTGTCTAAATACTTTTTTTATTGGTTCAAATTCTTTGCTTGTAGCGTTAAAATTTCTTGTATAAATACGACGGGCAATTTCTTTAGCTAATATGCGTCTATCGTAATCACATGTCTCTGAACAATATTTAATCAAATTACATTCGGGATATGGCTTCAAATACTGCTTGCGAGAGTGCCAATATGTTGAAAGCTCTCGTATCCCTTCATCTGTAAGGGTGATGCTAATGTTGTTTTCTAAACGATAATCAGGTGTGACAACTTCTTCTGGTTCATCTAATTTGTTGAAGAAAAGAAATGCCTCACCAGGTTTTAAGCGAGAAAGTCGTTGAACTTGGGAATCTGACATATTCATACTGTCGGCAATAATCTGTTTATCAGCAGATTCGACCAATCTAAAAACAACCTTCATATCAGTTAAACCAACCACATCGGCAGACACTTTTCGAGGAGATTGATCTGCAATTACTAAGCCAACACCATAAGAACGAATTTCGGCAAGCATTCTTTTTACTAAACCTTGTGCAATGGCACTTGGATTAGCATCTCCTTGACTGCCGTTACTATCTGCATCCAGAAGAACATGAGCTTCTTCAAGTAGTATGACATTTTTTAGACCACCTTCTCCAACATAATTTGAATTTACATATGCTAAAATAGAAAGAAGTAATAAAGCAATAATAAGAGCTTTTTGATCGCTGTTTTCAATTGCTGCAAGTTCTATAATCGTTGGTTTTTGTAGTAAATCCTCGATAGGAATAGAGAAGTAGTTATCAAAAAGATTTACAAGACTATTAAGTCTAACAACACCTGCCCGTCCAATATTTTTTGCATCGCCAGTATATCCAATTTCATCAAATGTTTTTTGAAAGCACTTTATAAAATCTGAAATATTAAAATTCAGTCCTTTATTGTCGGATGTATATGTATCTAACCATCTAAAATCAGAGTAGCAATTATTTATAGACTCCTCAAATATTTTATCTAATGGTGTAGACATAGAAACGGCAGCAGCGAAAGCTGTTTTTAATGTCGATTTATATGTTTCCAACTTTACGTTCTTTGGAGGAACGAAAGGATTGAATACAAATGGAGAAATAAAGTTTTTTCCAGGTGTAAATACTTGTAAATCAGGAATACTTTGTACTAATGCTCGATATTCATTTTTAGCAGGTTCAATGACCAAAAAAGGAATATGGTGTTCTTTCCATAATCTATCCAATAATCCAACAGAGAAAGTAGTCTTACCCGATCCTGGAGTACCTACTACAAGCATATGTTTTGCCAGGTCTTTTAGCGTTATTCCGATACTATCCTTGTTACCAGAAGACTTTAATAAACCTATTTCAATGTCACCTGCATTTATTAAATTATTTGAGTAGGTTTTACTGGAACTCTCTGTATCGTTTATTGGTAAGCCAGCAGAAACTCTTTGCGTTCCGATAGGTAGTCTGAAAAATTCAGTTGCTTCTTCAGCTGTAATAATATATGGAAAACGATAAAAATTGTTAAATCCAGTATTGTAAGACCAGATCTGAGAATTCCTATCTGACTGTAATAAAAGTTCGCTTGTTATCCATGGTAGAGGAATAAAATTATTTCTGTCAGAAACTTCAGTATTGGATAAATCTATAATTTTTAATGAGGGTGCTTTACTGGTATCAAAAGTAAGATGCCCATAAATTTTAGATGTAATATCTTCAACAGAACGTGCATTTCCATAAATTAAGATGCCATAATTGAATAGAGCATTATTTTTGTTCGTCTGATAATATTTATATACTGATGAAACTGTTTCGGCAGCAGTTATACTGACGTTTCCTATACCCTGGGTCATTACACCTTTACTCAATGTATCAAGTATCTGAGCCATTTGAGTAATAGTCCCGCTTTCTTCTAAGGTAAAGAAAGTTGGGGTTAATTGAAAAGAAACAGCACAATGGGGGTGCTCAATTAAACTATTAACAATAGCCCCCATGTCATGCGCACCAGCTTCTAATTTATCAAAAGAATAGCAGGTAGGAAGCATTTCATTTTGCATGACATCAAGATGTTCATCTTTCACTAATGCATGAACAACAGTAGTTTCAATTTGCTCTGTTGCATTTTCTAAAGTACGAATTGATGTTCTTTGTGTACCATATTTATGAAGTTTTAATGCAGCTTCGCATGATGAAAGAACTCTATCTACCATTTCGTTGCTACCATTTTCGGAATTGTTGATAGCTCGTGAAATAATAAAAATACGAATTTTGGCTTTGTATGGTTGGTTGATAACAGGTTCGGTCATCCACAATAATTCCAAGGAGATTTCTGCCGAATTATTTTTTGCAGAAAAACTTTTATAACTTTGGTATATTTCTGAAATTAAGTTACCTAATCCGAGCTTGATTTCATTTTCAATATCATCTGTTGGTGCATAGTCATCTTTTAAAATTGATATTCTGGGTATAGATGTAACTTCCAAGGCAGAAGCACTAATAAATTCACCATTATTTGTTTCAAATAATTTAATATAGTTTTCCATAAGTACCTCCTTGTATTAAGGGTAGTCAATGCCGCCGGGAGGACTGCATCTCAATAGCCGTTTTACTGTTTTAATACTTCCAAATATCAAACCATATTTCTTTAGTGCTAAAATTGCATATTCTGAACAACTTGGAGTGTAGCAGCAACGTAATCTTGTTTCAGATTTGGCATATCGCTGATAAACTCTGATAAACCATATAAAAATATGTTTTAAGGTCAACAGTAATACCATAGTCTGAACTTTCCAGTAAATTGATATAAAAATTTTTAGTTGACCATTTCGTTCTATTTTATATATTCCTTGATGAATAAGAACTAATGTAATAAGCCAAGATAAAAGTAGGGTTAAAAAGATAGTTGATATCGTTATAATCACTGCTTTTCTAAAATGAATTTCCGGACGATATAACTTATTTTCAGGTGCAGTTAATTTGTTAGTCTTTGGATCATTTATATAATGAGGGATTTTTTTCTCACTCATTGATTTCTCCTAAAAAAAGCGATCTCTGTTTGCCACAAAACAGAGACCGCTTTTTGCTATTTATGCGCCAGCAAAACGGGCTCAGTGCAGCGCAATTACATCTTCTTTTCTCTCAGTTTCTGTTTCATAGCCTGGATGATATCCTCGGAATTGGACACCCCATCCATAGAAACAAAAATCTTATCCCCAGGAACAACCATCTTGAACTTATTAGTTTCAACTTCGAACTTGTCATCTCCAAGGCGATGTGCAGTTTCGGTTTCAGAACTGGTAGAGAAGGATGTGACATCTTTGTAGAAGAACTCATCGGTACTTTCGCTCTTTTTGTCCTCATCCATGTTGAAAGTATATCTGTAAATATAAATCTGAGTAGAACTAAAGAAAAGCCATGCTACCTGATAAGAAGAGCTAACCCAGTTACCATTTGCACGTTTTTTAGCAAAAGCATTCTTAAATACGTAGCCCTCGAACACTGCAGGAGGAATTTCACTTACTTCATCCTCGTCCAGTCCAATTTTGCTTAATGCTTTCTGACGCAAATTCAGGGAATCACGCTTTTTGATGACCATAGCAGAGTATTCGTCATCAGACATATTCTTGGAAAGGCAACCTTCATCTTTACAGAAGTATTCAATTACCTTCACCTGTTCAGCCGTTTTCCCTTTGCAATACTGCTTTAACAGTTCTTTATTGTTGGTTTGATTTGCCATTTTTATCTCCTTTCTTTTTCATAACACGAGCTATGTTAATTACATTTTCTTTTCTCTCAGTTTCTGTTTCATAGCTTGAATGATATCCTCGGAATTAGATACTCCATCCATAGAAACGAAAATCTGATCTCCAGGAACAACCATTTTAAATTTGTTAGATTCGACTTCAAATTTTTTGTCGCCAATACCATGTGCTTGTTCAGATTCAGAACTGGTGGAGAAAGAAGTAACATCTTTGTAGAAGAACTCATCAGTGCTCTCCGTCTTTTTGTCCTCATCCATATTAAATGTGTATCTATAAATGTAAATTTGAGTAGAACTAAAGAAAAGCCATGCTACTTGGTAAGAAGAACTAACCCAGTTACCATTTGCGCGTTTTTTGGCATATGCATTTTTATACACGAAACCCTCAAATGAAGCAGGCGGAATTTCGCTTACTTCATCTTCATCCAATCCGATTTTGTTCAGAGCTTTCTGACGAAGATTTAGAGAATCACGTTTCATTCTTACCATGGAAAGATATTCTTCGTCATCTATTGTTTTTGTCATACAACCTTCTTTACAAAAATATTCAATAACTTTCTGCTGCTCAGGCGTTTTCCCTTGACAAACAGCTCTAACAGCTTTTGCGTTTGGAGAATTATAAACCTTTGTATAATAAAGAATTGCGGCAACAATCACAACAGTAAATAAAAATCCCATTTGCTTTATCCTCCTCATAATTAAATAATGGGTTATGTATCATAATACGTCTGTGGCAACGTATTGTGATTAAAAATTAGATACAATCTGGACGGACAACATTGAGGATTAAGTAGAGTTGTTCAATGTCAAAGTCTGATAAACCGGCTTCATTAGCCATTTGAAGTGCATCCTCATAATTAGGTAATGTGCGGAAATGCTTTCTTTCAAAATAGTCGTATTTTATATAAGCCATAAAATAGTAGTAAATTCCTTTTGGCTCAATCATAATTGCTGCATTGAGGTATTCCAAAATTTTATCAATGGTAGATCTTTGATTAAGAAACGCTTTTTTTCCATTTAGTAAACAAACAGCAGCGTAAAAATAAATTTCTGAATCATCGAAATTATCTTCAATTGCTTTTTCAAATGCTCCTAAGGCCTTATCATACATTTTTAGTTTTAAATAACACATAGCAATGGATTTATTCAGTTCCGTGTTGTCTGGGTTTTCTGTAAGCGCTTTTCGATAGACACCAGCGTATTTATTAACTTCCTGTATTGGCATCGAATAAACGCTATTAAATGTAGCTATAACAATAGGTTTATGACACCATTCGCATTCTTTCTGAGCGGTCGATACCCTTGCCCCACAACCAGGACAATTGAGTTCTACAACTTGGTGGCCCATTATTTGTTCTCCTTTCGACGATCAACATCTTCGTTCTTCAGACTTGCCGTTCTCTGTGCCGTCCAGTACCTTTGCCAGACTGTTATTCATTTGACTCCGGTTCAGAATCAGGTCCTTGTGATCCTTCATGAATTTGTCGTCTTAAAAACTCACCTCCGCCGTTCCGTAGCCATCATAACCATTGAATGCTACCTCGATATAGCGGTTCAGATTACCCTCACTTTCCCGTTTTATGGCGTAAACGGCTACACTGATTTTCTCTCATCACGCTTTTTCTCTGCATGGGAACGAGCTTTGCTTTTCCGACAGGTGCACCGCACCTTGTGCAGAATTACACCCCATCAGGCAGATTTGCCCCACATTTCATACAGAACGGCAATTGCAGCATACGCTCTAACTCACGAACCGGACCTATTTTTCAAAAATCACGTATCGATTTGATCTACTAGTAGATCAAATAAAAATTAACTAGCCACATTAGATGAAGCTTCTTCTGAT
>ERZ1035014.43-NODE-43-length-78646-cov-10.776119_pt1 | contig 78646 bp, 65 predicted proteins | sample MGYA00520620_ERZ1035014 | MGnify/ENA primary metagenome ERZ1035014 (study PRJEB33766, sample SAMN09781744) | gut metagenome | biome: gut microbiome | host: Homo sapiens | place: Madagascar | study: EMG produced TPA metagenomics assembly of the PRJNA485056 data set...
TCATGGATCTCTTTCCAGAAGTAAGATGTTGGATTCATAAAAGTGCCTTTCTGAAAGCGGGTGATACACGCAATGTGGAAAACACCTTTGGGGGTGAGCTGAGTGTAATACCATCACGGGAAATTGCAACCAGACTTTGAAATTAATTCTGATACGTTTGTTGCTTTCCATAAAAGTGATGGTTATGATGGACATGAAGAGCTGTTTCCTTTGGTTTTTGTTTTCCAGACAAATGCATTTTACCAAAGTAACGGCTTTTTTTGCTTTACTTTTCAAGTGAAAACAACACATGGTGCAAATAAAGAAGTAATGCAGCTTTCGGCCACGTTCACCGCATGACGGTGAATAATTCAGGATAAGTGTGAGATTGGAACCATAATGAGTAATAAGACGTTGATTTCTGCTGCAGCCAATGTGTTGTGGGCTAAGAAAAATGATAATAATGGAAGATTTAGTTGGATGCCTCTGTTGGTTCATCTGCAGGATACAATGAATGCTGCAGATTTTTTATGGAATCACTGGTTGACCGAAGGGCAGAGAGCGGGCGTTGCATCGCAGATACAGGGTGGAGATGAGGAGACGACTGAACGGCTAGTCAAATTTTTGGGTGGAATCCATGATATTGGAAAGGCAACGCCGGCATTTCAAACACAGAAGGGTTATTCCTCTTCAGAAGACCTTGATGAAGCTTTGCTGGAAAAATTGGAATTGGCTGGCTTTCGGGGAATCAGGGATTTTAATCTCATTCTTGGAAAATCAACCCATCATGCTTTGGCCGGTGCGGTCATTCTCCGGGAAATGGGTGCGAGAGATGATATAACGTCAATGATCGGCGGACACCATGGCAAAACTGTAGACTCAGTTGACGACTATGTTGATCAAAAGGCACATTCATCCAATTATTATCAGGCCGAAGATGAACATTCTCCGGTGTATTCTTTATGGAAAAATGTGCAGTCCTATATCTGTTGTTGGGCTCTTAATGAAAGTGAACTTTATCAGATCAGTAATATTCCGGAATTGTCAAAACCAGTGCAGGTTCTGCTTACAGGGATCATGATAATGGCAGATTGGATTGCCAGTAATGAGCAGTATTTCCCATTAATTGATATCACGAAGGATAGAGTCGATGATGTGTCCGGCAGATATCGTACGGGGATAAAGAAATGGTTCAAGAATTTGCCTTTTAATGTTCTGGAACCGATATCTCCGGACACACTGTATAAGAAACGCTTCGGATTCTTTCCAAGAGATTTTCAAAAAATTATTTTCGATACAGTTAGTCAGATCAGACATCCGGGAATTCTAATAATTGAAGCGCCCACGGGATGCGGAAAAACAGAGACCGCCCTTGCGGCGGCAGAGCAGCTGGCTGCTAAGTCGAAAAGGAGCGGAATGTTCTTTGGACTTCCTACACAGGCAACCTCGAATGGGATATTTCCAAGGATAAATGAATGGCTGAAGAGTGCAGCAAAAGACTATGGTACGGCTTCACTTAGACTTCAACATGGGAAAGCAGCCTTAAATCCTATTATGAATGAATTGGCCAGTCATGTGGATGAGGATGAAAATGATGGAGCTGTTTTTGTTAATCAGTGGTTTTCCGGACGGAAAACAGCATCTCTGGATGATTTTGTTGTGGGAACTGTGGATCAATTTCTCTTGCTTGCATTAAAACAAAAACATCTTATGCTGCGACATCTGGGATTTGACAGAAAAGTGGTTGTAATCGATGAAGTGCATGCCTATGACGCTTATATGCAGCAATATCTGACGATGGCACTGCAGTGGATGGGGGCATATGGCGTGCCGGTTATTATGCTGTCTGCTACGCTGCCAGCTGAAAAAAGAGAGGAGTTCATTGTTTCCTATCTGAGGGGAAAAGGAATCAAAAAGAAAGAGATCGTTCAGGAAAATGCGGATCTGCACACAGGTCGTTACCCGCTTATTACATACACAGAAGGAAATTGTGTTCTTCAGAAGGGAGATTTTCCTGCGCAGGAGAACAGGACAGTACAGATTAAGAAGCTTGAGGAAAATAAGCTTTATGACTTTGTATCTTCAATCATAAAAGGTGGAGGCGTACTGGGAATTGTTGTCAATACGGTAGCTCGTTCGCAGGAGCTTGCGCAGAAATGCGCTGCATTGATAGGAAAAGACAATGTTTTACTATTGCATTCAGGATTTATCGCGACAGACAGGGTACACAAAGAGGAGAAGCTGCTGCACCTTATTGGAAAAGGCGGTGAAAGGCCTAAGCGATTGCTAGTCGTCGGAACGCAAGTGATAGAGCAGTCTTTGGACATTGACTTTGACGTACTGGTTACAGATCTGTGTCCTATGGATCTTCTTATACAGCGAATTGGCAGACTGCAGCGGCATTCAATCGTTCGACCAAAGCAATTCCAACATCCGACAGTATATGTTCTGGGAACAGAGAAAGCACTTTCTTTTGAGGAAGGGACCAGTCACATCTATCAGGAATATATTCTTGCCAGAACGCAGTATTTCCTCCCGGGAGAGATTCGTGTACCGGAAAGTGTTTCATCATTAGTGCAGAAAACTTATGATTTTAAAGGAAATGAGCCAATCTTCGAGGGAAAAGAAAAGGAAATATACGAGAATTGGAAACAGAAGTTTCTAACCTTTAAAGAGAATAAAGAAGTAAAGGCAAAAAACTTTCGGATCGACGGACCGAAACAAGACATCAAGCCTGAAAGATATAATCTGATCGGTTGGCTGCAGACATCCAAGGAATCATCTTCAGATGAAGCAGCGTATGCGCAGGTGAGAGATACCGAGGAAACAGTCGAAATTATTGCTGTGCGCAGATGTGGAAAGGGTTATAGAATGTTTTCAACTGAAGGTAAAGAATGCAAAGATATCTCTGAAGAAATTCATGATTCCAATATTGCAAAGGGGCTGGCACAGGAAACATTAAGAATTCCATTCTCAGTGGTCAGAAGAATTGGAGCAGAGAAATTTATCCTTTGGTTAGAGCAATACAACAAGAAATATCTTGCATCTTGGCAGAAGCAGCCGTGGCTGAAAGGATCTTTGGGATTGATCTTTGATGAAAATGGTTGCTTTCAGGCAGATGATATTGATATCTGCTTGCAGTATGACGACCAAATTGGTCTTCGCACAGGGAAAGAGAGTAGAAAATGAGCAGTTATAACTTGCTGGATGAAAAATGGATTCCGATTATCGCAGGCAATGATAAACAGGAAGAGGTATCTCTTTTACAGGTGTTTGCACATGCACAGGAATATAGACGCCTTGCAGGAGATATGGAGACCCAGAATTTTGCCTTGCTACGTTTTCTTTTAGCCATTATACAGACAGTGTTCTCACGTTACGACAGCGAGGGAAATCCCATTGTTGAAGTTGATGATGTAATGCGTCAGACAGAGGCAGTTGATGAGGATGACCTCGATGATTATGAGGATGAATTAGAAGATACATGGGATAGATTATGGGAAGCAAAACGATTTCCGGGCATTGTAACTCAGTATCTGGAGAAATGGAGGGGACATTTTTATCTGTACGATGATAAATTTCCTTTTTATCAGATAACAGAGAAAGAAATGGAAGAGGTTCTTCCGGATAAAAAAAAGGCGACATCCATGGCCGGAAAGAATTTTAATCGGCTTATTTCAGAAAGCGGTAATAAAACAGCTCTATTCTCTCCGGTTGGTGATGGAGAGGGAAAAAATCAAAAGGACCGCTTGTCATCCGGAGAATTAGCGAGATGGCTGATCATGCTTCAAGGATATATAGGACTTTCAGATAAGGTGAGCTTAACAGGACAAGACCAGAAACCATCCAAGGGCTGGTTGTTTGACATTGGTGGTTTGTTTTTGGAAGGATCATCGCTGTATGAGACATTGATGATGAATTATATTCCTGTGCATTCATTTACGGCTTATAATGCCAATCCCCAATCCCCATGTTGGGAGAAGAGCGGAAAAGAAGTTATAAGTGCTCTGGTCAGAGGAGACCAGATTAATAATCTGGCAGATCTCTATACGAATTGGAGCCGTGCAGTATATATCGATAGCAGTGAGGAAAATAAAATAACAAAGCAAATTAAAATTATTAAGCTCCCGGCTATTGAGCATCAGGATAATTTCCTTGAGCCGATGACTATTTGGCATTTCAATAAGTCAGGAGATTACAAAGACCGTTATACGCCGCAAAAACATAAGCCGGATCAGGCGATGTGGAGAAATTTTGGATTGATTTTGCTAAAAACATTGCAAAAAGATGGTCAGCATCGACCGGAAATTCTTGAGCAGATGATTCGAAAAAAAGGAATAATTGGAGAACGCCGGATTATTATTCATGCTGTAGGCATGCAGGACGACGGCAATGCTACCTCGTGGGTTCCTGTTGATGAAATGTCTGATTCTCTTAATATTAACGATCTTGTAATCTCAGATGATAAAGATAGTGGTTGGATTGTCCGTATTAATGAAGCTGTACATGTGACAAAGGAAGTGGCAGATTGCTACAGGCGGTTCATAACGGATATAGCCGATATTCGTAAAATGGATCCGAAAAAGGAAGGCGGCCGTTTCGCCGATTCAGGAAGGGAAGATTTCTATCAAAGAATGAACGCGCCGTTTCGCGAGTGGTTGGCAGGAATTCATTGGGATGATTCCAAAGACGGTAAAGTCCTGGAATGGTATAAGACATTGAAGACGATTGCAAAAGACCAGGCGCAGCAAATAGTGCGGCAGGCATCAACACGAGATTATAAAGGAATAGATAATAACGGGCATATATTAAACGTAGTGACGGCTTATCAGATGTTCTTAGGGCGGCTTAAACAAAAAATCGGATAGGAGGGAGCAATTTGAGCGTGTCAAATTCAGAACAGAAATCGGTAGGGCAGGTAACGAATGACATTATTCAGAAGATAGAAAGAGAAAAGGAGCACAGGGCAGCAGTATTGGCTCGACTGCGAAATTCGATCGGAAAACCATTAGTAGAGGCTGGAGATGTGTGGCCGCTTCTTTTTGAAAATATGCCGCAGCAGTATCTTGGTCGATGCGGCGAGGAAACTAAGGAAGAACAAGCTGTGTATATGACATTGCAGTTATACGCGATGTGTATGCAAGGAGCATCTGGTGCGGTGATATCTGATCCTTCTTATAAGGGAACAATTGGTATGTCGCTTCGGAATGGAAGAGATCCAGATGATTCGAAGGCTCTTGACCGGAGATTCAACGCGCTGATAACTGCAGATACATTTGCAGAGCTTGTCCATCATCTTCGTCAGTTGATGAAAATTGTTAAAAGTAAGAAAGATAAGAAAGAAATGATAGTAAATTTCGAACGATTGGCAGACGATTTATATAGATATATTAACGGAAAAAAGCACAGAGTGTGTTTTAGATGGGCACAGGATTATTATTCAATAACAGATAAGAACCAGGAAGAAAATAAGAATGAGGAGGGAAGTTCAAATGAGTGATCAAAGAGTATACCTTGATATCCATGCAATTCAGACTGTACCGCCGTCTAATATCAATCGTGATGATTCGGGGAGTCCTAAGACTGCACAATATGGTGGGGTCAGAAGGGCGAGGGTCAGCTCTCAAGCTTGGAAGCGTGCTATGCGGCAGTACTTTGCCGAGCACAGCGGCGAGAAACTGGGGGTGCGGACAAAGCATATCGTTGAATATGTAGCTGATCAGATTCAGATGCTGGATTCTTCTGTTAACCATAATCAGGCAATGGATCTTGCAGAGAGTACATTGAACAACGCAGGAATACCGACAGACAAGAAGACAAGGACAGCGAAAGCACTTTATTTTATGGGTAAGGAACAAGCTGAAGCAATTGCAAAAGCTGCCATTGCCAAGAAGACAGACAAAAAGGAACTTCAGGCACTTTTAAATCATGAGCCGGACATCGATATTGCTTTATTTGGCAGAATGGTCGCTGATGATGCTTCTTTAAACGAGGATGCTTCGGCTCAGGTTGCTCATGCAATCTCCACACATGCAGTAGAGACAGAGTTTGACTATTATGCTGCAATGGACGACTGCTCTCCTGAAGATCAGACGGGGGCTGGTATGTTGGGCACTATTGAGTACAATTCGGAAACGCTCTATCGCTATGCGAATGTCGCTGTGCATGAACTTGCTCGTCAGCTTGGCAGTAAGGAACATGCAGTCGCAGCAATAAAGCTGTTTGTCGAAGCGTTTGTAAAGTCTATGCCGGCAGGAAAAATTAACACATTTGCTAACACAACCCTTCCGCAGGCGATCGTGGTCAATATTCGAACAGATCGCCCTGTTAACCTGGTGAGTGCATATGAGAAACCGGTGAGATCCGATAACGGCTATGTGGAGGAATCCGTAAAACGTCTGTTCAATGAACTGGAGAAGACAGAAAAGCTTATTGATAAACCAGCATTTACGTTTTATCTGACATTGGCAGGTGTCCCTGAAAATGCAGTGGGAAAAGAAGAGCAAAATCTTGCTGGATTGCTCAGTGATCTGGATCAGATTGAATCTCTGATTTAAAGCAGAAGGCGGTGGCTGCATGAAAACTATTTTATTAAAATTTGCGGGGCCCCTTCAATCGTGGGGCTCGTCATCTCATTTTGAGAGCCGCCATACGGATCCATATCCTTCAAAAAGCGCTGTGCTAGGTATGATTGCAGCGGCATTTGGATATCGAAGAGACTGTACTGATAAGATCACAGCGCTAAATAAACTTCATTTTGCTGTGCGGGCAGATCAGATCGGAGATATCAAAAAGGATTATCAGACTGTGCATAAATATAAATTCAACCCGGACAAGACGCTTGAAAGAACATATGTTACGCACAGATATTATCTGGAAGACGCTGTTTTTGTGGCAGCAGTTGGTCATGAAGATGATGTATGGATGGATCGTATAGTTCAGGCGCTTCGCCATCCATATTTTCAGCTTTATATGGGAAGACGGTCATATCCAATTCCGGCTGATTATATTTTAGGAACGGTGCAGACAGATGTGTTATCAGCTCTGCAGCAGGAGCCTTGGCAGGCAGCAGCCTGGTACAGGAGACGTCATTCCGGACAATTGGATATCTATGCAGACGCCGATCTTTTGCAGCAAAGCAGTATTGCTTACAGAAAAGATAATATTGTATCTCTGTCTCTGCAGGAAGGACGCCAATATCAATTGAGGGAAGAGCGCAGCTTAAGAATGAGGGTTTCTGCTTCTGAAGATCGCGAAGCAAGATATTCGGAACATGATATATTCGCATGGGTAGGGGAGTGAAATGTATTTATCACGTGTTGAACTGGATGCCAGGAATCGCCAGAAAATTAGAGATCTGACCCACGTTGGTGCTTATCACAGCTGGGTGGAAAACAGCTTCCCGGAGGAAGAAAAAAGGGGAGAGAGAAGTCGTAAATTATGGCGCCTTGATACACTTCATGGAAAAAAATATCTTCTCGTTTTGAGTGAGAGTGAGCCTGATTTGGAAGAATTGGAAAAATATGGCGTTCATGGAACAGCGCAGACGAAATCTTATGATGCTTTTTTGAGAAATATTCAGGCAGGAAAGCTTTACCGTTTTCGCGCAGTTTTAAATCCGGAACATTCTCAAGCGATAGGTCCAAATGAGCGGGGCAGGGTATTTCCTGAAGTGACTGTCAACCAGCAACTGGCCTATTTGGAAAGAAGAGCGGAGAAGAATGGCTTCGAGCTTTTGCCGAAAGAATACACAATAACGGACAGGTGTTATGTTGTTCTGAAAAAAAGTGGTCAGAAACCGGTTCATCTTTGTCAGGTGGCATATGAAGGGGTTTTGCGTGTAAAAGACGCAGAGGTGTTTCGCCATGCGCTAATGCATGGTATTGGAAGAAAAAAAGCCTATGGATTTGGCCTTATGACAGTGATTCCAATGGAATAAGGTAATATGGATAAGGCAACTAATAAAATTGCTATACAGGAACTTCCGCAGATCAAGGACAGGGTCACTTTCATCTATGTGGAACATTCGAAAATCAACCGGGGGGATGGCGCAATCACCGTTTTGGACAGCAGAGGTACAGTAAGGATACCTGCCGCGATAATAGGAGTCCTCTTTCTTGGTCCGGGAACTGACATCAGTCATAGGGCGGTGGAATTGCTGGGAGATACGGGGACCAGCATGGTCTGGGTAGGTGAACATGGTGTGCGACAATATGCGCATGGCAGATCGCTTGCCCGCACAACGCACTTTTTGGAAAAACAGGCGATTCTTGTAACGAATGCGAGGCAGCGTGTTGCAGTTGCCAGAAAAATGTATAAAATGCGTTTTCCGGACGAAGATGTTGATCATCTTACGATGCAGCAGCTGCGAGCACATGAGGGGGCCAGAGTTCGCCGCGTTTACAGGGAAATGGCAAGGAAATATAAAGTTCAGTGGGACAGAAGAGAGTATGATCCGGATGACTATGAAGGAAGTGATCCTGTCAATCAGGCCCTGTCTGCTGCCAATGTTGCCCTTTATGGAGTGGTACATAGTGTCGTTTGTGCATTAGGGCTATGCCCTGGTCTTGGCTTTGTGCATACAGGGCATGATCTATCGTTTGTGTATGATGTGGCAGATTTGTACAAGGCGGAGTTAACGATACCTATTTCCTTTCACATAGCTTCAGAGCATTCTAAGGGAGATGATATCGGACGCATTGCAAGACAGAAGGTGCGTGATGAGTTTGCAGATGGCAAACTTCTTGGGCGTATTGTTCGTGATCTTCAATACCTGTTGGATATCAACGAAGAGGACCAGATAACTTTGGAACCGCTTAGCCTTTGGGATGACGAGAAGGGAACGGTTCCGTATGGAATCAATTACAGCGGTGACTGATTATGCCTTTTACGGTAATTACTCTTAAAAAGGTTCCCCTTTCCCTGAGAGGAGACCTTACAAAATGGATGCAGGAAATTGCAGCCGGAGTATATATTGGCAATTTCAGTACAAGAGTTCGTCAGTATCTTTGGAAGAGAGTTTGCGACAGTATTGGGGATGGCGAAGCAACTTTGAGTTTTGCATACCGAAATGAAATTGGCTATAACTTTCAGACGATAAATGCGGACAGAACAGTAATTGACTTTGATGGAATTCCTCTCGTTATGATATCGGCTGATGATCAGATAGATAATGTAGAAACCCTTCATAAGGGATTCAGCCATGCTTACCAGATGCATAAGGGGAGAAAAGCTGCATTTCCTAAGAAGCAGGATGACATGAAATCGAATGATCCTGAGTCAGCGAGGTTTGTAGGACATAACAGCGGAAATATTGAGCGGACAGGATACATTGTCATCGACTTGGAGACTACCGGACTTCATTTTGATAATGATCAGATCATTGAAGTAGGGGCTGTCAGATGGGATGGAAAAGAGACTGCAGATTTCCATGAACTTATCAATATTCAACAGCCTCTCTCGGCGGTAATTAAGCAATTAACGGGCATTACTGATGAGATGCTGACATCAGGCAAAGAATTACCTATAGTTTTACAAGAACTAACTACATTTATTGGAGAATATCCGATCGTCGGCTACAATGTGGGTTTTGACATTAAGTTCTTGAATGCATCCTTGAACAAATGCGGGATGAACATCATTGATAATGAGGTGGTAGATCTTCTGAAAATTGTAAAGAAAGAACGAATTTTTCAGGAAAATTACAAATTGGAAACGACGTTGAAGTCGTATGGGATCGATGAACCGGTGCCGCATAGAGCACTTGAGGATGCGAAGCTGGCTTTTCGTCTGTCGAGGAAAGTCAATGGTTTTCATAATATTGAAAAGCAAAAATGTTGATTTTTAGGGATCTTTTATCTGTGGTTCCCGCGTGAGCGGGGGTGATCCCGATGCAGCTATACTAGAAAATTTTACATTAGGGTGGTTCCCGCGTGAGCGGGGGTGATCCTATCGGCCGGGATATCTTTTACACCCGTTAATAGTGGTTCCCGCGTGAGCGGGGGTGATCCTTCCTCTGCCTTGTCGCCAAAAGAAGCGTCTTCGTGGTTCCCGCGTGAGCGGGGGTGATCCTAAAGTAGTGTTACTCGGCCGTCTGACGAAGGAGTGGTTCCCGCGTAAGCGGGGGTGATCCCGGGGAGGCGATACCAGGAACGCAGATGATCACGTGGTTCCCGCGTAAGCGGGGGTGATCCCAACTGCATTTTTGCTTTCTCCCTGCGCTACAGGTGGTTCCCGCGTAAGCGGGGGTGATCCTACCCAAACGGAAAGCAAAGCGGTACCCTTTTAGTGGTTCCCGCGTAAGCGGGGGTGATCCTCAGCTTCAGCTTCAGGCGGCAATGTGTGGGATGTGGTTCCCGCGTAAGCGGGGGTGATCCTTCGCGGAGCCGTAGTTCCAGTTCGTCCTGCCAGTGGTTCCCGCGTAAGCGGGGGTGATCCTGGGACGGCAGAGAATGTGAACCTTACAGAAGAGTGGTTCCCGCGTAAGCGGGGGTGATCCCACCACTGCACAGGTTCAGAAGGTTCTTGACGCGTGGTTCCCGCGTAAGTGGGGGTGATCCTATCCGGGCGACTCGGCAGGATCTCCCGCGGAGGTGTACAACTGCCGCTGCACCATGAAGGCAATCTTTGACGAAAACCGCAACGCCGCAAGGGCAAGAAGAGCTAGAAGCGAGAACAGGGAAAACCAGATCGTTGATGGTATGACCTATACAGGTCGAGGCAGAACGGTTAACTATCAGAGGTGGATAAACAAGAAGATAGAAACAGGTCATGATCACGCACTGTATACAAGAGGAGACCCGTTGTTGGAAGTAACCGGGGATATGAAAACTGTGAAACCGAAGGAGTTGCTATAATTAACTCAGGATCACCAGACCGCATCTTCTATCAACTTCAAAATGGAAAGACAGGTATAATGACTTGGCCAGACAAAATTAGCGAAGGGGCAATCTTACACGAGGTATATCAGTTTGAGCAAGATAAGAAGAGAGGATTTGCAGGTTTCGAAGAAGCAATGAGTAACCCGCGAAGAAGATATGCAGAGGGAGAAAGAAGCATACGCAATAGAAATTGAAATTGCCGAAAAACCAGAAGAAAAGATATTGCAACGAGGCTAAGGGGGAATCTCCGTGAAGAAAAAAACCGCATCTTTCATGGATGAAAAAAAGACAATTGAATTGTCCCGCAGAATTGACAAGCATGATCCGGATGCAATTATTGAGGCACTACAAAACGGAAGTTGTTTTTGCAAAGCAAAGGCAATGGTGGTGTGTGCAAAATACGATATAAAAAGCAACGACATTATTGAGGCAATAAGAAAGCTTAAAGAGGGAGATGCTGAAATGTGCGGGAATACACTTGACGAGTATGCACAAGCAACACTTCATGTACTCGGCGTAGACAAGTATACAGGAAACAACCCTTTTATATTAACATTAATTGAAAACGGTGTCTAATATGTCGAATAATGTTTAAATCGAGATTAAGCAATAGACAATTGCCAAAAGGTAAAAGGGCTGATAAAGACGCAGCTACTTCTTGCGCAGGTAATGTGCGGCGAGCACTGGCAGAACCTTAGAGACTAGGCTGCGGAAAGGCTGACGCACACAAACACAATTGCCACTGCACGCATCAATGGGGATATGCCTTCCATCTGGGGCGCTTAACTTTAACTACGAGGGGGACCGGGCAGAGCAAGAGCTGCGCGGTATCTCTTTTGATATTGCGGACGAGTGGACAGTAAGGCGGCTCATGATAGAAGAAACGGACTTACTGAGATATGATAATCTTTTTGGGGAAAGCGGACAGTTAGACGTGAGCTCTTTTGCAAAAGGTATGTCTTATACCAACATCTTAGATCATGAGTATATGCATTGCTTGTGTAACTCAAATGGGTGGATTGAAGACAAAGTTATATCTGCTATTGAAAAGGTAGCAAAAGAACTTGGCTTGAAATCGGAAAAATTTATTTCTGATGAAATATCTATCTATGCGTCTGGTCAAACTGGTTTCGGGTCAAGGCAAGAGACTGTTGCAGAAGTCTTCTCAAAGCTAAATGGAAAGGATGCTGTCATTGCAGAAAAAATCTTTAAGGAGGCAGGGTTAATATGAGAATCATAAAGTGCTTAGAAGTTTTTGGCGGCCATTTTGACTGGTTTACAGTAGATCCTAAAAAGGGGTATATACCGACAGACAAAGCCCCAAAAGAAGCGGTTGAAGCCATGAAAGAGTATAATGAAGAGTACTTCTGGCACCCTGAAAGGCTCAAGTAATGTCGGATAATGTAAAGATCGAGATTAAGCCAGACAATCGCTAAAAGGTAAAAGAGCTGATAAAGACGCAGCTACTTCTTGCACTGGAAAAGTGCGGAATGGTCTGAGAAGAGTATGCAAAGGACTTGTGTCCGGTACAGACACAGCCGGCCCCGCTTTTCAGATCAGAGGGAAAAGGCGGGAAGTGGGAAATCGTTGAGGAAGAGTCGAAATGAAAGGTTACTGCCCATGTTGCGGGAAAGAGAAAGTAAGAGAATATGATATCTGTTTCATCTGTTCATGGGAAAATGATCCTATTCAGGAAGAACATCCTGACATGAGAGGCGGAGCGAACGTTATGAGTCTTTATGAAGCTCAGCAGGCATACAAGAGCGGCGCAAAGGTGATATAGAATCTTATCGATGACAGGGTAACGATGTGGAGGCAGGAAAACCTCATAGCGTACCCCGGAGAACATCTGGAAGCCTTCGGTTCCGATATCATAGCCTTGTACGATCTGAGGCCATTGTGATAGAATCTTCATTAATTATGGGGTGTCTTGGGTACAGGAGCAGCTGAGTCGGAATGGATGATTCTGTTAAAACAAAGGAAAATACCGGAAGTATTTTCCGCAAAAGAGAGCGTATCGGGAATGCTTCGCAGGTGCCGGCAGAGAAGCCGATTGTAGGAAGCGATAAGCCGGAAGGCTTCGACAATGGCACGATTGAGAAGATCAATGAATTTTTGAGCCCTGAGGAATTGTATCAGGACCTTCTGGTTCGTGTACGCAAATATCATCCGAGTGATGATATTTCCATGATTGAGAAGGCGTACGAGCTTGCAAGAAAGGCACATGAAGGCCAGAAGCGCAAGAGCGGAGAGCCCTACATCATTCATCCCCTGGATGTAGCCATTATTCTGGCTGACCTGGAAATGGATCAGGAGACCATCGCGGCAGGACTTCTGCATGACGTGGTCGAGGATACCATTTATACCAAGGATGAGATTGAGAAGGAATTCGGAACGGACGTTGCCAACCTTGTGGACGGCGTGACCAAGCTGAAGAAGATCAAGCTTTCCGGGGATTATGCGGATAAGACGCAGGCGCAGCAGGAAATGCAGGCGGAGAACCTCCGCAAGATGTTCCTGGCGATGGTTAAGGATATCCGTGTCATCCTGATTAAGCTTGCCGATCGTCTTCATAACATGCGGACGCTCCAGTATCAGCCTCCGGAGAAGCAGAAGCGCATTGCGCAGGAGACCCTTGATATTTATTCTCCGATTGCATCGCGTCTTGGCATCAGCAAGATCAAGGTAGAGCTGGATGATCTCTCGCTTCGGTATCTGAAGCCGGAGGTGTATCAGGATCTTGTGCAGAAGGTCAATGAGCGCAAGATGGAGCGCGAGCAATACGTCGAAGAGATTGCCTCCAACGTGGCAAAGGCCATGAAGGATGCCGGGATCGATGCAAGAGTCGACGGACGTGTGAAGCACTTCTTCAGCATTTACAAGAAGATGGTGAATCATCACAAGTCTCTGGACGAGATTTATGATCTTTTTGCGGTCCGCATCATCGTGAATACGGTGAAGGACTGCTATGCGGCGCTTGGTGTCATTCACGAGATGTACAAGCCGATTCCGGGGCGCTTTAAGGATTATATTGCAATGCCAAAGCCCAACGGCTATCAGTCGCTGCACACGACGCTGATCGGCTCGACCGGCCAGCCGTTTGAAATTCAGATCCGCACATTCGAGATGCACCGTGAGGCGGAATATGGTATCGCGGCGCACTGGAAATATAAGGTTTCCAGCGACGGCAGAAAGGTGGATGAATCCGAACAGGAGAAGCTTATCTGGCTTCGCCAGATTCTGGAGTGGCAGCAGTCCATGTCGGACAATAAGGAGTTCATGCAGCTCCTGAAAAGCGATCTGGACCTTTTCTCCGACAGCGTGTACTGCTTTACCCCGAACGGAGAGGTCAAGAACCTGCCGGCGGGCTCCACACCGATTGATTTTGCCTATTCCATCCATTCGGCTGTCGGAAACAAGATGGTAGGCGCGCGTGTCAACGGTAAGCTCGTCAACATCGATTATCAGATTCAGAACGGTGACCGCATTGAGGTCATGACCTCGCAGAATTCGCGGGGACCCAGTCTGGACTGGCTCAATATCTGTAAGAGCGCTTCGGCGAAGAACAAGATCAACCAATGGTTTAAGAAGAACCAGAAGGAAGAGAACATTGTCCGCGGCCGGGATGCGTTCGACAACTACTGCAGGACCAAGGGGCTGAAGGAAGAGCAGCTCCTGAAGCCGGAGTATATGAATGCTGTCCTGAAGAAGTACGGCTTCCGGGAGTGGGATGCGGTCCTTGCGGCAATCGGGCACGGTGGTCTGAAGGAGGGCCAGGTTGCCAATAAGCTGGTTGAGCTTTATGAGAAGGATCATCTTGCTCATCTTACCGACGAAGAAATTCTGAAGCAGGTGGAGGACAATGCAGCTGCCGCCAGACCGAACGGACACAGAGGATCCGGAATTACCGTAAAGGGAATTCATGATGTGGCCGTGCATTTTGCCCGCTGCTGCAGCCCGGTTCCGGGGGATGAGATTGTCGGCTATGTCACGAGAGGACGCGGCGTTACGATTCACCGGACGGATTGCATCAACATGATGAATCTTCCGGAGATTGACCGCGCAAGACTGATCGATGCCGACTGGGAGAACGGCGCACAGACTGTGGAGGACAGTGCGTTCGAGGCAGAGATCAATATCTATGCGTCAGACCGTGCGGGACTTCTTTCGGATGTATCCAAGGCCTTTACGGAACGGGATATTTCGATCATCGGCGTGAACACAAGGACGAACCGGCAGGGCTTTGCGAGCATGAATGTGACCTTCCGAGTCAGCGGAAAGGCAGAGCTGGCTGCGATCACCGAGAAGCTGCGCCAGATTCCGAATGTGATAGACATCAAGCGTGTATAAGGGAAAGCGGAGATGACAGGATCCGTATTTTTCTGGTGTGCAGGAGAGGGTGGCGGACGTCATCTTCTTCTGCATTTTTTGATTCAGAGGGAAAGGACAATGCGATGGCAGCAAAGGTTGTTGTGAAGGGATACGTGGTCGGAATGGTACAGACCAATGTGTACTTCCTTTATCGGGAAGGGGCAAAGGAGGCTGTGCTGGTGGATCCGGCGGATTACGGAAAGGCACTTGCGGACGAGGCGGGGAAGCTTGGACTTGAAATCAAAGGGATTTTTCTGACCCATGCGCATTTTGACCACATCGGAGGCGTCGAGGAGCTTGCGAAGCTGACCGGCGCAAAGGTCTATATCAGTGATGAGGAGCGAGAGCTGATTCAGGACACGGATGCCAATCTGTCCTCGCAGTATCATAATCCGAAGACCGTGCAGCCTGACGTATTTCTCCGGGACCAGGAGACGGTCGAAATCGCAGGGATGACGATCCGGTGCATCCAGACGCCGGGACACACGGAGGGAAGCTGCTGTTATTATATCGGGGAGACGGGAGAAGAGGAGAAGGGAGATGTCGGAAAGAAGCCCTGTCCGCCGATCCTTCTGTCCGGCGACACCTTGTTTGAGGAATCGGTTGGAAGAACGGATTTTCCCACAGGCTCCATGAGCGCCCTTGTGCGCTCGGTGAGAGAAAAGCTTTTCATTCTGCCGGATGAAACACTTGTCTATCCGGGACACGGCGGGATGACACAGATCGGGCACGAGAAGCAGTATAACGCAATGGTGTAACGGCTCTGGAAGCAAAGGCACTGTGAAGGCGGAATAACAGGAGAGACAAAAAGCATGCTGCGGATTGATGAAAACATAGATTTGTACCGGTATGAGATTCATTCTCTGATCAAGGCATTTTACCCTGCAGAGGACGTGAAGGTTCTGGTGGAGAATGATCCGGCCGGCGAGAAAATACGAAGAGAGCACCCGAATGTTTTTATGAAGGTGTCCATGGAGAGGGATCGGATTGCACTTCAGATCTCCGGGACCGGAGAAGAAGGAAATGATTTTCGCCGGTCGCTTCCGGCGTCTTCCGGTGCCGATTATTCGGCAAAGTGCAAGGAGACGAAGGACGCACTGAAGTTCTTTCTGTATCAGACCCTTTCGGAATACACGGGGACAGAGCTTCCCTGGGGCGACCTGATCGGAATCCGGCCGACGAAGATCGCTATGACGAGAATGGAGGATGGCAGCTCCGAAAAAGAGACCATTGATTTTCTGGAGAAGGAGCACCGGGTTTCCGGGGAGAAGGCGCATCTTGCCGTCGACATTGCGAAGCGGGAAAAGAGAATTCTGTCCGGAATTCATTATGAGAACGGGTACAGCCTCTACATCGGAATTCCGTTCTGCCCGACGACGTGTCTTTACTGCTCGTTTCCTTCGTTCAACATTGCACTCTGGAAGGAGCGGATCGGGGAGTATCTGGACGCTCTGGAGCGTGAGATGGCGGAGACCGCAGAGCTCATGAAGGGGCAGATCCTCGATACGGTTTACATCGGAGGCGGAACGCCGACTTCGCTGGAAGCGGAGGAGCTGGACCGGCTGTGCTGCGCGATTGAGCGATATTTTGACATGAGCACGGTGCAGGAGTTTACGGTGGAGGCAGGACGCCCGGACAGCATTACGAGAGAGAAGCTGCAGGCTTTGCGGAAGCATCCCATCACGAGAATCAGCGTCAATCCGCAGACCATGAAGGAGGAGACGCTGAAGATCATCGGACGTCATCACACAGTGCAGCAGGTGGTGGATACCTTCCGGATGGCGCGGGAATGCGGCTTTGACAACATCAACATGGACCTGATTCTGGGACTTCCCGGGGAGGATGCGGAGGATGTCCGCAGAACGACGGAGAAGGTTCGGGAGCTGAATCCGGATTCCCTCACGGTGCATTCGCTGGCAATCAAACGGGCTTCCCGTCTTCGCCGCGTGATTGACGAGAAGGGATATCTGGTTCTGATCAATACCGATGAGACAATGGAGATTGCAGCAGAGGCGGCGAAGGATATGGAGATGAAGCCGTATTATCTGTATCGCCAGAAGAATATGTCCGGCAATTTTGAGAACGTGGGATATGCCCGTGAGGGAAAATACGGCATCTACAACATCCTGATCATGGAGGAGAAGCAGACCATCATGGCGCTGGGGGCGGGGTCAATTTCCAAGCGTGTTTTTCCGGACGGGAGAATTGAGCGCTGTGACAATGCCAAGGAGGTCTCTGTTTACCTTGAGAATCTGGACGAGATGCTGGAAAGGAAGCGGAAGCTCTTTGCATAGAACAGGAGGATGGGGTTATGGAACAGGAAATCAGAAGGACGGAGTTCACCTATTTGTCTTCGGATCAGAGGACGCAGATTCGTGCGGTCCGGTATGAGCCGACAGGGACGCCGTGCGGAATTGTTCAGCTGACGCACGGGATGGTCGAGCATATGGACCGGTACGATGCCTTTGCAAAATATCTTTGCAGGAACGGCTTTGTGGTTGCCGGTCAGGATCATCTTGGACACGGCGCTTCCGTGACCGGAAAGGAAAAATGGGGATATTTTGGCAAGGCGGAGCACCCAAGCGACCTCCTTGTCGAGGATATGCAGCTGCTTCGGGAGCATCTGCAGAAGGAATATCCGGAGCTTCCCTATATGATGCTGGGGCACAGCATGGGCTCCTATATGCTTCGCAAATATCTCTCCGTTCACGGGGAGGGTGTTGCGAAGGCGGTTGTGATGGGAACCGGAGATGTCTCCCGGGTACAGGCAGGGCTTGGTCTGTTTCTCATCCGTGTGCTGTCGGCAATTCACGGAGAGGAGTATCGGAGCAAAATGATTCAGCAGATGACCTACAGCAAGTCTTACCGGAAATTTGATCTTACGGGGGAGCACCCGGAGAACAGCTGGCTGACGAAGGATACCGGCATTGTGAAGGCCTACTACGCGGATCCGAGATGCACCTTCCTGTTTACGCTGAATGCATATAAGGGTCTGGTGGAGGCAGCGGCCTATGACGCGAAGCCGGAGAACATCCGGAAGATCCCTTCCGGGATCCGGATTCTTCTTGCCAGCGGCGCCGATGATCCGGTCGGAGACCTTTCCGCAGGAGTAAAGAGAACGTATGAGAAATTCAAGGCAGCAGGGCTGAATGTCCAGATGAAGCTTTATCCCGGTGACCGGCACGAGATCCTGAATGAGACCGACCGGGGACAGGTGTGGAAGGATATGCTGGCATTCTTCAGGTCCTGAAAAGCATGCCGGATCAAGGAGGATATTTTATGAAAATCATTTCGGATCAGTATTACATCAACGTTCATTCGGAGCACAACAAACCGGCGGAGCACGCCTCGGACGGTGAGATTGTGATATTTCAGACGAGAGACTGCTACAACCGTCTGGTACAGACGGAAGAGAAAACGCTGGAAGAGCAGGTGGGAGAGGAGCCGGACAATCCTTCGACCGGACCGTTGTATGTGGACGGCGCAGAGCCAGGAGATGTGATTGCGGTGGATATTCTGGACATCACTGTAGCGGACCACGGCGTAGTTGCGATCGGGTGCGGTCCCTTTCGGAATAAGGAGGAGAAGGAGCCCTTCCACATTCTTCCGGTCAGAGACGGACGTGTGAGGTTTCAGGACGTGGAATGGGATATTGATCCGATGGTGGGTGTTGTCGGCACGGCTATGCCGGGACGTGAGATCGGAACCATCAATGCGTTTGAGGGAGGCGGCAACATGGACAGCCGGATCATCCGCAAGGGTGCAACGGTCTGGCTTCCTGTCAGGGTGCCCGGAGCTCTTCTTGTGATGGGGGACATCCATGCCTCGATGGGCGACGGAGAAGTCTGCGGAACCGGTCTGGAGATCGACGGAGAGATCACGGTGCGCGTCCGGCTGCTTAAGAATTTCGAGCTGAACTGGCCGGTGACGGAGACGAAGGATGCGTGGTATGTCAACAGCTGCGGAGATACCTGTGACGATGCAATCCGCGCAGGCTACATGGAAATGCGGCGGCTGATTGCAAAGGCCTACGGCTGGTCTCTGGAGGATGCTGCGTTCTATATGACGCTGCGCGGCTATCTTGAGTCCAATCAGGCGTGCCTCGTTCCGCACGATACGTTCCGTGTCGGGACACCAAAGGTGAACGGAAAGCCCAGACTGATCGGATAAATATTCGATCAGTTCTGCAGCTTTACCACCAGAACGCCGTAGATGTTCTGCACCGATCCGGCAGCAGGGTAAGCGGGCATTGCAGCAACCTCGGGAAGTGCGGAAATGGTGGCCTCTGTGTCACCTTGGGCGAACGAAACCTGGATCCGCAGGTAGTTGGTATACAGTCTGCTCCAGGAAATGCGGGAGAAGGAAATGTCATTGGACCATCTTCCGTACTGCGCATAGGCGTTGGCTCTCTCAAAAAGGGGAGCCGTGTAGAACGTTTTGGAGGAGGCGGGCGGGCCGATGATCAGAAGCTGGCCGTTTACGTAGTCATAGCCCTGCCTTCCTGCCTCGGTGAGAATGCTCTGTGCAAGGGTCTGCGAGGCCCTTCTTCCTGCATACATGCCGTACTGATCCATTTCGCACTGCAGAATCCCTCCGTAAAGAAGAAGCAGAAGATCGAGAAATAAAATTCCCTTCAGACAACGTTCGGATTTCCGGAAGAGAGAGGACCTTCCGGCGGAACCTGGTCTGTCGGAGGAAGCAGTCTTTTCAAAAGGAAAAACAAAACCGGACATGCAGAACAGGAGCGGCAGGATCAGGGCCATGGAGACAACCATCTGCATATGCGTTTCGGTTTCGGGTGCAGCGAGATAGAAGCAGTTGGCTGCGGCCGGAATGAGAAGAATTCCGGCAAGAAAGAGGAGCGCCGCTGTCTTCTTTCTGCGGAAGATTCGAACAAAGACGACACAAACCGGAATGAATACGGGCATGTAACAAAGCGGAAACCAGGAGTGCCGTTCCAGAGCGTGTGAGAGATAGGTTCCGTTTACGAAGTAATTCAGAATCGTTTGATAGCAGTGGCGGAAGGCATTGGGGAGGCCCGCAAGGATATAGAGCGGCGAAATCTCCGAAAAGCCCTGATAGTCACTTGCCGGTGTGCCGGTCATCCCAAGGCGGAGCTTCAGCAGAAGAACATAGAGAATTCCGCCGAGTGCGACCGAACAGAAGGCACGGATGAAAAAGTGCAGACGCTCTCTGGCATCAGCGGGAAGGAACGCGTTTTCTGGCGATTCGGTACCGGCTTCCGCTGCGATGGAATACAGGAGCACAAAGAGCATCAAAAGTGCGGTGGTTCCGATTCCTGCCTGATAAGAGCCCATCATAAAGGCAATGCAGAGGGCGGAGAGAAGAATACGAAGAATGGCTGAGGATGTCACCGGCGTCAGAAGAGCCCACACTGCGAGCACAGCCAGAAAGAACGAAACCGCGAAGGTGATTGCCATGTAGCCGAAGGACATCTGGCAGACGATGCCGACAGAGCCAAGGAACAGAAAGCCGGCAAGGAGGTTTTTCCCGGAAGGAGTAAGATCCAGCAGCCGCAGAATCAGAAGAAAGGACTGCGAATACAGAGCCAGGGAGAAAACGGCCGGCAGAGGATCCAGCGAGATGCCGAAGCGCATTTTGTCAAGAAACGGCCAGAACCAGCGCCCGATGGAAAGCTCCCAGGTTCCTGCCAGGTAGTCGTCCTGATTCCACAGACCGTCAAGATCGTTGGTCAGCCGCAGAACAAGAAGCGGAAGCTGGACGAGCAGAGTATAAATCCACAGAATCAGAAACGGTCTGCGATAAGGCTGAAGCTTCGCCCATACGCAGGATGCGGAAACAGGAACAGAGTGATCAGAATCGGATGAATGCATGAAAACCTCCGGAAGAGAATACTGTATAAGAAAACACTCGTCTGCTGCATAACGAAGAAGTGAGCAGCAGAGATACCGAACAGATATATAGTAAGGCATTTGGGCGGTATACGGAAGCTTGTTCGGAGATTTCGGAATGATTGACATGTGCCCCCTCAGAAGTGCAAGATGGAAAGAAACACTATAATATGAAGAAATCAGGGCCGCTCCGACATTGTTAGAATGTCGGAGCGGTCTTTTAGTATTATACAGATTTAAGAAAAAATTACGAAAGTTGTCTGTAATTCTGCCTTGTAAATCCGACACAATTGCGTTATATTCATTCGCAGTCCCTTAATGGGAACCTGTAACGATCGGTTTCGTTCGGCTGTCACATCGGAAAGGAACGGGCTGACGGAAGCAAATCTGCATTCTGCAAGTAGGAGAATCAATCGGAATGTCACAGAATCTGGTTATAGTAGAGTCACCAGCGAAGGTGAAGACCATCAAGAAGTTTCTTGGAAAGAAGTATGATGTCGCGGCAAGTCAGGGACATGTCCGTGATCTTCCGAGAAGTCAGATGGGAATCGATATTGAGAATGATTTTGAACCGAAGTACATCACAATCCGCGGAAAGGGAGACCTTCTGGCGGATCTCAGAAAGCGTGTGAAGAAGTCCGACAAGGTCTATCTGGCAACGGACCCTGACCGCGAGGGAGAAGCAATTTCCTGGCACCTGATGGCTGCGCTGAAGCTTGAGGACAAGAAGACAGCGCGGATCACCTTCAATGAAATCACCAAGAGTGCGGTGACGGAGTCGTTTAAGCATCCCCGTGAAATCGATATGAACCTTGTGGATGCCCAGCAGGCACGAAGAGTGCTGGATCGAATTGTGGGTTATGAGATTTCTCCGCTCCTGTGGGCAAAGGTGAAGAGAGGCCTTTCGGCCGGCCGCGTACAGTCTGTTGCGCTGCGAATGATCGGAGACCGCGAGGATGAGATCAATTCCTTTATTCCGGAGGAATACTGGAGTCTGGATGCGGTTTTGCAGGTCAAGGGAGAGAAGAAACCACTGGTAGCACATTATTATGGGCCCTCCGGAAGCACGAAGAAGGCGGAAATTGCAAACGGTGAGGAAGCAGAAGCGCTGAAGAAGGCGCTCGAGAAGGCAGATTATCAGATTACAGAAATCAAGACCACGATCCGTGAACGGAAGGCACCGCTTCCCTTTACAACCTCTACGCTGCAGCAGGAAGCGTCCAAGGCGCTGAACTTCTCCACACAGAAGACCATGCGAATCGCACAGCAGCTTTATGAAGGCGTAGAGATCAAGGGCTCCGGTTCAGTCGGTATCATTACCTATCTCAGAACGGATTCCACGCGCATTTCGGAAGAAGCCATGGCGGCCTCCGAGGAGTATATTGCGCGCGAATACGGTCAGGAATTTCTTGCGGAAGGCACTCAGAAGAAGGCAGACGGTAAGATTCAGGATGCACACGAAGCCATCCGGCCTACGGATATCAACCGTACCCCGGCTTCGATCAAGGACTCCTTAACCCGGGAACAGTTCCGCCTGTATCAGCTGATCTGGAACCGCTTCGTGGCAAGCCGCATGGCCGGCGCGAAGGTGGAGCAGACAAGAGTGACCGTGACGGCGCAGGGGAAAAAGGCAGGAAAGCAGGAAGAAGGCGGAATCCTCTCTGCGGATGGAAAATATCTGTTCACGATGCCGTTTTCGCACATTGCATTTGAAGGCTTCCTGAAGGTCTATAAACCCGCTGACGAGGATAAAGCAGAAGGCTCCCTCATGAAGGGTGTGGATGAGAATTCGCAGCTTACTCTTTCCGAGCTGGATGCACAGCAGCATTTTACCCAGCCGGTGCCGCACTACACCGAGGCTTCTCTGGTGCATGCTCTGGAGGAGCAGGGAATCGGACGTCCGTCTACCTATGCACCTACGATTACGACGATTCTGGCAAGACGGTATGTCACGAAGGAGAACAAGAACCTCTACATGACGGAGCTTGGAGAAGCGGTCAACAATATTATGAAGACCTCCTTCCCGGCAATCGTGGATCCTGCTTTCACAGCAAATCTGGAATCTCTTCTGGACGGAGTTGCAGAGGGTGAGGTTCGATGGAAGACCATTATTGAGAATTTTTATCCGGATCTGGATGCTGCCGTCAGGAAGGCAAATGAAGAGCTGGAGAAGGTAGAGATCAAGGACGAAGAGTCCGATGAGATATGTGAGAAATGCGGCCGCCGCATGGTCATCAAATACGGGCCGCACGGTAAATTTCTGGCGTGCCCGGGCTTTCCGGAGTGCCGGAATACAAAGCCTTATTTTGAAAAGATCGGCGTAGCCTGCCCCAAGTGCGGTCAGGACATCGTGATCAAGATGACCAAAAAGGGAAGAAAATACTACGGCTGTCTTGGAAATCCCGAGTGTGATTTCATGACCTGGAACCGTCCTTCGGGCGAAAAATGCCCGCAGTGCGGAAGCATTCTCCTGGAAAAGGGAAACAAACTCGTCTGCTATAATGAAGAATGCGGTTATATGACGGACAAGAAGGAAGGAACGACGAAATGAGCAAGAATGTGAACAATGTACAGCTTCTGGACAAGACTAGAAAGATCGAACGGCTTCTGCACAACAACAGCACGGGAAAAGTAGTTTTCAATGACATCTGCGCCGTTATGAGTGAAATTATGAACAGTGACGTTCTTGTTCTTTCTCATAAGGGAAAAGTGCTCGGAGTAGCAGAAAAGCCCGAAAGTGAAATCCGGCCGATCAAGAGCCTGGTGAAGGACGGCGTGGGTGAATTCATCGACGGCGATCTGAACGAGCGCCTTCTTGCAATCCTCTCGACCAATGAGAATGTGATGCTCTCTACGCTTGGCTTTGACGCGGAGGATTCGGAGCACAATGCCATCATTGTTCCGATCGAAATCGCAGGGGAGCGTCTCGGAACGGTGTTTATCTACAATCAGGGGCATGGATACGACATTGATGACATCATCATCTGCGAGTACGGCACGACCGTGGTCGGTCTGGAGATGCTGCGAGCGGTTTCTGAGGAATCCGCGGAGGAAAACCGCAGAACAGCGATTGTAAAATCGGCATTCTCTACGCTTTCCTACACGGAGATTCAGGCGATTCTTCACATTTTTGAGGAGATGGACGGAAAGAGAGAGGGAATTCTGGTTGCTTCCAAGATTGCGGACAAGGCCGGCATCACCCGCTCGGTGATTGTCAATGCGCTGCGTAAGTTTGAATCTGCAGGCGTGATTGAGTCCCGTTCCTCCGGAATGAAGGGCACCTATATTAAGGTTCTGAACGATGCGGTTTACAAAGAACTTGACAATATGCGGAACCGGATCGAGGGATAATACAGACAGAATGATTCGATGACACATGGCCCGGAGTACCGGCAAGATAATACTTGCAGGCGGCTCCGGGCCGTGTTATACTTTGAACGCTGTGCGGAGAAACTATGCCGCGCAGTGAAGGACTATAGAACACGTATTTCCAGCAGATGCCGGTGGCCGAAAGGCTGGCATGAGTCCTGGAGAGCAGGGACAGAGATCCTTGCTTTTTCTGCGAAAGAGATACGGAAGGCCGGTTGCTCCCGGCAATCAACCAAACAAACGGAGGAATTTAAAATGAGCGTAGTATCCATGAAAGAGCTGCTTGAAGCAGGCGTACACTTTGGTCACCAGACCCGTCGTTGGAATCCTAAGATGGCTCCTTACATCTTCACCGAGCGCAACGGAATCCACATCATCGACCTTCAGAAGTCGGTTGTAAAGGTTGACGAGGCTTACAAGGCAGTATTCGAGATTGCAGAGCAGGGCGGCACCATTCTGTTCGTCGGCACCAAGAAGCAGGCACAGGATTCTGTTAAGGCTGAGGCTGAGCGCTGCGGCATGTACTATGTAAATCACAGATGGCTCGGCGGTATGCTGACCAACTTCAAGACCATCCAGACCAGAATCGAGCGTCTGAACAAGATCAACGAGATGGAGAACGATGGAACCTTCGATGTCCTTCCCAAGAAGGAAGTTGCTGCTCTGAAGAAGGAGCAGGAGAAGCTTGAGGCGAACATCGGCGGCATCAGAACCATGGCTCACATTCCGGATGCGATCTTTGTTGTAGATCCCAAGAAGGAGAAGATCTGCGTAAACGAGGCACACAGCCTTGGCATCACTCTGATCGGTATTGCAGATACCAACTGCGATCCGGATGAGCTTGATTACATCATCCCCGGAAACGATGACGCAATCCGTGCGGTTAAGCTTCTCTGCTCCAAGATGGCAGATGCTGTTATCGAGGCTCGTCAGGGCGAGGAGAACGTAGCAGCAGATGCAGAGGGACAGGATGCTCTTGCAGCTGAGTCCGCAGCAAGCGAGGCAGAGCAGGCTGCAGAGGGAACTCTCTGATTCCGAAGACATGTAACAGGAGGCGCCTATTTGGCGCTTCCTCGAGAGGCGCCGCAGAGGCTGCGGCAGAAAGGAATACGCTATGGCAATTACAGCAGCTCAGGTTAAGGAACTCAGAGAGATGACCGGTGCCGGCATCATGGAGTGCAAGAAGGCACTGACTGAGACAAACGGAAATATTGACGAGGCAGTTGAGCTTCTCCGCAAGGCTGGCGCAGCCAAGGCTGAGAAGAAGGCAAACCGTATTGCGGCAGAAGGCCTTTGCTATGTTGCTCAGAATGAGGACAACAAGGCAGCGGTTGTAGAGGTTAACTCTGAGACCGACTTCGTAGCAAGCAACGCTACCTTCAAGGAATATGTTCAGAAGGTTGCAAATGCAGCTCTGAATACCGAGGCTACGGATCTGGAAGGCTTCCTTGCAGACAAGTGGCCGGAGGATCCCTCCAAGACGGTCAGCGAGAGCCTGGTTGACATGATCGCAGTGATCTCCGAGAAGCTGTCCATTCGTCGTTTTGAGAAGGTTGAGGCTGCAAACGGCCTTGTTGCTTCTTATGTTCATGGCGGCGGACGCATCGCTGTTCTCGTAGAGGCTGAGTCCGATGTTGTAAATGATGAGATTCGTGAGGCAGTTCGCAACGTAGCAATGCAGGTTGCAGCTCTTTCTCCGAAGTATGTCAGCGAAGAGGATATCCCGGAGGATGTTCGTGCACATGAGAAGGAAATCCTTCTTGCACAGGCTGTTGCCGAGAACGATGCTCTTCCGGAGAACAAGAGAAAGCCGCAGCAGATTCTTGAGAAGATGCTGATCGGCCGTCTTAACAAGGAATTCAAGGAAATCTGCCTGAATGACCAGATCTATGTTAAGGCAGAGGACGGCAAGCAGTCTGTTGCTGCATACCTTGCAGAAGTTGGTAAGAAGAACGGCGCCACTGTTTCCGTTAAGAAGTTCGTCCGCTATGAGACTGGCGAGGGAATGGAGCACAAGGAAGAGAACTTTGCAAAGGAAGTCATGGAGCAGGTTGGTAAGGCCTGAGCCCGTTTGAGCAGATTCTTTTCAAGTGCAGAATGAGTGCATATTTGCCGGAGGGCCAGCCGCAGGCTGCCTTCCGGCTATTTTGATTCAGGGAATAACATGAAATTCAGCAGAATTAATGAAACAACAATACGCTGCTATCTGACCCGTGAGGATCTGGAGAGCAGCGGCATCAATCTGGATGACATCATGGAACGGAAGACCAATGCCATGGAGTATCTGCGCCGGGTGATTATGGAGGCGGCAAGAGAAGAGAACTTCCAGCTGGACGGCGCTGTGAATACCATGCAGATCCGCGCGATGATGGACGGCTCTTTGGCATTGACGATTTCGAGCGGAGAGCCGGGAGCGCTTTCTGCAGAGACCTCCGATGTGCCGGACTTGTTCCGGTCGCTGGTAGCAGGTCTGACAGAGGGAAGGCAGGAAGCGGATGCTGCAAAGCAGCAGGGAACGCCTTCTTCCGATGCAGGTGAAACGGATACGGCAATGGCTGCCATGCCGCGACAGGAGAAGGCAGACTCGGCATCCATGAACCGGAAGGCTGCGGAGGCTCTGAATCCGCCGAGGGAGCGGAAGCACAGTACGTTCTGCTACATTTTCCGGTCGATTGCAGATGCCGGTGAATGCTGCCGGAAAATCCCGGACACAGCAGCGCTGCAGTCCTCTCTCTGGCAGGATCGCGGAGATGGAGCTTATTATCTGTTTCTTTCGTCAGCCGGAGATGAAATCCGGTTTGAGAAAACCATACTGGCAATGAATGAATTCGGAACCTTTTCCGATGCACCGGCCGAAACGGTCGCCTATATCATGGAGCATGAGAGATGTATTCTGAGAGAAAACGCCGCAGCGCAGCTGGCCCGTCTGTAAAAACGGACGGAGTGATTCGTCTGAATAAATTTATCGCTTCCTCCGGACTGTATTCCCGAAGAGAGGCAGACCGTCTTATGGAAGCGGGCGATGTGACGGTGGACGATGAAATCGCGCAGCCAGGCCGCATGATCACCGGAAAGGAAAAAATCAAGGTCAGAGATCAGATCATTCGTTCGCAGGACCGCAAGGTTGTAGTGGCCTATTATAAGCCGGTCGGAGTGACGGTTACAAAGTCGGATCCGCATGCCCGTGTGACACTGGAGGACGTGTTCCGTTATCCGATTCACCTGACCTATGCAGGCCGCCTGGATCGCGATTCGGAGGGCTTGCTTCTTATGACGAATGACGGGGAGCTGATCGATGCCATGATGCGCTCCTCAAACGAGCATGAGAAGGAGTATATTGTCCGTACAAGAGGTAAGCTCAGTGACGAGGATCTGCATCAGATGTCCAAGGGAATCTGGCTGAAGGATCTGGAGATGAAGACAAAGCCCTGCCGCATTGAGAGGCTGGGGGACTATACCTTCCGGATTGTGCTGACACAGGGCCTGAATCGTCAGATTCGCCGTATGTGCAAGGCCAGGGGCCACGAGGTGAAGACACTGAAGCGTGTGCGGGTGCTGAACATTACGGTAAAGGGACTGCAGCCCGGAATGCAGCGCGAGCTGACACAGGACGAGAGAATGAAGCTCTACGAGATGGTCGGACTGACACTTGCAGATTAAGGATGCCATATGACGCGCGAAGAATACGAAGAACTGAAAAAAGTCATCGATTACCACATGAAGCGGTATTACGATGAGGATGCTCCGGAAATCAGCGATTATGAATATGATCAGCTGATGCAGAAGCTGAAGGCTGTAGAGCGTGAGCATCCGGACTGGATCGGACCGGATTCGCCGTCTCAGAAGATCGGAGGAACGGCTCTTGGGAAGCCTTCAGGCGGGAAACGCGAAGCCGGTGTCAAGGTCACTCACGATGTGCCGATGCTCTCGATTGAGGATGTTTTTACCAAAGAGGATGTGAAGGCATGGGTCTCCAAGGTGCATGAAATACATCCGGACTGCCTGTTCTCTGTGGAGGTCAAGGTGGACGGACTTTCCATGTCCATCCGCTATGAACAGAAGGAGGACGAAAGGCTTCATCTGGTCCTTGCGGAGACGCGGGGCGACGGCCTTGTCGGCGAAGATGTGACCGCCAATGCACTGGTGATTCCGGATGTGCAGCAGGTTCTGGATCTCCCGTATAAGAGCCTGGAGCTTCGCGGTGAGGTCTATATGGCGCATGAGGATTTTGAGCGCTTCAACGAGGAAATGGAGGAGCAGGGCAGGAAGCCTGCGGCCAATCCCAGAAATCTGGCGGCCGGAACACTGCGGCAGCTGGATCCTTCGATTACAAAAAAACGGGGCCTTCGCATGTTCGTGTTCAACGTTCAAAGAGGACCGGAGGAGATCATGGAAAGCCATGTGAAGGCGCTGGATCTTCTGGAGGAGAAGGGCGTCTCTGTGGTCTATCATCGAAGCTGCAGGACGGCGGACGAGGTCCTTTCGGCCATTGACGATATCGGAGGCATGCGGGATACGCTGCATTTTGATCTGGACGGTGCAGTGGTAAAGATCGATCATGTGGCATATCGGAATGATTTTCCTGCGGGTTCCAAGTACTCAAGCGGACACATCGCCTACAAGTATCCGCCGGAGGAGCGTATTGTTGTGATGGACCGGATTCTTGTTGACGTCGGAAGAACCGGAAAGCTCACATTTACGGGCGAATTCCATGACCGGGAGACCGGGAAGCCTGCAAGACTCTGCGGAACAAGTGTATCGCGCGCAACGCTCCACAACCAGGATTATATTCAGGACATGAAGATCGGCGAAGGAGGAGAATATCGCCTGTTTAAGAGCGGTGAGATCATTCCGAAGCTGAACGGCTGCGTCAGGGAACCGGAGGTGATTTTCTCTGCACCCAAGGTCTGCCCGGTATGCGGTCAGCCACTGGTCCGTGAGGAGGATACGGCAGACATTCGCTGCATCAATCCTGCCTGTCCCGCGCAGGTTGTCAATTCGATCGCATATTTTGCCTCCAGAAGCTGCATGAACATCATGGGGCTTGGCGATACACTGGTGGAGGTGCTGGTGCAGAAGGGCTATCTGCACAGCTATGCGGATATTTATCATCTGAAGGAGCACCGCGAGGAGCTGATCGAGGAAGGCATCATCGGCAAGGAGAAGAACACCGACAAGGTGCTGGCGGCGATTGAGGCCTCCAAGGAGAATTCCCCGGTTCTTCTGCTGACCGGACTTGGAATCCGGAACTGCGGAAAGGCTGCGGCACGCGAGATTCTGTCTCATTATGACAGCATTGATGCACTGGCAGAAGCCGGGAAGGAAGAGCTGACGCAGATTCCTGATGTGGGGGAAACCACGGCAGCCTGCATCCATGATTTTTTCGCCGCAGAGGAGAACCGGAAGATCCTGCAGGAGCTGCGGGATGCGGGCGTTAAGCTGAAGATGGAGCAAAAGGAAGCGGGATCGCAGAAGCTTGCAGGCCTGACCATCGTGGTGACGGGCACGCTCCCGACACTTGGAAGAAAAGAGGCGGAGGAGCTGATCGTATCCAATGGCGGCAAGGCGTCCGGCAGCGTTTCGAAGAAGACCAGCTATGTCCTTGCGGGAGAGGCGGCAGGCTCCAAGCTTACCAAGGCACAGCAGCTCGGCATTCCTGTGATTTCGGAAGACGAGTTCCGGGCAATGCTGTGAACATAGACAGAAAGGAGCGGTCATTATGCCGATTCGGATTCAGAATGATCTTCCGGTTAAGGAAGAGCTGGAGAAAGAAAATCTCTTTATTGTTGACGAGAACAGGGCGGCGCATCAGGACATTCGTCCGCTGGAGATCTGCATTCTGAATCTCATGCCCAAAAAGGAAGATACCGAGCTGGATATCCTCCGTATGCTGAGTAATACGCCGCTGCAGCTGAACATTACCTTTATGCGGATGAGCTCTCATTTGTCCAAGAACACCTCCTATTCGCATCTCCATCAGTTCTACGCATCGTTCGATGATCTGAAGGAGCGGCGGTTCGACGGTCTGATCATCACCGGTGCACCGGTGGAGAAGCTGGAATATGAAGAGGTGGATTACTGGAATGAGCTCTGCCGAGTGTTTGCATGGAGTGTGACCAACGTGACTTCGACGCTTCACATCTGCTGGGGAGCTCAGGCCGGATTGTACTATCATTACGGACTTCCGAAGAAGATGCTGAAGGAGAAGCTTTCCGGTGTCTACTACCACAAGGTGATGCATCGCAAGGATCCTCTGGTGCGCGGAATGGATGACTATTTCATGATTCCGCACAGCCGGTACACGGAGGTTCCGGCTGCCGCCATTCATGCGTGCAGCGAGCTTAAGATTCTTGCGGAATCCAAGGAGGCCGGTGTTCTTCTGTGTACTGCCAGGGAAGGCCGACAGGTCTTTATCTTCGGACACGGTGAATATGACCGCTATACGCTCCGCGATGAATATGAGCGCGATGAGAAGAAGGGAATTCATCCGAACGTGCCGGAGAACTATTTCCCGGATGATGATCCTGAGAAGAAGCCGCTTCTTCAGTGGCGCAGTGCAAGCCAGGCGATGTACAGCAACTGGATCAATTATTACGTATACCAGGCAACACCGTTTGATTGGGTATAAAAAGAGCGAAAGACGTTGATTTTAAAGGCTTTTTGCACCATCAAGGAACAGCACGAAAAAGGTCGTAAAAAGTCGCAAAATGGTGTAACTTTTTTCTGGGGACGCTTATTTACTGTTAGTCTTATGCCCATAAGGAGGTATTGCCATATGGGTAATCATGAGAAAGCAGTATTGTCAAAGAAGAACAAGTATTATATTTCAAAGCACAGGTATTACGAATTGAAGCATTTCTGTCTACAGTATAATGAGTGGATAGAAGAGCTGAAAAAACTGGATTCTCAAGGAAGACGATCAAGTGGAGGAGAGATACATTCAGATCCACAGTTTTCCGATCCAACAGCAGAGATTGCAATGCGACGATCTCAACTACAACAGAATATTGAAATAATCAAGGACGCTGCCGTACAGACTGACAGGGTCCTTTTTAATTACCTTATGCTTGATGATTATAGAAGTACGCAACGAATCATTGATGAGGCAGAAATAAAGCAAATAGAATATGATAGAGAAATCCGGCTAAAAGAATTAGCATTGCAGGAAAAACAGAATGAACAGAAACAGCGCAGTAGGAAAGTACTTATAGATTTATGGATCATCGCAAGTATTATTGTTGTAATCATTGTTCTTGGCTTGGGATTTTTTAATGAGATGGGAATTGTGGCGGCTTTTGACGCTGCATTCTTTCTGGGTGGACCAATTATCGTTGGCGGAGGAATTTTTATTTTTAAGACATTACCGGAGAAAGAAAATGAGCAGAAAGAAATAGCGAATGGCGGCATTAGGTTTCCTAAGTCGGTCTTTCCATATGATGAAAAACCATATACAGTCGTTGAGAATGCAATTAGCAGTGCAGGGTTTACTAATGTAAGGTCAGTAAATATGCATGATCTTACATTAGGACTATTACAAAAACCAAGTATGGTAGATTCTATCACAGTCAATGGAGAAGACATTACTTCTGGAGGAAAAATCTATAGACCTAATGTCCCTATTGTAATCACATATCATGGAAAATAAATTTCAGAGCTATCTCATATATTATGTGAGATAGCTTTCTTCAAATTCAATTTCAAGAATTGTGCGTAATCACAAAGAAGAGAATCTGTTGAGAGCGGAGACAGTCAGTTGCGATAGATGCCCTTTGAGAATCATGGGGATATTCCCGCTATCTACATAAAATTTTCTGAGGGGCATTCTGCAATTGCACGGGAAGTGCATAATTTGAATAAAAATATGTGCAGTTTAGCGCAAATTAGAATATAAAATTTACACTAAACTGCATGAATATCTGCTATACTGTGATCAGCATCTGAAATGGAGGGCTGATTATGTATAGAAAAATCATGAGTTTTCTGGAAGCCTGGAAGGAAAGCAGTCACCGCAAGCCTCTTATTTTGCAGGGAGCAAGACAGGTGGGCAAGACCTACTCGATTCTGGAGTTCGGGCGCAAGGCTTATGAAAATGTGGCATATTTTAATTTTGAAACCAATCCGAAGCTGAATGAAACCTTTGAGGAAAACATCAGCCCGGATTATCTGATACCGATTTTGTCTCACATCGCAGGTCAGACAATCGTAAAGGAGAAAACGCTGATTGTATTTGATGAGGTGCAGCTTTGTGAAAGAGCTTTGACCTCTTTGAAATACTTTTGCGAAAATGCTCCAGAATATCACGTTATTGTGGCAGGAAGCCTTTTGGGCGTAGCGGTCAACAGAGCAAAGTTTTCGTTTCCCGTTGGAAAGGTAGACATGAAAACGCTCTACCCGATGGATATGGAAGAGTTCATGCTCGCAATGGGCGAAAATGCACTTGTGGAGCAGATTCGAAAGTGCTTTGAGACCGACAGTCCGATGCCGTCTGCGTTACATGATGCGGCGATGCAGCGTTACCGGCAGTACCTTATTGTGGGTGGAATGCCAGAGTGTGTCATGCAGTTTGCAGACACCAAAGACTATATTCTCGTCCGCCACACGCAGGACACAATTCTTGCAAGCTATCTCAATGATATGAGCAAATATAATACTTTGAATGAGATCAAAAAGACCCGGCTTGCGTATGACAATATTACTGTTCAGCTTTCGAAGAAGAATACTCGTTTTCAGTATAAACTGATAAAAAAAGGCGGCCGGGCTTCCGAATTTGAAAATGCCATTGAATGGCTTTGTCTGTCAGGAATCGTATCGAGGGTTTACCGGGTAGAACAAATCAAAAAGCCTTTGGAGAATTATCGTGACATCGATGCGTTCAAAATTTACGTATCCGATCTGGGACTGCTTTGCGCCAAGAAGGATTTGGCAGCAGCGGATATTCTTTACATGGGGGAGGAGCTTGACGACTTCAAGGGCGGAATGGCCGAAAATTATGTCAATGTACAGCTTTCCATTAACGGGTATAATACCTATTATTGGGAGTCTGAGCGAGGGGCTGAAATCGATTTTGTGATTCAGCGTGATGGCCAGCTGATTCCGATTGAGGTCAAATCAGCGGACAACACAAGAGCAAAGAGCCTGAAACTATATATGGATACTTACAAGCCCGCCTATGCCATCAAGCTCTCGGCAAAAAACTTTGGATATGAAGATCAGAAAAAGATTGTGCCGCTGTATGCAGCGTTTTGCATCTGAAGCGGGCGGTTTGTAGTACGTAGGAGGAGAAGATCAGATGATTCCAACACCGGAAGAAGCGTTGAACCTGCTGTATGAGTTTAATCAGGGAGAATTTCATAGAAAACATGGCCGAATCGTCGGCGAGGTATAAATATGCAGAGTCTTTCAGAACGGACCGCCAGCTTTACCGATTCTGTCATCCGCCGGATGACACGGATTTCTCTTCAATATGACGCAGTAAATCTCTCGCAGGGGTTTCCGGATTTTGAACCGCCAAAGCCCATTCTGGACCGCCTGGCAGAGGTTTCGTATGAGGATTTTCACCAGTACTCCATTACCTGGGGCGCACAGGATTTCCGGGAAGCTCTGGCACAAAAGCAGTCCCGCTTCATGGGGCGTTCCATTGATCCCAACAGCGAAATTGTTGTCACTTGCGGCAGCACAGAGGCGATGATGGCTGCGATGATGACGGTGACCAATCCCGGGGACAAGGTGATTATTTTTTCACCGTTTTATGAAAACTACGGTGCAGACACGATCCTTTCCGGGGCAGAACCTATTTATGTGCCGCTGGTGCCGCCGGATTTTCATTTTGATCCGGATGTACTGGAGGCGGCGTTCTGCCAGCATCCCAAGGCACTGGTTCTCTGCAATCCGTCCAATCCCTGCGGCAAGGTTTTTACCCGCAAGGAGCTGGAGCTGATTGCGGACCTGGCAGCCAGATATGACACATATGTCATTACGGATGAGGTGTATGAGCATATCGTTTATGCACCGCACAGACACACCTATTTTGCAACTCTGCCGGGAATGTGGGAGAGAACCATTTCCTGTTCTTCCCTTTCCAAAACCTATTCCATCACCGGCTGGCGGCTTGGTTATATCATCGCACCGCCGGAAATTGTGGAGCGGGCCAAAAAGGTGCATGATTTCCTGACCGTCGGTGCGGCGGCACCCTTGCAGGAAGCGGTCATTCCGGGGCTGAAATTCGGGCAGGACTACTATGATGACCTGCTGACCAAGTACACCCACAAGAAGAAGCTGTTTCTCAAGGGACTGGATGATCTGCAGATTGAGCACAATGATCCAGCTTTTTCCGCGAGCCGGTGAATCATCTGATCCGCTTCCACTTTGCCAAGAAGGATGAAACGCTGCTGGAGGCGCTGAACCGGCTGGAAAGCCTGCGAACCAGAATTCCCGCCCGGAAACACAGCTGAGGTCAAGTAAAGTGGAAAGTTTACAGAAACGGTAAACAAAAACAAAAAATATATCCGATAAGAAGCAACAGGCGGGCCGCCCGATGGGGCAGTCCGTCTGTTATTTTATCCAGCGGGATGACACGGGATTTATACCCTATCGGGTGTAAAAAGCTATATTCAGGCAGCATTTATACCTGATAAGGTATAAAGCATCCTACCGCTCGATCGCCTTTTTTACCCCTTCCAGCCCGAGCAGAATCACAATTCCCAGAAGAAAAGCGGGAAGCCGGAAGGTGGCGAGGGTAAGGGGCGGAAGCGGCGCATTAAGACTGGCCGGGCCGTTTGCGATGGCATAAAGAGACCCGAGCATCAGACCGAGGATCAGCCATACCATGGCGCTGCGATGATGCTGCAGAGCTCGGCGGATAGTGTGGATGGAGCAGCCGATGCCTGCAATCATGCCAAGAGCAAGGACGCACAGTCCTGGCAGGACAGAAAGCTGCAGCTGGAGCAGGCCGTGGACCGCGTGGATGGTGGGGAGATAGACCCCGGCGATGAGAAGAATCGAGGAACCGGAGATTCCGGGCAGAACCATAGCCGTGATGGCGGCCGCGCCGGAAAGAAACAGAACCGGAAGCTGAAGCGGCCGGAGCTGTGTATAGTCGATGGGACCAAGAAAGCCTGCATTGGAGCGAAGAAGTGTCAGTCCGACAACGACAAGAAGCCCCGGCAGCAGAAACCATGCGCGGCGAACATTCCTTAAGGAGTCACGCTCTGCCACAGCAACAAAGGGGATGGAGCAGATGGTAAGACCGAGAAACAAAGAACTCATGAAGTAAATGTTCTGCTCGAAAAGGCGGGACAACAAAACGGCGCAGCCGCCCATGCCGATGCACCAGCCGACTCCCAGCTTCAAAAGATAAGTGACGGCATCCTTTCTGACACAACGATCTCTCTGAAACAGAGAATGCAGTGCATTCAGAAGGCGCTCATAAAAGCCGAGAATAAAGGCGATTGTTCCGCCGGAAACGCCGGGGACGCTGTCGGCAAGTGCCATACAAAAACCGTGAAATGCTGTTAAAATCATAAAAACCTCCTGAAAAATCGTTCCACAGACAGGCGGTCTTCCGGAAGCATAAATTCATTGTTCAGAAGACGTAGTTTGTCTGTTTCGTAAACTGCTTTCAGCTTACAGTCCGATTCTTTCAGGAGTTTTTTCCATTATTGAATTGTTTTTAAATTGGATCGTTTTAACCGGGTACAGATCGCCCGGTAAGAAGCCGGATTCTTCATCGAAGTCAGACCAGCAGGCACAGGAGCGGATAAGCGTTCTGGAGAAATACGTAAAACCGGATGGGAAGTGGTTCCGCATTTGATCTGGTTTCAATCAGCAGGAGTGCTGCGCAGGCGGTAGCCGACACCCCAGACGGTCTGCAAAAGCTGCGGCTCTGCAGGAATCTCCTCGATCTTTTCCCGGATACGGTTGATGTGAACGGCCACGGTGATGTTGTCACCCATGGACTCCAGTCCCCAGATCAGTTCATACAGATCCTCGCGGCTGAACACTTGCTCGGGATGCCGCATGAGGAAGAGGAGAAGCTCATATTCCTTGTTCTTGAGGGAGAGTTCTTTTCCATTTTTGGTGATGCGGCGGATCGAGGGATCGGCGGTCAGGGGGCCGACCGTGATTGTTTTGGGAGCCGCCTCGACCGGCTTTAACCGGTCGTACTGGGCCAGATGTGCCTTGACACGCGCGACCAGTACACTGGGCGAGAACGGCTTTTGCACGTAATCGTCCGCGCCGAAGCCAAGGCCCCGGATCTTGTCCACATCCTCTCCTCGTGCGGTCACCATCACGATGGGAATGTCCTTTTCTGTCCGGACCCGGCGGCAGATGGTGAAGCCGTCCACGTCCGGCAGCATGATATCCAGAAGGAGGAGGTCGAAGTCCTGATGGAGTGCGGCATCCAGCCCTGAGGCCCCGTCCGGGGCAACGGCGACCACGTAGCCGGAAAGCTCCAGATATTCCCGCTCGATGTCGGCAATATCGGTATCGTCTTCCACAATCAAAATTCGTTTCGGTTCCATATAAAAGCTCTCCACTTTCTTTTGCGCAAAAGTTTCCATCGGACGGAAATCTGATTCTATAAAAAACAGGATTATTTCACGGCAGGCTGCAGGGTAAGAATGATGCACAGGCCTCCGTCCGGGACATTTTCTGCCCTCGCGTCTCCGCCCATCTGCTGCATGGACTTCCGGACAACGGCAAGACCGAGGCCGCTTCCCGAGCCGGGGTTTGTCCTTGCGGCATCACCCCGGTAGAAGGGCTCGAATAATTGCGGCAGCTTGTCCTCTGCGACACCAGGCCCGTCATCCCTTGCGGTCAGGATTACCGTACCATGTTCTTCACGGAAGGAAAAGGTCAGCGTAGAAGCACCGTATTTGCAGCTGTTGTCGGCCAGATTGTGGAAAATGCGGTTCAGAAGCTCATAATCTGCCGTGACGCGGACATCGGAAATAGCATCGCAGCGGATCAGGAGTCCTTCATATTCTCCCTCACGCAGAATCTTCTGCAGCGCTTCCTGCAGGGAAAGCGTGCGAAGATGTACCGGGTATTCACTTGCTCCGAGCTTTGCCAGCTCAAACAGGCGGTTGATCAGAGCCTCCAGATCGGTTTCTCTGGCATAGATGGTTTGCAGGTAGCGCTGCCTTGCCGCTTCATCCCTGGCGATACCCTCCAGAAGAGCTTCGGTGTAGGCCCGGATGATGGTCAGAGGACTTTTCAGGTCGTGGGACATCCCGGCGATCAGCTCCTGCTTTTTCTGCTGCTCCTGCTGCTGCTGGATCAGGGATTCCTTCAGTCTTGCTGCCATTACATCGACGGCATCGCAGACGGGGCGGAATTCGTCCGGGTGGGAATAGGCGATGGGGGAATCCAGATCGCCGTCCTGAATCCGGCGGACTCCCTGCATCAGCTCATCCATGGGCTCCTTGATGTGGACAAACAGCGCGCGGGTCAGATACAGGTTGGTGAAAATCACCGTGGCAAGAAGGGCCGCCAGCACGACGACGGCATAGAGCACGATGAAAAGCTTCAGCCCGGAAAGCAGGTCCTCGGCCTGTTCTCCCATGTCGTGCAGATCCCGCAGAGTCAGACCGACCTGCGGCAGATAGATGTTTTGCAAAAGAAGCACCAGGACGCTAAGTCCCAGAGCCAGCAGTACCCCGGCAATCACAACGGGGACAATCAGCATGATCAGATTGGATCGTTTGAGTCTTTCCTGAATGGTCATAGAAGTTTCCTCTGTAGAGTGCAATACAATAACTTCCTTATTTGTATCACAAGACAAAAAGGCAGAGTTTAACAGTTCATAAAAAGTGAGCAAATTTGGTTGACTGCCGAAAAGGAATCTGTGGTGCGGGAGGGGAGTGGCGGATTTACGGAAGATTAACAAAGAATGAACATTAGCAAGATAGTTCGGCCGCCCGGGAGAGCATACAATCACTTTTGGATTCGATGAAGGATGGATTTGAAAGGAGACCAAAAGAGTATGAGAAAACATGATTCTCTCACCGCAGCGAGTGTGGCAGCGATGGCAGCAGCGCTGCTTCTTAGTGCCTGCGGATCATCTGTGTCCGCGGAAAACGAGGCGGCAGGACAGACACAGACGGAGACGACAGCAGCAGAGAATCCGGGACAGACGTCAGAGACGTCCGCAGCGGAGCAGACAGCAGACGGAGAAAGTGCAGACCCTACCGTGGTAACGATTGCCCGGGGAACGGATACGGTGACACTGGATCCGGCTTTTGCGGGCGATAATGTAGATATCTGGGTCGACAGTCTGATTTTTGAGGGATTGGTTCGCGCATCGGAGGATGGAACGGAAATCCAGCCCTGCCTTGCAGATACCTGGGACATCAGTGAGGACGGCCTGACCTATACTTTTCACATCCGCGACGGGGCAAAGTTCAGCGACGGTTCCGATGTGACCGCAGAGGATGCTGCATTCAGCATTGAGCGCGCATTGAACGACGGTTCCTGGAATTCCCTGATCTCCTGCATCAAGGAAGCAAAGGCAGTGGATGACTCCACCGTGGAAATTGACCTGAATAATCCGTCGGGATCGCTTCTTTCCTGCCTCGCAAGCTTCATCTGTGCGGTATATCCCGAGAGCTATTATTCCGAGGCGGATGCGGACACGCTGACCAGAGAGCCTCTGGGGAGCGGAGCCTTTTATCTGGAGGAGTGGGATCCGGATGAAAAGATGATTCTGAAAAAGAATCCTTACTACTGGGAAGAAGGTTACCCTCTGGCGGATGAAATCGACCTTCTGGTCGTTCCGGATGACAATACCAGACTGATGCAGCTTCAGGCGGGACAGATCGATGCGATGGAAGGCGTCTCGGCGCAGATGAGAACGCAGCTGGAGAGCACACAGGGAGTGAAGATTCTGGACTTCCCGACCACACATGTGGACTATGTCTCCTTTAACTATACAAACGAGAAATTAAACGACAAGCGGGTTCGCCAGGCTCTCAATTATGCGACCAACCGTGAGGACATCAATCAGGCGGTGTTCGGAGGACTGGGAACGCTGTGCCCTTCGGTTGTATGGCCGACCGCAGAATTCTTTAATCCGGATCAGAAGAGCTATGATTACGATCCGGACAAGGCCAAAGAACTGCTGAAGGAAGCCGGGGCAGAGAATCTGGATCTGAACCTGATCATCTCCACGGGGGATGCGAGCTCTCTGATGGAGGCTACCATTTTGAAGGATCAGTGGTCCAAGGTCGGCGTGAATCTGGAGATCGAGCAGATGGATTCTTCGGCAAGACGCGATGCCCGCAACAATCTGACCTTTGAAGTTCTTCTGAACTATTTCACCAGTGACATTACAGATACCGCAGAGAACATGGAAATGTTCTGCATCAAGGACAACTTTGACTGTTGGCACCTCGGATGGAACGGAAAGGAGCAGGAAGAGGCGGAGAAGCTCGTCAAAGAGGCCGGAGCAACGAACGACAAGGAAATCCGCAAGAAGGATTACTACAAGGCACAGGAAATTATGGCCGACAATGCGCTGATCATTCCTCTGTGCACGCTTCCGGAGACGGTGGCGGTGCGGGACAACGTATCCGGTTTTGAGCAGGGAATCCTCGGCAACTATTACTTCAATAAACTGACGGTGAACCAGTAAAAACAAAAGCCTGCAAACAGGTGAGGAAGTCCTGCATGAGGGGATGCGCTGCATGCAGGACTTTCTGCTGTTTGGGGAAGAATTGAGGTTGGAACGTGAAAAGACTTCGATATATTGCAATCCGCATTCTTCAGATGATTCCGGTGCTGCTCGTGGTGACGATTGTTATTTTCTGGGGAATCCGCATGATTCCGGGAAATCCCGCTGTGAATATTCTGGGAGAAAAGGCATCGGAAGCGGCAATTCAGGCGATGGAGAAAAGGATGGGGCTGGATAAGCCGGTTCTGGAGCAATATCTGATTTATATGAAGCAGCTTTTACATCTGGATCTGGGCGATTCTCTCCGGCTGAAGGATTCGGTGACTCATTTGATCGGACAAAAGAGCGGAGTTACGCTTCTGTATACGGTGATGTGTACCTTCTTTACGTTGATCATCGGAATTCCCATGGGATATCTGGCAGGGACAACAAAGCACAAGATGCTCCAGAAGAGCATCACCTCGGTTTCGCTGGTAATTCTCTCTCTTCCGGAGTTCTGGTTTGGAATTCTGCTTCTTTTGCTCTTTGGACTGAAGCTTCAGTGGGTGCCGATCGGCGGCTGGGGAGAGACACTTGCCGATCATGTCCGATGCATGCTTCTTCCGGCCATCACGGGAGCCCTCGGCTCCGTGGGGCTTTTGATTCGGAACATTCAGAGCTCGGCGGAGAAGCTCCTGTCCAAGGATTACGTCAATTTTGCAAGATCCAAGGGAACACCGCAGAAGATCATCCGGAATCGCTATGTGCTGAAAAATGTCATGGTATCGACGATGACGCTGATCGCGATGCGGGTGACCTCGCTCCTTGGCGGAAGTGTGGTGATTGAATCGGTTTATGCACTTCCGGGGCTTGGAAAAATGCTGGTGGATGCGATCAACGGACGAGATTATGTGCTGGTGCAGGGAACGGTGCTGGTTTATGCTGTAGTGGTTATGGTGATTACGCTGGTGATGGATGTGGTGTATTCCTTCCTTGATCCCAGAATCAGCATGGACTGAGGAGAGCGCGATGCTGCGAACGATGTGTTTTGAAAAAATACGAAAGGGAAGAACGAAAGATGCCGGGGCCGTGCTTGGATTTGTGCTGCTGGCGCTGATTCTTCTGATGGCATTTTTCCCTTTTCTTTTTACGGGAAAAGACCCCTATGAGCAGGATCTGATGAATGCTCTCCTGGCTCCGTCCGGAGAGCATTGGTTTGGTACGGATCAGTACGGAAGGGATGTATTTGCACGGGTCATTTATGGAACCGGTGTGGATCTGAAAATCGGCTTTTTTGCCATGCTGGTGCCTTTTTTCACGGGGAGTCTTATTGGACTTCTGGCAGGATATTACGGCGGCTGGGTAGATGCTGTTGTGATGCGGATTCAGGACATTATGACGGCATTCCCGTTTACGATTCTGGTCATTGCGATTATTACGATTTTAGGACCGAACATTTCCAATCTGTACATCGCGGTGTGGCTGGTCGGCTGGAAGGATTACACGAAGCTGGTAAGAAGTGAGGTTTTATCAGAGAAAAATCTGGATTATGTGCAGGCGGCAAGGGTGATGGGCTTTTCAAATCTGCGGATCATGATCCGTCATCTTCTGCCCAATACCATCCGCAGTGCAGTGGTATATGCGATCTCTGACATTATGATGTGCATGCTGGTCGGAGCCTCGCTGAGCTTTCTGGGACTTGGCGTGCAGCCGCCGATTCCGGAATGGGGAGCCATGATTACCGAGGGCAGGCCGTTTATCCTGAGTGCATGGTGGACCTGTGCTTTTCCCGGTCTTGCGCTTGCGGTTACCGGAACGGCGCTGAGTCTTGCCGGTGAGGCGGTTTCCTGTGCGCTGACGGATGATGGAAGAAGATGAAGGGGGAACATATGGAAAATCAGGAAGACCAGATTCTGCTGGAGGTTCGTGATTTAACAACATGTTTTGAGGGAAGAGCCGGGACGGTTCATGCGGTCAACGGCGTTTCATTTCAGGTAAAAAAAGGTGAAATCCTCGGCCTTGTCGGAGAAAGCGGCTGCGGTAAAAGTGCAACCTGCCGCTCCATTATTTCGCTTCTTCCGGGAGGCGGAAGTGTCACCGGCGGTCAGATCCGGTACCTCGGAACAGAGCTTGCCGGCAGAGAGGAACGCTTTATGAGAAGCATCCGCGGGCGAGAGATCGGCATGATTTTTCAGGAGCCCATGAATACGCTGAATCCGGTGACCGCGATTGGCGAGCAGCTGATCGAAACGATGCAGGATGAGAGAATGACCAAACCAGTCAAAAAGGAACAGGCACAGGAGCTGCTGAAAATGGTGGGGATTCCGTCCCCAAAAGAGCGGCTTTCGGAGTATGCGCACCAGTTCAGCGGGGGGATGCGCCAGAGAGCAATGATTGCGATTGCACTTGCGGCAGGTCCGAAGCTCCTGATTGCGGACGAGCCGACCACGGCACTGGATGTCACGGTTCAGCAGCAGATGATCCGGCTGCTTTTGCAGCTTCGTGACAATCTGGGGATGGGAATGATTTTTGTGACACATGATCTGGGGGTGGCATCGGAGCTCTGCGACAGGATTGCCGTGATGTACGCAGGAAAAATTGTAGAGGAAGCACCGGCAGAAGAGCTGTTTCGCAATCCGCAGCATCCCTATACCAAAGGCTTGATGAAATCCATCCCGGCCGCCGGAAAGAAGGGAGAGCGGCTGACACCCATTCCGGGAAGTCCGCCGGATCTTCGAAAGGAAGTGGCAGGCTGCGCCTTTGCTCCGCGCTGTCCGTATCGAAAGGACGTATGCGGGCAGACACCTCCGGGATGTCAGGAGGCTGGGAAAGGACATGTGTTTTTCTGCCATCTGACCGGAAAAGCAGAGGAGAAGGAAGAGGAGATTGGTCATGAAATCGGATGAAACGATTCTGGAGGTTCGAAATCTGAAAAAGTACTTTCCGGTGCGAAGAAGCCTTGTACAGATGCTGGAGGGCAGACCCGCGGATGCCGTGCATGCGGTGGACGGTGTGTCTTTTTCCATGAAGAGAGGCGAGGTGACCGGACTTGTGGGGGAGAGCGGCTGCGGTAAGAGCTCACTGGCCAGAGTGCTGATGAACCTGTATCCTGCGGATGAGGGAGACATCCTCTTTGAAGGAACCTCCATTGTCAGCAGAAAGGCCGGACAGAAGAACCGGTACGGAACCAGAATGCAAATGGTCTTTCAGGATCCTTACGCGTCCCTGAATCCGAGAATGACCATCCGCCGGATGTTTTATGAAATCCTGACGGTGCATAGGATCTGCGACCGCAGGGACCTGGAAAAAACGGCAGTGCGGGATCTGGAGATGGTAGGGCTTGGCGCACAGGTGCTGGACTCTTTCCCGGGGCAGTTTTCCGGCGGACAAAGGCAGCGAATCAGCATCGCCCGGGCACTTTCCGTGCACCCAAGGCTCTTGGTTGCGGATGAAGCCATCACGGCACTGGACGTCTCCATTCAGGCACAGATTATCAATCTTCTTCTGGATCTTCGGAAGGAGCTGGAGCTGTCGATGCTCTTTATCTCTCATGATCTGTCGGTTGTGCGTTACCTGTCGGATCAGGTCGTTGTCATGTATCTTGGGAAAATTATGGAAATCGCGCGGACAGAGGAGCTCTTTGCGCATCCGCTTCATCCCTATACCAGAATCCTTCTGCAGGCGACACCGGTGATCGGGGGCAAGACCCTTGCGAAAAATGAGGGGATTCAGGGAGAGCCGCCCAGTCCGATGAAGATTCCGTGCGGCTGCCGTTTTCACACAAGATGCCCCTATGCAACGCAGCAGTGTAGAACACAGGAACCAGTCCCTCTGGATGCGGGAGAGGGACACATGGTTTCGTGCTGGTACCCGCAAGATGCAGAAGCTGTGAAATGAAGCAGCAGCGGAAGTAAGGAGGATTGCCTGAGGGCAAACGATCAGGCGGAGGTCTAAAAATGTGTATAGCAAAAAATGAGAGGGAATGGATTTGCCCGGAGCGCCTGCAGATGGGAGATACCATCGGTTTTGTGGCACCCTGCTGCGTTCTGCAGAAAAAGGATGCGGATCAGGCGAGGAGCGTACTGGAAGGAATGGGATTTCGTGTGAAATATGCGGAGCATCTTTTCTCAAAGGCATGGGGGTTTTCCGGTACGGATAGGGAGAGGACAGAGGATTTCATGCAGATGATCGAAGATCCGGAAGTAAAGATGCTTCTTTTTACCGGAGGAGAGGTCTCGACACATCTTTTGCCGCTCCTGGATTATGAGAGCATTCGCAGGCATCCCAAGCTGATCAGCAGCTTCAGCGACAGTACGTCGATCCTGAATGCCATTGCCTGCAGAAGCAGACTGGTGACCTTCTATGGGCAGTCGATCCGAACCTTTGCGGAGCATACGGAGGGAACGGGCTATAATCTGCAGACCTTTCGGGACCGACTGGTTAAGGAAACGGTGGAATACAAGACCGCTTCCTTCTGGAGGACTCTCTGCGGCGGACAGGCAGAAGGGAGACTGACGGGAGGATATCTTGTCAATTTTACCCTCTTGCAGAATACGCCCTATTATCAGTGGAATTCGGAAGAGCGGCCGCTCCTTTTTCTGGAGGATCATGAGAAATTCAATGAACCGGCGGCGGTCTCCCGGTATCTGTCCTGTCTGGAGCAGGACGGAATTTTCGATAAAGTCTGCGGTCTGATTTTTGGACATTATTCGGAACAGCACTGTCCGATTCTGGACGAAATTCTTCTCCGGATCGGGCAAAAGCATAACATCCCGGTTGTTCGGACGGATGATTTCGGACATGGAAAATACAACGCCATTTTTCCCATTGGAGAATATGCGATGCTGGACACAGAATGTGGAAGCTTTGAATTGCGGGGAAGCAGTGTTTACTGATCTGGCAAACTTCCAGGTGGCATAAAAAGACAAATAGTGAAGTGGGTAAAATAACGAAACATACGATGTGATTTTGTACGAAACATACAAAGTGAACAATTGAGACCGTAAAATGATAAAAACATGTTGCATAATGCCTGCAAATGTAAGATACTAAGTTCAACGCAAATGTAAAGCGCAGGTAAAATGTTAACAAACGGAGTTGCCTTTGAGATGATGAGAACGGCAAAAAGGAGAGCCTTCTTTTGGCTGTTCTTTTTTTGTTGCATAACTGCCGCGAAAGTGAATGAAAAGGGGAAATGAGAAGGGAAAACCAAAAGGGGGAACAGAAATTGAAAAAGAATACACAGCATCAGACGTGCCTGAAAAAAGATTACAAACGAACAACAATGCTGATGTCCATTCCGGGGGCAGCGCTATATACGTTTTTCTTTACGTTCCCTGTTTGTCTTGGCGTGTACTACAGCTTTACGGATTGGAATAAGATTGCGAGGACCAGGAATTTTGTCGGCTTCGAGAATTACATCAATGCATTAACAGATAAGCGCTTCCTGAAGGCGTTTTTGTTCAATTTCCGTTACACCGTCCTGTATGTGCTTGGAATCCTGGTTCTTGCGACAATCATAGCACTGCTTCTCAATCAGAGGGTAAAGGGAAGCACAACCTTTCGTGCGCTGTATTTCCTTCCGGCACTGTTCAGCAGCGTTACGGTCTCGATGATTTTCAATCAGATTTTCTTCCGCGTGATTCCTGCATTCGGAAATGTAATGAACATTCCTATGCTGCAGAAGAGTCTTTTGTCCGGCAAAGATACGGCAATTTTCGGAATCTTGTTTGTGGCACTCTGGGGAGCATTGCCAATGCAATCGATTCTGATTCTTGCGGGCCTTCAGACAATTCCGGATGAGCTTCTGGAAGCGGCCAGAATTGACGGAGCAACCAACTGGAAGGTATTCCGGTATATTACGATCCCTCATCTGATCCCGACTCTTTCCGTTGTTCTGGTTCTGGCGGTAAAGGGCGGACTGATGGTCTTCGATCAGATCAAGATCCTGACGGACGGCGGACCGAATAACGCAACGAGATCGTTGTCAATATTGATCTACAACGACGCCTTTAAGAACAATCGCTTCGCTTCGGCGATGGCGGAGGCAATCATTGTCGGTATTGTTGTAGCGACTATTTCTTACGTTCAGCTGCAGATCAGCAATAAGAAATCTGTGAATGCATAACGGGAGCGGGGGGAACGCAAATGAGCAAGAAAAAATTAAATAAGATTCTGGTTTATGCTCTTCTGATTCTGGGGCTTCTGACGGTTGTTCTTCCATTATACATTACTTTTATCACAAGCTTTAAGAGTACGTCGGAGACAATCACCAACTACCTGTCTCTTCCGACGAAGTGGTATTTCGGAAATTTCAAGTACATTCTCTTCAAGAAGGGGTTCTGGAGAGCGCTGCTGAATACGGCGGTGATTACTGCTGTTGTTGCGGCAGGAGATGTGATTCTGATGCCGATGCTTGGTTATTCGGTGGCCCGGAGAATGAACGAGGACAGAAAGTGGAGAGGATTCTACTTCTACCTTCTGATCGGTATTTTCATTCCTTTCCAGGTAAAGATGATTCCGCTGGTTCAGATGATGTCCGCACTTAAAATGATGAATCCGGTCGGTCTGGCAATTCTTTGCATCGGTTCTACGACTTGTGAAGCAACCTTCCTGTATACCGGATATCTTGCAGGAATTCCGAGAGACCTTGAGGAAGCAGCGTCCATAGACGGAGCCAGTACGTTCTATACGTACCGCAGAATTATTTTCCCGCTGATGCAGCCGATCATTGCAACCTCGGTGATCAAGGATTGCCTTTGGACATGGAACGATTTTACGCTCCCGCTGATCATCCTGAATCGTTCTCCGCAGTATTGGACGATTGTTCTGTATCAGTATAATTTCCAGTCAGAGGCGGGCGTGGATTATGGTCTGGTATTTGCCTGCCTGTGCATTTCGATGATTCCGATTCTTGTGATTTATCTTTTCCTTCAGAGACAGATTATGTCTGGCCTGACCAGCGGAGCTGTCAAAGGATAAAAAGAACAGTTTTGAACGTAAGGGGAGGAAAGTAAAGATGAAACTGCATTATTTGGGAACGGCGGCAGCAGAAGGAATTCCTGCAGTCTGGTGTAACTGTGAGGTTTGCAAAAAGATCCGGAAAACACGCGGTAAGGATGTCCGTACCCGGTCACAGGTATTGATCAACGATGATCTTATGGTTGATTTTCCGCAGGACTCTTATATGCATATGCTTCAGAACGACCTGGAGTTTTATAAGCTGAAATACGTGATATTCACGCATTCGCATCAGGATCATTTTTATCCGGAAGAGTTTGCAATGCGGAGTGAAGGCTATGCAGCAGGAATTGAAGAACCCGTTCATGTCTATGGGAACAATGTCTGCATAGATCGTCTGAAAATGACAGCGGAGCTTGACGAGGGCGGACGGGTCATCCTTCATGAACTGAAGAACTTTGAGCCGGTGCAGATCGGTGATTACCTTGTGACGCCGTTGACAGCCCATCATGATCCGAGAGAGAACTGTCTGATTTACAGTATTGAAAGCGACGGAAAGAGACTGCTCTACAGCAATGATACCGGAGAGTATCCGGAAGAAACCTGGGACTACATAGAGCAGAATCATCTGAAGTTTGATCTTCTGAGCATGGATTGCACCATAGGAATGAAGGATTCGAAGGATTACCATATGGGATATCCGAACATTCTGAAAATGAAGGAGCGCTTTGAAAAGAACAGCTTAATTGACGAGCACACAAAGATCATTGCGACTCATTATTCGCACAACTTCTATCTGCCTTATGCGGAACTTCAGGAGATCATGGAAAAGGATCACATTATTCCGTCTTATGACGGAATGCAGGTGGAGATTTAAATTGTAAATCTGCGGCAATCGGGAGCCGCTGATAAATAGAAAAGGGAGGTTCAACAATGAACAAGAAAAGAGTAATGGCACTGGTTATGTCGGGGATGATGTTATTCTCCATGGCAGGATGCGGATCTTCGGGGGACAATGCGGCTGCAGAGAGCAAGCCTGCAGCAGAAGCTACGGAAGAAGCAGCAGAGGAGAGCACGGAGAAGGCACCGGTTCTTGATACAGCCGCAGAAGATGAGAGCGGTACGGTCAGCGGAGAGTATACACCGGAAGACGGTGCGGAGATTGAAGTCTTTACGATAAAGGAAGAGATTGTTGAAGTAATTGATAATATCATTGCTGAATATACGGCAAAGTATCCGCAGGTAAAGGTACATCACACTTATGGTGAGGACGGTGAGACGGTTCTGAAGACCAGACTTGCTTCCAATGATATTCCTGATGTCATGCAGACGATGCCTGCCGGCATTGAATACAAGCAGTTTTATGATGCCGGATATCTGATGGATGTTACCGATGAAGCATTCCAGCAGAATATTGGTCAGAATCTGCTTGCACTGACGGAGTACAACGACATTCAGTTCTGCATGCCGATGACGGTAAGTACCTATGCTGTATATTATCGCAAGGATCTTTTCGAGGCAGCCGGAATTACTTCTGCACCGACAACCTTTGATGAGTTCAAGGAAGATCTTCAGAAGCTTCAGGATTCCGGAATCAAGAGACCGATTGCTTTCCCGTTCAAGGGAGATGCTCCGCAGCTGACCGAGCGTCTGATGGGTGAGCTGAATCCGGACTGCCCGAAGGACTTCCAGGCAATTGCGGATGGAACCAAGGACATTGCTGACAGCGAATCACTGAATACCTTTGCAGATTTCCTGGATACCATTAAGCCTTATGCTACCGAAGATGCACTTGGAATGGACAGAGATGCTGCTCTTCAGGATATCGTAAACGGCGATTCCGCAATTATGTTCAACGGAAGCTGGCTTCTTTCTCAGTTCCTGACAGCTAACCCGGATCTTGACATTGCATATTTTGCACTGCCGAGCCCGATCCTGGATTCTCCTCAGGTTGCTGTTAACGTTGACACTGCATGGTCCATCGGGACTTCCACCAAGTATCCGGAAGCCTGCAAGGCATTTCTTGACTTCCTGTCCCAGTCCGATATCGCTCAGGAATACTATGAGGTTGACGGCAATATCAGTTATGTGAAGGGCGTGAAGTATGACAAGGAACAGCTCATGGATGTTTATGACACCGTAATGAGTGGTTCGGCATTCTCGACCGTAGGAAACCAGTGGCCGACATGGGATCTGAGAGGCGATCTTGCAGCAGCTGCTCAGGGATATTATGGAGATGGAGATAGAGAGGCTTTCTTAGACGCTTGCGCTGAGTACATTGATTTCTATTATCACCGCTGATGATAGGCAGATATTTAACGCTGAAGTGACGGGATACCGAAGAATACAGAGCTAAAGAGAGATGTTCTGTGAGGAAGCTCCTTATGGCATACCGAAAGGCGTGTCATAGGGGGCTTTTCTTATTCGACAGAATTCTGGAGAAGACTGCTTTTAAAAAGGAGGGTAAATCAGATGATCGGCTGGTTGAAGGATGCGGTATTTTATGAAATTTATCCGCAGAGTTTCAGGGACACGAATGCGGATGGAATCGGAGATTTTAATGGGATCACGGAAAAACTGGACTATATCAAGGAACTTGGCTGTAATGCAATCTGGATCAATCCCTGTTTTGATTCTCCGTTTCATGACGCTGGATACGATGTGAGAGATTACAAAAAGGTCGCACCAAGATATGGGACAAATGAGGATCTGTATCGTTTGTTCTATCGGGCACACGAGAAGGGAATTCATATTCTGCTGGACCTTGTTCCGGGACATACCTCGGAAGAGCATCCTTGGTTTAAGGAAAGCCAGAAGGTGGAAAAAAACGAGTTCTCCGATCGCTATATATGGACGGATCACTGTTTCCGCGGTTGCGACGGCATTCCCTATATTGGCGGTGAAGCGGAACGGGCAGGCACGTATCTTCTCAATTTCTTCAAGTGTCAGCCGGCGTTAAATTATGGATTTTTACATCCGGAGGAGCCTTGGCAGAAGGGCATTGACGATCCGGATTGTATTGCAACCCGCGATGCGATGGTGGATGTCATCAGGTGCTGGCTGGAGCATGGGTGTGATGGATTCCGCGTAGATATGGCAGCGTCTCTTGTCAAGAAGGATGACCCTGACAAATCCGGAACGGCACATGTCTGGAAATATATCTTTGATCGTGTACGCAGAGATTATCCGGAAGCTGCATTCGTTGCAGAATGGAGCAATCCGCCACAGGCTGCAGATGCGGGATTTGATATGGATTTCTATCTGAATGAGAAGGGAAATGGTTATTCCACACTTCTCCGTGATTACGGAAATCACAAGGATGAAGATCATAGCTTCTTCAAGAAGAATGCAAAGGGAGATGTGACATCATTTGTGGAGGAATTCCAGAAGTATTATGACAAAACCAAGGGAAGAACCTATATTTCGCTTCTGACCTGCAATCACGATACGATTCGCGCCAAGGAAACCCTTGATGATGAAGAGATTAAGATTGCATATGCAACCATCTTCACGATGCCGGGCGTACCCTTCCTGTACTACGGAGACGAAATCGGAATGAGGTATGAACATCTACGTACAAAGGAAGGCGGATATTTCCGTACCGGATCCAGAACCCCGATGCAGTGGACTGCCGGAAAGAATCTTGGATTTTCAGAGGGCTGTGCGGATTCGTTGTATCTTCCGGTCGATCCTTCGGACGATGCTCCTACTGTTGAATCGCAGGAGCAGGATGAGAACTCTTTGCTTCATATGGTCAGGCGGATACTTGCATTCCGCCACGAGCATGAAGACCTTCAGGCGGATGGCGAATATGAGGTTTTATATGCAGAAAAAGGAAAAGCACCTTTTGTTTATCGCAGAGGGAAATTTGTGATTGCGGTCAATCCGTCGCTGGAAACCGCTGTTGCACCTGTCAAGGTGCAAGGAACGGAGGTGTTCCGGATTGGCAAAGGTGCACAGGTTGATAAAGATTGTCTGAAAGTCGCACCGCAGAGCTTCGTGATTTATGAGCTGTGATTTTGTGTTTGGACGATCCGGGTGCCGGCAGTACGAATCGGCTTGAGAATTTTGAAATTACAGGTATGGAAAATGCAGGAACTGGTGACTTATTTTCATGAATTTAATATTGCATCGGTGAGTCTCAGACTTTTTATGGCTATGATTGCAGGTGCATTTATAGGCGTCGAGAGGGGGAGAAGAGGAAATCCCGCAGGACTTCGTACCTATATGCTGGTCAGCATTGGGTCGGCACTTACCATGCTGATCAGCATGTATGATTATCAGATGATTCATGGACAGTGGGCAGAGCTGGCCGCCGTATATGATATTTCTGTAGATGTTTCCAGATATTCCGCCAAGGTAACCAGTGGAATCGGCTTTCTGGCCGCAGGGAGTATCCTTGTCAACCGGCGTAAGAGAGTCAAAGGTGTGACTTCGGCGGCTAGTTTATGGGCCAGTGCGTGCATGGGGATTTCAATTGGTGCGGGATATTACGGATGCATCCTGATTGGATTTCTGATGATCCATTTCATCAATGTATTTCTGTTCCCTGTGTCGGGATGGGTGGCTGCCAAGTCAAGAGATATGAGCATCTATGTGGAGTATGACGGCTTCTGTAATCTGAAGGAAGTTCTGGAAGCGCTGCATCAGACAGATGTATTGATCTTCGATGTAGATATAGACAAAGGGCAGAAGAAAAGCGGTAAAAAATCGAGTGCGGTGATTTTCATGCGTCTGCCAAAGAAAATCGATCATGGAACGGTACTGAAACATCTGATGAGACTTCCCTGTGTACAGGAAGTTAACGAGGTCTAGAGGAAATAATCATGATTACAGGACTTGAAACACTTCGTGATTTTAGCATGCTGTCCACGTTTGCAAAAATGCTGTGTGCGATGATCTGTGGCGGAGCCATTGGGCTGGAACGAGAATATAAAGGAAGATCAGCGGGATTTCGGACTCATATTCTGATCTGCCTTGGGGCCTGCATGACCGCAATGACAGGCCAGTATATTGTCATTGTTCTGCACTATTCTGCAGATATGGCCAGATTGGGAGCTCAGGTTATTGCGGGTATTGGTTTTATCGGAGCCGGAGCAATTATTGTTACGAAGAAGAATCAGGTGAAGGGGTTGACAACGTCTGCAGGACTTTGGGCGACGGCCATAACGGGACTGGCCTTTGGATCGGGCTTTTATGAAGGCGGCGTGTTGACAACGGTATTGATTCTTCTGGCAGAGACTGTTTTGTCGAGATACGAATATGCATCTCACAATTATGTCAGACGTCAGATCCTGTATGTGGAATTTACAAGACGGGCAGCCTTTGATTTTATCATGAGCGAGATGAAAACCAGAGGAGACCGCATCGAAGAGGTTGAAATGACCCAGGATGGAGAAACAAAAGAACGTAACGGAAAAACGCAGCGGGCTTATGTATATTACAGAGCGGCTGAAAAAGAAACTGAAGTTGAAACAAACTGGGTGGAAATACCTGGAATTGATCTGGTAGAGCTCATCTGAGATACATGGCAGAGAGCAGGGGGACAAATAAAATGGCAAATCATCTGATTGTGGTCAGCGTGGATGCACTGGTTTATGAGGATCTGGAATTACTGGGAAAGCAGCCGAATGTAAAACGACTGCTTGAAAACGGAAGCCTTGTGCGGCATATGCGGACCGTGTATCCGAGTCTGACGCATATTGTACATACAACACTTATGACGGGGTGTACGCCGGATAAGACCGGAATCATTGCAAACGAGCATTTTGAACCTGGAAATGCCAGGCCGTCCTGGTACAACGCTTTGGATGAGGTGCAGTGTGAGACACTTTTTCATGCAGCGAAGAAAAAGGGACTGCGAACATGCTCCTGCCGTTGGCCGCTGACCGCCGGCGGCTTCGATGTCATCGATTATCTGGTTCCTGAAATCATGGATGAGGACAGAGAAGGCGCTGCGGACCTTCTGGAAGTTCACAGGAAAATGTGTTCTCCGGAAATTTATGAAGACATTATTCTTCCGAATATCGGAATTCTGGACTGGAGTAAGTCCAAGCATCCCACGGATGAAGAGTTTCAGATTACCTGCGCCTGCGACATTATCCGTAAATATAAGCCGAATCTTGTGCTGACGCATCCGAGCTTTGTGGATGATACGAGGCATCGGTACGGTTTGTTCAGTGACAAGCTGAATGAGGCTTTGATTGCCACAGATCGCTGGATCGGCATGCTGTTGGATGCCGTGCGGGATGCAGGGATTGAGGATGATACGAATATAGCAATTGTCAGTGATCACGGGCATCTGGAAGAAGTGCGCAGCATTGCTTTCAACGTATTTCTGAAAGAAAAAGGATACATTGATACCGATGAGCAGGGAAAGGTAACGGACTGGCGCGCTTATGCCAAGGGCTGCGGCTTGTCGGCAGAGATTTATGTATCGGAAGCCGGAGACAAGGAGGCGGTTTATCAGGACCTTTGCAGCATGGCAAGGGCTGGAATTTACGGGATTTCCGAGGTCCTGACGGCAGAAGAGGCAGAAACCAGGTACGGAATCTGCGGCGCATTCTCCTTTATTGTGGAAACAGACGGCTACTCGGATTTCTGCGATGAATGGCTGGGAGAAGCAGTGATTCCCGCAGAACGTGCGGCGTTCCGATATGGACATTCTGATCACGGTCATATGCCGGAAAAGGGACCTCAGCCTCCGATGATTGTCTGCGGACCTGATTTTAAGCAGGGAGAGCAGCTGGATAATGGGAAGGTTGTGGATGAAGCACCTACCTTTGCAAGAGTTCTTGGACTGGATCTTCCTGAGGCACAGGGCCAGGTAATGGAAGCTCTGCTTCGGTAAAACAAAGGTGAAAGGAACAGGTGAAAGCTTCCGGATAAAAAGAAAGGTTATTATGAGGGGACAGTATAGAAAGGTGGATGAGCGAACAGGAAAAATACTGTTCTGGCTGAGTTGGCTGGTATATTTTTCCTCCTACCTGGGGAGATTGAATTATTCTTCGGCGATGTCATCCATTATGGTGGACGGAATTCTGACAAGATCTCAGGCAGGAGCGATCAGTATGGCGTATTTTTTTGCCTATGGAATCGGGCAGCTGTGCAACGGAATTCTGGGAGACCGGTGGAAGCCTGAGAATATGGTGTTTTTCGGCCTGTCCGGTGCCGGAGTGGTTAACTGCCTGATGGGCTTTGCAGGAAGATTTCCGGAAATGATTATGCTCTGGGGAATTAACGGATATCTTCAGTCCATGATCTGGCCGCCGCTAATCCGGATTTTTGCAGAGCGATATACGGAAGATCGGAAAATGAAATACATTGTGAACATCGCGTCCAGCATGGCGATCGGGACGCTGATGTCATATTTTCTGTCAGCAGGTACCATGAAGCTTTGGGGGTGGAAAGCTGTGTTTTTCACAGCGGCAGGTGTAATGCTTCCATTGGCGATTCTGTGGATATTCGGCTTTCGGTGGATCAACCGCGTGTCCGGAAATGCGGAGGGTATATCTGGAGAAGGCACTACGGTTATTGCAGAGAAGCAGCCAAAAACTGTACATGAGAAAGAGTGTGTTTCATTTGCGTATTTACTGAAAATCAGCGGCCTTCTGATGATATTGTTCCCGGTTTGGATTCACGGGATGCTGAAGGACGGTGTCACACAGTGGGTTCCGACGTACATCTGTGACAGCTATGACGTTTCGGCTTCCTTCTCTGTGATCATGACGATGATTCTTCCGGTGATTAATCTGAGTGGAGCATATCTGGCGAGATTTGTTCAGAAAAGAAGACCGGACAGGGAGATGGAGAACTCGGCGATTTTCTTCGCTGTTGCAACAATTGCACTTGCAGGCCTCCTTCTGCTCAATGGTGTGAATGCGATCCTTTCGATTCTTTTGTTTGCTGTGGTTACGTCCTCGATGCTGGCGGTGAACACCCTGTATATCAGTATGATCCCCATGCACTTTGAATCTCTTGGACGGGTTTCAACAGTTTCCGGTTTTCTGAACGCCATGGCATATATCGGGAGTGCGGTTTCCACGTTTACGATCGGCGTAATGGTAGAAAAAAACGGATGGAATATGACAATTATGGGCTGGATTCTGCTGACGGCAGCAGCACTGGTGATTGCTGCCGGGCTGAAAAGGAAAACTTTTTGCGCAGATACGGTTTCAGAAAGTCACTGAGGGGCAGGAATGAAGAATACGACAAATAGCACAGATTATTTTGGAAAGGATGCAGATCCTCTGAAGAACAAGCGACTGTTCCTGCTCGATATGGATGGAACCATTTATCAGGAAAATACCGTCTTTGACGGGACGAGGCAGATGCTGGATTACATCCGTGACAGCGGCGGGCGGTATGTTTTCATTACGAACAATTCATCGAAGTCCGTGAAGGACTATATGGATAAGGTGCATCAGATGGGGCTTCCGGCAGAGGCAGAGAACTTCTTTACCTCCACACAGGCGACGGTGCTGTATCTGAAGGAGCATTTTCCGGACGCACTGGTTTATTGTCAGGGGACAAAATCCATGATTTCGGAGCTGCTTGATGCCGGTATCCGCGTGACCGAAGAGGTGCGGGACGGAATTGATGTGGTGCTGGTTGGCTTTGACATGGAGCTTACGATGCAAAAGCTTCGGAACACCTGTGAGATTCTGACCTGTCAGAGCCCGGCTTATATTGCTACCAATCCGGATGAATGCTGTCCGGTATCGTATGGAGAAACAGCCGGATTTGTGCCGGACTGCGGCTCCATGTGCTACGGAATCGAAAAGGCAACCGGGAAGTGGCCTGTTTTCATTGGAAAGCCGGAGCCGACAATGATTGACATTGTCCGGAATAAATTCGGATATACCAGGGAAGAAACGCTGGTGATCGGGGATCGTCTGTATACCGACATTGCTTCCGGAAACAATGCGGGAGTTGATACGGTATGCGTGCTGAGCGGAGAAGCCTCGGAGGGGGATATCCGAAACAGTGAAGAGAAGCCCGCGTATACCTTCCGGGACATCAAAGCGCTGTGGAGATATTGCGATGCGGCGCAGGGAAGGTGACCGGAAACAGTGGGAAACCGTGGAGAAAGTATAAATCGGATTTGACAATTGTTCGCAGATGACTTAGCATGAACCGGAGCAAAACCCGGGAGATCGGGCGCGGATTTTTGAGAGTGTATCTTTTTCGCCGCACAGTTTCAGAGCATTATGTTCTGACGCTGTGCGGCTTTTTATGTGGAACGGGAGGAAGAACAATATGATGGACCAGAGCTTTATGAAAACAAAGCCGGTGCTGCCGCTTGTGGTCTCGATGTCGATGCCGATGGTGCTGTCGATGCTTGTGAATGCGCTGTACAACATTGTGGACAGCTTTTTCATTGCAAGGATCAGCGAGGACGCAATGACGGCTCTGTCGCTGGTCTTCCCGCTGCAGAACATTGCAGGTGCGGTCTGCATCGGCTTTGGCGTCGGCGTCAATGCGGCAGTGGCGTTTTATCTGGGAGCGGGGAGACAGAAGGATGCGGACGGCGCAGCATCGCTGGGAGTCCTGCTTTCGCTGGTACATGCAGTTCTTCTTACGATTGTTCTGTCTCTGGCGGCGAGGCTGTTTCTGCAGGCATTTACGGATGATCCCGCGGTACTGGATTATGGAATGCGCTATGCGCGGATCGTGATCGTGTTCTTCGTCATCAATCAGGTTTCTCTGGTCTATGAGAAGCTGTTTCAGGCAATCGGAAGCATGAAGGTGTCCATGGCCAGCATGATGGCAGGCTGCATTGTGAATGTCATTCTGGATCCGGTGATGATTTTCGGCTTCGGACCGATCCCTGCAATGTCGATCGAGGGAGCCGCCTATGCAACGATCATCGGACAGGCGGTGACACTTGCGGTTTATCTGGTTCTCTGGAAAAAAGGACGACTCCATCTTCATATTTCTCTGCGGGAGGGCTGGGAAAGCCGGCGTTTTACGGGACGGCTGTACAATGTGGGCATTCCGGCTACACTGAATCAGGCACTTCCCTCCATTCTGATTTCCATGCTGAACGGAATTCTTGCAGGATATTCGCAGACGGGAATTCTGATCCTTGGCATTTATTACAAGCTTCAGACCTTCATTTATCTGACCGCAAACGGCATTGTACAGGGCATCCGGCCACTGGTTGCCTACAATTATGGAGCAGGAGAAGAAAAGAGAGTGGGAAGTATTTTCCGGACAGCGCTTGGCATGGCTCTTGCGGTGATGGGAGTCGGAACCGTGATCTGTGTCTTTGCTCCGGAGTGGTGCATCGGACTGTTTACGGGAAATCCGGAAACGATCCTTCAGGGAGCTGCGGCGCTTCGAATCATCAGTGCGGGATTTCTCATCTCCGCCGTGTCGGTCACGGCAGCCGGAACGCTGGAGGGCCTCGGAATGGGAGGAGCATCCTTTATCATTTCACTGCTGCGCTACCTTGTGGTGATTCTGCCTGCAGCATACCTTCTGAGCCTGGCATTTGGAATGAACGGAGTATGGATGGCCTTCCCGGCAGCAGAGTTTCTCTCCGCCGGAGCAGCAATCGTTCTGTACCGGAGGGTGCGCAGGAAAAGTCCGGCGACCCGATGACATTTGGTCGGATGAATGCAATCCCCCTCTTGCCAAGCGCTGGTACAAATGGTACAATCATACCGCTGTTCTGAGTGGAACAGCTGTGAGGCCGTCATACCTGCCGAATCGCGGGCGTTCCGCGCGGGACAGGGTTCCCGGTGTTCGGGCGCGGCGGCTCATGTAGGTGAGTGAATGATAGATCATTCACGACAGCGCTTGCACGAAGGAGGTAGTCGAACATGAGAGAAGGAATTCATCCTCAGTATTATCAGGCAACCGTAACCTGCAACTGCGGCAATACTTTCGTAACCGGATCCACTGTTTCCGAGATCCACGTCGAAGTTTGCTCCAAGTGCCATTCTTTCTACACTGGCCAGCAGAAGGCAGCAAATGCTAAGGGTCGCATTGATAAGTTCAACAAGAAATACGGTCTTAAATAAGATAGTGATTTCAAGCGATGACGGAGGTTGGAGCAGGAGGCTGCCCCAACCTCTTTGTTTTTATCATATTCAACCTGTGCAGATGCTGATGTGGCAGCACTAAGAGGATACGAAAGTGGCAAAGAGAAGAAGACGGCAGCGCTATTCCGGAATCGGCGGACAGGCGGTTCTCGAGGGCGTGATGATGCGCAATAAGAGTCAGATGGCGGTTGCGGTAAGGAAGCCGGATGGCGAAATTGAGGTGGGAGTGGACGAATACCATGGCATCGGCGAGAAGACCATCTGGGCAAGGCTTCCGCTGGTTCGCGGAGTGCTGTCCTTTGTGGATTCTCTGATCACCGGAATGAAGGCAATGAACTTCTCCAGTGCGTTCTACGACGATGAGAATGACAGCGGGAAATCCCCGGAGAAGAAGGAACGGGAAGAGGCGGTGATGACCGGCATTACGATCGTGATTTCACTGGTTCTTGCGGTGGGAATTTTCGCAGTGCTTCCGGTATTTCTGATGAAGCTGATGAGTGGTTGGATTCGGAGTGATGCCGTGATGGCAATTCTGGAGGGCGTGATCCGGCTGGCCATTTTCCTGATTTATATGATCGCTATTTCTGCGATGAAGGACATCCGGAGGCTGTATGGCTATCACGGCGCGGAGCACAAATGCATCAACTGTATTGAAAGCGGACAGCCGCTGACGGTAGATAACGTGATGCGGAGCTCGCGCTTCCACAAGCGGTGCGGCAGCAGCTTTATCGTGCTGATCCTTGTGATCAGTGTGATTTTGTTCTTCTTTATCCGCGTAGACAGCTTCGGAATGCGGATTCTGGTTCGTATTGCCATGATTCCGCTGATTGCCGGAATTTCCTTTGAGTTCCTGCGGTATGCGGGACGCCATAACAATACCTTTGTCAACATCATTTCGGCACCCGGTGTGTGGCTTCAGCACATCACAACCAAGGAGCCGGATGAGGGAATGGCGGAGGTTGCCATTGCTTCGGTGGAGGCGGTTTTTGACTGGAGAGCATATCTGAAGAAGAATTTCGGGTATACCGAAGAGGAGCCGGATGCGAGCGGAAGAAGCATGTAAGACATATCGGGAGCTTTATGAAGAGGGCAGGAGGATTCTGGAACAGGCAGGTTTGCCGGATGCGGCACTGGATGCCAGGTTCCTTCTGGAGGAGGTCTGCGGAACAAATCTGCAGACTCTTCTTGTTTTTCCGGAAAAGAAGGTGACCGAAGAAGAGGTGAAGCAGTATCGCGCCTTTGTTCAGAGACGAAAGGACCGCGAGCCCACAGCGATGATTCTGGGCGAGTGGGATTTCATGGGGCTCACCTTCCGGCTGAATAAGAGCACGCTGATTCCGGAGCAGGATACGGAGGTTCTGGTGGAGACCGCGCTGGAGGAGCTGAAGCGAAGAGGACTGGGCGAAGCTCCGCTTCGGATTCTGGATCTGTGTACGGGCTCCGGCTGCATTCTGCTCTCGCTTCTTCACGAACTGAGAAATGCCGGCGGACTCGGCACGGATTTGTCGGAGGAGGCACTGGAGGCCGCAAGGGAGAATGCCGTCCGCCTTGGCTTGCGGGAGAGGGCAGCCTTCCGGCAGGGAGATCTCTGGGAGCCTGTCGGAGATGAGAGGTTTGATCTGATCGTATCCAACCCGCCGTACGTTCCAACGGAGGTCATTCCGACGCTGGAGCCGGAGGTTCGCTGCGGAGAGCCCTATGCGGCGCTTGACGGAGGAGAGGACGGACTCGTGTTTTACCGCAGGATCATGAGGGAAGCCGCAGGGCATCTGAAGCCCTCCGGTATTATAATAGTGGAATCGGGATTTGATGAGGCGCCGCAGATTGCGGCGCTGATGCAGGAGCAGAAGCTCCGGGGAATTCGGACCGTGAAGGACTACGGCGGTCTGGACCGGGTGGTTCTGGGAGCCTTATAAATCAGGCAGGAATATTCGGCAGAACCGCCTTCGCGGATTTTGCCGCAGCGAGGTATCAATATGTTTGAAAAGATGGACTCGGTCCTTCTTCATTATGAAGAGATCGCAAGAGAGCTCGCGATGCCGGAGGTGGTGCAGGATATGGACCGCTACCGGAAGCTGATGCGGGAGCAGACGGACCTGACGCAGGTGGTGGAAACCTATCGCGCATACCAGAGGGCTGTGCAGGACGTTGCAGATTCACTTGAGATGATCGATGCGGAGAGCGACCCGGAAATGAAGGAAATGGCAAGGGATGAGCTTGCCGATGCCAAGGAGCGCGTGGAGAAGCTGACGGAAGAGATGAAGGTGCTTCTTCTTCCGAAGGATCCGAATGACGACAAGAACGTTATCTGTGAAATCCGTGCAGGCGCGGGCGGAGATGAAGCAGCCCTTTTTGCAGCGCAGATTTACCGGATGTATGTGCACTATGCGGAGAGCCGCGGCTGGAAGACGGAGCTCCTGGATTTTGAAGAGAGCGGCATCGGCGGCATGAAGTTTGTGAACTTTATGATCATCGGACAGGGAGCCTATTCCCGGATGAAATATGAGAGCGGTGTACACCGGGTGCAGCGCGTTCCGGCGACGGAGTCCCAGGGAAGAATTCATACCTCTACGATTACCGTTGCGGTCATGCCGGAGGTGACGGATGACATCAAGATTGACATTCCGCCGGAGGACGTCCGGATGGATATCACAAGAGCATCCGGAAACGGCGGACAGGGCGTCAATACGACGGACTCTGCGGTTCGCCTGACGCATCTTCCGACAGGAATTGTCATTTATTCCCAGACGGAGCGCTCTCAGCTTCAGAATAAGAACAAGGCCTGGGCGCTGCTTCGTTCCAAGCTGTATGATCTGGAGGTGCAGAACCGTCATGACAAGGAGGCGGATCTTCGCAGATCGCAGATCGGAACCGGAGATCGCTCGGAGAAGATCCGGACGTATAACTTCCCGCAGTCCCGTGTCACGGACCACAGGATCAAGCTGACGGTATATAATTTAAATGATGTGATGAACGGGGATCTGGACGAGATCCTGGATGCGCTGATTGCGGCGGATCAGGCCGCGAAGCTTCTGAAGATGAATCAGGAGGAATCCGCCTGAATGTGATGGAAGTCACAGCCTCCCCTGGGGAGAAGCGGACAAGGAGACAGTACAGTATGGGGCTTTTGGAATACAGACAGCAGCTGGATGAAATTGACGCACAGATTGTGAAGCTCTTCGAAGAGCGGATGTCCATTTCCGAGAAGGTTGCAGAGGATAAGATTCATTCCGGCAAACGGGTTCTGGACAAGAAAAGAGAGCAGGAGAAGCTGGCAACGCTGGCAGGGCTTGCGGGATCGGATTTCAACAAAAGGGCGGTACGTGAGCTTTATGAGCAGATTATGGCAATCAGCAGGAAGTGCCAGTATCGTCTGATGGATGATGCGGGACAGCTTCACGGGCTTCCGTTTATTCCGGTGGATTCGCTGATCGGAGAGAAGACGAGAGTGGCTTATCAGGGAGCTCCCGGAGCGTATTCCGAGGCGGCCATGAAGGAATTCTTCGGGGAGAACATTGACAACTTCCATGTGGAGACCTTCCGCGATGCGATGAGTGCAATTGAGGAGGGCGCGGCAGACTATGCGGTGCTTCCGATTGAGAATTCCACGGCAGGAATCGTGTCCCAGAATTATGATCTCCTCTTTGAATTTGAGAATTACATCGTCGGGGAACAGATCCTTCCGATCCGGCATTGCCTGATGGGAATTCCGGGGACCACCACGGAGAGCATCCGCACGGTTTACTCCCATGCACAGTCTCTGATGCAGAGCGAGCATTATCTGGACCAGCATCCGGAATGGCAGCAGGTCGGCATGCAGAACAACGCCTACGCGGCGGAGAAGGTTGCAAGAGATCAGGATATCACGAAGGCGGCGATCGGCTCGGAGTATGCGGCAAAGGCCTATGGGCTGGAGATCCTTGCGGAGGGAATCAACGATTCGGACAACAACTCCACCCGTTTTATCATTGTGACCAACCGGAAGGTTTTCCTTCGCGGAGCAGGGAAAATATCCATCGTACTCGAAGCGGAGCACGAAAGCGGAGCGCTGTACCGCGTGCTGTCGCATTTTATCTACAACGATCTGAATATGACCAAAATCGAGAGCCGGCCGATTCGTGACCGCAGCTTTGAATATCGCTTTTTCATTGATTTTGAGGGAAATCTTCAGGACGGCGCTGTGAGAAATGCGCTGAGAGGCCTTCGGGATGAAGCGAAGAACCTGAAGGTTCTCGGAAACTATTGAGTCTGGCGAAGCATCGGCGGATACCCGCATCTAAGAAAGGAACAGGAAAACGATGAGGCAGAAGGAGTGTATTCTTTATCGGAACTTCGAAAATGAGGAGCTGCTGGATAAAATGACGCAGGTCATCGAGGAGGGGGAGCGTGAGCTTGCCGACTCCGCCCTGGATCCGGGCAGTGAGAAAATCAGGGAAAAGCTGTACGACTGCATCTCTCTTCTTCTGAAGGAGGCCGGAAATAACGGCTTTTACGGAAATCTCTGGCATGACTATCTGGCAGGACTTCTGGTCGGACATGAGAACAGCTATTCCATGGCCTGTGAAATCCGCGGCGCTGTGGGCGGAAGCATCAATGAGGCGGCACTGCATGACATCCGGATCTTCAAGGAATATTTTGACTTCGATTTTACAGAAATCATGCAGGGATTTCATGTTCCTGAGTTATCTATAGTACTTGACTATCAGCCGTCCGGAAATGAGAGCAAGGCCTACAACACCAGAATCCGCGACCGGATCTGCACGCTGGCGAAGCAGTTTGAATCGGCGGAAAGTGCAGAGGAGATGAAGGATTTCCTCACGGCATTTTACAAAGAGTACGGTGTCGGCATGTTCGGACTGCACAAGGCGTTCCGGATTGAGCACGATGAGGCCGGAGAATTTGCGGGACAGACAAGAATTGTGCCGGTGAAGAACATTCTTCATGTCTACATGAAGGATCTGGTCGGATATGAGATTGCGAAGAAGAAGCTGATCGAGAACACGGAGGCCTTTGTAGAGGGGAAGCCTGCCAACAACTGCCTGCTCTACGGCGAGGCGGGGACCGGCAAGTCCTCCAGCATCAAGGCTATTGCCAATGAGTATTATGAGCGGGGACTTCGGATTATTGAGGTGAGCCGGTACCAGTTCCGCGATCTCAACAATGTCATTGCCCGCATCAAGAACCGGAATTATAAGTTCGTTCTGTACATGGATGACCTTTCCTTCGAAGAGAACGAGACGGAGTATAAATATCTGAAGGCGGTCATTGAGGGCGGCCTTGAGAAAAAGCCTGCCAACGTTCTGATTTATGCAACGAGCAATCGCAGACATCTGGTTCGGGAGAGCTTCCATGACCGCGACGGCGTGGAGTTTTCCGACAAGCACGGCGGAGATACCGTACAGGAGAAGCTGTCTCTGGCAAACCGTTTCGGAGTATCGATCTATTACGGCGCTCCGACCTATGAAGAGTATCATGAAATTGTGGCGGAGCTGGCAGCCCGTCACGGCATTGAGATGGAGCCTGCGGAGCTGAAGAAGCTGGCAACCCAATGGGAGATGAATCACGGCGGTCTTTCCGGAAGAACGGCGCAGCAGTTCATCGATCACCTGCTCGGGACCTGCTGATCCAATAGCCTGGACACGTAATGAAAGAAGAGTCTGGAAGAGTCTGAGGGACGACGGCTCTTGCAAAAGGGGGTGCGCTTATGGCAATACGCACATTTGCAGCGATTGATGTAGGAAGCTATGAGCTTGGAATGAAAATATTCGAGGTTTCCCGTACCAGGGGAATCCGGGAGATCGATCATGTGGTGCGCAAGATTGATCTGGGAAGCGAGACCTATGCGACCGGCAAGCTCTCTCTTCACCGCATCCAGGAGGTGCGGGATATTCTGAAGGAATACCGGAAGATCATGGATACCTACCGTGTGGAGGAGTATCAGGCGTATGGCACCTCGGCGATCCGGGAGATGACGAATGCCTCCATCATCCTTTCTCAGTGGGAGGAGGAAACCGGAATCCGGATTGATGTGCTGACAAACTCCGAGCAGCGCTTTCTGGATGTCAAATCCGTGGCCTATCGCGGAAAAAATTTCGATCGCATTGTGTCCGAGGGCTGTGCCATTGTAGACATCGGAGGCAGCAGCATTCAGATTTCTCTGTTTGAGAACGGCGTTCTGCAGTCGACACAGAATCTGAAGCTGGGGGTTCTCCGGATCCGTGAGCAGCTTCGCCATATTGATGCAAGGCGCTCCCAGCTGGAGAAGCTGATCGGTGAAATCGTAAACTCGCAGATGCAGGTTTTCACGGATCTGTATCTGGGGGAACGAAGCTTTCCGAATATTATCGTCATTGACGATTATCTGTCTTCGTTTCTGGAGTCGCAGGGACGGGATCTCATCGATGTGGGACAGTTTCGTTCCTTCGCGGAGTATTTCTCGGAGAACTCCTCCAGTGAGCTTGCGAGAGAGTTCCGGATGAGCGAAGAGGGAATTTTCCTTCTTCATATTTCCGGTGCGATGATGCAGTGTATTATCGATGCTCTGGGAGCGGTGAGAGTGTATGCTCCCGGCGTTACGCTTGCAGACGGAATTGTGTATGAATACGCGGAGAATAAGAAGATCCTCCCTCCCAGTCATGATTTCGAGGAAGATATTCTTGCCTGCGCGCGCAATATTTCCGGAAGATACCGCGGAAATGCGGAAAGAGGACAGTCGCTGGATCTTATATCCATGAAGATTTTCGATGCGACGAAGAAGATCCACGGCCTTGGCAAAAGAGAGCGCTTTCTTCTGCGCCTTGCCTGCATTCTGCATGACTGCGGCAAATATGTTTCGATTGCCAATGTTTCGGAGTGCTCCTACAACATCATTATGCGGACGGAGATCATCGGAATTTCACACATTGAGCGTGAAATTGTGGCGAAGGTCGTTCTTTATAATCACAGCGATTTTGTTTATTACGAGCAGCAGAATACCGCATCGGATCTGGATCGTGATGCTTATCTTACCATCACGAAGCTGACGGCCATTCTGCGTCTTGCAAACGGTCTGGACCGCACACATAAAAAGAAGCTGGATGACATGCGCGTCAGTGTTCGCGAGGACCAGCTGATTATTTCGGCAAGGAGCGGCGTGGATCTGACGCTGGAGAAGGCACTGTTTCAGGCAAGAGCAGGATTTTTTACGGAAATATTCGGTATTGTCCCGGTGATCCGGCAGCGAAGATGATCGTTTCGGCAGGAGGAATGTCATGTCAGAGAAGAAGAGAAGCAAGAAAGAAAGCAGTCCGGAGGGAATCCTCTGGCGCAGCCCTGAATACTATTTTAACCGGGAGCTGTCCTGGCTCCAGTTTGACAGAAGATGTCTGGCAGAGGCAAGGAGCAAAGAGAACCCTCTGATGGAGCGGCTGAATTTCCTGTCCATTACGGCCTCCAATCTGGATGAATTCTTCATGGTGCGTGTTGCATCCCTGCAGGATATGTGCACGGCCGGATATACAAAGAGAGACATTGCCGGGATGACAGCGGGAGAGCAGCTGGAAGCGATTCTTCGCGATGCGCATGATTTTGTTGACATGCAGTATTCGACGCTGAACCGTCAGCTCCTTCCTGCTCTTCGGGAAGAGGGAATTACGATTCTTACCGGAATTCAGCAGCTGACAGCGGAAGAGAAGGACTTTGTAGAGGAGTATTTTCAGACCGAGGTTTACCCGGTTATCACTCCGATGGCAGTGGATTCTTCCCGGCCATTTCCGCTGATTCTGAATAAGTCGCTGAATCTGGGGGCGCTTTTAAAGCGCAAGGAAAATGCCGGCAGAGGAATTCTGACGCACACGAAGAAATCCAGAAAAGCGCTGAAGAGTGAGGAGGAAAATCTTGAATTTGCAACCGTTCAGGTTCCTTCGGTTCTTCCCCGTCTGATCCGGCTTCCGGAGGATGCGGCGGTCTGCTCCGGGGCAAAGCAGGACGGCCATGTGCCGGTTCGCGTGATCCTTCTGGAGACGGTCATTCGTGACTACATCGGAGAGCTCTTCCAGAGCTACGACGTGGTATGCACGGCACCGTTCCGCATCATGCGTAATGCCGATATGGACATTGATGAGGATGAGGCAGAGGATCTTCTGAAGGAGATCGAGAAATCGCTGAAGCAGAGAAGACACGGAGAAGCTATCCGACTGGAGATTGAGGCGGGAGCAGACCCGAGACTTGTTCAGATTCTGGAGGAAGAGCTGCGGCTGGATGAGAAGGAGGTGTTCCGGATTGACGGCCCTCTGGATCTGACCTATCTTTCCAAGGTGCGGAAGGTGGAAGGCTTTGAAGACCTTCATGAGCATCGTTATCTTCCGCCGCAGGAGGTTCCGGAGCTGCCTGCAGGCTGTGATATTTTTGCACAGATCCGGAAGGGCGATATTTTCCTGAGCCATCCGTATGAGACCTTCCAGCCGGTGGTTGACTTTATTGCAAAGGCAGCAGTGGACCCCGATGTTCTGGCCATCAAGCAGACACTGTACCGTGTCAGCGGCAACTCGCCGATCATTGCGGCGCTGGCAAAGGCGGCCGACAACGGCAAGCAGGTGACGGTTCTGGTTGAGTTGAAGGCAAGGTTTGATGAGGAAAACAACATTGTCTGGGCGAGAATGCTGGAGAAGGCAGGCTGCCATGTTATTTACGGTCTGGTCGGCCTGAAGACGCACTCCAAGATTACACTTGTCGTCCGCCGCGAGGAGGATGGCATCCGTCGCTATGTCCACCTGGCAACGGGAAACTATAACGACACCACGGCAAAGCTCTATACGGATGTGGGACTGATGACCTGCAAGGAGCCGTTCGGAGAGGATGCGACCGCTGTCTTTAACATGCTGAGCGGATATTCCGAGCCGAGATCCTGGAATCGCCTGATTCTGGCGCCGCTCTGGCTGAAGGACCGGTTTGTTTATCTGATCGGGAGAGAAGCGGAGAATGCGCAGAAGGGTGAGCCGGCACGGATTGTTGCGAAGATGAATTCACTCTGTGATCCGGACATCATCGAAGCACTCTACAAGGCAAGTGCGGCGGGTGTGAAGATTGAGCTGATTGTCCGCGGAATCTGCTGCTTAAAGAGCGGAATTCCCGGCGTCTCCGAGAATATTACGGTGCGCTCCATTGTCGGAAACTTCCTGGAGCACGCAAGAATCTTCATGTTTGAAAATGCAGGGCACCCGGAGTTCTTTGCAGGCTCTGCGGACTGGATGCCAAGAAATCTGGATCGCCGTGTGGAGATTGTATTCCCGCTGGAGGATGAGAAGGTGAAGGAAAAGGCCTGGCACATTCTGGAGACGGAGCTTGCCGACACGGAACAGGCGAGCATTCTCCAGCCGGACGGCACCTATGAGAAGGTGGACCGTCGCGGCAAGACCAAGGTAAATTCCCAGCTGATCTTCTGTGAAGAAGCGGCAGAGGCGGCAAGAAAGGCCCGCGCTGTGATCACAGAGCAGAGAACCTTCATCCCGGAAGAGCACCGGGAGACGGAGAACTGAGCGCTACGCCTTTTCCAGAATCGGAGCGAGTCCATCGTGATTGTTGTCGGTTTCGGTAATGACATCGGCAGCATCACGCATTTCCGGATTGGAAGGGAGGCCGTTGCACATGCCGATGCCAAGGCCTGCGGCCTTCAGCATGGAATTGTCATTCGGCGCATCTCCGGCGGCAATGGCATTTTTCGGATCGATTCCGAGATGGCGGCAGAGCCACCGGAGGGAATCCCCTTTTGTCGCGCGAATGGGATCGATTTCCAGATACCAGGCATTGGACATCACGGTATGGAGAACGGTGCCGTATTTCTCCTCAAGAGCCCTTGAAAATGGCTCCAGGGCATGGTCGGTCTCATTCTCAAGGTGAATGGACAGACACTTGCAGGGCGGCGCCGAGAGTGCTCCTGCGGGATCCTCTGAATAGCGAACAGGCATCGGAACCGGCATTCTGTCCGGCGAGGTATAAAAGGCAATTTCCTGCGAGGGCTTTCTGGCAACAATGTCATCGGTATCGTAGGTATGGCAATGAAGGCCGAATTCATCCGCCAGCTTCATAACATCACGAACCACAGGAAGGGGAAGCGTTTCTCGAAGGAGCGTTTCCCTTTCTTCACAGGAATAGAGCTCTGCGCCGTTGTAGGCAGAAAGATACAGATTCGGATAATGAAGCTTCAGACGCTCTGCGAGAGATTTCGCATCGGCCATGGCTCTTCCGGTGGAGAGAACGAAGAGATTACCGCGTGATACAAAGTCATCCAGTGCCTTTCGGGTTGCGGGAGAGATTTTCTTCTCGTCCGTTGCCAGTGTTCCGTCGAAGTCGCAGAAGAAAATCCTCGTCTCGTCATTTACATGAAATCTGGCGTGCTTCATGTTCGTCAGGCAGTCCTCGGGTACGGCCAGATGTCCATAGCCGGTTCCAAGAGAAAGGCCCGGCTTATTTGCGCCGTGGAAATCCGAGCCTCCGGACAGAAGAAGCTCATAGCGCCGGGCAAGGGACTGGATCTTTGCGGTCATTTCCGGTGTGTGCTTGCAGTAGTAGGCTTCGATTCCCATCAGGCCGGCCTCCTTCAGCTCGCGGACCAGAGTTTCCAGACCCTCATCCCCCAGCTTGTACTGGAACGGATGAGCAAGAATCGGAATTCCGTGGAAGCGCAGCAGAAATTCCACAGCCATTTTCGGTGTGATTTTTTCTCTGGGAACAAAAAACGGGCAGTCGTCGCCGATGTATTTGTCAAAGGCCTCCTTCATGCTGCTGATGGCACCCTTTTTCAGCAGAAACTTTGCCATATTGGCGCGGGTGACAACGGCATCCGGATTATCGGCCATGAGCTCCTCATAAGGAATGGGAAGCCCCGCATCGCACATCATCCGGCACATCTTCTGATTTCTCAGATCTCTTGCGTCGGAGAACTCCTTCACCTGTTTCTGAAATTCCGGATTCCTGTAATCGTAGAAGAGGCCTACGATGTGGACATCCTTTTCGTGATATTTGGTGGAGAGCTCGATCCCGGGAATCACTTCAACGTTTGTGCCGGCGGCGGCCTCCATGGCTTCGTCGATGCCTGCCGCGGTGTCATGATCCGTGAGGGCAAAGGCAGAGAGCCCTTTTTCTGCAGCAAGCGTAACCAGCTCTGAGGGCGTAAATGTGCCGTCTGAGCGTGTGGAATGTGTGTGCAAATCAACTGTATTCATCGGATACCTCATTTCTTCCGGCACCGTCTGCCGGCATCAGTACCCCTATCATAACAAATAGAGCTTCATTTTTCTCGCCGGAAATGGCGTCTGTGCCTGTGTGCATGGTATAATTTTTCAAATCAGAAAAGAAAACAGACCGATGAAACGAGGAACCAGATGAAGCTGCCGGCGCGAAAGACAATATGGAATAACCGGACAATCCCCCAAAGACTGCGTTCGATTCTGCAGAGCCTTCTGATTGCCGCAGGGCTTTTGATTTCCTATGCGGCCTATTATGTTTATATGGATGGACAGATCTACCGGGAAAGCATGAGCAATCTGTCTGCAACCTATGGACAGATCAACTGCACCTTTAACCTGTTTGTTCAGTACAACTGGAATCTTCTTTCGGACTGGAAATTTTTCCTGGAGGAGAATCCGGAGCAGAGCAAGGAGAGCATGCAGAAATGGTTCAGCATTGACAAGGAGCAGGAAATCTGGATGTACACGGATCTTGTTCTGTTTAATGAGAACGATGATTTTCTGACGCTGCTCGGGCGCATGGGACATGCGGATAACTGCGACGAGCTCTTCGGGAAGCTGTATCAGAGCAGAAAAGCTCTGGCGGGAAGCTACGTTTCCAGTTCAGGAGTCCGCAGAATCATGTTTGCCATTCCGTGTGCCCCGGTTTCTGTGGATGGAGTTACGTATACGGCGATCGGGGTGACGTACGACAATACCATACTGGAGGAGATGCTGACCTCCAACGCGTATGGAGGCGGCAGCGATTGCTTTGTGATCAATGCAGATGGCGAAATCATCCTGTCACTGACGCCCAAAACGGAAATCAAGGATGCCGTCAGCAATCTTTCGGATTACCTGGAAGAGGAGCATGTTTTTTCGGACGAACGGAAGCTTGAGCGGTTTCGGGACAATCTGGAGCTCTCCGGGAGCGGCGGTTTTGCCGTTCATTATAATGACAAAGAGTATTATATTTATCAGATGCCGGTGGGAATGCAGGACTGGTCTCTGGTCGCAGTGGTACAGACAGAAAAGGCGGATGGAGCGGTGCGGAACGTTCAGCGCATGACTACGGTGATTCTGTCGTTCCTGTGCATCGGACTCCTGATCTGCCTCCTCTGGATTTCGGGCAGCAGAAGCCGGGCACAGCTGCAGAATGCACACCTGAGGCTACGGAATATGGAGAACAGCAAGCATCTGACGGAGCAGCTGCTTTCCGGAATTACGAAGATGGTAGACCGGTTTGCCATCTGTGATCTGGAAAAAGGAACCTACGAGTACCGGGAAATGAAGGGAAATCCGCTGTATCCGGAAACCGGAGACTATAAAGAGCTGGTTGAGAGCGTTTCCGGGCGGTATACAGCCATGACGGGCGATGATCTGGCGAAGATCACGAATATGCTGTCCCCGGAGCATCTTGCGGAGCTGCTTACCGACAGGGAGGACTCGTTTACCTTCGAATACAGTGCAAGAGACCGGTCGATGTTCATGCTCATGAACGTTATTCCGCTTGCATTTAAGGATGGCACTCTTCATACGGTCCTTCTGGCGTCGCAGGATATCGGTGTTCGCCATGAGCTGGAAAACCTTGCCAATACCGATGCGCTGACGGGGCTGTTCAATAAACGGTATTTTGAATCTCTGCTGAACGTCAAGGATCAGAAGAAAGCGCCTTACACGTTGTTTTATATGGATCTGAATCTGTTTAAGCCGATCAATGATCAGTACGGGCATGTGATGGGAGACAAGGTGCTGGTTGAGGTGGCGAGACGGCTTCTTCTGTGCATCCGAAGCTCCGATCATGCATTCCGTCTCGGCGGGGATGAGTTTGCGGTGATCGTGGGAAGCTCGCTGACGGATGAGCTCTGCCGGGAGAGAATGCAGAGAATGCGGACAGAGATTACAAAGCCCATGCAGATTGACGGGCATATTCTTCAGGTTGGGGTCTCCTGCGGAGCCGCTGTCTGTCCGGCGGATGCAGATAATTCTGAGCAGATCTGCGAGCTTGCGGACAGGAGAATGTACGAAGAAAAAGAAAAGGCGCATGAACGGATGAAGGCGCGCTACACGGAAGAGCTTCGCTGAGAATACAGATAAAAAGCTGCGGCTTTGGGGCATAAACTCCAAAGCCGCAGCTCTTTTATTCTGCGTCCTCTTCAACGTCTGCGCTGGTGTCAGCAACGTAAACGGTGCGCTTTCTTGCATCTGCATCCTGCTCGAGGTAGGTGTCGTAATCCGTTTCCTTGTCGATGATGCCGCCGCCGGGAAGAATCTCGATGATCCGGTTTGCGGTGGTCTGAACAACCTGGTGGTCACGGCAGGCAATCAGCTCAACGCCGTGGAACTTGATCATACCGTCGTTGAGTGCGGAGATGGATTCCATGTCCAGGTGGTTCGTCGGCTCGTCAAAGATCAGGCAGTTGGCGCCGCTGATCATCATCGAGGAGAGCTGGCAGCGGACCTTTTCGCCTCCGGAGAGAACCTTGACCTTCTTGATTCCGTCTTCTCCGCGGAACAGCATTCTGCCGAGGAAGCCGCGGACATAGGTGACATCCTTGATCTGGGAATAGGCGGTCAGCCACTGCGTGATGTCTTCTTCCGTGTCAAAAAGGTCGGTGTTGTCCTTTTTAAAGTAGGACTGGGAGGTTGTGACGCCCCACTTGTAAGAGCCGCTGTCCGGCTCCATGTTGCCCATCAGAATTTCGAAGAGCGCCGTCTTGGCCTGCTCCTGGGAACCGACAAAGGCAATCTTGTCGTCATGCTTTACCACAAAGGAGACATCGTCCAGAAGCTTTACGCCGCCAACGGTTTTGGTAAGGTGCTCCACGGTAAGAACCTCGTTTCCGATCTCGCGGTCGGGACGGAAATCAATGAAGGGGTACTTCCGGGAGGAGGGCTTGATTTCGTCAAGCTCAATCTTCTCCAGAGCACGCTTTCTGGACGTTGCCTGTTTGGACTTGGAAGCGTTTGCGGAGAAGCGGGAGATGAACTCCTTCAGCTCCTTGATCTTCTCCTCCTTCTTCTTGTTGGCCTCCTTCATCTGGCGGATCATCAGCTGAGAGGATTCGTACCAGAAGTCGTAGTTTCCGGCATAAAGAGTGATTTTTCCATAATCGATGTCTGCGATGTCCGTGCACACCTTGTTGAGGAAATAACGGTCATGGGAAACCACGATGACAATGTTGGGGAAATTGATCAGGAATTCCTCCAGCCATGCGATGGCATCGAGATCCAGGTGGTTTGTCGGCTCGTCGAGGAGCAGAATGTCCGGGCTTCCGAAGAGCGCTCTTGCAAGAAGAACCTTCACCTTCTGGGCACCGTTCAGATCACCCATCTTCTGATAGTGATACTCATCCTCAATGCCGAGGCCGTTCAGAAGAGACTCGGCATCGGACTCGGATTCGTAGCCGCCCATCTCGGCGTATTCACTTTCGAGCTCTGCGGCGCGGATGCCGTCCTCGTCGGAGAAATCCGGCTTGGCATAGAGCTCGTCCTTTTCTCTGCCGATTTCATAGAGTTTCTGATTGCCCTGAATGACCGTGTCCAGAACGACCTGATCGTTGTATTTCTCGTGATCCTGCTCCAGGAAGGAAAGGCGCTGGCCGGGGGTAATCGCGATTTCGCCGGAGGTTGTATCCAGCTGACCGGAGAGAATCTTCAGAAAAGTGGATTTTCCGGCGCCGTTTGCGCCGATGATGCCGTAGCAGCCTCCCTCTGTGAATTTGATATTGACATCTTCAAACAGGGCTTTCTTGCCGACCCGGTAGGTAACGTTGTTGGCTGAGATCATGTGATGTTTTATCTCCTTTGTCTTGCAGTGAAAATTATCTGATAAATCCAAGCTTCTATCTTATCGAAGAAACCGGTTTTAGGCAAGGCTCTTATCGTTGTCCGGGGAAATGTCCTGTGTATTGCCGGGAAAAAGCCCTGCAGCTCTCCGGCAAAATGACGGAAAAAGGCGGACAAAACAGCACTATTTGCCAATATTTCCGCACAAAACAAGGCTTCGAGGACTGTGCGGGAGAGGGAGATTAGGGTATAATTTATGAATAATGAACCTGTGCACAGATGCACAGCAGATTAGGAGGAAAGATGAGTAAAAGGGTTTATAAGTTCGAAGAAGGCAACGCGAAAATGCGTGATCTCCTCGGGGGCAAGGGTGCAAACCTTGCGGAGATGACCAATCTTGGACTGCCGGTACCGCAGGGCTTTACGATTTCAACGGAAGCCTGCACGGATTATTACAATGACGGCAAGCAGATTAATGAGAACACGCAGCAGCAGATTTTCGACGCTTTGTCCTGGCTGGAAGAAATCCGCGGCAAGAAGTTCGGTGATGAGAACGATCCGCTTCTGGTTTCGGTACGTTCCGGCGCTCCGGTTTCCATGCCCGGAATGATGGACACAATCCTGAACCTCGGATTGAACGATGTTTCCGTTGTCGGCTTTGCGAAGAAGACCGGAAATCCGAGATTTGCTTATGACTCTTACCGGAGATTTATCCAGATGTTCTCCGATGTCGTTATGGGACAGCCGAAGACTCTTTTCGACGCCATCCTGGAAGGAGAGAAGAGCAGGCACGGCTATAAATTCGATACCGAGCTGACAGCAGAGGATCTTCAGAATGTCATCGCTCAGTACAAGAAGCTCTATAAGGAGCAGCAGGGGGACGAGTTCCCGCAGGATCCCCGCGTACAGCTGATGGAAGCAATCAAGGCTGTGTTCCGCTCCTGGGACAACCCGAGAGCGAATACCTACCGCCGCATGTATGACATCCCCTATGAGCTGGGAACCGCTGTCAATGTTCAGTCGATGGTATTCGGCAACATGGGTAATACCTCCGGCACCGGCGTTGCTTTCACGAGAAACCCCGCAACCGGGGCAAAGGGCATCTTCGGTGAGTATCTGATCAATGCACAGGGCGAGGACGTTGTTGCAGGTATCCGCACGCCGCAGCCGATTGCGAAGCTGGGAGAGGATCTTCCTGAGTGCTATGAGGAGTTCCTTGCGATTGCACACAAGCTGGAGAATCACTACAAGGATATGCAGGATATGGAGTTCACGATCGAGGACGGCAAGCTCTTCTTCCTGCAGACAAGAAACGGAAAGAGAACCGCACAGGCTGCCATCCAGGTTGCCTGCGATCTTGTAGACGAAGGTATGATCGATGAGAAGACTGCGGTAACCCGCATCGAGCCGCAGTCCCTGGATCAGCTGCTTCATCCCGGTTTTGACACAGAGAAGCTTAAGAATGCATGTGAAATCGGCCAGGCTCTTCCGGCATCTCCGGGAGCAGCGGCAGGACGTGTGTATTTCAATGCTGAGGATGCGGTCACCGCACACGCTGCAGGAAACCGCGTGATCCTTGTTCGTCAGGAGACCTCTCCGGAGGACATCGACGGCATGCATGCCGCAGAGGGCGTTCTGACCATGCGCGGAGGAATGACCTCTCACGCAGCGGTTGTTGCCCGCGGAATGGGAACCTGCTGCATCTCCGGCTGCGGTGATATGAGAGTCAACGAGGAGAAGAAGTTCTTCGAGCTTGGCGGACATACCGTACGCGAGGGAGATTATGTTTCTCTGGATGGCTCCACCGGTAAGATTTATCTTGGTGACATCCCGACCGTGGAGGCTTCCATTTCCGGAAACTTCCAGCGCATCATGGACTGGGCGGACAAGTACCGCGTTCTTCAGGTTCGCACCAATGCGGATACGCCTGCGGACGCAGCAAATGCAGTCCATCTCGGTGCAGAGGGCATCGGCCTTTGCCGCACGGAGCACATGTTCTTCAATCCGGATCGTATTCCGAAGATCCGCAAGATGATTCTTTCCGATACCACAGAGGAGAGAGAGGCTGCACTGAACGAGCTGATTCCGTTCCAGAAGGCCGACTTCAAGGGAATCTACAAGGCAATGGAGGGAAGGCCGGTTACCATCCGCTTCCTGGATCCGCCGCTTCATGAGTTCGTTCCGAATACACCGGAAGAGATTAAGGCAATGGCGGACGAGATGGGAATTTCCGCAGATGAGGTGCAGAGAAGATGCGACGACCTGAAGGAATTCAACCCGATGATGGGTCACCGCGGCTGCCGCCTGTCGGTCACCTTCCCGGAGATCGCCAGAATGCAGACCAGAGCCGTCATCGAGGCTGCCATCGAAGTGAAGGCAGAGAACGGCTACGATATCGTTCCGGAAATCATGGTTCCTCTTGTCGGCGATGTGAAGGAGCTTGCCTTTGTCAAGAAGGAGATCGTAGATACCGCCGAGAAGGTGAAGGCGGAGAAGAATTCCGATATCCGGTACCACATCGGAACCATGATCGAGATTCCTCGTGCAGCCCTTATGGCAGATCAGATCGCACAGGAGGCAGAGTTCTTCAGCTTCGGAACCAATGACCTGACGCAGATGACCTTCGGCTTCTCCCGCGATGACGCAGGCAAATTCCTGCAGGATTACTATAAGTCCAAGATTTACGAGCAGGATCCCTTCGCACATCTGGACCAGAACGGCGTAGGTCAGCTGATTCAGATTGCGGTAGAGAAGGGGACGAAGGTTCGCCCGGACATCCATCTTGGAATCTGCGGCGAGCACGGAGGAGATCCGGCTTCCATCGATTTCTGCCACCGTGTGGGCCTGACCTATGTCAGCTGCTCCCCGTTCCGCGTACCGATCGCGAGACTGGCCGCAGCACAGGCTGCCATTAAGAATCCGAGAGCATAAATCGAATTCTGTGATTCATCAAGGGGTCATGGGAGGCCGAAAATGGCCTCCCATGATTTTTTTAAAGAGCGGATTCCGGAAACGTGATCCGCAGAGGGGAAGGAACAGAAATGAATCAGGAAACAGAAAAAGAGTTTTACATCGACTGTGACGGAATCCGGCTTCACTCGAAGCTGGACTACCCGGAAAGCTTTGACGGGAAATGCCCGCTGATGCTGTTGTTCCACGGCTTTACCGGACATATGGAGGAGCGGCATATTCTGGCAATTGCGGACACGGCACTGGAGGAGGGGATGGCGGTTCTCCGTGTGGATTCCTACGGACATGGAAAGAGCGAGGGTGAATTTCGGAATCATACCCTTTACAAGTGGGTGACCGGAGCTCTTGCTGTCGTGGATTATGCGAAGCAGCTGGACTTTGTGACAGATCTGTATCTGTGCGGACATTCGCAGGGAGGTCTTCTTGTTTCCCTGATCGCTGGAATGTGCCCGGACGTGTTCAAGGCGTTGATTCCCATGTCACCCGCGCTGATGATTCCGGAAAATGCAAGAAACGGTTCGCTTCTTGGCCAGTCCTTTGATCCGGTTCACATTCCGGATACACTTGTCAGCTGGGATGGGAGAGAGCTTGACGGCAACTATGTTCGCATCGCGCAGACGATACACGTGGAGGATGAGATTGACCGCTACCGGGGACCCGTGTGCCTGATCCACGGGGACGCCGATGAGGCGGTTCCGCTGGAATGCTCGGTGCAGGCGGCGAAGCGCTATGCCAATGCGGTTCTGGAGGTGATTCCGGGGGATACACACTGCTACGATTATCACCTGGAGCTTGCCTGTGAGAAGCTGAAGGCGTTTCTTGAGAAGACGATGAAAGGATAACAACAACGACCGGTATGGCGAATCTGATTTTTTCTCTGAATGCAACACTTCCGATCTTTCTGGTTATGATGGCGGGCTGGGCGTTCCGGCAGATGGGGATCATCAGCGATTCCTTTGCTTCCCAGATGAATAAATTCGTGTTTCAGATTGCCCTTCCGGTCAGTCTTTTTACTCAGCTGGATGACATTGATCTGGCCAGAGAGTGGGATACGGGGTTTGTCCTGTTTTGCTTTGCAGCTACGCTGTCGTCGATTCTGGCGGCAGCGCTTTTGTCGTACTTTTTCGCGGAAAAAAGCGACCGTGCGGAGTTTGTCCAGGGCTCCTACCGGAGCAGTGCATCCCTCCTTGGAATGGCTTATATCGAGATGATTTACGGGACTTCTTCTACGGGTGCTCTGATGATGCTCGGCTGTGTACCTCTGTACAATGTGGCGGCGGTTCTGATCCTGTCGGCTGGAAAGGGACAGAAGCTGACAGGAAACGAGCTTCGGAAAACCCTGGTCCGGATCATCACCAACCCGATTATTCTCGGAATCATGCTCGGCTTCCTTTTTTCTGCGATGAAGCTTTCCATGCCGGAATTTCTGGAAACCTCTCTTGGATATGTCGGGCGTCTTGCTTCGCCGATGGGACTCCTCTCCATGGGTGCCGCCATGGACTTCAGAAAGATGTTCGGCAAAGTAAAACCGGCCCTCTGCGGAACCTTTCTGAAGCTTGCGGGTTTTACGGCTGTTTTCCTTCCGCTTGCTGTTCATATGGGCTTTACGGGAGAGAAGCTCGTCGCAGCGCTCATTATGCTCGGTTCCCCTGCCACGGTGGCCGGTTATATTATGGCGAAGAACATGGGACATGAAGGAACCCTGTCCGCGTCCATGGTCGTGACAACCACGCTGCTGTCATCGGTGACTCTGACATTGTGGCTGTGGCTTCTTCGAAGCGGCGGATTGATTTGAAAAATATTTCAAAAGGGTGTTGACACGGCATTAAATGTTTCGTATACTAAACAAGCTGCAGCAAGGAAATAAACACAGCTGCGAAACATATGGCGAGGTAGCTCAGCTGGCTAGAGCACGCGGTTCATACCCGCGGTGTCGAGGGTTCAAGTCCCCCCCTCGCTACGGTTCTAAAGATGGCAAAAGCGTTGATTATTCAACGTTTTTGCCTCTTTTTATGCTTCAAAATGTTTGGATACAACTGGATACAAGCTGTTTTCATCCTGCATACAGCTGATCCATCGTATCTTTCTTGCGCTGGATTTCTTCCATGTAAAATATCAGGAGTTGTTGTCCAAACTGGTAAATGATATTCCAGAGTCCGGAGAGGCCGCGTGATACTCAGGGCAAGGATTATCTTTTACCACATCAATGGAGAAAAGAGCCAGTAGACAGGCACTCCAGAGGCTTTGCATTGGTATGTTGTTTCACAAGACGCGGAACAGTTGTTATAAAACACATCCTCACAAGAGTACGAAAGAGATATAAACTAACAAAACATACTAACGGACATACACGGTCTGTACATTGGTGTAAAATGATTTTGAATATATCACTACTGCCTTATCAACGATAAACAACGAAGCGTTGATTGAAATAGTATGCACTATCCATATAAAATTTGCTTTGAGAAAGGAAAAAAATGGATTTATCTCAAATTGGACATGATTATTCTGATGCGCCGGAGGCGCCTGTCCGGATAGTTGGGAAGCACCTGTC
>ERZ1035014.46-NODE-46-length-76250-cov-81.257458_pt1 | contig 76250 bp, 119 predicted proteins | sample MGYA00520620_ERZ1035014 | MGnify/ENA primary metagenome ERZ1035014 (study PRJEB33766, sample SAMN09781744) | gut metagenome | biome: gut microbiome | host: Homo sapiens | place: Madagascar | study: EMG produced TPA metagenomics assembly of the PRJNA485056 data set...
TTACGCCGGCGTCCCGTGCCGTGCTTCCGGTTATGGTCCTAGCACAGCGAATTGGTACGGCTCCTCCGGAGCACCTGGTTCCGAGGGTTAAGGCGGGGTGAATTGCGAAGCAAGAGGGGTAGCCAACCCCTCATAGACTACAAATACAAAAGATAAAATAATAAGGGTTATACGGTGTGTTGGAGCTGGCTTCAACTGCGAACCCGCGTCCTCTGGGGTGCGGGCCGCCTGGGTCTTCGGCAACCTGAACAACGGCGGTAATGCCGGCGTCCCGTGCCGTAATTCCGGTTATGGTCCTAGCACAGCGAATTGGAACGGCTCCTCCGGAGCAACTGGTACGATTATTAGTATTTAAGATCATTGCACTGTATAATCCTCACTTATGCGTGAAAATAACTTGAAACCAGCGAGGCTAGTACCTTCGGGGAAAGTCACGGAAGTAACCAGATGAAAACATACTGTAAACCAGCAAAAATAAATATAGAAGACTGGAGAGACAATAAATATGCAGTCATAGACTACTTTCGAAACAAGAAAAGCAGGAATGACTTTCAAAAACTTCTCTGCAGAACCGGCATGATCACAAAACGAGAGATTGCCGAGGACCGGCTGACTGGTAACATGAACCGAATCCTGAAAGTAGAAGAAGCAGTAGCAAAGATATTAACACAGCGGATCATAAACAGAGATCTGCGGTTAAAACCTATCCGGCAATTCCAAAGAACAGATGGATTGACTCACAAACTCCGGGATATATGTCAGGAATCTCCAGAACAGCAGATATACGAATACATTGCAGTACGGGCATTAAGACCTTTATTTCGGGCAAAGATATTACCTGTCCAATATGGCAGCATCCCAAACAAAGGCGGAGTAGCCGGAAAGAGAAAAATAGAGCGTCTTCTCCGGAAGAAATTCCATGGCAAGATAGCAGTGTTAAAGGGCGATGTTACAAAAGCATATCCTTCTGTAACTGTAAATATCGTAATGACTATGCTGAAACGCGATATTGGAAAGAATAAAGTCCTTCTGTGGTTTCTGGGGGCATTAATGGCGAACTATCCGGGAGAACATCTTTGCATCGGAGGGTATCTCCCTGCATGGCTGTTCAATTATGTTATGTCCTATGTACTCAGATTTATTTATGAGCAGGCACAGATCCGCAGACAAAAACGAAACAGGCTTGTTTATGCTGTCGTATGCTATGCAGATGATTTTACAATTTATGGCGATATCTCCAAGCTGCGAAAAGCAATGAAGAAAGCAACTGCATGGGCACATGACAAGTTCGGGCTAAAGATCAAGGGAACCTGGCAGTTTTATTATGTTTCCTCTTTCGAAGAAGAAAAGGAAAACTTAAAAGCCAGACACTCCGGAAGCAAGAAACGTACACCCGGCGTAGACATGATGGGATATGTGATCCGGAGAAGATACACGATCATAAGGACAAGGGTATTCCGGAGAATCCGGAGACAGGTTCTGAGAGCTTGGAGAGATTTTGAGAAGTTCAAATTTGTTCCCTGGTGGCGAGCGGCCAAGATCATGGCATACAACGGATGGGTAAAACACAGTAACAGCGAGAAATTCCGAGAGAAGTACAATTTTGACAAACTAAGAAATCTCTGTGCATACAGCACAAGAAAACATGGAGAGGAGATAGAAAATGAGAAGAGAATCCTACTTATCACAGCCGCCTGCGGTTGAGATCCACACAGTTGACAGTGGAACAGATATCATTCTTCGCAAGAACATAGAACTTGTAGAGAAAGAAGAGGAACACGATGGCGAACCGGTTACCACAACCGTCTGGGAATGCGATGAAGTCCAGTGTCGGTACAAAGGAACCGTAACAGAAGAGGAGATAAAAAACAGATTTGATGTCTGGTTTTCACGCGCGAACACAAAGATGATAGTTGAAGAAATGAAAGACAGCTCTCCTACACTAGAAGAAAGAATAGATGCTCTGGAGAGCGGACTTGCAGACTTAGCGGAGGTGCTGTGTAATGGCTAAATTCTTTGAATTACAGGTTAGAATGAAAAAGAGAACCATCGACGAAGTTCCAGAACGCTGGCGAGAAGAAACCAGAAAACTTCTGGAGGAAGAAAAGAAATGACGAAGCTACAGATAATCAGCAAGCTCTGGTCCATCATCTTCGACTTGATTCTGATCATAAAAGGTGAGAGCGATAAAAGTCTTGAAGACATTGAAAAGGATGTAGATATCGCAGAATATAACTGCCGTCGGTATGCAGATACCGAAGATGATGAACTTCCGGAGAAGATAAGGGCAGAGCCGCTGAAAAATGCGCTGCCATTTTAAATAAAACGCATGAATATACATTCTAAAAAACCGAATAAAAGTACCCTTTTCACATGGGAAGTGTTATAATATACATAACACAAAAAGGGAGCTGAACTCCCGACTACCAATCAAAAAGTTCAGCTCCAGCACCACAAAGGGTACGGGTATATTATAGCACGATACCTTCCCTTTGTGAACCCAAAAGGAGGGTATTTTTATGCGTGAAAAATTCGTGAATGGATTTATGACCAAACTGTATGGAGAAATTCCAGAAGAATATCTTGAAACAGTCAGAAATAAACTGGCGTTGTATGTAAATGATTTTGATATCAGCCAAAGAGAAACAGCAGTTGTAAAATATACTGGTTATTTGCCAGATTTCTACAAAACTTACATTGTAAGTAGAAAAATTGAGGGACTGAGCAAAAAGACTCTCGAACTCTACAATCTTTATCTGGATGATTTCTTTTTTACTGTTAATAAGAGAGCAGAAGACATTACCGCAAATGATATTCGTGTATATCTGTATAACGCTCAGGAGAGCAGAGGATTGAGTAATCGAACACTTGATAGTAGAAGAACTGCCATACACGCTTTTTTCGAGTGGGCTGCAAACGAGGGATATATAGGCAAGAACCCATGTAGAGCTATTAAAAATATTAAATACGAACGTATCGAAAAGCAACCTCTTACAGATATGGAGTTGGAGAGAATCAGGCAAGCGTGCGAAACCGTACGTGAAAGAGCGCTAGTTGAATTTCTGTACAGTACCGGAGCCAGAGTTACAGAAGTGTGCGGTGTAAAGAAAGCAGATATAGACTTCTACAAAGGCGAAGTGGTTGTTTTGGGAAAAGGCAATAAGCATAGAACAACGTACCTAAATGCTCGATGTAAATTACTTTTAAAACAATACTTCGCAATTAGAGATGATGAGTCGGAATATCTTTTCGTAAGCGAAAGAAAGCCACATAAGGTACTTAAAAAAGAGGCAATTGAAAGAATCGTACGAATAATCGGTGAGCGGGCAGAACTGGATAGACCTCTGACACCGCATCTATTTAGACATACTCTTGCGACTCTTATGCTTCAAAGGGGTACGCCGATTACTGAGGTACAAAAGATTCTTGGACATGTCAACATTAACACGACAATGATCTACGCAAAAGTATCTGATGAAGATGTAAAAGTGTCTCATATGAAATATGCAATATAAGATTAAAATAAAAAGACTCTTTTTGAAGGGAGAAATCGCCATGAGAGGATTAAAACGTCAAAAACAAACAATATACTGGTCAAGAGTAACCGAAGACCTTGACGGGATAGATACAATCAAAACGTACCAAAAACCAGAACCACATCATCTCTCCGTATCTGCGACTGCCGGAACGCCAGAGGAATTATCCGCCGGTTATATCCCGGACTACGACAGATACATCACGAACTTTGACCGTGGCTTTAAACCACAGATTGCAGATGTATTCTGGATTGATTGCAAGCCGGAACTGACCGAAGCAGGCAAACTTATCTTAGGCGAAGATGGAGAGCCTACAGTACCGCCAGATTACCGTCTAAAAAAGATTCTTGATACCCAGAAAGGCAATGTGGCACGATATGGCATCAAATATATAGGAGATGGCTCAGATGGCGAATAAGATTATCAAAATGGAATTGTCGCATAAATCTATACAGGACACAATAAAACAGCTCAGAGCGTATCAGAAGTCACTTGTGAGTAAGAATGAGGAATTTGTCCGCAGGCTGGCAGAGCTTGGGGTTCCAGTCATAGACAAAAACATAGCATTGGCGCAAGGCGATTCTGACAAAAACCACAACACCTATATCAGAATCAATAACTTTGGTGGCTATTCTCAGGCAACACTTGTGTGCGAAGGCTCTGACCTTTTGTTCATTGAATTTGGGTCGGGTATTCACTACAACACTCCGGCAGGAACCAGTCCACATCCCAAAGGGCAAGAATTTGGATATACAATCGGTTCATATGGGCAATGGAATGGAAAGAAAGATTCTTGGGTTTATTATGCCGATTCTGGCGAATGGGTACGCTCTTATGGTACCGAAGCCACTATGCCGGTATATAAGGCAAGCGTAGAAATCATGCAGAGTATTAGGAAAATTGCAAAAGAAGTGTTTGCATCATGAAAGTTAATACCTGATAATACTGAATAATACCTCTGTCTTTGATATACTATAACATATAAAAGCATCTACCTGAGCGGTGGGTGCTTTTTCTTATAACGAGGTGATTCTATGTCAGATACGATTAACAACCCCGTATCAGAAGTATTTTCTAGGTGGAGTAAAGAAATTCAACCAACAGTCGGAAAAGGCAACTTTTCCATGGAGAAAAGTCAGACCATAGCATCTGGTAAAACGAAATACGCCAGATTGTTTATGATGGGGAATCCCACGCAGTCAACAAGTCTTGAAGGTCATGAATGCGCAACAGTTCTTTCATTTCAAACGGAAAGTTATGCATCTGGGACAAAGGCTTTATCGACTGCATATGAAATCGACAGTAAAAGTCATCAGGCTATGGTTTCGATGGGCTTTCGCCGGACATACGGGCCAGAAGAAGTCGCGAACTCCGAAAAGAGTTTCAAACGAATCATAAGCCGATACAGCAGAATTTACACCGGGCAATTATTGGAAGCGTAACAGCTTCTATTTTTTTATACCAAAAAAGAAAGGGGTGTGTCCTATATGAGTAAAGATAAATTACAATGGCTGAAAGCTGCGGGAATCAGAGCTGTTAAGACAATTGCTCAGACAGCAGTTGCGACAATTGGAACCGCAACAGTCCTTGGAAGCGTTGACTGGAAGATGGTCGTATCCGCATCCGTTCTTTCCGGCGTTTTATCCTTGCTTACATCTGTAGCAGGGCTTCCAGAACTGAAAACAGGCACAGATGAATAGAAAGGACGGTGATCCTTTTATCTCCCGGATGCAGGGTTGCGCATCAGAGCCGTGTGGCTCTTTTTTATTGTAATTTTATAGCTGAAAAAGCAGAAAGGAGCCGAATATGGCAGACAAAGGAAATATAGCAGGCGTAAGCACTGTTGGTTCGCTTACTGGATATGCAGTTGAAACAACAGCAGGTACTAAACCGACAACTTTTAAACTTCTTCACAGAATCAATGCTTCTGATGAAATCAAAATTGATGTAGAAACAATCGACGCTTCCGCACTTGAGGATGAGGTCGAAAGAACTATTGCAGGACGTGGTTCTACAGGTGGCACATTTAACGTAACTGTGAACGTGACCGATGAAACTATCACTGAATGGGAAACCTTAATCAGCGAATATAAAACAGGAAAAACAGCTGGAAAATCTATGTGGTATGAAGAATACTTCCCGTCTCTTAAGAAAGCATTCTTCACAAAAATCGAGCCGCCGACAATCATTCCTAAACCGGCAAGAGATCAGAATGGCCTGTTAACCGTTGAAATGTCTCTGACTATCAACGAATATGTCGGACCGAGTGAAGCAGTAGTTCCAACTGACAGCGGCCTTTAAACACATTTGGGAGGACAAATAATATGTATAAAGTTTTAAAAATCGGCGGCAAAGACTACAAACTTGAATATGGAATTGAAGCATCACTGTTTGATGATTGCGTGAAATCCGTAATGAATATGCTTGTTTCCACAAGTGGAGGAACAGACAGAAGCCTTAAAGAAATGGTTTCTGGAATGAGTAGCATTCCAAATACTGCGCTCAATGCGTTCTATGCCGGATTACTTCAATATCACGGTAACCATTCTGACGGTGATGGCACTGTCCCGGATTTAGATACCGCAAAAAAACTTGCAGCACAGTATATGACCGAACATAAAGATGATGAGCAGGGCAACTTCTACGGTCTGTTTTCTATGTGCATTGAACAGATGGAGGAAGATGGTTTTTTCAAATTAACCGGTCTGGAAACATTCATGGACAACATGAATGCGGCAATGGACTCTGTGAAAGCGAAGAAAGCGCCGAAGAAGCCAGCAGATCACTTGAAAAAAGCTACAGCGAAATAATCTGGGATGAATTATATCCAATGGCTGTGCGTATTGGGATGTCAAGAAAAGAATTTCTCAGAAGTACCCTGAAAGACCTAAGAATCCGTATAGAACAGTATGGAATCTTAAAAAACGAAGAAATCCAGTCGCAATTAATAAACATGGACTATCAGGCATGGCTGACCGGACTGTATATGAAAGCAAGTATTTCGTGTGTGCTATTTCCAAGAAAGGCTAGTTATCCAAGTAAACCAATTACGCAGGAAAAACAAAATAATTGGGTTGAACACAATCCAGATATGCCAAAGAAATCAGAAGCAGAACTAAGACAAGAAGAACGTTACTACGAACTTCTTATCAGGCAGGCAAATGCAAATATATCTGAAATAGGTAATAAAGAGGGCAAGCAGGATGAATAGTAGTCTTGCTTGCCCTTTATTTTTTTGAAAAAAAGGAGGTGCTTATATGCCTGACAACACAATAGATAGCCTTGCGATAGAGGTCAGCAGTAACGTATCAAATGCAAGTAAATCCATTGATGATTTATGCAATAAACTGAATCGCCTGAGTAGCCGTATGTCTGAGAGTATCAAGCATCTTAGAGACTTTTCAGCTTCCGTAGGTGCGGTCAATTCTGCTGTTCAATCACTCAATAACATATCTTCTATAAGCAGTCAATTAAGCCAGCTTTCGCAGTCCATGAGTACGCTTGGTAGCTTGAACTTGAGAGATACTGGGTTAAATTCATTCGTAAACGCTATTCGCAGATTGAATGAAACATTAAATTCCACAGGTAATGTGTCTGGAAAGATTCAGAACATGATTTCCGAATTATCTGGTCTTAGCAATATTCCAGACGTATCAAACAATGTGAACCGGTTTGTTTCTTCGCTGGCAAGATTGGCGAATGCAGGCAGTTCTATTGATGCAGTTACATCAAAAATTCCAAATCTTGGTGAAGAACTCAGAAAAATTGTAGTTTCATTCTCTGGAATAGGCAATATTTCTCAGCCAATTAATACATTTGTTCAGTCAATATCTCAGTTGGCAAATGCAGGAGACAAAACCGGAAAGACAGCAACTCAGCTTAATGATCTGGCAAATAGCTTAAAATCATTCTTCCAGACGATGAGTACCGCTCCTAGAATCAGTAGCAGTACAATTCGAATGACTCAGGCTATTGCACAATTAGCAAATGCAGGCGGGAATACTGGTAGGGCAGCAAGGTCTACTGCAAGCGCTTTTTCCAGATTGGGGCAGGGTGCGTCCGCTTCGACAGGAAAAGTCAGAAAACTTGGTAATGCTGTTGGAAGCGTAGGAAGCAAAGCAAAAAAAAGCTTGCCCAGCATCATGTCTCTGGTGGCAAAATTCTGGACGTTGAAATTTGCCGTCGGAAAGTTCGGGAGTGCAATTGAAAGCTCTATGAATTTTCTTGAAGATTACAACTATTTTCAAGCGGCGTTCCGCCAAGTAGCAGATAAAGCAGGTAAAACTTGGTCAGAAGCAGGGTATGATTCCGCAGAAGCATACGCAGATTCGTTCAGTCAGAGAGCCAGAGAGCTTACAGCTAAAATGTCTGGATTCGATGTTTCCGATAATGGCATTTTGTCGGCAAATAAAACCGGTAAGTCGCTTGGTATGGACCCGTCCATGCTCTTAAATTATCAAGGCCAGTTTGCACAGTTATCATCATCTATGGGAACAACTTCTGAACAGGCATTAAAACTGTCGAATGCATTAACCATGATCGGCGCTGACCTTGCATCTGTTAAAAATCTTGATTTTAAAACAGTTTACGAAAACTTATCCTCTGGATTAGTAGGTATGAGCCGCGCCGTAGATAAATATGGTGCAAACATTCGTGTAGCAAACTTACAGCAATACGCTTCGAATCTCGGGCTGCAAACGGCTGTATCTAAGATGGACCAAGCAAGTAAAGCAATGCTGAGGACAATAGTCATACTGGATTCCACCCGGTATGCATGGGCGGATATGGCAAATACGATAAATATGCCAGCCAACCAGTTACGTATACTTCGTGCAAACTTAGTGTCCTGTGCCAGAGCATTAGGAAACATTTTTATGCCGGTCGTTGCGGCAGTATTACCGTACATCAATGGTCTTGTGATTGCGTTCCAGAGACTTCTGACATACGTTGGTTCGCTTCTCGGAGTTGATACCAAGATTGGAAAAATGTTCGGTTCTATCGGTGGTGGAAGTGAAAATCTCTCGAATGCACTTGATTCCATAGACGATTCTGGAATTTCGGACGTAGATGATGCTACAAAAGATACAGACAATAATCTGAAAAATGCAACCAAGAGCGCAAAAAAATTAAAACAGTTCCTCGCATCCTATGATGAACTGGAAATCATGAGCAAAGACGATAGTTCCCTGTCAGACCTTGCAAATTCTAAAATTAAAACGCCAAAAATTGACACATCTGCAATTGATGCAGGAATCCTCAATGATGCACTTGACAAGCTTCTGAACGAATACCAGAAGAAATGGGATGCTGCATACAATTCCATGGAAAATAAGGCTATGGCGTTCGCAAATAAGGTTACAGACACATTTAAGAAACTTGCAAAAGCCGCGGAACCCACCACAAAAGCTCTGAAAAATCTCTGGAACAATGGATTGAAACAGCTCAAGGATTTCACATGGACAGCATCAAAAGACTTCTGGAATCATTTTTTAGTTCCGCTTGGCAAGTGGACATTAGGGGAAAAGGGATTACCACGACTAATCAATGCTTTTAATGATTTTCTCATGAAAATTAACTGGGATAAGATTAACACTTCTCTTGTGCAGTTATGGGATGTATTAGAACCATTTGCTGAGAATGTCGGTACCGGCCTGTTAGATTTCTTCGATGATTTCTTTGACAAGGCGGCAGACGGAGTGAATAAGCTCCCTGACCTGATCGACAAGTTTAAAGAATTTATCGCAGCATTCTCACCAAAGCAAGCGCAGTCTATCGGTTACTTCCTCGGACAGCTTCTGACAGCTTTTATGGCATTCAAAGGGCTTACATGGTTCGGTGGCATTTTCGGCAAAGAAGGAGTGATAGGCAAAGGAATCACCATGTTAGCAGCGCATCCATATGCTTCGATAGCAGCTGGGCTGGGACTTACCGTCGCCGCACTTGATAAGTTCGGAGTGATTGATGTTGATTGGGATGGATTATGGACAAGAATCGGAAATCTTAAAGACGTAATTTTGAATTTTATCAAAAATATTGACTGGGATTCATTGGTAAAAACAATCGGCGATGTATGGGACGTATTCCAGCCATTTGCTGAAGGATTCGCAGATGGGTTTATCAGTTTTTTCGATATAATGCTGAACGATATCGGCGCTCCGCTGATTAATACATTAGTAAGCGTCTTAGATGCTTTTGCGAAAGCCTTAGGAAAGCTTGATGATAAACAGATAGAAGCTCTCGGGAATGCTCTCGCACAGTTTTTTATCATAAAAGGAAGCATTAAGTTTGCCCGAAATATATACAATGTAGTTAGTTCTATCGGCGCTCTCAGAACAGTCTTTAGTGGTCTGGGAACAGTTCTTTCTACAGCCAGTGGCGCATTGCAAACATTCTTTGGCTCTGGACTTGGTTCTACGCTTGCGGCAGGATTCGCAGATAGCATGGTTGTCTTAGGAACCGCAATGGCAGGATTCAACCTCGGAAAATGGATAAGTGTTAATCTGTTCGGCGGCGAAGATAAAACCTTTGGGGAGTTTTTGGAAGATAATGTATTTGGATATCAAAAAGGGGATTTTACCGGCGCTCTGGATGAGTTTTTTAAAGATATATTCCATGTGGGAGACAATCTTACAGAAGACGACTTGGAGATATACCAAAAATACGAAGATGCCATCTTAGGTCTTGTACATGCCAGCCAGTTAAGTGGAGAAGAAGCTTATCCACTAATGACGTATTTAACTGAGCTAAAAGAAAACGGATATAGCACAGAGCAGGCACTATCAGAGCTTGAACTCAAACTTAATAATCTTGGCATTTCGTCCGAAACTTTTGAAAATGCGTTGGCAGGCGTGAACGAACCAGTTAAAGACCTTGGAGACACGGCAGAAACATCTTCTAATCAGTTCTCAAATATGGCTGATCGGATTAACAATGTTTCATTTGAGGACATATCAGAACAGCTCACGGGATTCCAGACACTTATCCAGACTGTTGACTTTGCGACTCTGGTAACAGATACCGCAAATGCAATTGATGAAATGGGTGGTATCTGGGAAAACGGAAAACAGATTTTAGGCGAAAAGGCATTACAGATTTATCAGGAAATTTCAAAGGGATTAGAGCCGGACGAGAACGGTTACTATACTTTAGCAAACGGACAGATGGTGCAGTTCGGAAAAGGTATTTCTGACTACGAAAGCACTCTGAAAAGTACGATGGATTCAACCCTGCAAGGGGCAATCAACGGTGTCATTGATGATAATTCTGGTTTTGAATTAGTTACAGAACTCGGAAAGAATCAGATCCTTGCCGTGGGCACCGGGATTGAGCAAAACGGTAGTAACGTCACCGAAAAGCTTAACTCAACAATTCAATCATCTGCGAAAGGCGCAGAAGAAACTGCGAAATCAAGCGGTAAAACTCTCGGAAGCAACATTGCAGAGGGATTACAGTCTGGAATTGACGGAAAGAAAGACTCCACAAAGATTTCGATTCTTGACTTAATGAACAACAGCGTAAAAGCCCCTGCACAGGAAGCGGTAGACTCCCATTCTCCGTCCAGATGGTTCAAACAGCTTGCAGAATACTGTGGTCAAGGATTCCAAAACGGATTAGAACCGGGATTTTCTGCGTCGTTCACATGGTTTGGAAGAATTCGAAGCAGAATCAGCAATTCTATTGGAAACCTGTATAATGTCGGCTGGAACTCTATTATTGGCTTAAACAATGGAATCGTAGGCGCGGCACAACAGCTTTATGCAAATGTTCAAAAAATCGCACAAAATATATCAAATACGTTCCGCAAAGTTCTTAAGATTCATAGCCCGTCACAAGTAATGATGGAACTCGGTGGATTTACCGTTGAGGGATTCCGACTCGGTATGCAGAATATGCTTCCAAAAGTCGAATCCACCATCAATGATATAAGCGCCGAAGTGCAAAAAATCAATACACCAACCGCAGACATTATCACAAAGAGTGCGTCCTATCAGGAAGTAAAGAGCAGAATGTCAGTTGATACAGATGATTTTGTGGACGACATTCGGAAAGAAGTCATGGCAATCAGTAGTAACACGTTTGACAATAACCAGATGATCGGGCAGGCGGTCAAAAACGCTCTGAACGGCATGGCAATCTATGCAGACGGACATCTGATTGGATATCTGAAAGAAGAAAATCAGCAGTTCAGAAATCGTAATGGCTACGGAATATTTGAAGGGTAGGTGATAGAATGAGCGACTTTATTGCAGGAAGTAGTTTCCAAGGTTATTTTTTAAAGTTCGGGGGAAGCGTTCTCCCGAACAAATTCTTAGCCTACGATGATTATTCAGCAACTCCAAACCAGAGAACAGAGATAGAAGCATACAGGGACTTGAACAATCTCTTGCATAGGGACACAAGCCCGAATTTTAAGACAAAAATAGACTTCAACACGCGCCCTATGTGGTTGCCAGATAAAATTAAAATGCAGTCTATTTTTAAATCAGGCTTAGTCAATAAGGCACAGCGGAAATACAAAGTTACATACTGGGACGACGAAGAAAACACCTACAAAACAGGTGTTTTTTATATGCCTGATATTGAGTATAAACCTATCAGAGTTGTAGGAAATAACATTTTGTATAACAAGATCAGAATCGCGCTGATCGAATACTAACAATCAGAGTGCATGGGTGTCACAGCTCATATGCTCTTTCATTTTATAGACGGGAGGATGATTATGGCAGATACAGTATCTTTTGACAGTTTATTGAATACGACAACCGGGATGACTGCTATTGTTAACAACAAGAAGCACGACGATGATGTAGTTAGTGTCACGGGCGCTGACTGGTTTACCTATGCAGGAAAGACCGCCAGCACCATATATGTTTCTGGTAACAATTTTATCGGATTCGGGCAAAACGCCGAACAACTCAAAATCTGGCGCAGGGATGGCGCGGTTTATTATATTTACCGACAGGAAGGAACACTTACGTCAGGAAAAAGATTCCTCAAAATCAGGGTTGAGGGATATGTATATTATTCAAGTACATCTTCATCATATGCGCTGAAATACGAAGTATTCTTGATAGAGGGGCAGACATTATTTATCAATGTCGTTCAGAGACCTACAAGCAGTTCATACACTGGTACATCGTCAATCACCGACGGTAAAACCACAACAAACCTAACTCTTTCCGTATCTTCTACGGTTCCGGTTTCGATTCTGGTAAAAAACGCAGGTGTGTCACAGCAAGTTAGCTATGAGAAGTTTGTTGACAAATATGTCACTGGAATTACTGTGTCAAAAATGCCAGATAAGACCACGTACTATCAGGGCGAATTATTTGACGCCACGGGTCTTGTGGTGTCTCAAACATACACCGATGGAACATCAGAAACAATAACAACTGGGTTTGAAGTATCTGGATTTGACAGCAGTTCCGCAGGAACAAAAGTTATAACCGTTACTGTATCTGGCAAGACCGCAACATTTGAGATTTCCGTCTCAGAAGCTTCTATTACCGCCATATCAGTAACCACTATGCCAAGCAAGGTAAATTATCACATAGGGAAAGAATTTGATTCTACAGGCATTGTGGTGACCGCAACGGCAAGTGACGGAAATACTATAGATGTCACAAAAGATTGTACATATTCTGGTTTTGACAGTAGTTCTCCAAAGCAATGTGGAATTACAGTTCATTATGGCAGTTTCACTTGTACATTTGAAGTTACTATTATGCAACCAGAAAGAATCTCGGACATATTTTGTCAAGGCAAATATTATTTTGTCGGTGATGCATTAGATCTTAAGGTATCTTATATAACTGTAGAATACTCAGACGGCTCAGAGGAAGTGACAAGCGGATACACAATTGAAAATAAGGCGCTTTTGGAAGCCGGTGTAATTCCTATTAATGTAGAATATTTTGGCGTGGCAATTACGTCAAATGTCACAGTATACAGTTCTCTTTTGATACATATCGGTTCTCCGAATTACGAAGATGTGACAGCCGAATTCGACATTGATGCAAATACTTTAACCATATCTGGAACTGGAAAATTCACATATAGTTTATCTGATAGTTTAGAGAAATCCGACATTTCTATTCCTGACAGCTTATATAAAAGATGCACAAAAATGGTTTTTGGAGACGGAATCACTGGCATTAGGAGCGGATTTAGTTCCTCATTCAAAAAATTGGAAAGCATTGTTTTTTCAAACACGATCGCAGAAATCGAACGTGGAAATTTTTCAATTTTTTTAGGAACTAAACTTGAATTTCCATCATCGCTTAAAACGATTCTAGGAGGTGTGTTTCGCTCTTGTCCTAATCTAACAGAACTACTTTTTCATGATGGCTTACAAACAATTGAGGGCGGCACATTCGATGAGTGTCCGAAATTAAAAAACATTGTTTTTCCAACGTCGTTGACTTCGTTATCATCCGGTGCTTTTTCAGGGGCGACAATAGATAATGTTGAAATCGGAAATGCAGATTCCATATTCAATTCATCCGGTATTTTTATTCCAAATTGCAAGAATTTGATAATTCGCGGCGGAACCATTGACGGAACAAATGGAACGAAATTGCTTTCTGCGCTCGAAAATCTTACGCTAAAAAGCACGGTTAAATTTACCGGAACATCACATTTTACACCATGTTCTAGTACTTTAAAAACAGTTACCATTGAAGACGGAATAACAGTAATACCAACATCGTGTTTTGCGAACTGTGGGAAAATCACGGAAATTACTATTCCTGCAAGTGTTATAAACATTGGAGATAATGCGTTTTACAATACTTCACTTAAAAATCTGGTAATTCCTGACGGCGTTCAAACTATTGGCGTTCAGGCGTTTCGCGGAACACAACTTACAAACGTGTCTATTCCTGCAAGCGTTACGGTCATTTGGGAAAATGCTTTTAACACGCCTGTTACAACAAATATCACACTGAACAAAAAAACAAATGAAATCTCTGGTTCACCGTGGGGAGCATCTGGCACAATCACATGGTTAATTCGGGCAACCAGACTTGAAGTTACTCATATGCCAACCAAAATCAGATATTTTGTAGGCGAAACATTTGACAGCGCAGGACTCATAATTACTGCATATTACAATGATAATACGTCCGAACAAGTAACCGGTTATACCCTGTCAAACCCGGATATGTCCACGTATGGAAATAAAACTGTAACGGTTACATTCGATGAAAAGACCGTGGATTTCAGTATTCTCGTGGTAGACATTTCTGGAATCGAAGTAAAAACTATGCCTGTAAAAACCGAATATCCGAAAGGAGATGTATTCGACACAACTGGATTGTCTATTCTCGTCAAATATACCGACGTCACATCAGAAACAATAACAACTGGGTTTGAAGTATCTGGATTCGACAGCAGTTCTGTCGGCGAAAAGACAATCACAGTAACCTATAAAACCCATACCGCTACTTTTAAAGTGACCGTATATGATCTTTCGGGAATAAGAATCACAAGTTTCCCATCCAAGGTTTACTATAAAATCGGAGAAACATTCGACCCGTCCGGGCTGACTGTTGCAGAAGTAAGACAGGATGGAACCGAGAAAGAAATTACAGATTATGATATTTCTGGTTTCGATAGTTCCACCGCAGGTTCTAAGACTATCACAGTTTCTTATAATATCACAATCAACGGAGTTTCCAAATTTGTCGGTTCTGACAGTTTTCAAATTAAAGTCACGAACGACGGGAAAAACCCATTTGATGATAGCTCAAGTGGTGGTTCTGGCGAAGTTGAAGAAGAAAAAACTGAACCAATCAATGTTACAGTACACTGGATTAATGGCGAATTTGCTGACCTTACAAATGAAAATATCGACCAGAATGCGCTTACTTTGCAGGAGTCTATTTGCTCTGAACAGTATTTCATTTTTGGCGGTTGTGTCTGCAATCAGATAACGTTTCAGGCTCACCACGATCAGTTTAACGGTACCTCGGAAGAGTTTTATCCGCATGGAAAAATTGAAGTTTACATCGAGAGAAAAGGAACAAAAATCAAAATTTTCACAGGCGAAATCGACAGTGCAGAGCGAAAAGCAAACTCATTAACACGTAATTTTATTGCATATGATTATTTGTATAAATTACGAAATACTGACATTGCACGGTGGTATAAAAACCAGACGACTGATAAGAAGAAAAAGCTGACTCAAAAGCAATTCAGGGATAAATTATTTGAGTTTTTAGGACTTGAACAGGTCAGTACAAAGTTGCATTGGGACGACACCTATGTTCCTGATACAAATAACTCAAACGAAATGAACGTAGTAAATATTCTGAAAGATTTATGCTTGCAGAATGACCGTTTTGGATGGATGAACAGGGACGGCAAGTTTGAGTATCTGAAGCTTCGCCAGAACAGTTACAGATACGGGCAGACCACCAGTAATCAGAACATTTATAAATACTACAATAACGAAGAAGTACATCTCGATACATTCAAGAGTTTTACCGCAAAAGAGGGCAGAATCTGGTTCCCGAATGTTATATTTTGTGACCCCGACCCGAATAGAGCCTTTGGCTTCACGCAGGGCGACTATACAGCGCAAGAAGCGTATGACAACAACGTTTATTACAACAGAAACAGCTTCTTTGTAGGAAATGAAGACTGGCTAAATTACGTTTGGGATGCAGACGAATATGGTGGTATTTCAAGGGCTGAGCCGATTATAAAAATTTGCTATGGTGTATTTGTAAATCAAGATTTGCGGAAATATTATCGTGCGCAGGGATATACCGTCGAGGTTCAGGGTAACCCGCTGAACATGGTAGGACAGGCAGTCGAACTTTATTACAAAAAGCAGATTCAGCACGATGATCAGGAGCCTACAGAACTGCAATGGTACGTTCATTCATACATCATGAGTAGAATTCTTAAAATCGGCGTTACAGACATGATAGACACCTATTCTGCCAACAATGCGCCGTTCAATAGTAACAGTCAGCAGTTGGGAAAATATACTCCTGAGATATCCGCAACTGTCAACCGCACCCGATCAGAAATGCCAACAATCAGCTATGCAGAGTTTACAGATGGTTCGGATTCTGAATTTTCTCTAGCAACGATCGATGATTTTACGGACGGTTCTGGTGGCTCTGGTAGCACTTCTGAGCAATTGAAAAAGGCACAATTAAGGTGCGTAAAGCGAATAAAAAAAGCCGATTATGACGCTCTTGTAGCCGCAGGAACTGACCGGGCAGATACATTGTATTTCACATTCGAGGAGGGCTGATTAGATGATATATAAGGCGTTTTTAAATAGACAGGAAATCACAGGGTTTCCTGTCAAAGGGAAAGACACAAAAGAAATATGGGGTGGAAATACATTATTGTGGAGAAAAGAAAAACGAGAAGTTCTTACTGTTTCTGGGATTCATGCTTATTCCTTGATTTTTACCAACGGGAGTCAAACATTTGCAAAAATAATGTTTTCTGACACAAACGGAAATAAAAAAGATGCAATTGCATCTTTTAGTTCTAAGAAACCATGTTTCACACCTTTATATATTCTTGATAAGCCATCGTACGGAGAAAGATATTTACACACTGAACGCTTTTCAGCGGAAGAAAATGGTTATATGTGTGTTACTGAAACTACAGCATACACAAATGAAGATAGAAGTCATGAACTTTCGCTGCATATTACTATAAGAGGATTTAAGAACGGTTCAAACTTTGTGAGTCCTACATGCGTAATCAACGCAGGAGAAAACGAATACTATGGACACACTAAAATAATATGGCAAAATCATGGGCATATTTATTATTATACATCACGTTATGCAGGAAAAATCAAAAAATGGTATCGAGTCATTTTTAAGATTGGTTTTGATGGGACAATCGTAGAAAAATACGAAACAAACAGTAGTAATCTCAGTGGAATTCTTAACGAGTACGCTTCATACTCAACAATATATAGCGGTTCAAGAACATTTTTGATACCTATGGCTCAAATATATAATATATGTGAATTGAAAGGCGATATATTTGCTCCTGAAAAAGTTTCTGCTCCCGGCGAATATGTCGGAAGAACTAATCAAAAACATATATTTATAGATTTCTGGGGAACTGATAAAAAGTTTTGTAATATATACAAATTCGTAAATGGAGAATTTACGAAAACAAGGGAAACAGAGACGCGTTTAACACGTCCGTTCACAACTGTGTATAATAACCATTTGATTTATTATACATTACGTGAAAACGGGATTCAGGCGTTAGACCTCGGAGACCTCGAAACAGGTACCGATAGCGACGTAAAAGAGATAAGCGATATTTTACCCGCATCATCATCAATGGGAGCAGAACTTACATTTGCGCAGAATGGGTATTTATATATATTGTATCATAATGGAGTTGAAACCGCTAATAATATTTATCTAAAAACTCACCGTATGTTTGTGATTCCGCTGTGATTTCGATTTTGATGTATAAAGTAATTTCATCAAATAAGAACCCCAAAACCGCAAATAAGAGCGCATTTTCCTGAAAAGACCAAATAAGCCCTTATTTGCCTAAAAACCATCAAAATCCAAGCCCTTACCGTACTAAAATGTAACTATATTAAAAATAAAAAATGAATAATTTGTAAACGTAAATTTTGCTAGTTTTCAGAATAACTCAATCATCTGAGAAAATAATAAAATCCAGAAATAAATATTCTGTCAACAAGCAATTTTCGTTTACATAATATCTCAATGTAACGTTACAATAACGTTACAAGTAACGCAATGTAACGCAATAGAATAAGAATAAGAAATAGAATAAGAATATAATTAATATATATACGAGATATATATTAATCGTCGAATAAGCCTTATTCGACCCTGACATTCTTAATTCGTTTCACCCCAAGTCGAACCATTTTTATTCGTAACCTTGTATTTGACTCATATAACGATTTTGCGCGCGATTTGATAAAATCCTCGAACGACATATAAAAATTGATTCTAGTGGCAAATACGGGGATTACAAAGCATATTTAACAGAAAGGAGCAACGTGATATGACAAATGAACAGAAAACAGTTCTCAGGAAGATTATTTATGCGGTCGAAACCGGCGGACAGGTTTACGGACAGCAGGATTATTCGGACTTCACGGAAGCCTATGAGAATAATTCAGATGAACACGCAATCACGATTGGAGCAGGAGCGTGGTACGGAACCGAAGCAAAAACGCTTCTGGAACGAATTTACAATGCCGACCCGGAACAGTGGGAGAAGATAGACAAGGTCAGACTTCTGGAACAAGTTCAGACCGCAAACTGGGAATGTTTTAATATTTCCAGAGTGTCACAGCTTGCCGACACCATAGTTGCTCTTATTTCGTCCGATTTGGGTGTTAAATGCCAAGATAGCCTTATGGATGAACAATTAGCCACCTATGCAGAAGAAGCCCTTAAACAGGGCGTTACGGACGCCAGAGCGCAAGCTATGTGCGTGAACTTTAGACACCAAGGCGGACAGGGAGCAGTAACGAGGATTTTAGCAAAGACTCAGAAACCATATACACTCGATAATCTCTACGCAGCCTGCCAGACCGATACAGGAAACCAAGTCGGGGTATATAAGAGCAGACAGAAGTTTGTTTATAACGCGTTAAAAAAATATTTTCCAGAAAGCGAGGTACAACAAATGGCAACAGTAAAAATTAGTAATTGCGGGCATGACGAGAACGGCAGATATGCAGGCGGAAAAGCCGGCGATCAGACCGGAACAGAATATCAGATTATGAATTGGTACAGCAGACCATGGCTCTGCGTTCTGAGATTTGAAGATAAAACAATTGCCGATATGATTGCGGATATGGCAACGAAAGCGGCTCAGAATGACCATATCGGTTACGACCAGGGGACTGTGGGAAACGATAATGATAGATATACATTCTGGCAACAACTTAAAGCCAATGGATATGACCCTGCTAAAATAAAAAAAGACTGTGAGAGTGATTGTAGTGCCAGTACAGCAGCAATTATTAAAGGAGCAGGATACCGTCTGGAAAATGAAAAACTGAAAACTGTCAGTATTTATTTGACTACTTACGATATGCGACAAGCGCTGAAAGATGTAGGTGCGAAAGTACTGACAGACTCAAAATATCTAAAGTCTGGCGATTATATTAAGGCAGGAGATATTCTTCTAAATGACGATCATCATGTGGCAATTGCAGTTACTAGTGGTTCGTTATCTGGAGATGACATAGAATCAAACCAGAACTCGAAAATGAACACCAGAGCCTACATTGCGCAGATAAAAAAAGATACAAAATGTTATGTGGAATCAAACAAAAATAGCCCATCTAAACTGTTTCCAAAGCTGAAAAAAGGTGCAGTTGTAGAGGTGATGAAGTACACAGAAACAGACGATTCCGGGCTGAAATGGTACTTCATTCGCATCCCTTATCCGAATGACGACGGGTTCGTTTTTGAATTTATTCCAAAAGGAACATTCACCAGAATTACAAAAATGGCCAAATGACACTTGTAGCATATCGTGTAGAGTGCTATAATAAATACGTTCCATACATTATTCACCTTTAGCATACAAAAACCGCCAGATCGTTAATCCCCTGTGGGTCTGGCGGTTTTGCTTATCTCATTATGTAATTTTCATATTTTTCTTTGATTTCCTTTGCTCCATTTTGCCTTATTCGAACAACGTCCCCGGAATCCATGACGAAATTATCACCCGCCGACTGAATGTGATCCATGTTCACAAGATAGCTCTGATGGCAACGTAAGAATCGCTTATCAGACAGTTTTTCTTCCAGATCGTTCAGCTTGCAAGTGGTCACGAAACATCGGTTATTTGTAGCGAAAATATGGCAAACTCTTGCCTGACTCTCGACGTACTCAATTTCATCGTATTTGAGCCGGTTTATCTGCCTGCGGAATTTGAATGTCAATGTTTCATCCCTCATCTGTGACAAAATCTCGTCGATAGCCCGGTATATTCTGCCGTATTCCTTGCCCTTGACCGCATACTGCATAGCACCGACGTCAAATGCTTCTTGCAAATGAGAATCGTCGGCTGTCCAGAATATAATCTTTCCATCATATCCAATATCCCGGAGCCGGTTCGCAATCTCCAAACCGTTCTCATTTTCCAGAATCATATCCAGTACAATTACATCGTACCATTTACCCTCTTTCACATCTTCAACAAGCGGATAACCTGCTGAATACTCGTTGATTTCATAGCGATAATCTCTTTTGCGCCGTAAGAATCCCGATACGCACTCTTTAAACAAGTCAACTTCAAGTTGGTTATCGTCACATATGGCTATTCTCATATGCGCACCCTCCTTTCGTAGTCTCAATTTGTCAAAATACGCCATGATTTTGACAGTACACACATTTTTCTTCCTGTTTGTGGTATTATTGTCCCACAAACAAAGTGTAGCACTTGAAATTGTTAGTGTAAAGCATTAAAGTTTGACATAATTCGCAAAATATGGTTTCTGTGTCCGGGTGGATGTGTGGATAAAGAAACTGCCTGTAAGAACGACAGGCAAAGAGAAAGAGGGGCGGTTGCCCCTCTTGTTTAGTTCCGCTCTATGTATTTTGGCATAAAGTACGCAGAATTATGACCGTCCCATTTATTGACGGCATAATTTATAATTTTACCATAAAGAGTTATGTATGTTCCGGGCGTGAAATCGCTTCCACTGTATCCTGTATTCAGAGAATACAAAACACCCAGATCTTTACTACTGCCGTAGCTATCAGTATCCTTAGAATAAATTCCAACCATACTTATCGTTCTGTCAAGATGATATTTCTGAATCAATTCCATGACTTGCGAATCATAATATTTTTTTGGATTTATTACGCCAGAATCCTCTATATACAGCTTAACTTTCACATATTCACCTTCAAGATTTTTGTCTGAAAATGCGATATCTTCATACCACATTTCTTTACATCTTGCTTTAAAATCCTGTTCAGATAATTCAACCCCTTCAATAATTTTACCGGACTCATTTGAATAATCTTGCTTGCCCTGTTCAAACAATCGGGCTGGTTCATCACCAGTAGCAGATATATTAGAATTGTCTATTTGAACTTCTCCAAGCGACATTCCATCAACAAGGCCTGTAACTGTCATATAATCCCCCTCAGACAAGTCAGAACGCGGTTCGAGAAGTGTTATATAAAATTTTCCCGCAGATTCATCGTCAACTTCAACAACGCCTTCGCTTGCATAACTTATAGGAGCGGAAATGGTAATATATTGGTTATTATATTGTTCGTAGTTATCAAATAACTTTAGAGCAGGAAGAACAATTGAATCATCAACAGATACAGCCTGAGGTTTAGGAGTTGGTGTGGGTGGAATTTCTTCTGGATGTTCTTTGAAATATTCATTTCTTAAGCTTTTGTATGCTTTCTTCGCATCGACTCCGGTTTGTACAATGTCAGCGTCTTCTATTGCGTTTAGAGTGAGTATATGGTCTCTTGAAGCTTTTCCGGTCACAGTAACCCATTCTTTGGCATGAATGTCGCCCGGCATTGTTTTGGGAATAACCTTTATTTCGTTTTCCCCACTGGCAGTTTTGCCGTAGATTCTAAATTCTGTTTCACTCACTTCGCTGATTTTTCCAGAAACCTTTACATTTTGGTATTTATAATTTTCCCAATTAGCGTATAGTTCTGGAAGAGATATTTCGGTAAAGGAATTATCTTCCACAGGAGAAGCATCCTTGGTAGAAGCGCTCTCGGCAGAAACGTCATTGGTAGAAGCATCCCTTGACACTTGAATAGATTCTTCTGCATTATCATTACTTTTCCCCGCTGTCCAACCAATAAACACCATCACAATAATTGCAAGAAAAGCATAGGTTGAGCAACCGACATTGTGATTTATAGAACTAGATTTACTGTTATTCCCTTTCATCGGTCTGCCACAATACGGACAGGCTGGCGCTGAACTACTGATTTTGTTTTTACAATCTGGACATTTTATCAATCCCATACAATTTCCCCCTCTATAAAAGTTTTACAATATTATACCACCTCAGTCAGAATACGGATAGAGGAATATTCAAAGTGCAATATATTTTTGTCGCGAAACTCAATGATTCTGCAACCAGTGACAAAAATGCACAACAGTATGATATAATGTGTGATAAATTTTTAGAAAGAGTTGGTAATCATGGAGAAGAACAGATACAGGGTAGTCGTACTCATTCTGATATTTTGTGAAATATTCTGTGCGGTGCATATACCGTCACATGATATGACAGAACACCGCCACAGAGATGCACAGATCATAAAAGAAGCTGCGGAACAAATTTATTCCGTCCAGATGCAGGAGTCGAGCGAGACCAAGGAAATTTGCAATGCCAGATGTTATATTCGCAAAAGCATAATTTTCTTTGAAATTGCAAAGTCCGCCTACGAAATAACAAAAGTCCATGTATATATTTGGCAGTTGCCAAGGGGGAATATCGGTGGTATAATGATGAAAACGAACTAATGTTCGGTTCTGTTCCCCACAAGCCGGACATATACTATGGTGTAGGTGGTAGTTGTGACAGGGAGGGCTATTTATGGATTATAAAGAGAAAATAATGGCTTTATTAGAAAAGGTTAAAACAGAAGAAACATTAAAACGGGTATATAAACTGTTAGAATATTTGTATTTAAAAGAAAAGTAAAAGTAAAAGCCCCTGCGTTTGCAGGGGCAAATTTGTTATTCTGTTTTTAAATCATCTGGAGAAGCCGAAAAATAATATTCGAACTTAGAACTATCATATTTTGATCCTATCATTTCATTGATTTTGTCCGCAATGGCAGTTCCCATTTCTTCCCCAAATTCTGAATCCTCTACTTTAGTTTTCTTATACTCCGTAAAGATGTTGCCCCACCAATATATATTTGGCTTTTGGACTATCCCTTAAAAACGCGCCCGCATTTTTTGCATTGATATTTAGTAGAAAAGAAACCCCTGCTAATTATCTGCACATTGGCGCTCCGACAAGTGATTGCCGGGCATTTTATTTTTTTGGTAATTTTGTCGATAGTTTTTCTTTTTCTCATTTAAGTCCTCCTTGGTGATTTTTTATATATTATAATACACAAAGGACTGATAGTATAGTTAAAACGCAAAAAAAGACTGGGATTTTTACCCCAGTCCTTTTTTATTAGTTGCTTTCTAATTCGGTCAAAATTTCTTCAAGCTGTTTCCAATGCTCTTCGCTAAGCTTTGCGAATTTAACAAGGATTTTTTTGGCAAAGTCATTATCACCAGTCATTACGGAATCTACGATAGCCTGCGCATCACTATCGTCACCTTGAAACATTTCACCAGTACCATTTACAAGCCAGTCATAGTTTACTTTGTGAGTTGCACATATCAGTTTGATGTTTTTTTCTGACAAATCTCTCTGACCGTTTTCAATCATCGAAAGTGCGGCTTGCTTAATGGCAAGTGTTTCTGCAAAGTCTTTCTGGTTCTTGCCAAGTCTTTTACGAAGAATAGAAACTCTTTCGTTAATTGTTTCCAATAATTTACCCTCCTTTCATAATATATAGTATCACCAGAGTGATAAAAAGTCAAGAAAAATGTAATAATATGCTTGACAAAATATAACACAAGTGATAACATACAATCACAAGAGTGATACAAAGCAAAAAGAAAGGAGAATCATATGTCAGAAGAAAAAAAGAATCTTATTAGAGACGTGACTAAGCGTCTTGATAAGCTTCCAGAAGATAAGAAAAATTATCTTCTGGGGTATATGAATGGAATCATGGACAATGAAAAAATCCATTCATCTAAAAAAGAAACTGTAAGTTCGGATTAAGAAAGGAGTGATAAGCACGAACCAGTTAGTACATATTGGAAATTCAGACATTTCCATAAAAGAGTATAACGGTCAGCGAGTGGTTACATTCAAAGATATTGACATGGTACACGGTAGACCGGATGGAACGGCAAGAAAGAGATTTTCAGATAACAGAAACAGATTTATTGAAGGTGAAGATTTCTTTGTTTTGAAACCGTCAGACCTTGAAAATACTGAACTGTCCGAAAAACGGACACTAGAAAATTTGGTAAAAAGCAACTTCGGAACAGTCTTTATGACAGAACAAGGATATCTGATGTTAGTAAAGTCTTTTACAGACGATTTAGCATGGGATGTTCAGAGACAGCTTGTGAATGGATATTTCAAAACCAGAGAAAAAGTAAAAAGGGCATTATCACCAGAACTTCAAATGTTACAGGGACTACTTTCACAAATGGTAGAGAAAGAACTTGCCGATAAAGAAAGAGACCGGCAGATTTTGATTGCCAAAGAAACAGCAGATAAAGCTGTTGCGACTACAGAGAGTATCAAAGAAGCGGTCAAGCCGGTGTTTGATAACTGGCGTTCAGAAATCAATTTGAAATTCAATCGCATACAAAAATGTGCAGGAGCAGAGTTCAGAATGCTGAGAACAGAAATGTATCAAGAATTGGAGCGTAGAGCAGGATGTGACCTGAATACAAGATTGAGAAATAAGCGGAATCGAATGGTAGAAAGTGGATGCACAAAGACAACGATTAATGCACTCAACAAAATGGACATCATTGATGATGATAAGAAGCTGCGCGAGATTTTCTCGAAGATCGTAACTGAATACGAAATTAAATATTGTGCGTAGAAAGAATGTTCTAAACAGGAGGATGGTTAATGAGAGATAAGCCAAATAAGCAGTTCTCTACATTTAAAGAGGATTTCGAAAATATCGGCATCCATCTCACGGACGAGCAATATTCAGACCTTTGTGACATTAATTTGTTTATGAGAGGAATGCCAGATATTCCAGTATACAACATCATACTGGTGTTAAAAACCCTTGGATTAATTCCATCCAAAATGATAGAGCAAGAAGCCAATCAGGACAGCAACGCCGATTTCAACGGCAGTTTTAAAGACGAATTTAATAGAAAGTTCGGAAAGCTTGAAGAAAGGAGAATAATGCTAAAAAGAATCATCAAGCATTTATTCTCACCACAAATCATCAGAGTTCCAGATAAAACAAGAGTGATGTGCTTTTCAAAAGGTGGGAATAAGTACTTAAAAGTATTTAATACCGAAAACGGTGCAAGCATTTGTTTCCGAGTGAAATCCATAGATTATGAAAACAGTGATTTAAAGAATGAATATCACCCAGAAACAATGTTTGCGGATATTGAAAGTAATCAAAGCGTTACGATTTTAAACCAATAGGTATAATCGTTGCATTTTGAACACTTAGGGATGGACTTACCAGATTTTACAGTTCTTTTAGAATTGCAATTACAACAAGCGAAAACAGTAGTTTCGGATACTTTTTCACCAGAGCGGTAAAAACCATCCATATAAGGAAGCAATATCAAATTCTTATCTCCTTTCAAGTTACTCGGCATGGCGGTGCCTGTAAGAACATTATAAAGAGATAAGAAGCCAAACTCAACAGAAAGGAAATATATGAACGAATTAAAAATTACAGAGTATAAGAACATTCGAGTTCTGACTACTCAACAGATTGCAGAAGTGTATGGAGTTGATAAGAAGATAATTTCTTATAACTTTAATCACAACAAAGAACGATACACAGAAGGAAAGCACTACATCAAATTAGAGGGCGATGAAAAAACGAGCTTTGTCAACCGTCTTGAAAATCACGATGGTTCAAAAAATGCCAAAACATTATACCTCTGGACAGAAAAAGGAGCTTTTCTCCACGCTAAGTCACTGAACACCGATAAGGCGTGGGAAGTGTATGACAGGTTGGTTGATACATACTTCGAGAAAAAACCGCAGTTACCGTCGTGGACAATAGACGACAAAATACAGATTCTTGCACAGGGCAACATCAAACTTGAAGAAAAGATTGATAAGGTCAACGAAGATTTACAGGAGTTCAAAAAAGATATGCCGCTTCTGGCACTGGAATGTCAGAAAATCACAAAGGCAAAGAATCAGAAAGTTGTCCCACTACTGGGCGGTAAGGACTCTCCGGCATACAAGGATAATTCCATCCGTCAGCAGGTTTACAGTGACATTGATGCGCAGCTTCGAAGAGAATTTGGCGTGAACACTTACAAGGCAATCAAGAGAAACCAGTGCGATCTGGCGGTGAAAATCATCAATGAATATGAATTGCCAATGTATCTGAAAGACCAGATTGACAGTTCTAATGCGCAGGAAAGTTTCTTATAAGAAAGAGAGGCGGAAAAGTGACGAAATTAAAAGTTGTCAGAAATCTCGAATCAGGAAAACTGATGCGTGGAGATAACGAACTCGGAAACGCAAAGTATTTCTTGCGGAAAGAAAACGGCGAAGAAGTGTATTTGGAAGATATAATCGCAAGTCTGGCGTTCAGACTTGGAGAACAGGTGGAAGAAAACATTAAAAAGGGCATAGACGAACCCTATCTTGCCTACGCCCTTGATGTTTTGACTAATGCACGCCGATTAGGTGTTTAAGGTATTGGATGAACGTTTTATTTTTTCCCTAAATTTAAGAAAAAATGTTCATCGTGTGCTTCCAGAAGTTCAGAGAACTCTTTGCGAATTTGAAAATACTTTTGGCAAATATGAGCATCGTCAAAATAAGCATGTTTCAATTCGCGACTTAACTTCAAAATAGCTAAATCATGAGCAATTTGTAACTTATCCATAAAAACACCTCCTTTCATAAGGAGAGTATATCACATAAAAAATTGGAGTGATATAAAAATGGTAAAAGCGTTAATCCTGTCAGCTCTGATCGGCGGTATGTCACCGTACCTGCCGTTCTGGAGATTTGACAGCGCATCACAGCCGGTTGCAGTAGCAATCGTAATATCTATCTTATCATTCGTGGTTATTTACCCGGATGAAGCAAAGAAAAATAGGAGGAAAAGAAAGATGATTAATACAAAAGTGGGAAAAATCACACTCGAAGGCAGTAAAGCAGAATTAATATCTGACTTAGCTGTTATCGTTCGGGGAATCAAAGTAACTATTATGGAAGACGATAAAGAAACAGAGGAATCTGTGAAGCAGGATATTGACAAAGCGGTCAAAGTCGGATTGATGAACGAAGAAGAATTTCGAACTTTTCAAAAAGAAAAAATCAAAGAAGCTGCATTAGCGTTTGTTGATGGTTTGCTTGGAGGGATTTCCAATGAAGATAAATGATTTTGATAAGACCGTAGATGAACTGTACCAGTTGTGCAGACGGGTTCAGAAAGAAACCGGCAGAACGGTAGCGTTTCATTTCGCAAACTACAAGATCGGATGCAGCTTGCGCATCAACATATATAAGAAAGAATCCTTAAGAGAGTTTGATATGTACAGCATTGCAGAGGGCGGTTATCAGCAGGAAGAAAATGTGAAGAAAGTAACTGACCATTTAAACAAAATTTTGATGGACAACAAATGTCCGTATTGTGAGGGGGATTGTGATGGAGAAAGAAAATAAGATGGATTTCAGAGCAGAGACCGTAGCCGAGGAATACGCCGAATTAGTTGGCAGACTAAAGGCGTTCAAAGCATACCTCGATTCTGGCGAAAGCATACTCATTGACAAGAAAATATGTATCGCCATGTTAGGTCTCGACTCAGATTAAAAGTTGGCTCCATGGGTACCGGAAATACCACACGGAGCCGCGTATCTAACTTAATTGGGTAAGTTAAATACAGGACAAGTATAACACACCTTCCTGTATTTATCAAATAAATAATTAGGAGGGCATTTTTTATGTCAAAAACACACATCCAGAACACAGAAACGCCAACACTTGCAAGCGAGATCATTTCCGACCTTGAGGAAGAAAGAAAGAAACTTAAAGTCGAAAACAAGAATCTCAGAGAAACAGTCGTAACACTCGGTTTGATGCTTACAAAGATTTTGAAAGAGGGTGATTTGGAAAATGAAAATGCGTAGCGAAAATCAGGTTCTTTTGTCCGGAGATATTCCACAGGGATTTATCCAGACACATGAAAACCATAATGGCAGGAAGATGTATACCGGAGAAATGCACATTTTCCGAGACAACTGTATTTACGACGTTATTCCTGTAATTACCACAGAAGAAATGGTGAAAAGAGGAACTGATTTTACCGTTTCCGTGTATGGAGAAATGAGAAGCCGGAAGGACCATAAACTTACAGTAGATTATGTCACGGCGTTGGGAATAGATTATCTTGACAGACCGGAAGAAAAGGATGCAAACGAAGTATACCTGATCGGAGATGTGATTAACATTATCCCGCTGAAAGTAGTAAAAGAAGAGGGAGAAGAAAAAGGAAACTGGATTCTTGCCAGAGTCCTGTTAAGCGTTAAGAGAGCTAAGAGACGTAACGGGCACCAGAAATCAGACTGTATTTCATGCCTTGTCTGGAATGAGAATGCTGAGACCGTTAGAAACCTTGAGAAAGGGCAGAAGTTAAAGGTATTCGGAAGATTCCAGAGCCGAGAAAGATGGTGTTCAGAGAAACAGGAGAGAATCACGGAACTGGATGTATCGGTAAAGAGATTGGAGATTTTGTAATATGAAAAAAATCGAAGTAAGAGAGATTAGATTGACCGACTTTAAAGGTCAGCAGGAGAAGAAAATAGAGTTCGGTCACAGAACAGTCGTTTCCGGGAAGAACGGATGCGGGAAAACCACACTGGCAGATGCTCATATATGGGAGTTTTGCGATAAAGACTACAGTTTAAAGAGTAACCCGGATATCAGACCGGATGATGGCAGGGAATGCTTGCCGAGAGTCGATATCGACCTTGTGATTGACGGAAAGCCAGTAAGCGTAGCAAAATTCCAGAAACGGTCAGAAAGCAAGCCAAAGGACGGCAAGCCGGGAAAGGTTGCACTGTCCAACAAATACGAAATCAATGGCGTTCCAAAAGCTGAAAGAGATTTTAAAGCTGATCTGAAAGAGCGAGGATTTGATTTTGACAATTTCCTTATGCTGTCTCATATGGAAATCTTCACAGACTTGAAAGATGCAGACGCTAGAAAGATTCTGTTCTCCATGTCAGACGGTGCCGGAAAATCAGATTTAGAGATTGCCAAGACAGTTCCAGATTGTGCCGAGTTGGTACCACTTCTGGAAACTTACAAGGCAGATGAAATTAAAGCTATGAACAGCGCGACACTGAAAAAAGCAGAGGAACAGTTAAAAGCTATTCCAAACCAGATCATCGGTATGGAACATTCAAAAGTTGATGCTGATGTCGCGGAATTGGAATTGCAGAAGAACGCCTTGCAGGAACAGATTTCCGACCTTGAAAAGCAGATTGCGCAGGCAGGGAACGAGAAAGCCGGAGAGATTAAAGCAGAACTGGCAGGGTTGAGAACCGAACTGTTAGAGATAGAGTCAAAAGCTAAATCAGACTTGTTAGAACAGAAATCATCGGTTTGCAATAAAGTTAGCACTCTTGAATTGGACAGAAATATTAAAACATCAGAGTTGAACAGAAAGACTTCTGTATTGGAGAGCCTGAGAACACAGAAAAAAGATCTTCTTAAAAAATTGCAGGATGCCAGAACGCAGTACCCGAAAATCAAAGATACAGAATGGGACAGCTCAACTCTTAAAAACATTGAATCCGAGACATTCAAAGATGCAGATACTATTTGTCCGACTTGCGGTCAGAATCTTCCGTCTGAGCAGATTGAACAGTTAAAGAGCAGATTCGAGCAGAAGAAACAGGAAAGAATCAATCAGCAGTTAAAAGATAAGGAAGAATGGGAGCAGGACAAGAAACACAAACTTGATGAAGTTATTGAAGCTGGCAATAAAGCGTCTGCCGATATGAAAGAAGCACACAAACAGGAAGAAACTCTCACATCCGAAATTTCCAAACTGACAGATGAGTTAGAGCAGATCAAAACTTCTCTGGGCGAAAAAAACAAGGAATTTGAAGCTATTCCGGAAGAACCGGACTTATCCCAGAACGCTGAGTATCAGCAGATTCTGGCAGACATCAAGGCAAAAAAACAGGAACTGGCATATCTGGACGATGGCGAAGAAGCCAAGAAACAGCTCAATGAGCAGTTAAAAACCAAGAAGCAGGAACTGGCAGCAGTCAACCAGAAAATCGGAGAAGCCAACAACAACGTCCGAATCGACGAGCAGATTGAGAAGCTTCAGGAAAGCCAGAAGCAGTACGCACAGAACAAAGCTGACGCACAGATGATTCTGGACGAGCTGAAATCCCTGAGCATGGCGAAAAATACAGCTCTTGAAGATGCGGTAAACCAGTACTTTGACGGAGTTAAGGTGAAACTGTTCGATACGCAAAAAAACGGTGAAGTCGTAGATGCTTGCATCTGGTATGCGCAGGACAAGGACGGTAACTGGAAGAAACTGATTGGGAACGCCAATACAGCCCTGATGATGAAAGGCAAAATTTCCATCATGGACGGATTGCAGAAGTTTTACGGCGTGAGTTATCCGATATTCGTTGACTGTGCGGCAGAACTGGATAACAGCAGTCTGGCAGGTATTAAGGCGTATGCACAGTTGATTTTCTTGAAAGTTGCTGAGGGGGATATGACGGTAACAAAAGTTTAATAATTATCAGAAAAGGAGAATAAAAATGGCAGAAGTAAAAGCATTTAACACCACTCTTTCAGTATGGACAAACAGCTATGTAGACCTGATGAAAGAAGATTTAGAAACAAGAGGAATGGAGTTTGATTCCTATTCAAAAGAATGCGTAGTGTCAGCAATGGCGGCTATTTACCAGATGATTCACGAAAGTGGAACTGATATGAAATCGGTCAACACATCAAATTTAAAGTCTGTTATGCAGAAAGTAGCAGCATTGAAGCTGAACGCAAACGCACAGCCGAGAGAGTGTTATTTCCAGATCAGAAACGTAAACATAGCGGCGAAAGGGCAGAAACCTCAGTGGGAGAAGAAAATCGAATTTGCGATTGAGGGCGATGGGAATGACGCTCTTGTAAGTAGATATGGTGTCAATGTGGCTAAAGTATTCCCGTACTGGAAAGTTAGAGAGGGTGACAAATATACACCTCCGAGGCATAAGGGCGTAGAGATCACACCGCCAGAATGGGAAGAATCCGGTGTAGGTAAGGTAGTCCGTATCGTATATCCAATTCAGTATAAAGACGGACATATTGAATATCTTTCTTGCGAAAGAGCAGATGTACTGAAGAATCTTGCAGCGCACATCAAGAATAATCTCCAGAATGAAACGTTTGGAATTTGCGCAGACAGATATAAAGCTACAGATGCGCAGAAAGCTCAAATTGAAGCAAAGAAAAAAGAGATCATGAAAAAGGCCGCTGACATTGGAGAACTGGAAGCAATCATTGATTGCGAGGAGTTAAGACCGTACATTTCACCGTCTTATTACGAAACACAGTCAAGAGAATCAATGATTATTCGTAAAATGCGTAACAACATCATGAAGTCCATTCCTAAAAGATGGGACAATCCAGTACAGGCTTACGAATACAACATGATGGACACTACATACAGAGAAGTACAGGAAGAAATCGAGCAGAACGCCAATGCAGAAGAATTTATCCCAGATGAGCCAGTAGCAATCGAAGAACAGCCCAAGCAGCCGACAGTCGCAGAAGTCGTAAAGACTGCCGAGAAAGAACCAGTTCAGGCAGCAGGGCAGGAATCAAGCATCCCAGATTTTATGAAGCAGGAGGAGATGTGATCGCATATGATGCACTTCGACTGTATCAATTTTGATCGGTGCGACTCAGGAAAATTTGGAAAATATATGGCTTGTATCGGGCGGTGCGAAAACTGCCCGTACTATGAGCCAGTAAAAAACTATTTCGAGAAACGAGGTGAGGACTATGAGGATTATATCGCAGGATGGAAAAATCAATCTTCCATATGAAATGACAGCGTTGCTTGTTTCGGACAACTATATACAGGCGGTATTTGCCGGAGGAATACAGCAAAGTCCATATGTGATGGCAAGCTATTCATCAAAGAAGAGTTGCGTAGATGTAATGTCAATGCTGAATGATGCAAGCCTTGGAATACATGTTAAAAGCCTTGTGGGAGATGTTACTAAAATTGGAATGAATGAAGTTATATTTAGATTTCCAGAGGATTACGAGGTATAAAAAATGAGTCACAGCAGTTTATATGGAATTGATAAAGATTACAAAGGAAATGTTATTGAAGTGTTCAGAAATTCATGGCTGTTTGCACCTATTATACGGTGCGTTTTGACAGAAAAATATATCCCACCACGTAAATTAATAAGCAATGGATTTAAGAGAAATATTATTTTCGATACTTCTCTTTGCCGCGAAGTACACAGCAAAATCAATAATTGTGATAATACAGCAGACAGGATTTGCTGGGAAATTTCTGGTGGACATGTTTTCTTTACAAAAGATAAGAACTGCGCAGCAAATGCAATAAGAGACTTTGTTAAGCAAAATAATAATTATTGCAGAGACGACAAAGATAATGTCCCGGTGTTGGAAAGAGAGCACATCATCAAAAGATTTGAAAAGATTGCTAGTGCAATAGAATTATTGCCGGAAGATACACCGTATTTTGTAATGAAGAACACTTCTGTTGACGATAGCGTAGAAAGATGGTTCAGAAAATATGACGACGAGCAACATAAATATGTAGAATCTAGTCTTAGTCAGGTTCATGAACTTGTTACAGAATTTGTCGTGATCGAAGATGGAAAAATCGTGAATTTCATAAACAATTTGGAATTTGAATATTGAAAGCGAGGTGATTCAAAATGTTCATGAAAGTAATAAACACAGGTAGCCAGCCCGGAAACTGCTATGCGCTTAAATCCGAATCTGGTGAAATCTTACTTCTGGATTGCGGATGCAGATACTCGGAAATACTAAAAGGAATTTCTTATAGGATATCAGAAGTTTCGGGGTGTTTATTAAGTCATGAACATGGTTAATTAAGGCGACCATAAGAAGTCGTATAAAGAAATATTGAACGCAGGCATCCAGATTTACACCAACGACGAGACAGTTGAGAGTGTAAACACAATCTCTGGTGAGCTGATGATCGGCTTGCCAGAAAGGAAAACAAAGAGCATAGGTTCGTTCCGGGCAACGCCGTTCTACGTCCCGCACGACAAGACACCAAACTTTGCATATCTAATATCCCATGAAGAATGTGGGCGGCTGATATATGCGACAGACTTCTCATATTTGCCGTTCTCATTCAAGAACATGAGAATAAATCACTTCCTTATAGAATGCAATCATCTTGACGAGTCGCCGGAGCAGGATTCATTTAAGTTTGAGCACTCCATCCGGGGGCACAGCAGCTTATCTACTGTAAAAGAGATTATCCGAGTGAACAAGACCGCTTCGCTCAGAACCATAACACTGTGCCACCTGTCAGAGGGATGGGGAGACCCGGAAGTGATGCAGAAAGAGATACAGGACGTTGCCGGGGATGATGTTCTGGTGCAGATCGCAAGACCGGGACTGGAAGTTGACTTGAATTTATGCCCGTTTTGAAAGGAGAAAGAATGGAAAATAGATGGATTCCAGTAAGTGAGAAAATGCCAGAAGAAAGAGATTCTATGTTTGCTAAGTTTAAAGGGACAAGTAAATGGAAAGAAGCAATGTTCGAGAAAATTTCCAAAGATGTTTTGGTTACAATTTTGTTTAAGCAGAGTTTGTTTGTTCAAAGCGCGCATACAGTAGATGGTAAATGGAAGAATGATTTATTAAAACTGGGCGGGAAAGTAGTGGCATGGATGCCGTTCCCAGATCCATACAGGGAAAATTAAAAAAGCACCGACTATTTATCGGCACTTTATAAACCGAGGTGATAAGTCTTTGAATAGTAACTATAAAAATATTGCAAAAGCTAAGGCGATTGAAGCCGAGAACCGTAAGAGATGGCTGAAAGTCGACCCAAGCCTGAACGACAATTCTGGAATCTACATCTTAACAAGAATTGATGAAGACGGTTTTAAGTTTGGGTATGCAGGTCAGGCAAAGAAACTGATTACCAGATTATGTCAACATAGTGTAGGGCATCAACAACACATTGACCTTAGTTTAAAAAAACATGGATTGTATTCAGAAAAAAATCCATGCGGTTGGCGTGTGGTACATACCAATTGTCCAGAATCTGAACTTGATGAAAAGGAACAGTATTATATCAAATGGCTTGCAGATCAGGGATATCAGCTTAGAAATAAGACTGGTGGCTCTCAGGGATCAGGTAAGAAACAGATTGATGAATACAGACCAGCAAAAGGTTATTACGACGGTTTAAAGCAGGGCAAGAAATCCCTCGCCAGAGAACTATCACACATCATAGATACGCACTTACAAGTTTCACTGAAACCGGAGAAGCAGAATAATAAGGTGTCAATCCGGGCTTTTGAGAAATTCCAGAGCCTGATTGATGAGAAAACATACGAATAAAAAATGAAAGGAGCTTGCCTTCATATGACGCAAGGGTGCACAAAATGATAGAAGAAATATGGAAAGATATTCCAGGATATGAAGGACTATATCAAGTAAGTAACAATGGAAAGATAAAATCAATATCTCACCAGACCAAAAATAATCCAAATGGCGGTGTAAGAATGACTGTGGGGCGAACATTATCACTGTACAAAATGCCTAATGGTTATCTCCAAGTGCAGCTCAGTAAAAACGAGAAGCGTAGAAAACTATATGTACATAGGTTGGTAGCAATAGTGTTTTTACATAACGAAAGAAATTTTTCAGATGTCAATCACATTGATGGAAATAAAAATAATAATGGTGTAGAAAATTTGGAATGGTGTAGCCATAGAAGCAATCAGATTCACATGGTAGAGAACAGAATGACGCGAAAGGCATTTCCTGTAATATGCGTTGAAAGTGGAATTGTATACAGAAGTATTTCTGATGCGGAAAAACAAACTGGAATAAGTAGATATGCAATTAAGAAATCGTGTGAATGTGGCAAAAAGTGCAAAGGAGTTCTTTGGAGATATGAGTAATCGGGTGAAATGTGAAATATACAGAGACAGTTTCCAGAATAGAAAATGTTACAACATACCAAAAGCACAATTAGTTATAGCAGATATTCCTTATGTAGTTGGGAATAACTTTTATGGGAGCAATCCTATGTGGTATACGAATGGAGATAATAAAAATGGCGAAAGTAAATTAGCCGGGAAGGCAGCATTTAATTCTGACTTCAATTTCAACCTGTATGAATATTTTCATTTCTGTTCAAAGATGTTAAAAAAAGAAGATACAACACCTGTACCAAGAGGAAGAAGTAGCAATTCTCCATGTATGATTGTATTTTGCTCGTTTGAACAAACACAAACATTGATTAAAGCTGCTGAAAAACATGGTTTTGTGCATTATATCCCGCTTGTTTTCGTAAAAAATTACAGTCCTCAAGTATTAAAAGCAAACATGCGTGTAGTTGGAGCTACGGAATACGCATTATTGTTTTATAGAGACAGACTTCCTAAGTTTAGGAATGGTGTTCAGACTGATGAAAACGGGAAAACAATCAGAGGGACAGGTCACATGGTATTTAACTGGTTCGAATGGGAAAAAGACGGAAAGGATATTCCTAAAATTCATCCAGCACAAAAGCCAGTCAAACTTTTAAAAAGATTGATTGAAACGTTTACCGATCCCGGAGATGTAGTAATAGACCCATGTTGTGGAAGCGGGACAACGTTAAGAGCTGCACATGAAATAGGAAGAAATGCTTTCGGCTTTGAAATTGATAGAAATTTCTTTAAGAGAGCAAAAGAAGAAATGCTTGTTTTTGAGGAAAACAGTCAGATAAGCATAGAAGATTTTTTGTAAAGGAATCGTAAAAATGGATAATTTTAGACATCGGAAACATATGGAATGGAAGCAGAACCGCCGTGATATTTATTATTTTATTTTAAAATACTCAAAATCGCATAAAGTCACACCGCCGACAAGAATTATATCTGATGAACTGGAAATTAGCATGACAGCCGTTCAAAGGCATCTGAGACAATTCGAGGACGATGGACTGATCGTATTTCACGGAACTGGTTCGCACAGGACATACGAACTGATAGGAGTAAAGAAACATGAAACTATATGACGTATACGACGGCTCAAAGTATATCGGAGAGCTGACGCTTGCTGAAATATCAGAATTGACAGGCAAAACAAGAAGTCAGATATCGCAGGCGATCAGTGGAGCATATGACATCAACGGAAGATATGCGGTCATATATGATGGACAGCAAACAATCGCATACTCAAATAAGAATGACCGCAGGATGTTAATGGAATTTGACATTCTGACTCAGAAGATAAGGAGGGCTGTCGGATGGGAAAGTTGAAGATTAAAAGGCCAAAAAATCAAAGAAGCTTAATCCCGGCGCCACTTAACATAACTGGTTTTACAATGGAGCAGGCTTCCAGGCAAACTGGCGTAAGAATCGAATCTCTTAAAACGTATTTGGATTCAAAAGAACAGGAAATTAGAGAACAGACCGTTAAAGAATTTCAGGAAAAGCTGTGGAAAGCAGAAGATTATATTGCTGTGGCAAATATTTTAATTTCTGTTATTGCAATCAAGAAAGCATGGGGATTCAAGAAAGCAAACCAGAATTTCATCGATAAGATTACCGAAGCTGAAAGATATGTTGAGGAAGTCGGCGTTGAAGCAGCATACAAGGAAATTAAAGAAGAAATGGGTTTGCAGATTGAATTTGATTCTTTTGATATTAACAAGGAATTTGGATTCGGAGAGTATGAGGAGAAAGGATGAAAGCAATAGATGTAATCAGAGAGCAAGTAGAACAAGGCGTAATTTACGTAGAAAAAAACGGGGAATTTTGGAAAATAGCAAATAAAACAAATAACCCTTTTAAAATAATTCACATAAAGCCGAAACGAATGGAAGTAAGACTAAAATCTGGATACTTAGGAATAGTTGTATGGAAAGATGGGAAACAGTATTTGATGCTTGCACACAGAGCAATGTGGGAACTTTTCGTTGATAAAATACCAGATAAAATGGACATAAATCATAAGAACGGAAACAAGCAGGATAATAGACTGGAAAATTTAGAGATAGTAACTAGAAGTCAAAATTTGAGACATGCAATAAATACAGGACTTAAAATATACAGCAATTATCCTAAACAATACTCAGAGAAAGCAAAACAACTTCGGAATACAGGAATGTCGTTTTCAAAAATAGGTGAGACTTTGGGAATATCTCAAACAACTGCGTTTAAAGCAGTAAAGTTTAAATCGTGAACAGCGTTGTGCCGGTTATGGCAGAAGCGCTTGTGAAAGCTAATTGCCCGTATCTGAAAGTCGGAGAGCGCAAAGCTGCGCCGATGATTTACATGCAGAATAACGGGCAGATAGCATTTGGATAAGAAATCATGGAGGACTGCACAATAGCGTGTCAGTTGCTCACGTGGGGAAAGTGAGGATGGAAATGAGAAATTATACAATAAATCTTCCAAGAGGATTGGAAGTAGATATTTTTGACTTGCCAGAAGATTTCAAAGAACAGGTTGAGCAGGCATTCAGAGAGTATACAAGTGGAACAGCAAAAGCGTATATGTACGTTGATAAGTTGGGATTCATTGACCGTTGCGTAGAATATCTGAACGGGGATGAGGATTCAGACGATGTTGTAAATTCGTTGGTCGAAGAAGCAATAATTGCTGAATGGAGAAACAACAGCGAAATCATCAAGGAAGATGACATATACAGCATTGATTTCATGGAAGATTGCTACAGAAAAGGCAAGGAAGACGCAAGGCTGAACTCTCATTTTGGAACTGACGATCATCACATTTACGATCAGATTCAGAAAGTTCTGGTACAGGTAATTACAATTGTGATGAATTATAGAGATGAGGAGGACATAAGATGTTAATAAGAAGTCAGGATAAAAGCCGATTGATCAATCTTAACAATACACGAGAACTGCGATTTTGGGAATGTGCACAAGGGTTTGATATAACGGATTGCGTGTGCCCAATTGGTCATTATTCCACCAAAGCAAAAGCCACAAAAGCGCTTGATATGATTCAGGAAGCCTATTGTAAATTCATGTCGGTAAAAAACGATGATGCTTGGGGCGGAAAAGAATCCGTGTTTTGTATGCCAGAGGATAGCGAGGTGGAAGTATGAGTGACGCAATGGAACTTATTCAGAACGAAGATGGCACATTTAGTGCATACGATGATACCTACGACATTGTAATACATTGCGAAACGGAAGAAGAACAGAAGAAAGTTGTTGAGCATTTAAGAGGGATAAAGCTTCAGGAGGGCTAAATGGGAAGATGTAAATTAGAGTGTCCGGACGGCGAAACAGAGTGCTGCATATGCTGTGATAAGCAGGATTCATGTCAGAATAGATGTGATGATATGGACAGTTATGAATATGCGGAGGAATGCGAAGAATATGAAACAGGAGAATAAAATTGCAGAACTTAAACCTTGCCCGTTCTGTGGAAAAGAGATAGATACAGAAAAAAATGTATACATTCCAGAAAGAGACTGGGCACCGTCTTTTTACGATCCTGACAGTGGGGGAGATCCAATAGCCATTCACTGTGAATGCGGATTAACATTTTACACAGGAACATGGGATTGGAAGGAAGCTGTTGAAATATGGAACAGGAGGGTAAGAGATGAAGTTGATTGATTTATTGGCAGCAATTGACACAGATGTTGAGAGCAGCGAGAAAGTCCAGATATGCCATCCAGGAAGAAACTGGGAGGATTACGATGAATTTAGCGCCGGTTCAAAACTGTTGAAACCATTTTATAATTTAAAGGTAAAATCTCTATCTGCAATAAACACAGATGTGATTAGAGTTGACTTGGATTTTGATGAGAAAGGATGATGGGAATGCGCTTAATTGATGCAGAAATATGGAAAGATATATCCGGATATGAAGGAATGTATCAAATTAGCAATCTTGGAAAAGTCCGTTCTGTAGATAGAGTTGTTCACGGAAGAAATGATTATTTCCAGAAAGGTATTGAATTAAAGATATTCAGTAATTGGAATTACGATTTTGTTGTAGTCTCAAGGAATGGGAAAAGCAAAAGACTATATCTTCACCGTTTGGTTGCAGAACATTTTGTCGAAAATCCTAACAATTACAATGTCGTAAATCACAAGGATGAAAACAAGAGAAACAACAAGGCTGATAACTTGGAATGGTGCACATCTAAATATAATGCCAATTATGGAAAAAGAAATAGAAAAATTGCACAAAAGCTCGGAAAAAGAATAGCAAGAATGAAAAACGGAAAAATTTTGCAAGTGTATAGCAGTCAAGCAGACGCGAAAAGAAATGGTTTTTCACAATCGCAAATAAGTAAATGCTGCAACGGAAAAATCAAACAGCATAAAGGCTATGAATGGAAATTTGTGTAGAAAGGTGGTGGAGTTGAATGAGAGAAATTCTTTTCAAGGCAAAGAGAGTCAAAAATGGAGAATGGATAGAAGGGAGTCTCATAGATTTGGATATTGACAGCGGATATTGTTATATCGTTCCGCCGTATAAACAAGCGAGTACATTGCCAATCGGCTTTTTGATAACAGACGGAATGGAACTGGTTATTCCAGAAACCCTCTGCCAGTTCACGGGACTTTGCGACAAGAACGGGAAGAAAATTTGGGAAAATGATATTCTGATGGCTCATTTGGATGAATCTTACCCAGAGGATGTGGCATATGAAACTGTTGAATGGGGTGTTGCCGGATGGGTAGCGCACGAAACTGGTAGCATGGATAGAGAATATCTTGGTGAGTTTGATCTTGAACATTATGAAGTGGTTGGGAACATTTTCGACAATAAAGAATTATTACAGGAGGAAACAAATGAGTAGTGCAAGCGCAAGATTTGGAACAAAAGCATATGTATGTGCAAGATATTTTCTCAGACCGGGAAAATGCTTCAAATACATAGACCAGCACGGCGAGGATGTCACGGAACACAACTATGAAATCGTGGCATTGTATCCACACTGTGCATTATTAAGAGATACCAGAAGTGGATTCAGAATCTGTCCAGGATATAACAGCTTGAGCCTGATGCTGAGAGGGAGTGAAGTGAATGAATAAATCAGTATTTGCGATAGCTACACCCACAAATTGTTATGATTGCCCATTTGGAACTAAATACTGTAGCGATCTTGAATATGAGGGTTTGTGTGAATTAGCTGACTGTTTAGGCTGCGATGAAATTCTGATAACAGAATAACATTATGATTGTGAAAGTAAATCAAGGCCCGACTGGTGCCCATTGAAGCCATTGCCGGAGAAAAAACTTTACACTGCACCGGAGAGAAAACATGAACCTCAAAAAAACTTATTTGCTGCCGGTTGGAATGCCTGCCTGAGAGAAATTACAGAAACAAGCGATGAAAACGAGCGATAAAAAAACAAGCGACAAGAGGTGGAGGAATATGTGGTTTCTGTGTCAAGAACCGTGTAAAACATTAGATCAGGCACGGAAAAGAGCAATGGAGATTGGACGAGAGAATTTTGATTCAATTCACAAAGAGAGATGTGGTTTACTTTTCAGAAAAACGGTGTATATAGTTCTCTGGTGGAGATGGATTGAGAAAGAAGAGGTGAAATAAATGATTGATTTAAGAAATACATGTGTTCTAGTTAGAACAAAAGAAGAAAACGAGAAATTACTTAAAGAAGCTGAAAAACAGGGATTTCATTGGTACTCAAAATACGATTGCAAACCATTACCAATACAATATTTTCCAGATATTTTAAAATTTTATAATGACAAAAGCGTGGTGCACAGCGCACGTATCGAAGCAGAGGATAGTACTTTTTACGAAGCGTCAGAACTTCTCGGGGGAAAAGAAATGGCTGCAAGAAAATTTGTTGAGTGGCTATCAGATGCAAGAAGATGCAGCAGACGTGAATGCACAGAATGTGTACTGTATGAAAGAAATACCAGGTGTAACAAGTATTTGTGTAATACATTTAATTGGAAATACAACGTTGATGAGCTTCTTGAAATTGCACAAAATGGTGAATTTACAGTACCTAAATCAGAAGAGAAAGCAGTTAGCACTATTGAAAAATTTATCAAGAATCCAGATCGCTCAACATTAAACGATGAGTTTGTTGAGTCTTTGAAGTGGGCGGTGGAGAAATTGAAAAAGGTGAGGTAGATGGAGAGATTAACACTTGACGATATGATAAAGGCACTTAAATGCGTTGCCAGCCAGGATACTATAGGTGATTGCTATGCAGGTCACGAAAACTTCATGCATAGGAATGATGAGCATAAACGCATTGTCTGTGGAACTGGCGAGGATTTAAGAGATTATATTAGCGGGAAGGAAGCGGTTGGATGCCCGTATTATCAAAATACTTATGGATGTTGTTTTGAAAATGGGGAATTATGTTGGTTGAAAGATGTTGCAGAACTGCTGAAAGAACTGAAATCTTACAAAGATTTAGAAGAACAGGGATTGCTTGTGAGGTTGCCATGTAAGGTCGGAGATGATGCGTATATTATTCCAAGTCCACCTGTATGCGAATTAAATATTCTTAACGGATACGAAAATCTTAATAGGGTATATCATCAGCATATCGAATTAATTACATTTGCCGGTAGCCACTGGTATGCGACAGGCCGTGAAGAATATAAGGAAAAAGTGCTTAATGATACTACTTTTGGAACGACATGGTTCCTCACCCGTGAGGAAGCAGAGAAGAAGTTGGAGGAGGCGGCAAAATGAATAACGTTTATTTAGTACAACGCAAGAGCGGAAATGTGGTTGTTAGTATCATGAGAAATAAATCCGATAATACTTACTCATTCGTAAATCTGACAAAGAATCATATTTGCCCGTGCAGATTTGACTCGGTTGAAGATGCGCTAAAGGACATGTATAAGAAAATATTGAATGGTGAAATCATTGGGTATTTTAAGTTGAAGGAGATGAAGAATGAACACTGAGAAAGCATTAAAAGAATTAAGTTACGATGACACAGCTTATGGCGGCAAATGTACTCACGAAGTCAGGCAAGAAGCCATTAAAGCATTGAAAAAACAGATTCCAGTGAAACCAAATAACATAAAATCTATTCTTGATTTTTCTGGCAGATATTATACGGCAAAAGGAAATTGCCCAGTTTGTAACAGTGAGGGACTTTATAAATTAGATTTTTATTGCAATAAGTGTGGACAGAAATTAGATTGGGGTGAGGAAAATGGCAGATAAAACATGCAAAACTTGTATTGAAAACGATAACGGGCTGTGTGACCGCAAAGGCATCCTGATAGAGGAAGATGATACCTGTGAAAATCACACAGAAAACTGGAAGGACTCTTTATTGGAGAAGTTCATCCGAAAATCAATGTGGTAAGGGCGGAAACGTCCTTGCCAGACGGGAAGGTGGCTAAATGACAAAGGTGAGTTGGATTCGATTAGAAATAGATATGTTTGACAACAAGAAAATCCGACATATCAGAAAACTTCCAGAGGGAAATAATATTGTGCTGATCTGGATGATGCTCCTGACGATGGCGGGACGATGCAATTCAAACGGGATTATCTTTCTGACAGAGAATATACCATATACAAATAAAATGCTGGCTGACGAGCTGGACTTTGATGAAAGTGTGATCGAACTTGCACTTACAATTCTTGAAAAGTTCGGCATGATAACCAGAGATGGAACATTGCTTTCAATTCCCGGATGGGAAGAACATCAGAATATTGACGGGCTTGAGAAAATCAGAGAGCAAACAAGAAAACGAGTTGCTGAGCATAGAAAACGTCAGAAAGAATTATCAGAGGAAGAACGTATGCAGGAGATTCCAGAGCAGATTTCTTGCGAAAAAGATTTAGTCAAGCCCGGAGATGTGCAGAAAGTGGTTGATGAGTGGAATAAACTTCAGCAGTTCGGGATTCAGCCAATTGCGCGGATGACAGCAAGGCGAACACAAATGCTGAAAGCAAGAATCCGAGAATACGGCATGGATAAGGTTATGGAAGCATTGGGAAATGTGCGAAATAGTGATTTCCTCATGGGAAAGAAAACTGATTTTATAATAAATTTTGAATGGTTCGTGAAACCAAACAATTTCTTAAAGATACTCGAAAACAAATACCACAACAGGGAGGATATGCGAAATGGAACTGACGCAACTCAAAGAAATGTCGAACCACTCGTCCCGCTTGGAGAATGGAACGGAGAAGAATCAGACACCCCGTTCGCTTGAATGCCCTGAATGTGGGGACAGCGGATGGAAATGGATAAGAGATGCAAGCGGTATTCCTTATTGTGAGGAATGCCCTTGCGGAATCAGAAAGAGAACAATCCTTGAAAATCAATTGAAATTCGCAGAGCTTCCAAGCGTGTTTAAAGGCTCAAATTTCAACGATTTGAAGTCAAGTGTATATTTGAACGCTGAGAGTCGAAAAGTGTTTTCTCAGGCGGCTCAGGCGGTAAATTACTGGTTTAAAAATCTTCCTGATATGCAGAAGAAAGGAATAGGGCTATACCTTTTCTCAAATGCAAAGGGTTCTGGCAAAACCAAAACAGTATGCAGCTTGGCGAATGAAATTATGAAGAAATACCAGAAGCCAGTCAAGTTCACCACATCCCTAAGAATCCTCGATGAGATCAAGAACACATGGGGAGATAAGGGGAACGCGGAAGGAAAGCTGATAGAGGATTTGTCCAGAACAGAAATCCTTATCATTGACGACTTCGGCGCTGATTCTGGTAAAGACTGGATTAACGAAAGGTTCTATAGCATTATTAACGGTCGGTATGTCGACAGGAAGATTACTATATTCACAAGCAACTGCCAGATATCAGAACTGAAATATGATGAAAGAATTACCAACAGGATTCTGGAACGGTCGCTTGAAATCCCGTTTCCGGAAGAATCCGTCCGAGTACATATGGCGCAGCATATCAGAATGGAAATGGTACAGGGGATGCAAAAATGAGAACAATAAGCGAAATGTACAGGCGTTCCGGGGGAACAGCATATCAGCATAAATGTTCTGAATGTAGATTCTATAGGGATGGAAAGAGAGAAAAATGTCTGATGTACGGTGGTGATCGGGATTGGCATGGAAATTTCATTGCCTGTAAATTCTTTAATCTCGAAGATGATATGCCGGAAGGACAGATGAATATTTTTGATTATGTGTGAAAGAAAGGAGGAACGAGGAACCGCTGGCCAGCGAAAGGATATCCCGGTTCCTCCTTATTTTTTATGAATAATGACGACTTGAAATATGCTATAGAGAATGGTATTATCGACTTATCTCACATACAAGAAAACATAGAGATGAGCAAAAGAAGGGACATATTGGAACAATATGAAGCTAGTATTTGGGAGGCTTCGGACGGATATTGGAAAATCCGTATTTATGATGATGAAACTAAGAAAAGAAGACTGATTAAGAGGAGAAACAGGGAAGACCTGGAAGATGAAATAGTCAGAATCTATAAGGAAAAGATTGAGAATCCTAAAATAAGTGAAATCTTTGATGAATGGCTTGAACGCCGTCAGGAACTGGGCAAGATATCAATGTCCACAAAGCAGAGATACCAACAGGTTTTTGACCGCCATTTCAAAGAATTTGGTACTGAAAGAATACGAGATGTTGACTCGGAGGATTTTAGTAGTTTCCTTGAAGAGCAGACGGGGAAATACAATCTGACAGCAAAGGGATTCTCAAACCTCAAGACAATAGCCAGAGGCACATTGAAATGGGCGAAGAGAAAGAAACTGATAGATTGGAACGTGGAAGAGCTTTTTTATGATCTGGACGTGAGCGACCGTGAATTTAAGAAGAATGTTAAGGAAGAATTAGAAGAGGTATTCAGCGACGCCGAAATGAAAAGAATCGTTGATTATCTCAAAGACAATCTTGATATGGTAAATCTTGGAATTCTGCTTATGTTTGTGACTGGAATAAGAGTCGGCGAATTAAGTTCGCTAAAGTGGGAAGACTGGGTTTATAGCAGCAACGTGGAAAGTCCAAGCATATTAAAGATACGTCGCACAGAGACACGGTACACTGTTGATCATAGTTTAATTTTTGATGTAAAGAACTTTCCAAAATCAGAAGCAGGCGTGAGAAATATAGTGATTCCACATGGATGTGTCTGGATTCTGCAAAGACTAAGATGCATGTCAGCATTTTACGAGTACATATTTTTTATGGATGGTCATAGGCTTAATGCATCTGTATTTAGACGGCGACTATACAAGGCTTGTAAAGAAACAGGATGTGTTCAGAAATCACCGCACAAAATCAGAAAAACTTACTGTTCAATTCTTCTCGATCACAGTATTGATAACCAGATGGTAATATCTCAGATGGGACATTCAAATATAAAATGTTCCGAGAATTTCTACCACAGAGACAGAAAAACACTTGCAAAAAAGCAGGAAATCATGGATAATATTCAGGAATTTTCGGTTATAGCAAAATAAAAATCTGATCTAAAGTATGGTTGTTTTTTACTGACAGGGAACAGCTAGGGAACAAAAGGGAACACCTTGAAAATCCCGAAAGCCCTTGATTTTACTGGAAAATAAGGGTTCTATAAACGGGTTCGATTCCCGTACTGGCTGCTAAGAAAACCTTGATTTTATGCGGATTTCGGGGCTTCTGGAATCCGCAAGGGAACACCCTAGGGAACACAAATAAATATTCGATAATAAGACATGGAGGAATCTTGTATGCGAGATATAAGAAAGCCTCAGATAAAATCGCTGAAAGGCGATTATTTTTTTGCGCTTTTTTAATGAATACAGTATAATGTATTCAAAGGAGTGATACAGTATGATACATACCGCATACGATGTAATGAAAGAATATCTGATAACCGGCGCAGAGTTGGATGGTCCGTATCAGATACCAGTTATTCCGCCGATACAGCTGGTACCGAAGAAAAGCATAGACTTCGTTTCTTCAAAATCCAGATCATTAAAAGGGCACAAGGACCTGACTGTAAATTTCTATATTGACGACAAAAATTTCTTACAGATATGGAATCAGCCGGACCAGTACGTAGAACATCTGAAATGTTTTCATTCGGTTTGCAGCCCGGATTTCACGATCGCTTCCGGGATGCCTACGGCACTAAATATATACAACCTATACAGGAATCATGCTATAGGCTTCTATTTTGCGATTTTAGGCGTTAATATCATACCATCGGTAAATGTTATCAGTCCAAAAGAAATGCCTTGGATTTTCGATGGTACGCCGCACAGAAGCACTGTATCATGTTGCACTAATGGGAGAGTACGGTCTAAGTCTGCCAGAATGGAATTTTGTGAGAACTTCAAGGAAATGTTAGACGCAATAGAGCCGACAAAGGTTGTAATTGTCGGCATCGTACCGGACGAACTCAATGTTGATGTACCAATTATAAACCTCAATTCGCGTAGCCAGAACATGAAAGAGATGTTCAGAAAGGAAGAACCATGGGAACAGTTAGTAGCGGATCAGCAAAACGAAGGAACAAAGAAACAAGTCGGCAGAAGAAGCGCCGAAGCAGACTTTTCAGTATTGTGGGACGAAGAAACATGACTGGAAAAGACGAATTGAATGTGATGAAGTGAAAAATTTACATCACGCCAATCTACGTTATAGAAAAATATATACAGAATGCACAAAAAATAAAAAGTCGCAGGTCTGAATTAGTTTCAGATTTCTGCGATTTTTTTCAGATTTTCCCAGTTCAAGCTGGACCGGTTTTGATGCTGCTTCTGACTTGTCGTACATTCCCTTGGTGTCCTTATCCCGTCCCGGGATGGTCCCGGAAAACGCCAGCCGATCAGTAACGGGCCGTAGCTAGGAACCCGCGGAAGCCTCGCCGCCCTGTATGATCTGACAAACCGGAGCCAACAATACAGCCCGCCGGGGATAAGCCCGGAAGCAGACCGGGAGTATCTGCGGAAACACAGAATCAACGCCAGACGCAGCCAGGGCTAAAACCAATTCAAACATAACGTTGTAAAATGCGTTTAAAAACGTTTTTGTGCAGTTATGGTAAAATATACAGGAAATGCATAAAACACGCTTAAAAAGCCAAATGCGGCGCTATAAAAGTATTTAAGGCACAACCGCCCAAGTAAAAACGCCTAAAAGCATACAGAAATAAGACCGCCGGAGCGATCACAAATAAAGCCCGCGTAGCTTCACGCAGTTTGGAAGTATAAAGACCAGACCGGGCGAAGCGTCCGCGCAACTATACAGAATAATAATAACTCCGTTGCACTCTGTCGTCAATCCCTGTTATTAATTCAATATTTGAAGATTTAAGACACTTTTATATACTTATGATAAAACATACCAGAATCACGCTAAAAGACGTTAAAACGTCAAATAGAAGTCGATACAGCTATATATAATTGTCAATGCACATCACGCCGGAGAACAAGCCCCAGTGAAGTCCCGGCACGGGTCACGAACCACCACCGCCCGGAGCGGATGCAGGGTACCAGAAAAAAGAGCAGCGCTTTACTGCTCTAAATAGTTTATATTTGCAACCCGAGGCAAGTCTTGGAAGAACTCCCGGAAACCGTCAGTTATATTATACTGGCGGTCAGACGTTGGAATTGTGCGACCGCCTTTTATCTCCATACAGGAAAGTTGTAAATGATCTGTCTTTTTTGTTGACCGGTGCAGCACGTAGCGCATAAAAGACACAGCCCCAGACTGACAGCACACCGGCGGTAAGTCGTACCAGATTAGCGGGGCAGCACCGGAAGTAACCGTATTAAACACTTGCGCAGCGTCCTTTTCTGCCGATTCTTTTATTTTATCAACTTCGGAAAAATCGCGGCTTTTTATTGCCGTGATCATCTGTTTTGGTTCTGGTTTTATAATCTTGTTTATCATTTTTGACCCTCCATTTGATTAGAAAAACAGGCGGGAAAGCCCCGCCCGGAATTGATTTATTTAGCCTAAACAAGCGTTTATTTTTTTCTCCAAGTGTGGAAACGCTTCGCAAATTTCTTGCACGCTATCGGCGTAATAGTCGCCTACAATTTTACCGAAAATTTTAATATTACCAGAATAAAAACAACCGAGATCATTAAACCAGATATCAAGCCCGGTTGTCTGTTCCTTTTTGTCGTTGTACCACATATCAATTTTAATCATTTTATTTTCCTCCTGATTTTATTTTAAAAGGCCGCCGGGGAGTCGAACCCCGAAAAGCCAATCATCCTAGTTTCTTCCTACAAACTCGATTTCTGTATAATTTTCTCCGGTCACCTCATTCATAAACGCCAAGATCCCAGCTATTGTGAAGTCGAAACACGAAAAATCAAATCCCTCTTGTGCAAGTCTATATTCGTAAGAACGTCCACAGCCTTCGACGTCGTAAAATGTGCCATCGACATGTAAGGCGTTAGGCTGTACCACTGGACAGCCTTTTTTATTTGCGTCGCGCCTCTGGTAGCTTCCAAAATCCGCAATAACGTGCAGACTGTCCAGCGTGTCAAATTCTGCGCGAACTCTGCAATTTGGCACGTCTGAGCCGTTTCTGTAGCCTGTTCCTGTATATCCATATTCTACTAATGTTAATTTTTTCATGTTTTTAATCCTCCTGATTTTTATTTTAAAAGGCCGCCGGGGAAATGCTCCCCGGTACGCTTGCCGGCCTAATTTTCCGTAAGTCTTTTGAAAATATCAATTGTAAGAGCTGCAAGCCCCCTTTTCTTGTCTGACATATAACCATGTCTTTTACTTCTCAGCGCTTTTTCGGCAGTTTTCAAACTGTTTACACCGTAAGATGCGGCTTTTTGGAGTGCCTTGTATTCTTCAGAAGTAACCGGAACAGCTTTCAATGTATCGGGATTAATGGAAAAATCTTCTTTATCTCCCGGGCGGAGCATCTGGCAAATAGGAATATAAAGATCAGTCCCCATGTTTTCACCAATATTCCAAACAAAGTAGTTACCCGGGATTTTCTTCACAATTTCAAAAATATGTGTATTCCATAAAGATGTAGAAATGATTTTGCTTCCCTCAATTTTTATTGTTGCGTATGCCATATTATTTACCTCTCTTTTTATTTTTTTGAAATCCGGCGGTTGCGTTGGGGCTACGGCTTGACCGCCGCCGGAGGAAATTATTTGATTTTTGCATCTGTCCAAAGATCAAGGATAGAGCGAAAACAATTTAAGTCATCAACCAGGAAACCGCCGTCATTAATATGGAATATTGCGTAATCTCCATATTTTTCGTTTATGTCCTGAACGTAATTATAAAATTCTTCGAAACGCTCTAGGCGGTCAAGGTCAAGTATGTACCACTTGTGTTCACTTGGAAGCATTTTTATAAAGTCTTCAGCATTTGCCGGATAAGCAAATAAACCGGCAACACTCACTTTACTTTTATGGTCGTCCTGTGTGCTGCAGTCGATCATCGCGAACACCGCCCAGTTTAAAAACTTTGTATATTTATTTGTCATTGATTTTTCTCCTTTTCTGTGATATTTTATTTTTGCTGGTATTTTAATAATTTTTATTTATGGCCCCGGAGCTTTTCGGGGTCTTTTTATACTGACATTTTATAAAGAATCAGAAACTTTAATTCTTCATACTGTCGGGAGTTAATCCCGGCGAAGTCGTTCCCGATCAGTTTCAGGAGCTTTGCAAGCTTTCTTTTTGTGTGGGCTTTTTCGATCTGGCCCAGATAGATGTTATATCTCATTTTTTAACCCTCCTGAGACTCAAAACAACATCGTCTTTCATGTTATAAGTGCCGCGGCTGTCGAATGTGATAACCACCTGAGTATTATTTTTTAGTCTTGCATCAAATCCCCATTCCTCCCCGCGAATGTCGGTTACTGTCTGGGTTTTACTGTGATATACGCCCGGCATCGTGTATATGCTGGCGTTCTGTGGTGCGTGAGCGAGTGTGGCGATCATTGCCGCGATGATAAGTTTTTTCATGGTTGTTTACCTCTCTTTCTTACTTAAGTCTAATAATTAATCCTAATTCATTACTTTTATTTGATCTTGTGATGTAGAAATCAAGTACCGCATCATCAAAATATTTTTTGCAGGTCTGGAGCATTTTCCCACTCATTTCCCACTCTACAAATTCACTTTTACCGTTTTTCTGGATTTCGAAGAAATCGCAGCGCATTGTGTTAAATAAATCTAAAAATTTAATCATGCTTTTCCTCTCTTTCTCCCGGCTCTGCGTCCGGGTTGCTTGTTCTCTGTTGATAGTTATATAATACACGATAATATATTTTATATCAATAGTAAAAATACACAAAGATGTATTAAATAATTATGTAAAATACACAAAGATGTACAAACTAAAATATATTGACTTGGAATACATAAAGTTGTATTATTATAGAAAGAACACATAAAAAAGGAGGACTGTAAAAAATGGCAGAATCGAAACGTAAAAATATATATAATGGAAGTATTTCGTATTCCAGATTATGGGAAACAATGGAACGAAGAGGGGTAAAAAAGATTGATCTAAAAAACAAAGATACTTTTAATATGTCACCAACACTGGTCAACAAGTTAGTTAAAAACCAAAATGTTAGCGTCGATACTATAATGTACTTATGCGAAAGATTGGACTGTCAGCCGTGTGATATATTGGAATACAAAAGAAATACACGATAATGTATTTTGCATATTGACAAATGATACACAATGATGTATGCTAAAGATAGTTAAAGAAAACCAAAATCACACAGCCCCGGACAGGGGCGGACAGGAGGAAAGATGAATATTAAAATTTATTGTAATTATGGTTGCTTATCAGCAGAAAAAAGAAACGTTTACACATACGGAATGCCACATCCCACAGCTACTTGCTGGGACGAAATGACAGTAGAAATCCCAGACGGCTGGGAAGTTTTCGAAAATTCCATGGGAAGCTTAATGGTAACAGCTCCTTGGGACTTTGTTTACGGGATAAATGAAGTACTTCAGGGCAACGAAAAACCATGCTTTTATGCATTAGATAAAAACATGAACGGACACCGCCAGTATTTAAAAGTTTTGGATTGATAGGAGGAATAAAAAATGATAAAATTAAACACATTATCTTACGTTTACGGGCAGAACGACACAATAGAGGTCGGAGAGGAATACTATTTCGGTCAGCTTTGGTACGGAGACGGGGACGGGGAAGAGCTGTTAGAGTCCGGAGCAATCGCCGTATATCAGGACGGCGAGGAGCTTATCATTGACTTTGAAATCCTGGAGCCTGCGGAGGATATTTTACAGACCCGAGTCAAAGTTATCGGGATTAACTAGGAGGCAGGAAAATGAAGTATATAATTATGGATTATACAGACGGTGATTGTTTCACCGATGAATTTGAGGACAAAGAAGAAGCCCTTCAGGAAGCGGAGGGACAATGGGAGCACCTAACAAGGTGCGAAAAGAAACATAGAACGGCGTTTTACGTGCTGGAAAGCATCAATCCAGATGAAGACGCGCCCAATCATTACGATGGGGACATCGTAAAACGTTGGAAATAAAAACAAGCCCTAGGAGATAATCCCGGGGCTTTTATTGTCTTATTTTGGCGGCGTAATATGAGGGGGAACAACCCCGCCACCGAAGTTGTTAAAATACATTTAGCACAAAACCGTCGAAGTTGTCAAGCAAAATTTTTTTATTTTAAGGCTTGATTTTTAAAACTGATGTGGATAAAATAAAATCAACGACAGGTGACGGAACTCAGGAGGGGAGCTAAAGCCAGAACGCTAAAAGAATAAGAATCTAACAGCCAGATCACGCCGGATAAGGTACCGGAAGGTCTGGCTTTTTGTGTTTAATAACCGGAAAATGACAGTATTACAAGGCGTATAAATATATAATAACTGTCTATATAATCCCCTCCAAGATTCCAAAGCCCTAGAGTTTATTAATATATATGCTATACAGTACTGTATAGATATAATATATATAATTACTAGGGGGGAGTAATGAGAGAATAAAAGAAAATAAAATATGGTATTGACAAATGTATATTGTCTTTGCTATAACAGAGATACAGAGAAAAACAGAATAATTTATTATAACTTTTAATTATGCTACCGAGTCTGGTTTTACTATGACTTTACTTTTACGATCACATAAGTGATATGTATGTTTGTATTGTCGTAGTAGGTCCAGACTTTTTTATTTATATCAATTATCAGGAGGTGATACAGTGAAAAAGAGTAATACAACAGTAACAGAACAGGGAATAGAGGTATATGAGAATGATATATATAGGCTCGTGGATGAATATATAAACACTGTGTTACAAGTAACTCCTGAGGAATTTGATACACAGAAAGAATACAAAGCTACTGTTGCTGATAGTTTTGTAGATATGGTCTTTTATGTCCATGATAGAATACCAAAGCCAAGTAATGACGATATAGAGCTGCTTGATAAGATATTTAATATATTTGTCAGGATATGCAGTAAGTACAGTGTATTGCCAACGCTGGAGGTGTTTAGTTTTCTAGTTGGTATTAACCGTTCAACGTTTAGTGATTGGATGCGTGGAGACTATAGAGCAAACTCATCGCATGGCACCACGGTTAAAAAATGGTTCGATATCTGCAAGAATTGCACAGTTAACAGGCTTAACAATCAGTCCGGCACAAATGCCAACTTGATATTTATTGCCAAAGCAGCTTATGGAATGGCAGAGACGGCACCAGGGCAGATAGCGCAGCAGGACGGCATACCACACCAGACAGCACAGCAGATCGCGGACAAACACAGGGCAGCGCTGGAGCTTCCAGAGATGGAAAAGCCGGAGTTGTAACACAATAAAACGTGGAAAACGTTCGTGAACTGCGGACAAAAGGGTATAAATTCAGGTAAATAGTGCAAACTGTATATCATGCACAATTTATACAAGCGGTATTTGTACAATGTGTATGTCAATCTATATAAGAAACTAAAGTTTGTTGTATAGATACATATGTTCGTGTTAAATAGCGCCCCTACGTGCACTTCCTTGATCACTGTCACAGGCCTTTGATGGTCAGCGTTAAGCCAGGGAAGCGGGAACCCATGGGGCGGCGGGCTTCCCTGGTAGCGTCAGGCATGGATACCGGGAGGGGGTCTATACAATCCCCGATACGCGCCGAGTGAGTACTCCGAGTTCTCGAAAAATTAAAAAAGCCTCCTCTAACAGCAAGACTTAAAAATTTCGAAAAAATAAAAAAAGAGTTCCCCATGGCAGAGATAGTGATTGCAACATGACAAGCCATAAGCCTTAATGGTTTCTCTGCCATAAATAACAAGGCGATATCAGAAAGGCAGGTATAAACATGAGAATAGGGTATGCTAGAAACTCAAAAATTTGGTTTTCACTTTCGGATAAGGAAAAGATTCTCTCACATGAGAATGTAGATATACTTGTCCGCGACTTAGAAGATGAAGAAAATTTTAAAGCTCTTTGTTGCAAAATGAAAAAGGGAGATTTGCTTATTGTCTGTGGAGTGGATGATATTGGAAGTACCAGGAATGAAATCGAAGATACATGGAGACAGATTCGCGACCTCGAAGTAGAGATTCGTGTAATTACAGCTCCAGCACTGCTTCAAAAAGAGAATATGACTCTTGATGAATTACTGATAAGAGACGTTACGCTTAGCGTGCTGGCTTTCCAAGTTGAGATTGCCAATCAGAAACTTAAAGAATTATAAAGGTTCATATTTGATATGCAAGAAAGGCGAAAAAATGAAACAGATCGTAAATAATGACGGATATCTGAGATCAGCGTTAATGGATGTAGCTAATCAGCTTTTGAATATTTGCAATGAAACAGGAATCACGAACATTCAATTGACAACAGTATCTTGGGAAAACGATAAAGGCATTACACTTTTGGCAAAAACCGGAGATAAACCGATTCTTTCAGTAAAAATGGATACTGCCTATGAAAAAGAATAACTCTCAGGGCGAATCAATCAGAATCCGGCTCACATATCAGCTAGAACGAAAACTCATAGCCGAGAAGAACCGAACAGGCAAGAGCGTATCGCAGATCACCAGAGAAGCGTTGGAACAATATTTCCGATGAAGATAGGCAAAACGCCGACTCAATTTTTCTCAAAAAAATAAAAAAGAGGTTTTTATATGTCAGAAGAATACAGTGAACGCTTCGATGAACTTCGTAAGAACCGAGTCGAGGTAAGCTATCATAAATACGGTCCTGCCAGGAAGAATTTTAAAACCGGGAACGTGCAGGCACTTCCGTCCATGGAACGGTGTATTGAGAAATATAATTCTACCGGAAACACAGAATATCTCGTGGATGCAGCAAATTACCTCATGTTTGAGTTTATGTACCCACAGCATCCTAAAGCACACTTCAAAGCTACAGACAGCAAAGATAGCGCCGGGATAGTTGGAATCAGCGTAAAGGAAATGGAGGACTTGAAGAATGAACAGTACTAATGCTCCAAAAGTAAAGATCATAAATCCAGAAGGCTCTGGCTGGAGGGGAACACAATATTTTGTTGACGGAACAGAAATCAATCGTGTAATATCAGCAGACTTTCATGTCGCAGTTGATGAATTGCCGACATCGGTTTTTGAATTAATGGCTCTGCCGGATATTGAAATGGAATCCGAAGTAAAATTCTCGTACACACCGCAGTCCATAGAGGACGCAGTAAGAATCCTGAGACGCGAACTTCTGACACACGGAGAAGTTTACAATGGTTTCAAAGCAAGCCTTAAAACAGCAATTGAGAAGTACTGTACATGCGGCCTGCCATTCGAGCCAGAAGCCGAAACCGCAGGCAAAATTCTTGATTTTATGATCGGAGAGGAACAGAAAGAATGATTCTTGCAAAATTCGTAGCAGTGATGTTGGATATTGCATTTTTTACATTGGTTTTAACATTTCTTATATCACAGGACGAAACCGAAAAGAAAAGCAATCCAATAGCATCGGCAGTATTTATATTGATGGAAATATGTTTCGCAGTTAATGCAGTTGTGATTTTTAGGTTATAAGGAGGACACAAATAATGAAATTTTCAGAAGCATTTAAACTTATGAAACAGGGAGCGAAGGTAAAACTTCCATCATGGGGCGGATATTGGTATTGGGATGCAGAAAAAGAAACAATTATGATTCAGTGCCGCCCACAGGATAGCGATACTCAGGGCGACTTACTTGACATCAGGAAAACTCAGAGGGTCGAATATACCACTATGAATATGCAGTCTGATGAATGGATTATTGCAGACGAAACAAACTGCCCGGTGCTCGGTGGCGAATCAGAGTTTTCTTTTGGAGATGCAATTAAATATATGAAACGTGGACTCAAGGTTGCAAGAAAAGGATGGAACGGAAAGAAACAGTACATTCAGCTTGCTACCAGGATTTCGTATAAAACTGCTGATAATAAAATCGTAAATTGCGAACATGATGCGATTGGAAATAAAGCCATTGCTTTTGTCGAAACATCCGGCGTACAGATGGGATGGCTTGCATCTCAGGCGGATATGTTAGCAGATGATTGGATTTTTGCAGAATAAGAGGAGAACCCAATGTGGTTAGCATTCACAATACAAATTCCCCTGTTCACTATACTGATTGAACGGGTGAAAATACAAGAAAATCAGAAACCTGCCGTTCTCAGGTTAGGGAAAGCCTTTGAATCTGACAGGTCGAGGCATCCAGAGTAGCTTAGGTCTGCGTTGGTGAAACTCAATGGAATATAATATAATTTTTTCCCACCCATTGCAAAGTAACTGGCGCGGACTTAACAATATTAATAGCTATGATGCTTTCTAAAACCACCAGAATATATCACATTTCCGGGAACGCCAACCCGGAAAGTAATGGGCTATCGCCAAGCGGTAAGGCTCAGCACTTTGACTGCTGAATTCGTGGGTTCGAATCCCACTAGCCTAGTTAGCTATATCATTGGCATGATATAGTTCCTCTGAAATACCATCTATCCCATCAGGGGATGGATAAAGGGGCTTCAAACGTCCCGGATGGTTTCCACATTTTGTGGAGCAGCGGACCCTTTGTTGCGACTGAGAGGGCAAGAATCGCAACAGTGGAGATAATTACTCTTGAACTGCAATAAAAAAAGTCTCCACTCAGGAAGTTTAGCTCAATTGGTCAGAGCATTCGGCTCATAACCGAAAGGTTCCGGGTTCGAGTCCGGGAACTTCCATTACTTCTATTAATGCCGCCCGAGCCGTTATCCGGGTAGAAAAACTTATCAGAATTATGACGTTTGTGACTATGATGACCACGATACGGCGTGCAGATCACATAGAATCATTTCCGTCTTCTGATAACATTCCAGAGTTTTAGAGTTGCGCACAACTCTTGGAGTTTCGAGGAATGTAAAAAGGAAATTCGGCGTTCTTCCCGTATTTCTAAAAAAGCAAATATCCGAAACAACTCCGTGAATCCAGACGCGGTTATCAAATTGGATAGTGGAAAGCATAACACGATAAACCTATTGCTAACCGGCGAATTGCCGGTTCTGGGAGAATATTCCGTAGAGGTAGCGGTGCAGACTGTAAATCTGTTGCCTTCGGGCTCGGGTGGTTCGACTCCATCTTCTCCCATTGATTAATTAGAGACTGAAAGTTCAGAGTGGAAGAAAGCATGGGATTAATATAGGAATGTATATGTCCGAGTTCCGAATATATTGTTTCTTATCGGTATGAGTTTTCTTCCTTGGGTAGTCAATAAGTGAATATGCCGTTGTTCTACGAAACATTACATAATTCTTCTAATTAATCTCTTATGGCAGGATAGAGAAGTGGAATCTCACAAGGCTCATAACCTTGAGATCGGCGGTTCGAATCCGCCTCCTGCAATTCGTGGAATGTACGCTAGTGGCAAACTGACAGAGTCGCGCTCTGGTCTCCGGTTCGATTCCGGACGTTCCACTTTAATCCGCTTAGAATTATGCTGTCTGTTCACGGGCGGTCTATGGCTCAGGTGGATTATTGAAGCATAGCTCAGTGGTAGAGCAGTGGTCTCCAAAATCACGTGCCGAGGGTTCGATTCCTTCTGCTTCAGTTCCAATGAATTGCAATCATTGGAATCTTTTTTTCTTACTTCGTGTGGTTCTAGTGTTTCTCGTTGGGAGATTTATGCCGTTCAAGCCGGCGCACTGGACTTTTTAAGTTCAGGAGATACTTATGGATGCAAAAGAATGTAAATATTGTTAAATATTGTTGTACGTGTAAATGGTATGCATTAGAAGAAGGCGTCTGTTGTAATGAAGACAGTGAACATTGTGCAGATTTCAGATGTCTTGATGATAGTTGCGAATGTTGGGAGGGCATAGAAAATGAGAAAACAGGAAATAATTTACATCACAACTGACTATAAAGATGCAGACTATTTTTTGAGGAAACTATGTGAACCCGGAATAATATCAGATTCTTACATTCACGTTAATAAGAAGAAGAAAACACTTGAGACCAGTAATTTTCAAGTTCAAGCAGTTGCTCTTTCGGGTTCTCACAATTTCATCACAAGATCGGCTGTAGATTTTTACTTGATAAGCGATAAACCACTCATAGTTCGATTATCAGAGCTTACACGTAGATATGAAGAATTGGAAACGATAAAAATGCGCTTGTCTCTATGCGCAAAAGAAATAGATTTTAAAAAACTTATTGATATTTTGAACGGTGTGTGAAAATGAAGATTTTTGGCAAAGAAATTAAAGACGAATGTTCTAAATGCGGAAATATCCTTGAATGTGAGTTGTTCCGTCAAGGACATGGAATAAAGCAGGAACGTGAGAATATAGCGAAGATGATCGAATGCCAGATGGAACACAGGGAGGAAAGAGAGAAATGATTAAGATTTTGAAACCTGGTACATTAAAAGAAGCAACTTGTGACAAATGTGGTGCAGTATTGAGCTATGACGAATCCGAAGATGTGAAAGAGGAAAACGTGGAGAATCATTTTGCTACAAATATGCCATCTGGATTCGGATACAAGAAAAAATACATTATTTGCCCGAAGTGCAAGAACAAAATCATTTTAAGTTCAACCAGATAGGGGGAATATTAGTGTTCAAAAAGATATTTAATCTCTACATAAGATATAAAACTAAAAACCTCAAAGCAATTCCGCTGTTCGTAATGACATTTAACTGGAAGAAATTCCAGGAAGACGGTAAAAAGGATAGCTGTATATTAAACATACATCCAGATATTGCAAACGACCAATTTGTTAGAGAAAAACTGTCTGAATGCGTGGATTATATTCGCGATAACTACGATATGGAAATATTCACAAAAATTTAGTGGGAGGGAATTTCAGGTGAACGGTGTTGAAAACAAAAGAATTTTGGAATTGGAAAAGGAAAATAAAAGACTTGCAGCAAAAAACAAAAAACTCGAAGAAAAACTCGAAAAAGCCAATTCGATTGTTATGGCATATACAAATGAGTTGATAACCAGAGAAGTTATAAAAGGAGTTTGGGAGACACAATCACCACTGATATCTTCTCGATCTGATGCGAAGCACAGTAAACAATGGTATAGTGAACGGAACCAGTCCGATTGCATCACGATTAATCAGTTACAAACAACACTTGACGTTCTGATTGACCGATATGCGAATCTGAGAAAGATTCACGGGCTGAGCTGATGAGAATTATATATTCAGGTTCAGACATTGATTTTCTTGACACCACATACAATATCGAGGGAGAATGCCACCGAATGAACATTCCGACTAGGTTCTATCCAGACAGACGCTTGCTTCTGGCAGGGAATACGACCGTAATATACAACAAAACGGGAAATCTTTCTAAAACATGGAAAGCAGATTACATCGGAGATAATTATTTGACGATATTGGAATTGATCAGAAAGGACAATGGTAAATGAGCATTAAAACAGCACTTGAATCAGAGGGGATAGACTTCTCTGAATATATGAATCCTCCAGAGCCATGGGATGGAACAGCACAAATTAAAACAGTAAACGGCGAGAAATGGGTGTCATGCCCTTATTGCGGAAAAAGAGCATTGAAAATACTTCCTACCACGAAAATCCATCGGATGCCGTACAAATGTAAGGGAAGTAACTGCAAGAAAGAGTTTATGGTGAATGTATGAATGCCAAAGATACTATCGAAATAGTTGTCAAAGACGCAGTGGAGCTTCAAAGCACTAAACCGTTAGAACCGGACGAACTTTCAGAAGAAGCCAAACTTCGAATCTATAAATTAATTGTAAATGAAATTGGAAAACATTTTTACAATTGTGAGATGCGTATGTCGTATAAAGATTTCATACTTGTCGAGGACTGCATCAGAAAAGTTTTACAAGGAGAACAAGATGAACAGAAAACGGATTAAATGCTTTCTGACAGGTGGGTGCAAGTTCAAAAGTTCAGATACAGAATCAAAATGCAACGATAAAGAAAAGACTTGCACAATTACAGAAACTTGCTATAAATGTGGGAAGAAATACACAACCGTATTTACTTATAAACAGTTAGGGATTCCAGCGAGGTGAATGTATGATATGGGATGAAGAAATATCTTTTGATGGATTCCAAAAGAAAATTGATGAATGGTACAAGAATAAAGATTTTGAACTGTGTGACCCACCTATCAGTGCTCAGTTTGCTTTAGACTTGATTTTCAAGGCATTGGTAGATGATAAAGAAGATTATCCGTATCTTACAACTATGTCAGAAAGTACAGAACAGACAAATAGTATCATGCTTGATTTGATTCTTCGGAAATACAGTCGCAAATACAGAAAGTATCTACAAAAGCAAAAAAGAAGAAAGAATAAATAATCAGTCAAAGAGCCACATGAGAGCCAGACTAAATCCTAAGAAGAAAGGAGGTCTGGCTCTATTTTTATGCAAAAACTTACAGAGGGTTCACTCGAATGGTATCGGGCAATCCTAAATCAAATTATTAATGGTGATATGACGGTCTATCAAAACCAGAAAGACTGCCTTGATCTGCTGTTAAATATGAACATTGATCTTCCTTTCAAGGACAACCCAGATGCACAACAGATGGGAATAAAAGTAAGCCAGTATGCACATAATATCGCAGAAAGGCAAGCTGCTATTACTGGAAGTGGAGATTTTGACGATATTTACTGGAAATATTTGTTGTTGGAAGCGCCGTATTTATTGGATTCTTACGCACTGTACATTGAAAAAGATAGAAAACCACAAGAGCGTTTCTATCAGCCTAGAAGAAGGACTTTGAAAAAGGTTGTTGATAAACTTCAAGCTCTTGAAGACGATAAACTTGACGAACTGTTTCTACATCAACCTGCCAGAACTGGTAAATCGCAAATTATAACAGTAGGAACATCTTGGCATTGCGCAAGAAACACAGAAATAAGCAACCTTTATGTCACATACAAGGAAGGACTCGGCGGAGCGTTTCTTGATGGCGTTATGGAAATCTGGACAGACCCTACATATTGCCACGAAGACGTATTCCACTCGAAAATAGCCAGAACAGATGCAAAAAATCATAAAGTAGACCTTGAGCGAAAGAAAAAATATGCTACTTTGTCCGGAAAAGGCTTGGAATCTGGTTTGAATGGTGAATATGACGCATATGGTTGGTTGATTCTGGATGATATTCTGGAAGGTATTCAAGATGTATTGAATCCGGATATACTTCGAAGAAAGCAGATTGTGTTCGATAACAATGTTATGTCTCGAAAGAAAGAACAATGCAAACTGATTTTGAACGGTACTATTTGGTCGTTGCATGATCTTTACATGGACAGGCTTTCGTTCCTTCAAAATAATCCAGAAGCAAAACATATTCGATATGACGTTTTGAAAATCCCTGCTCTTGACCCGGAAACGGATGAAAGCAATTTTGATTATGACTATGGAGTAGGCTTCAGCACAAAGTATTATCGCACTATTCGCTCTAAATTTGAAGAAAATGACGATATGGCGGGATGGTTGGCTCAGTATCAGCAGGAGCCAATCGAAAGAGATGGAGCATTATTTAATTCTCAACACATGAATTTCTATAACGGACAGCTTCCAGACGAAGAACCTTTGAAAGTCGTGTCTGCGTGTGACGTTGCTTTAGGTGGAAACGACTATTTGGCAATGCCGGTAGCTTATGTGTATGAAGATGGTTCTGTATATATTCACGATGTTGTATATGACAATTCAGAGAAGATATATACAATGCCAAAAGTTGTAGCATCAATTATCAACAATAAAGTAACCAATGCTTTTTTTGAAGCCAATGCAGGTGGTGAGGGATATAAGGATGAGGTTGGAGTTGAACTGCAAAAACAAGGATACGAAACAAATCTTACCTCTAAATATGCACAACAGATGATTTTAAATAATGGAGGACACGCCCCAAAGTCTGCGGTAAGAAAAGAGCAGCGAATATGGGACAACGCAGAAAATATCAGAAGATTTTATTTCAGAGATACCGGCTATCAAAATGCCGAATACAGAAAATTCATGAATAATGTGTATTCATTTACTATGACAGGAAAGAATAAACATGATGATGCGCCCGATGCGCTTGCCAGCTTAGCTGTGTTTTTGAAAAACGGAAGTGGTACTGGTGTCGTAAAGGCAATGCGCAATCCATTTTGGGGAAGGAGATAATATGACCACAAGAGAATATTTAGGGCAAATTCAGAAATATGACAAGCTTATTAAAAATAAAAAATACGAAGAAGAACATTTAAGAAGTCTTGCTCTTGGGCTTAAATCGTTCTCATATGGTGAAAAAGTTCAGTCTACTCCGAATCCCGATCAAATGACCGATGCCGTAAGCGAACTTGTTGACATTCAAACAGAAATCAAAAAAATGGTTATTGAATACACAAAGAAAAAGCAAGACATTATTGAAACAATAGACAAGGTAAGCGATATCAATTCAGATTTGTATGATCTGCTGTTTAGGCGATATGTAAAAGATGAAAGGCTTGAAATGATTGCCTGCGAAATGGGATATTCCTATTCTCATGTGAAATTATTGCATTCGAAAGCACTGAATATCGTCAAAAACATTAAGAATTTTGAAAGTTAATACCTGATAATACTGAATAATACCTGCATATATTATATAATATAAGCTGTAAAATAAGCACCGGGAAGAAACCTTGGTGCTTTTTTCATGCAGAAAAATAGGAGGACAGGCAGTGGGGAGAAACAAAATAAGCTTTGTTGACCTATGCCAAGGAGAATTTGGTAGAAAAACTGCCTATACTGGCGTAGACCAGATTACTCCCCAGAACGTGGCACAGGTCCTTTCTGATACAATCGGAATCCATAACAGGAATAGAACCCTGATGGATTATCTTTATAGATATTACAAAGGCGATCAGCCAATTTTATATCGTGAAAAACTTGTTCGCCCAGAGGTCAACAATAAAGTTGTCGAGAATCATGCCCTTGAAACAGTCAAATTTAAGGCAGGGCAGATATACGGAGAACCTATTCAGTATGTCTGCAAGAAGAAAAAAGCGAGTGAAAAAACAAACGAACAAGTTGATAGGCTCAATGATTATCTGGATGAAGCCAATGCAGATGCTAGAAACATCCAACTCGGAATATATCAGAGTGCGGTAGGAACTGCATACAAAGCAATCCTGAGAGAAGATGAATGGACAAAGGATGGAGACTTACCGCCTTTCAGAATATTTATCCCATCACCACAGGATGTATATATTGTTTATTCAAGCGTTACTGGCAAACCAGTGCTTTCCGTTCAGATTTTAAAAGACGAGGACAATCAGCAGTATTATCAGTGTTATTCTTCCAGACAGTATTTCAAAATCCAAAATGGAGCGGTAACAGAATCTGGAATCAATGGCTTTGGTGGTATTCCCATCATTGAATATCCGAATAATCACGACAGACTTTCCGACATCGAAATTGCGATCACAATGTATGATGCAATCAATAAGTATCAATCTGACAGACTGAATGGGGTTGAACAGTTCGTACAAGCTCTGATGAAATTCAAAAACTGTGAGATTGACGAAGCAGAATTTGTAAAAATGATAAAACTCGGTGCTGTATCTGTAAAAGACGTCGGGAATGGAACACAATCAGACGTTGACTTAATGACTGCTGAACTAAATCAGTCAGAGAGCCAGGTTGCTAAAGATGATATTTACAACAATATGCTGATTGTAGAAGCAATGCCGAATCGACAGAGCAATACCGGTGGAGACACAGGAAATGCTGTGTATCTGAGGAACGGTTGGGATTTCGCGGAGAGAGACGCAAAATTGGTAGAAGCATTTACGAAAGAAGCTGAAAAAGCATCTGCCAGAATTATTTTGAATATCATCCGAAAAACTTCAATGGATGTAAATATTTCGACCAGAGATTTTGATGTAAAAATCACCAGAAACCCGACAGATAACATGCTTGTCAAAGCACAGGCGCTTGATTATCTGTTCAAAAATAAAATCCATCCACTTATTGCGCTGATTACTTGCGGATTATTTAGTGATCCGCAAAAAGTATATGAAATGAGTTTGCCATATCTCGGAACTATTTATCCGGAATTGGCAGACCTAGACTCAGAGTTGCAGAAAGCGCAAGATTTGCTGAATGGCTTCAATAAGGATGTGATTTCAGAATGAACGTTTCATCATACGATGAATTAAATATCAGACCCAACAATCGCAGAAGTGAACCGTATAAAGAATATTTCAGCAAAATGTCTATATCAGACAAAGAAAAACAAGAAAGGATAGCTTTTTCCGGACAAATGGAAGAAGTTGTCCTTTATATTTTGGCACTGATAGAAACAACCATAGAAAGCGGAGAAACAAACCAAGAATATATCCAGACTCAATTTTATGACAAATATCTGGATGTAATTGCTTCGTATATGTTTATAGACACATATATCAAGCAATATGCTCTTGGCGTGACAAAGCAAATTATTGATGCAACATTTGAAAGATTTTCTGCCGAAGACAGAAGCATTACTGATGATTATTACCTGTCAAATGACCGGGCAATGTTTATTTCAGAATGCGAAGCTAATTCGATACTGAATTACAGACAATATTCAAAAGCTGTGAAAGCAGGAAAGACAAAGAAGAAATGGATTGACGTAGGAGATAAAAGAGAACGAAAGACACACCTTGAAGTCGGAGGAACTATACTCCCGATTGATGAGCCGTTCTCGGTCGGAGATAGCTTACTACAATTTCCAAAAGACACCTCGCTAGGAGCTTCAGCAGACGAGATTGTGAACTGCCGGTGTTCAATTCAATACAGTTAATTTAGAGACGAGTAAAATCGTCTCTTTTTTATTAAAAAAAATATGCACCCCGATAGCGTAATCATGGGAGACACCTTGAGCTGAGCGAACAGCGTAAAAAAGCGTATTGGTGACAGGAGATTTCAATGACAAGAGAAGATGTAAAGAAGATCTTTCCAGATGCAACCGATGAGCAGATTACCTCTTTCCTGAATCAGTCAAATTCTGATGTGGCTAAGGAAAAAGCCAAAAATCAGAAATTAAAAGAAGATGCAGAAAAAGCAAAAGCGTTGGAAACAGAACTGGAAGAACTGAAAAAGCAAAACATGAGTGAAGCTGAAAGAACAGAATTGGAGCATCAGAAAGAGAAGGCAACAAATGAAAAAAGAATTTCTGATCTCGAATCCGCACTCAAAGCAGCTCAGAAAGACGCTCTGACAGGAAAAATCACTTCTATTTTTGCAAGTGCAGGAATGAAAGGAGATGCCTACGCAGGAGCAATCAAAGCATTTTCAAATATGGATGCCGAAGATGCACTCAAAGAAGCTCAGGCTTTTGTTGATGGAATTTCCGAAGTAAATAAATCAACGCTTGATACCGCAAAAGCCGCATGGGAAAAAGAAGCCCTTGAAAAGACACCTAATCCGGGTGGCGGTAAAACTGGTGGAAAACCAGAAAAGAAAAGCGAAGCATCTGAATATGCAAAAGCGTACTCAGCAAAAATGTGTCCAGAAAATAAACCGGCAGATGATAATGTCCCAGTAAATATTTAAGAAAAGGAGATTTAGATTATGGCTTTTATGAAAACAGAGCAGTACGAATCCACACCTAATATCCTCGAATCCGAGGTAGGACTGGTACTTAAAACCTATACAGCAGAACAGACAAATGCTGAAACCGTTGGAACTAAGAAGATTATTAAGGCAGGTTCTGTATATCCGACAAACGCAACCGGTGCTAAAGGCATTGTATTTGAAGATGTTGATATGACGGACGATACAAAACGACCGATTTCCGTAATTGTTGCAGGTCGTGTTCTTGAAAAGAGGCTTCCGGCAACAGTTGATACAACTGCAAAAACAGAGCTTGAAAAAGCAGGTATCGTTTTTGTAACTACTACAGACCCAGAATTTTAAGGAGGTAAGCAGATGCCATTTAATATTTTAGAATCAATCACACAGGAAGAAAGACTTAACTTTTCTCAGGATTTCAGCGTAAAAAGACCTGGCATTCTTGACACCATCTTCCCGGATGTCAAAACCCAGTTCCTGAAAGCGGAATATTATAGACTTATGGCTGGACAGAGGCTGCCGGAGGTAGCATTTGTTCACGCTCTTGATACCGAAGCGGAAATTGGCTCCAGACCGGGATTTGAAAAAGTTCTGACTGAAAAGCTTTTCATCAAGAGAAAAATCAATCAGTCCGAGAGATTACAGCAGGCAATTGAAAATGGTGTGCCGGATGATGAAAACTTAAAGAGATTTGTATTTGATGATGTAGCTAACCTGTTTGAAGGTGTTGTTGCCAGAGCAAATGTCATGAAAGGGCAGTTCCTTTCTACTGGTGCAGTAAAAGTCAAAGAGAACAACGTGGATATGAGCATTGATTACGGCGTTCCGGCTGATGCAAAGGTCAGTCTTGCAGACTGGTCTAAGCCAGATGCAGATATTATGGGTGATATCCAGAAGATGGTTGCTGTCGCAGAAGACAATGGTTTTGTAGTAAACAAAGCCCTGACATCCCTTAAAATGATTAACTATATGAGAAACAACACTGCAATGCAGACAGCAGTCTTAGGAGCAGCTAACAAACGTCTTCTGACAAAACAGGAACTTGCAAATCTGCTTATGCAGGAATACGGAATCACAATTGATCGTTGCGACGAGAAATTCAGATTCAGAAAAGCAGATGGTTCACTCAAAACAGGAAGATACTTCAAAGAGGATGTATTCACTCTGTATGAAGCAGAGCCGAACGGTTCATTTGGTACTGGACTCTGGGGCGTAACACCTGAGGAACTTGAATACAGACAGTTCATTCAGGAAGAGAATCGCTCCTTTGTAACACTGTCCATGTGGGCTACACAAGACCCAGTTGCAGTTTGGACTAAAGCATCAGGCATGTTTGTTCCAGTAGCAGCAAAAGCTAATGGCGGTATCGTAATCGGTACCAAAGCGGGGGAATAAACGGGCATAGTCTCGACGAGAACAGCCAGTCACCATCTGTAGCAAGTGTTAAACCTAAGTATACAGAAAGCGAGCTGTCAAGCATGACAGTAGTTCAACTGAAACAGCTCGCAAGTGACAATGGCTATGCCCTGACATCGACAAATAAGGCTGGTATTATCTCAGAAATTTTATCTCAGCAAGGGTAGGTGATCTTGGATGGACGAACGGCTTGTAAATGATCTGAAAGAATATCTATCCGATGATGTGGAAACTGACGGTATGATTTCTTTGTCTGTAAAACGTGCAATTCGTTCGTTTAAAAAGAAGCGTAACTATCCGTCTGGATATACAGATGAAAAAATCAATACCGATATGGAATACTGTTATGATTGCATATTTGATCTGGCTCTCTATTTTCTCGTAAAACAGGGAGCCGAGTTCCAAGAATCGCATTCTGAAAATTCGGTAAGTCGAAAATGGGAATCCGAAACAGAAATATATATTAATCATGGCGTTTTTCCATTTGCAGGAAGTTTAATTTAATAAGATGGTTGGGTCACGTGGCACAGTATTTTTGTCCTCCCGGAGTGCCGCTGGGTTGCTTATATTCAGTAGGGAAAAGCAAATGTTAAGGGAGCGAAGAAAGGAACTGGCGATGGGATGTGAACATGAATGTTTTAATGAGCACCGCATAGAAGAACTGGAAAAGAATTTTCAGATGATGCAAGAGAAGCACTCTGATCGTAGCAAAGAGTTTTATGAGCGTATCGGAGAACTGGAAAGAAAGACAGCATTAAGTGAGAATGACTTGAACCATATCAAGTCAACTGTGGATGAGATGAATAACAATATAAAGACTCTCATGGCAGTCCCGGGAAAGCGCTACGATACAATCATTGTATGTGTTATTACATCTATTGTCAGCGCAGTTATCGGTTTTATGTTAAGCGGTATTCTTCCAGTTTGATTCCACTTGTAAGGGAGGACGGTGGAAATATGAATTATACAGACTTTTCAGAAGATGAAAGAAAATTTTATTTAAAAGAAGCAGGCTTCGATTCCAGAGAAGAAAAACTGTTTCGATTACGGGTTTATGGCGAAAAGACACTATGGGAAGCATCTGAACTTATGGGGTATAGTCCAAGAACCATAGACCGAATTAATAAAAGAATAAAGAAGAAAATTTCCAAAGTTGCCCCGATGTACTGTCGGGGCTTTTCTTTGTATTATGGCGAAAACGTGGCGAAATAGTGACGTTCAAAAACAGAGTTCCTTCCTATATAATATAGTCATAGGAGAAAACACAATGATTATGTTAAGAAACCCTTACGAGGGTATATGGGAAAAGCATCGTTCCATAGATGATATGGATATGATTCTTGAATCCCGGACAGGAGGAACAGATTATGGCAGGTTATCCGTATTATCCGCAACAGCCAATGATAAACAATCCATATGGGCAAATACAGCCGTATCAGGACAGGCTGGCGCAATTGCAGAATAATTACCAACAGGCAATGCCTTATGGTCAAATACAGATGCAACAGTTACAGCCGGTTCCACAATCACCTATGCTTCAAGGACAGATGGTGGATGGGATTGATACTGTAAAGGCAAAAGATGTGGATATGTCCGGCAATCCTGTTTACTATCCAAAAACAGACGGAACTGAAATTTACAGAAAACAGCTTCAATCCGATGGAAGAAGCAGGATTTTTGTTTACCGACTCGTAAATCCAGACGAACAGCAATCTAAGCAAGATGAAAAGCAAATTGATATTGAAGCAATGTTTAATCAGCTTCGAAATGATGTTTGTTCGGAGATTTCTGAAATAAAGAATATGTTTCCGACGCAGATGTCAGGAACACCAGAACCTAAGCAGAACGGAGGTAGGCAGAGATGAATTTCAACCCAAACGCCATGATGAAAAAGCAATTTGAAAGAATGATTTCTCAGAGGTTCGGAAGTGTGGATAACATGATGAACGATATGAGTAAATTTGCAGGAAATAATCCAACATTGAAGAATGCATTGGATTTATACCAAAAAGGTGATACAGACCAGTTACATCAAATACAGCAAAATGTATTCAACGAAAAACATTTATCACCAGATGGAATTATACAAAAATTCCTTGGATTATAACACTTCCCCACAATTGGGTGATTAAAAATCGCTACAATTCGGGACGACAGCCGCGGATGTCTCCTATTGTAAATAAAATTTAAGGAGACTAAAAACATGATGAATGGTTCAAATTACAGTCTTAGTGACATTGCTGCCGCTACAGGCTCTAATAATCGCGCCAATGATATGTGGGGCGGTGATGGCTTTTCACTTATCTGGCTTGTCCTGATCTTTGCTATCTTTGGATGGGGAGGTTTCGGCGGCTGGGGCGGCGGCTTCGGTGGCAATGGTGGAAACGGTGCGAACGGTGCCGGATTCCAAGGATGGGCCACACGTGCGGATATTAATGAGGGCTTTGCTCTTAACGATATTCAGAACGGTATCAGAGGTATTCAGCAGGGTATTTGCGACAGTACATATGCACTCAACAATACCATGCAGAGTGGCTTCAACGGCGTGAACGTTGGAATGCTTCAGGGCTTTAATGGCGTTCAGCAGGCAATTAATGCTGACACTGTAGCCAATATGCAGAATACCAATGCATTGCAGTCTCAGTTAGCAAACTGTTGCTGTGAAACGAGAGAAGCTATCCAAGGCGTAAACTACAACTTAGCTACCAACACTTGTGCTCTCCAGAACACAATGAATAACAACACAAGAGACCTTCTGGAAAACCAGAACAGTAATACAAGAGCAATCCTTGATTTCCTGACTCAGGATAAGATTGCAACATTACAGGCAGAAAATACTGATCTGAAACGTGCTGCATCTCAGGATCGCCAGTCTGCACTGCTTACAACTGCTATGGCTTCACAGACTCAGCAGTTAATCAATGCAATTAATCCGGCGGCTATTCCGGCATATGTTGTTCCGAATCCAAATACCTATTACGGCGGATGCGGATGCAACAGTGGATGCTGCTAAGTAACTCACCCTTAGAGGTTGACTAATTCTAAGAGGTGGGTTACGGCTCACCTCTTATTTTGATTGAGAGGTAAAAATATGAGTTGTAAGAATGTTTGTAAACTTTGCAGTCATCTTGTAATCAGTCAAGCTGTTGCGTTTACAGGGGGCAATCTTGTAATCACACTTCCAGCAGGCAGTTACGACAACGGAGAGAAGTATTGCATTGTGATCGCACAAAGTATACCAGAAGCCACCACAATTACCGCCCCGGTAATGATTCAGGTAGGAACAGGAACAACTTTATATCCGCTAGAGAATCGTTGCTGCGCACAGGTTACGGCTTGCGGAATAAGAACCAGAACGAAGTATGCAACCAGAGTAGCTACAAGCGCAACTGGCGGAGTATTCAAGATGTTAGGAAATCCGGCTTGTAGTCCGAGTAACAATTTAACAGCAATTAATGGTACAGCCCCAACGACAGACACACCTGTTACACAGGCTGTTAGAAAGGGGGAACTGTAATGCATAAAGTTGCAATGGAAATGGGAAAGTGGGCTATGGAAAAAGCCAAAGCGCATGGATTTGATAAACTTAGTTCTCAGGACTGGGATGATCTGAAAGATTGCTTAGAAGCAGTAAAATGCGCGATCTGTGCAGACAAAGATTATCGAATCGTAGAAGCTATGGACGAGTGTGAACAGGAAGAAAAGTATCTTGGACGCATGGGATATGACAGATATCGTTACGCAAACGGCAGATTTGCCCCAAAAGGTAGAGGAAGCCGTATGGGATATATTCCTTATCTTCACGCACAGGATGATGACTGGATGAACGAATATCTGAACAATCCAGAGTTTGAACGCAATATGTACCGCATGGGATATCACCCAGAATATTCGGACAGGAATATGGGAAATGACGGGATGAATCGTCAGCAGTCCAGATATGGTGAAACCTACGACAGATACAGTGAGAATCGTAGACATTACCATGATTCCAAAGATGCCGAATCAAAGAGAAAAATGGATGATTCCATGAAAGAGTACACAGAAGATATCATCCGCAATATGAAAGAAATGTGGGATGACGCAGATGCATCAATCAGACAGCAGATGAAAACTGATCTGACACGTTTCATACAGCAGATGAATTGAATATGAAATGAGATTTGCCCTTGTTACAGGAATGTAACAGGGGCTTTTTAGTTGAGAAAAGGATGGTGATAAGCCATGCTAAGACAATTTTACATGAACGGTGACCTATGGAGGGTGCAATTCGTATCTCCGCATGACAGCGTGTTAATTGACCGTACAGGCAACAGAACGCTTGGGGTATCGGATTATTCCACTCATATAATTTCAATCGCAGATAACCTGCATGGAGAGCTTCTGAATCGTGTTTTCATTCATGAGTTAGGGCATTGTGTGATGTTCAGTTACGGTCTATTACCAGAACTTCACCGCATGGTTAAGAAGCGATATTGGGTGGATGCAGAGGAATTTATTTGTAATATTCTGGCAGATTACGGTCATTTCGTGATCGGCACAGCCAGAGATATATTAGGAAACCAGTTCACATATGTGGCTCCTATCGGGGCAGAAAGGATGATTGCATAGATGGCAAAAGCAGAAAATACTGTTATTTTTGATGGAATTAAATACAACCCCGGAGACGAATTGCCAGATTTAGGCAGCTGGGTATGTACAGATGCAAAAGGTATGGTTCGTGATTACGAGGGGCTTTCAAAGGACGTATCGAAGCTTCCGCATTATGTACAGAGTGGTTCTTCGGCGTTGTGCCTTGATACTTCTGAATTATACGAATATCACAAACCTACTGATACATGGTACAAACTGTAAAGGAGAAGCGCATATGGCATTAACAGCAAAGAAAGTATATGCAATATTAAAACGCCAGATTTCCGATATGGAAGCAAAATTAAATAGCCCTGTAAGATACAGAGGTACAGTTGCGACTGCTGATTTGCTTCCATTAAATCCAGACATTGGCGATATGTACAATATCGAGTCTAAATCTATTTACGGCGAAGCAGGAATGAATGTGGCATGGAACGGCGTAGTATGGGACACTATGGGCGCTCCAATTGATATGTCACTTTACATTAAATCAAGCGAATTGGCAGATTGGGCGAAACAGCCACAAAAACCGGATTATACAGCTGAAGAAGTTGGTGCGTTGCCGGCTAATACAAAGATTCCAAGCAAAACCAGTGACTTGCAGAATGACTCTGGATTCTTGACTAAAATTCCAGACAATTATCTTTCCGGAACAGACAAAACTCTGAGTGCATCTGGAAAAGCTGCTGACGCAAAGGCTACCGGAGATAAAATCACAGAATTGTCAGCTGATATATCAAATAAGTTGAATAAGAACCAAGGTTCGGAAAACTCTGGCAAGATTGCCGGAATTAACGAATCTGGCGATATTGTTCCGATGTTTCCAGTAAGCGTAGACTACAACGAAGAAACAAACTGTCTTGAGTTTGGGTCTGATCAAAAAATGGAGCTTAATAAAGGTATCAACCTTGATAGCACTCTCACGAAGACTGGATATGCCGCTGATGCAGGCGCAGTTGGAGAAATAACTAATTCACTAAAGAAAGATATAGCTCACCGAGCCATTGTGAATGGTGGGAAAAATTTAGTTGGAAATGAAGCTAATCGGTTATATGCAGTAGGATATATACCGGCAGGAACAAAATTAACTGTAAGTATGAAAGATGGAGGATTATTAACGGGTGCAAATCTGTTAATTTATAATAGCGATAAAATCCAAGTAAGCTATTGGAATATGTGGAACAACAATAAAAAAAGAACTTTCGAAACAGATGTAGATGTTTATTACGTCGCTTTTTCCAGTGTTGTTCCAGATAGACCCATGCAGCTTGAAATCGGAGATACTGCAACGGATTTTGAAGATTATGTCCCTAATGTTGTTGAATCCATGAACTTGGCAGAAATTGAATATGAAAAAATACGAGAATTAAACAAAGTATCTTTAGACATTGCATCAGCGGCGAAAACTGGAATTGCCCAGTCGCTTGCTTTTTCCTCTTTTGGCTATTACAGGTCTGGAAATCTGAAAAAAAATCTCGGAGATATTGGAGAAAAAATATCTGCTGATTATTACAATATTGGAGAAGCAGGCTCTTCATCAATTCAATCTTTGTTTGGAAGGTTGCAAAAACCTATTACTTATTCGGATACTAAAACCTTATATGTTTTGATTACGAGTTCAATTAGTGGTAGGATAACGCTTCATGCTTCTTACGGACCAAATTGGGCACCAGTTTCAAACCCTTTGGTGGGAGATATCATATTAAAAAAAGGAACTAATTTTTATAAAATTAGTCTTAATAAGCAGTATGCTGATGAATATTATAAATCTCCCAAGGATTTTTATTATATATTATTTCAAGCTACATCCGTTTCTCCATTCGAAAATTTTATATTTGATGCATATGTGTTTGATAACTCAAATTTATATGATATATTAACCCCTTTTGATTTATCCGAGTATTATACTAAAAATGAAATTGATTCTTTAATGGAAGCTAGTGACTGTGATTATAAAATTATATTCTGGGGGGATAGTTTGACAGCAGGTGCTGGTGGGAATGGTACGACATATCCAAAGGTATGCGCGGATGAATTGGGAATTACAAATTATCTGAATGCAGGTGTTGGCGGAGAAACGGCGAATACTATTGCTTGCAGAAATGGTGCAGACAGTATGATAGTTCCCGCCGGAGATGTTAATGGTACATATAGCATTGGAGAACTAAAAGATGCCTATGGAACCAATATTTTACCGTTAAGACAAGGAACAGGAGGAAATACTGTAAATCCGATAGTAATCAATGGTCACGAGTGTACATTAAGTTTGAGTCAAACAAGTGCTACTGACGCAAACGCCATTTATACTATTAGTGGTTATACTGGCGAGCTGACAAAATATCCAATGCCTTGTAAATTCTCAGGATGTGATTTAACGTCTGATATTACAGTAATATTTGTTGGACAGAATGGCCCATCTTTTGACCAGAGATTAAGTATTATTGATAGTATCGTGAGCCGAACAAACGGCAAATATGTTGTACTTACTCTAAGTTCAGGGACAGAAGAGCAGATGAAATCACAAGAAACAACCATGTTATCAAAGTATGGAAATCATCTTTTTAAGACGAGAGAAATGTTGGCTAAATATGGAATGGCGATGATGAATATGTCTCCAACGGATGAAGATATAACGGCAATATCTAATGGTTCTGTCCCGCCAAGCCTAAGAATTGACAGTGTACACCTTAACGCAAGTGGTTACACCATCCTTGGTAAAATGCTTGCCGCACATATCAGAGCGCTTGGATATGTTGATTAACTAAAGAGGGCTTTAGTTAACGAAGAAATTTAATAAGATACGGAGGTATCACATGGAAGAAATAAAAACAGATGGTTTTTACGATCGTGAGAACGATAGAAAACATGTATTCATTCCACCTGCTCCGACAGAAATGGAGCGGGGCGGGATTACTGCAAAGAATAAAACAACAGAATCCCTTGAGGTTACTGTCGATCCAGAGACAGGGAAAGCATATGTGGCACTGGATTCTACTCTTTCTAAGGCAGGAGAAGCGGCAGATGCTGGAACAACCGGAAAAGCTATTGAGAATGTCATCGATTTGATCTACAGAAATAAAGTAGCAATAGCCACAACGAAAGCTGAAGTAGATACTCTGTTTGCAGAATGGTGGAAGAGTCAGTATGATTCAGACACCTATAGCAAGTCTGACATGCTGGAACGATGGTTCGGAAATGTCCTGGTAGACAACCGGGTGCATGGTGTAAAAACTCCGCTGTATGCAAAGAGCACATCCATGATCGGAGAACTGACAGATGATTCTGCCGGTCTGGTGTGTACACCATCTACAGAAGCAGTTGCAGGTAATGATCCATTTGATCATTTGCCGCAGTTCTGGTGTTTGGAAGTATCTGCAGAGAAACAAGCAGACGGATCACATGTGGTTTATTATGTAGAGCACATCGACAGTATTGATGACGTTCGCTCCGGAGAGCACCTTTGTTGGGTACTGCAGAAAAATACCTGGAAACGAGAATGGAAAGATTCTGAATACAAGTATCTGAAGATGCAGTGCAAAGAAGCAGAAGGTTATAAACGCTGGCCAGAAGGAAAGGACCGTACCGGAAAAATACATGAGTACATGGCTCATCCAAAGTATCCAGGCGGCATGAAGGACGGCCTGATCACATGCGGAACCGGTCTGGCACCTGTAAACAGGACCTCACATACAAATATAGTTGCGAAATGGAGAACCAGAGGCAAGCAGTACAGTGGCGGATCTGGTTCTTTAGTGAAGTTCTTAGATATCATGATGCGATTGAAATATGGTAAAAAAGGAAATTCCGGAACAATCGAAGGATGTACAAACTATAACTTCCAGTACACCGTAGCAGTAAGCGAAACTGGGGTAGAGCGTATCATCCTGACGAAAGCCCAGGCAGCCAATCTCCTGGTTGGCTCCGCAATCATGCTGGGAATCCAGAGCGGAACAGACAGAAACACTGCAAGCAACTATTCCATCTTTGATGGTAAGCTGATCACAAAGATTGAGGACGTAACCATTAACGATACAGTATATTCTGCAGTATATGTCGATAATAGTGGAAAGACCTTTGATACAACTGCCGGCAGTACCTATATGTCAACTTCTCCATACTATTCCGGATGGAACGACAATGTAAAAGGACGAGATGGAAGCCGATACAATTATCAAAACGGAAAAGAACCAGGAATGCTCCAGGGCGTGGAATTCATGCATGGATCATACATCATTGTTTCTGACGAGTTGTGGCAGTGGGGAACAGATGCAGACGGAAATTATACTTTTGATTGTTTTAAATGCTACGATCAGTCAAAAGCAGCATCCTCAATTACGAGCGATTATGTAAAGATGGACGTTCCAACACTGAAATTCCCGCAGGGAACAGCATCATGGGTTTGGAAATACATTGCTGACAACGCAATCAATGATGACGTGATGTGGCCGGAAACCACCGACGCAAGCGGTAGCGGAGTCGGTGTTGGAGCTGGCTTCGGCTGCGTCCCCGCGTCCTCTGGGGTGCGGGCCGCCTGGGTCTTCGGCAGCCTGGGCTTCGGCGGTTACGCCGGCGTCCCGTGCCGTGCTTCCGGTTATGGTCCTAGCACAGCGAATTGG